>JAABUW010008231.1_pt1 | contig 12245 bp, 12 predicted proteins | sample 5560081 | NCBI WGS metagenome assembly JAABUW01 (sample SAMN10711882, study PRJNA513363) | rock metagenome | isolation source: Antarctica rocks | place: Antarctica: Victoria Land, Knobhead sud | reverse complement strand
CAGACGGGGGGGCCCGACTTAAGCTTAAGAGCTCGATTCCCGAGCGGCAAAGCTGACAGCGCGGAAAAGGTAAGCAATGCAGAAGGAACGCGGGAAAGGATATGGATATCCCAGTGGCCCACGTGAATGGTGCCCGCGATATGGGATCTGGGCCAGTCGCTTCGTTATATGCACCAAGCTCGCCCGGGTCGGAAGGGGGTGTTCTGGTACAGCTTCTCTATGGACGGCGGAGAATTGACCGATTGATTTGGGGGGGGGGGTGGGGCGGTGCTTTATTCGATGCAGGCGCATGCAGCCCCCAATACCCAGAGTGCCAGGCAGCCAATACGGAGAGTCTAGCTGTTCACTGGGGAGCCGAGAGAGCAATCAGACATTACCTATACTTCGGGTAGTCCGGAGCAACACTGGGAGCCCGAAGAGGTGGTATTTGCTGCATGATGGAGAAGACGGAGGCGCCGGCGAAGATGGTTTTATCAAAAAGAAAGACATCATGCCTTAGAATATCCACAACTCCAAGGTTTTGCCCGGTTGGGAACTACTGTGTAACCATCAACACGTTCAATAGCATTCCATCGAACTGTGGGTCGAATCTTGGCCAAGGTACCTGCCTATGTTTTATGTACTGTAGTACTCCGTACATATGTCAGCATGCCAGGATTGAATGGCGTGATTCGCGATCCGCGATCCGCGATGCCTCGGGACTTCCCAGTGGCTTGTTTGTCCCCACTAGTGCCCACGTTCAAGACCCCAAAAGAAGTAAGAGGCGGGTTTAACCCTGTCCGAACCCCGAAGACGTGCTTGGGCGCGAAATGTCGCCTTGAATGAAAAGAGGACAAACGTCAGAAAGAAACAGAGATACTGAAGCCAGCATATTCGTCGAGAAACAAGAAACCTCCCGCGGGATAGGGAACGCCAACTTATCGGCTCACTCTGTCATCGTAAACTTGGAAGTGAACAACACCTCGTACTGTTGTCAGTATATGTATCCCGATACACTTGGGGTGCACGGGGAAAAGGAAAGGTAGGATCGATTCAACGTCTATTAAACATCGACAATGAGCACTCCGTCGCCCCCGCCCCCCTCAATGTGTCGAAGTATGCCCCGCGCATGAACAGGTTCGAGACGCGAGCTCGTGCCGCTCTCGAATACGATGCTTACACTATCTCCGTGGTATCATAGAAGTACATTCCCGCTTGACTCCCTCGTAAACCCTCCACCAGGTAGATTCCCTCCCCGTATCCTGTGTATTCACCTCCTATCCATTCCTTGAGACCGTCCGACCAAGCGCCATGCCCCCCCCAGTTAACACGTCGATGCCTGTCTCTCAATGCAGTAGGTTCCGTAGCGAAGGACTCTCGCTCGCACCGTTCGTTAATCGCCCGTCATTGTTGGGCCATCCCCCGTTGCGCCCAATCCCTTCCGGCGGAGTCTCGGGCCGTTCGTGGTTTCCACGGGGACTGCCATAGATGGCGCCATGATACTGCTGCCTGGGTGACGGATGTGACTGGTATCGCACCGCGAATGGGTTTTCCGCCGCTCCAGGTGGTCCGTGCGGCCCAATGGAATGATCCGGCATTGGAGGAGATCTCATGATGCTGGGAGGAGGCCGGACGTGCTGGACACGGGGAGGATGCTGGGTATAAGGCACCGTCACCAGATGTCCGGTGCTGTTGTGCTGTAGTTGAAATGGGGACGGTGCTCCATTCAGCTGATGCTGGATCGGCAACTCATGATGTGGAGGGTGGCCGTAAGCAGGCGCGCGGTATGGAGCGGGGGGGGCAAAATGCGACTGTAGTGGTAGCGGTCCCACGGGAGGTGAGTGCGATATCCCGTTCGGCAAATGGGGCGGCGCGTTGTAGGGTCCTGGTCGTGGCCGGTCTGGCCACCCATGGTATTGATCATTGTTCTGCATGGCGGGGATCGGAGGCCATACCGAATGTAACCGTGGTGACGGCGTGTCGAGGCCATCCACCTTATGAGAGTCCAGCAGAATCACATCAGGCTTGGGGGATACACTCGGTCGAGGTGTCGGATCTCGGAGTTTTCTCAAGTGGCATTTGTGGCATAAAAACTCTGGGACAAGGGCCACTGCGGCGGTGGATTCCGTTTCAGGCTCTGCCGTTATCGCAGCCGCGGTAGTAGCGTTGTCTTGCACCACCACCTCGCTGGGAGGCTCACTGTTCCTGCTACCGTCGCCATTGATTCCAGGCGTGCCACTTGCTCCGGGACGTGCCCCAGAGTCGTCGTGGAAGTTCGATGAATCGCCATTGATATAACCGTTCTGCAACACAACCTGACTTCCTGTCGATTCCGCAACGTTAGTGGTCACTGGCAGAGACTTAACGCCTTCTCCAGCATTTGGCATAATCTTGTGCCACTTTGGGCTTGCGTCAGCACCACATGCGGCACATTCTTTCAGACCAGGCTCAGTAACAATGGTATCGCTTAGATGAACCACCCTGTCACCATCTTCATCGACTTCTTCTGACTTTACCGTGACAGCTGCAGGCGATACTCTCGAACTTCTGGTGATAGGTGCGGAGGCCGATGGTCCAGAAGTAGAGCCTCGATGACCAGTACTTGTACTGGTGCTCTGTAGAGCGCCTCTTGTCGCGGTATCGTTGATCGCTGCCTTCCGGACTGTTCCCGTCAAAGCAAGGTCGGCCTGCTTGTAGGTGCGGACAAAGAGCTGCAGCGCGTTGAGAGGGGAGTCCTTCACCATCTCATGAATCGGATGAAGGACATTTTTGATGTTATGGTCTGGGCAGTATATGACTGCCGAAAGATTGCCGGTCTCGCTTCCCAACGTAACCGTATTGACGGTGTGAATGCGAGAAGCTTTGACGGGGGTCACATCAAAACCGAACAAGTAGCGATCCCGCTGTGCGCAACCTACGTGAAAGGTAGCTTGGCAATGATGGCAGTTGACGCAGACCCCTGCTGTCGATTTACAGAGCTTACAGACCTTTTCCCACTTGTGCCCTGGAATCGTCCCAATGTTCTCAGCCGTGTCCAACAGTTTAGCGTTGCCGAAGCGGATTTCTGGTATCCAAACCGCACAGTTTACATGAATCCAGTTGTTGCCAGTCGTTCTTTTGAGCGGCTCTCGCGGGTCCACAGGCCAGCCCTTGTCCTCGTGTGCGCGGCGATATCGGGCGGTATGCTCAACGACCATTTCTCGCTCCAAACGCTCCTTTTCCCTCTCACGTTCATTCTTCTTCTTGTGAGATACTTTGGGAGGCTCCATGAGCTCTTGTTCTGTGAGTCGGACTGGACACACGACGCATTCATAGGAAGTGGAGATTTGATTGGTTGGGACGGAGTCATTGGAGCACATATCACAGGTCCATTTACTATTCAATCGACCTTCTCCGATACCGTAGCAATTCCGGTGAACTGTAAGCCTGCAGTGCTTGCAGCAAAAGCGCTCTTCTCCCGAAGGCTCCATTTCGTAGCAAACAGCACACGGTAGGACCGTGATCGGAGGTGGTTCAGGCATCAAGGGAGGTTCTGGTGGCTTTTCAATGACTTTTTTCTTTGGTGGCTCAATGTAACTACCATTTTGGATTCCCTGGAGAGTTTGGTTCTCAAAGCCAGTCTTCTGTTTTTTCTTAGAGCCTTCTTGGCCTCCTGGAGGAATGGTGAGACCGGTGGGAACCTCAACGCCGACGGAAGCGGCGGTGGCCGCTGCAGCGCTACTGATAGAGATAGAATTGATTTTATTCGTGTTCACCAGCTCAGCGAGAAGTTCCTCGTCTATTCTTCTTTTCCATGCCCTACCGCCACCATTCGCAACTTTTTTGGCCACTTCATCAAGATTTTCCCACTGAATGCCGTATTTTCGCCAGAGTCCAGCACAGCGTTGACAGAGTGCCAGCATCAGATATGCGCCTTTATCTTTACTGGACTTGGATGTCTGGTCTACGGGTACCGTCGTACCTGGAGCTGTACCAGGTGCTCGTCTCCATTGTGGGGATGATCTTGATGAGCAAAACTTGCATTCGAAGCCACGCTTTCGCGCCGCAGCTTTCTCATTGTCAAAGGCAGAATCGTCGATGTCGTCAGCCACGTCATCCACAAGTTTAAGGTCAACCTCCTGCGTATGCTTTTTGCCCTTTCTGCCTTCAAAATGACCCCAGATTTGCTTTCCACGTTCCGTCTTCTTCCACATGTAATAAAAACGAACGATTTCCCCATGCTTCTGTGACTTGCCCACATGTCTGGATATACTCCGACGCTCTGATCCAAATTTTGAAACACCCTCTTCAAACCTCTTGAGTTCTTCCTTGTTGAGTTCTGGTTCTTTAAGATCTTTCCGCCGGTTAACACTTCGAAGCTGTACCAGAGCTGGTTCAACCTGATAATGATTTATATACAATAGCTCGAGAGCTTTGTCCAGAAAATTTGTCGAATACTCTTTGACTCCTACAAACTTAGCGAGACTCTTAGCCCGTGCCATGTAATCGTCGACAATCTTCTCACGGTCTTCGATGCTGATATTAGTATCGCTTGCGTCATCTCCTCCTCTTGAAGAAACCTCACCAACTTGGGGTAGACGAAATTTGAGTTTCGCAGTATTGAGAGGGTCGCTATTCGGATGATCTTCACCGCGTCGAACAAAGCCAGAAGGCTCGTCCATCACCCATTTCGGCCGTTTCTCCCTTGTGGCCTTGTCTTCTTCAAGCGCTGCAACAGTTTCTTTGGTCAATTTGGCGTCCTTCTTATGGCTACCACCTTTGACGTATTTTCTCTTAACCTCAGCTGGCTTGACAAACTCCACAGGTCGACCGTGCCATATATGGACGTTAGCTTGGTGTTTGGGACCCAGACGAGAACTAGCACGTGGATAGATTCGGTCATCGTAATCGAGAGCATCCTCCACGCTGCAATGAATGCCGAAATATCGATACGGCCACAGTTTCGCCTGCGCTGTCTGTTCGGCTGTTGCTGGTCGAGGCCCCGAATTCTGCATGTTCGGATCATGCGGATTACTGCCGGTGGTAAGGTTCGATCCTCCTCCGTGCTCCTCCTCTTCTTCATCTAGAAACTCTTCCTCTTCACCTTCTACAGCTCTATCCCCCACAAGTGGAGTATTCCGAGCCTCAAGCTTCCGTTCTTGCTTTCGGCTACATGGCCCACAGGACCAAGCAAAACCACGAGCCGGCTTTTTGAGTAGTGCTGGCCGTACGCAATTCATGTGATATGTATTCTTACACATCGCACAGTCGACGGAATCATTCCTGATACCTATAATCAGCCTACATGTGTGGGCGTCGTGGATGAAACCTACGTTGCGCAGTATCCTCCACATCGTTTGCATGACTTGATAGCGCTGGTCAATTCCTTGCCACGTCCCATCTCAACAATAACATATTTCCATCGCTCATCAAGCACTCCCTTAACTTTATCTGGGACATTAATGACCTGACTCGTAGGAATCACCTCATAGAAACGCTGCATCCAACGCTCGTACAATTTCTCAAACCAGAAGCTGTCTTTTGTTTTCCGATACTCGTCTAAATCGTCTATTTCGCTCCTATGAACGATGCGACATTTCCCTCGGAGTGATGTGAGCGGACAGGTATCAGAGTGCATTGAAGCAAACACGACTCGAGTATCGTTGACTTTGCGTACGATATCTCGAGGGCGGTAGTACCAGTTGACACGAAATGAGTCTATAGGTAAGCTATCGTCGTTTTCCGCATGAAGAAACTCCATAATACGTGCGAGATAGTACGGTTCTCCCGGTGGTTCGCAGATCAAATAAACATGGTCTAACATGAAGTCAGTGATACGAAAATAAGCAGTATGCTTAGACAGATCGAGTGCTACATACCGTTGAGTGCAAGGAGCGTACCATCGTCCGCCTTTAGTTTTCCGTTTTTGAGATAGCCTTGACATGTTTCGAAACTCAGCATATTCGTTTCTCTGGTTCTAGCCATGGCTGCGGTCGAATTTTTTCTTCGGGACGGCACGTACGCAGTGACTTGCGCCATGTCTAAGGAAGGAGTTGAGGCAGTAGGACCACCTCCAGGTGCCTTGCGCTTTTTTGACGGTGGCTGAGGGGCAGGGCTCACATCTGGGTTCAGTGAGAAACTTGACATGCCTGGAATATAATCTTTGGGCATGGTGATTGTCGCAGCAGGCTTTCCCGTTCCTGCGCCAGAGCCGGCAGTTGACGATCTTCGAGTGTTGACCGTAGAACATTGGGTTGTCTCACCAGCATCAAGATTATTTGAGCTTGCCGGACCCGATAGGCCTTTGGCTTTTTTCCCTGTACCTAGGTCGTAATCCATGTCCAATTCTCGGTCTTCCGCATAGTTTGGCCTTGTGTTCCCATTCCTATTTCGTGACCTCGTACCGTACGGTGACGGACCGGATGTGTCCATTGCATTGGTGGTTTGCGCAGGTGGCACAAATGACGAGGCTGAGTTCGTGATCGCCGACTGTGAGTCAAGGGGTGTTATCTTTTTTGACGAATTGGTGGCCGATGGTGGGATGAGTTGAGGTAAGTTGGATTGTGAACGCGGCAGGATCGAAAGTGCATTATTTATGCTTCCGAAAGGTGCTGGAGCTGTGGGCGAAGATTGGCTCGGCCCTTGTGTTATATCGTGACCGATTTGGCTTTCATGAATATCGTCTGCCATGGTGCCTAACCTCTAGCATGAGATCTCTACAACCACCGCATCTGGGCAAGACTATGACTAACGATGGGGCGACTGATTCGTAGGCTACGCATTTGCTGATCAGATGTGTATGCAGCGTGGCCAGTTGCGCTTGTGAGGGCTACTTTGGTGCAGCATGTAGAGGGACCTCGCGCTTCTGGGGCAATCCAATTAGGCGATGCAGTGACCATATCAGAGCAAATCGCCTTATGTCAAAAGTCGCCAAGGAGCAAAATCGAGCGGATATAGCGGACAGTGGTGAGAGACTATGAACAGGTATGGAATGTACAGCGTCTGACCGGAGCGATGGACAGGGTGGAAGAAGACCTTAACGGGGCTGACTGGAAGCAAGGTGGGTGCAAGCCTAGAGGTGAAAGAAGTCGGCGGCACTATAGATCAATACATAATACCGAGTCTGTAACTTAACACCACGCTTATTATGAGTTACCTTAGATATTATTGGGGTTTCCCCGTCCACGCCGTCTGCAGACGACGCTAACCCGACATGCCGAGCTACCTAGTTGTATCAAACCACTACTTGATTCGCACTAAAAAGCACCACATTTCCCCTTCAGTCCACCAACCTCTACATGGACCTTACTCTCAGTATAATCTGTTACGCATTAGTGAAGCGTGTGGATCGAGTCTAGTTATCACAGCCAGCGACAATATCTTACTTGTTGCTGTATTGATTCCCAAGTCGATAAAGCAAGACGGGCTTACTGGGGCCCCTATCAGATAAAGGACAGTCCCCTGTCTCGCAAGAAACCAGAAGACTCTAGATTCCAGAGTACCATCAGGCTTACTCGGAGCACCGGGGTTGATATGAGTAACATTTCTAGGCAAACAATCTGTTATGATTGACACGTCATGCCACCTACCCATCGAGTATTCAAGTCGTCTACTCGATAACTTGGATCACCACTGCCGATCTGGGGTCACAACACCTACCCCATGTCGCTACTCGAGGGAAGCCGACAAAACATGGGCATCCCTTTAATATGCTCGTCTTGCTGCGCATACGCTACACTCAATAGCTATCCGTGTTGAAGCCACAATAGTCGGATGCTAAACACTCAAGACACCAAGATCAGGAATACGCGACCGGTAACTGGAGGCTCTTTCACCGAACATTGCTGGCCTCACCAAAAACCGGAATCAAACGACATGCCCCTTGGTTCAAATATCTTTTTATCTCCGAGGTGGACTCTTCTGCTTACTAATGGGGCATTGCACTTGCTTAAGCCTATTCCGGCCTTAGTTTTTCCTCGTGTTGCCGCCTCGGCCTAACTTTGAGTAAACATCAGAGCTCTCCGTGACACAGGATATATACAGTGCTTTGACATTCTATGGTTATGAGCTTTGAATCGGCGTTCGTTTGGAGCTGAAATTCTATGGCTCCATCGTTTGCTGCCTCTTTGACTTCTATAGACGTTGTGCGGCAACAAAATTACAGCACCGCCTCAGTAGTCGGCTCAAAACGAACCCGCGAAGAGGCCAACCCACATCCCTCTCACAATCCTCGATTATTGGTTGACCTCACAAACGCCGGACCTGCGCACGCTGACTTCAAGCGTCGGAGGTTAGGAAAACATAACAAGCCTAATATAGTAGCCAGCGAAATTTGTAGTATTAACGAAGGGCGAAGTTCTGCTCCACATGTGTCAGAATATTCTCAACGACGGGCTGCGGCATCCACGCCTTCTTCGTCACTGAATTCGCTGCTTTCATTGTCACATCCTCGCTATGGGTTACCAGAAACTCTGGCGAAAAATTTCTCGTCTTTAGGCATCAATAGTATATATCCCTGGCAGTCCTCATGTCTCCTTGGGCGTGGTCTCTTGACTGGCGAGAAGAATCTTGTCTACACTGCTCCAACTGGTGGTGGAAAGTCTCTTGTCGCTGATGTGCTTATGCTAAAAAGAGTCATCGAAGATCCTACCAAGAAGGCAATTGTGGTCTTACCATATGTTGCTCTGGTACAGGAAAAGCTCAAATGGCTCCGAAAAGCAGTCGAAGGGGTCCAGAAGAATTTCAATACTGCCAGTCAATCAAGCACGCAGCTAGCGAGCCATGGAAACGTCAACAACCACCGCTCAGTGCGCATTGTCGGTTTTTTCGGCGGCAGCAAAACGAGAGCTACTTGGTCCGATGTCGATGTGGCGGTTTGTACGATTGAGAAGGTCTGTTTAACATTAGCTATCGCACATCTAGTGTTCAGACCATCTAACACAGTATACAGGCAAATTCGCTGGTGAACATGGCAATTGAGCAGTGTACAATTGGTGATCTCGGTATAATGATATTGGACGAATTGCACATGATCGATGATGATCACCGCGGATACATCATGGAGTTGATGGCCACGAAGTTGTTAAGTCTAGAGGGAAAAGTCCAAATCATAGGAATGAGCGCAACGTTATCAGTATAAATTTATTTGCGTTTAACGGGAGAACCTGCTAACAGAAATAGAATACACAGCTACTTGCTACATGGCTCGATGCAAAGTTCTATCAATCTGTTTACAAGCCTGTTCCGATCGAAGAATACTTGGTGTACGATAACTCAATTTACCCAGTCTCAACATCTAGTTCTTTCTTCAAAACCGCAAGCCAGCTCAGTTCCACCCAGCCGCGTCTCTCTCCTCCCCCGATGAGGTCCATACAACCTTCAGCGTGCATTGAATTGAAAACACCCATGACTAATGCGGTTGTGGCTCTCGCCATAGAGACCGTAAAAGCTGGTTATGGTGCATTGATTTTCTGCAGTGGTCGACAAGGATGCCAGTCAATGGCTTCTTTGGTGGGTCAAGCAATGCCCACCTTACCAGGGACCGAGGACGAAGTTCTGGATAAAAGGGAAGATGTGATCGGCGATCTTAGGAGCTTAGCTGTTGGGTTGGATGAGACTCTAGGAATTACTGTGATGCAAGGTGTTGCATTTCATCGTACGTTCCGAATCTTGCAGTGCTCAGCGTTCGTAGGCTGACTTTCAGAAGATGCTGGTCTTACGATTGAGGAGAGGGAGATCGTTGCTGAGGCTTACGACAAAGGTGTTATCAGAGTCATCGTTGCCACTTGTAGTCTCGCGGCAGGCATCAATCTTCCTGCAAGAAGGGTCATACTTCAAGGGGCAAGAATGGGTCGGGATCTGATCGGACCTGCAATGCTGTCAGTGCCATCTTCGATAGGAGATTGTCACATGCTAAAGCAGCCATAGAAGACAGATGCGCGGGCGAGCTGGCCGCAAGGGTAAGGATGAGCTGGGCGAAAGCTATCTTTGTTGTCAGAAGGCCGATCTCGAAGATGTAACACATTTACTTGAGGCAGATCTTCCGATCCTCGAAAGTAGCTTGACTCCTGAGAAGCGTGGTATCAAAAGGTATAGATTTCTGTTGTGATCAAAAACCGAGCTAATTCGAATTAGAGCATTATTAGAAGTCATCACTGTACGGCTTGCAACCCATATGACAGCAATCCAGGAATATGTTCAGCGGACTTTGCTGTTCCATACCATGGATCGACAGGTACTGGACAACCTGGTGCTAACCACCATCGAGGACCTTGCGACTACGGGCATGATCGCGGTTGATGGAAGTGGTTCTTACACAGCTACCCTCCTCAGTCAAGCTATAATTGCCTCATCGCTGACACCAGAAGATGGGATCTTCGTTCATGGTGAGTTGCAAAGAGCGCTTCGAGCATTTGTGATGGACGGGGAGATGCACGTATTTTACATGTTCACGCCTGTGCAATTATCAGGGTTTGGAGACATCAGTTGGCCAATCTTCCGAAGAGAAATGGATGGATTAGATGAAAGTGGTATTCGGGTGCTGGAGTTTGTCGGTGTCAATCCCGGTCTAGTCAATAGAATGTAGAGTATTGGCGCAGTGGCTTCGAAAGCGAAAAGCTGACTGTCGACAGGGCCAACAGTGCGAAGCCACTTCCTGAAGGAAACACCGATGAAGTTAGAGTCGCTCGAATTTATCGCCGATTCTATGCAGCCTTTCAGCTTCGTGACTTGTGCAATGAGGTTCCGGTCCATGTCGTGGCTCGCAAATACGGCATACCACGAGGATTCGTACAGACTCTGGCTCAGACTTGCGAAGGGTTCGCCGCGGGAATGATCTCATTTTGTGATCGAATGGGATGGGGAATGCTGAAGAGTGTCCTGGAGCACATGGTTGACCGGCTCAAGGCTGGAGCTAAAGCGGATCTCCTTGAGCTGGCGCAGATACCGTATGTGAAGAGTCGAACGGCAAGAGTGTTTTGGGAAAATGGAATGAAGAGCGCTAGAACAGTTGCTGAAGCAGACCCGAAGGACCTAGTTGCTATCCTATTGATGGTAAGAGAAACAATTGTAGGACGCTACCGTCTCGCGCTGATCGGACCGTAGGCTCAACCCAAACGATATAAGATAGATGGAGATGGAGAGGCCAAATACCATCAAAAGCTTACGATCAAAGCCGAGATCATTGTTGGGGCTGCGAATCGATTATGGGGTACGTCGAGTGACCTCAACTTCGTCTTTGTCTTGCAGGATGAGACACTGATACCTGGCAGAACGACAACAGCAGATTGAAATCGAAGCAGATATCTAACTCCCAATCTCCTTTTAGAAAGGCGGCAGAGCGTTTGAAGTAACCATTTCCCGGAGACAACAACAACAACAGCGTTGTAGATTGGCGATAATAGGCTTTCGACTTGGAATGAAAGCTTAGGGATGGTGATACTCAGTCGAGTACCCGATCGATCGATTGATAGATGGGAATAGAAGGTATTCACATGGTCATAGAAGGGATTCACCATCATGCCGCCAGCCATTGCTTTGTAAGTAGGAACATTCCGGTTCGGTTGACGCTGTACCCCAATTACTAACCGGAGAGCGACAGGAGGCCGACGCTCTTTGACGAAAGGGCGAAAAGTGAATGAAAGAATGCACCAATCGTGTGAGGGTGTGAATGGGCTCGGAACTGATTGTGATTGTCATCACCTTACTCACCTTACTAAGGCTTACCTGATACCTTACTGTTCCATTAGCGAACTCTCTGCCCCTCCAAGTTTGGTCTGTGGAACGTCAACACTCATTTGATTCATAAAGCTCCGGACGTCCACCTATCAATCTTTCTTCAACCTCTGTTACACTTTACTTGGAACGTCCAGTTGATTCAATCTCGCTCCAGAAGAAAAAGAAAAAGAAAAGAAACTTCTTCTGACCCTCAAAGTAACCTGTCAATCACGTCTGCAACAATGGCTCCTAAGATCGCCATCGTTTTTGTATGTTCCCCACGACTTGTGGTGATGATTTCTCATGCCAGCCTTGTCGAGCTTCGAATCGGTGAAAGGCTCGTGGCTGATCAAACCCGCACAACTAGTACTCCATGTATGGCCACATCCAAAAGCTCGCTGAGGCCGAGAAAGCCGGCATTGAAGCCGCTGGAGGCAAGGCCGATATTTACCAGTAAGTTTCCTGTTTTCAAACACCAATGATCAGGCAGCTTCACCTTTCATAAATCGTCAAACACCCTACAAGCTTCCGATCCAGCCATACCCAGGACTTGACATAAGGTCAACTCTATT
>JAABUW010008228.1_pt1 | contig 12251 bp, 13 predicted proteins | sample 5560081 | NCBI WGS metagenome assembly JAABUW01 (sample SAMN10711882, study PRJNA513363) | rock metagenome | isolation source: Antarctica rocks | place: Antarctica: Victoria Land, Knobhead sud | reverse complement strand
CGTGTGTCAGGCGTGTGTCAGGCGTGTGGGCATTACATCGGGTCATGATTTGTCACCTTGATTTTGGACCTGCTCTAGAAATCTGCGTTCAGGCGGCAAGTTAACGGTCCTGAGCACGCTTTGTCGCTGCAGATGGAGATCTGGTGGTTTGAATTGAATTCAAATTTTGCATGTAGCTCAACGATTCAAATCGGATCACGTGCAACGACCAGCTCCACGTTACGTAAATTTTGCACAACGACACACCCTGGATTTTCTCTGCTTATGCAAGCGACCGCATGAAGGTCGTAGCAACACAGAAGCATGAACAGCGCAGCAGTCAAATCCAGGTCAAAGTGCAGGTTGTCTGCAGTGCATAGTTTCCTCTGTAGAGACACTGAAAGTTTCCAGCCCCTTTGGACTCACAAGGTAGGTAAAGATACAGACACAAGTGTGGGCTGAGATGTCAGCCGCTCTAATTTTGCTGTCACAACACCGGCCTCCAATGCTGCCCTTGCTGTAACTCTGCTTCCTGCCTTAGGATGCATCAGTTGTACTAGCCAGTCTCGTACAACAGGGTACTCTTGCTCATCCAGCTTCTCACTGAGCTTGCCAATGCACTTGCCTGCATCCATTGGCAATGTCATGATCTGCTGCAGCAGTACAGAAAAGCCTCGCACAAAGCACTTGCAATGTGCGCATTGGCAGCACAGCTATGTCCACATGAACAACTAAAGCGCCAGAGCATGGAGCTGCTTGCCAAGGCACCCTCTGCAGCATTTATCAAAGCTGGCCCTGTTGTCAGGAGGCTGCTGTCAACGCTGAAGAGCAAGTCACGCTGGGCGTGACGCTGACGTGTCCACTCAGCCATGTCCTGTGGTGAACCCCCTGTGATGTTGTACAGGCGGTGATTGGTGAGCATGAAGAACACCAAGCAGCCCATGCCCCACATGTCATGCAGCACAGCATTTATGTGCTGCATGGAGTCAGGGCCCTCCAGAAACGCAGTAGGAGTAACCTTCTGAACGCTTCTGCAAACATTCACACATGTCATGAAGGAATTGCCAAAGCTATTGAAACTACAAAGGTGGTTGGAGAGCAGCATACATATGTGGATCAGCAAAAGCATGATGACTTGACGTGCAGCCACACACAACAGAAATTGCAGCAAGTGCTGCATGTAAGACGTTCCTGAATGTGCTAGGACAGGTGAGCCATCTGTCTTTGCATGGGGAGACAAAAGACATGTTTTTATGCGAGCTAGATAGTTCAGTACAAAGTTGAAACCTGCATGACACGTTGCATTGTGATCCTGCAGAGCAAAGACAGACCTCAAAGTGTATGTCTTTGCCAAAACAGAGCGGCACGCCGTCATACAAGTGCCCCAAAATCCTCAGCTCCACAGCTGGATAGTCGCAAATGTGAGTTTTACCCATTTAGTCTGGACTTGAGATCTTGCAAGACCAGCATCTGCACAACCTATCAGTCCATTGTTTGCAAAGCCTTTTCACATTGCCATGACTTAAACACCAACTTTGGGCAAAGTCACCATGTTCAGACACAGCAACTGTTAGTACACACAGGGAATGGCACAAATGAGCCTGCATGTTTGACTGCTTGCAATTGGGAGTGAGCTGTTGCTTTGCAACAGATTTGCAATATGGTGACTTGCAACTTGTCGACGTGTTACCTTGGCGTCCAACAGCTGTATAACTTTGTCATCCACGTTACGCATTGCGCTGCACTAGTGCACGCTACACTAGTCCTTCATGGCCTGATTGGCCTGTCAGTTGCCCTATGTCATGGTCCGTTTGACAATATCACAAGCACTGCACGTGGTAGTCGGCTGTGGGTTGCGTCTCTCTGACGGATGTTGTAGAAGACCCAGGTGACCAGTTCGATTCACCTTCGACCTAATACCTGAATACGTGATCACTGGCAATTGTGTTCCTGCAAATTATGAAGCACTGCAACGGATTACGTGGCCATCTTTGTTAGGCAGGCCTGTTGTTGCATGTACAGTGCTGAGGACCTGAAGCGCAGGTGTGAAGCATAGGGCTTGGGCCTGGGCCTGGGGCCTGGCCCCAAAGCTAGCGCGTGCTCCGAAACCAAATCAGCTAGTTGCTTCTCCAAAGAACTGCTTGTTCACCTGTTTCTGTTTTGTGGCGTATTGTCGTTGAAACAGCTGCCTCGCTGGAGCGGTGCTCTGCCATTTTGGCACTTTTGTGATATTGTCTTTGTCTCTGTCTCTGTCTGTAGCTGCTGTCTTGCAGGCCTTTATACACCGTTATTGGAATTCCTGCCAGCTTCTCTTGTTATTCTGCCTGGGTGGCAGTGAAGAGCGGCTTCAGTAGTTTGGGAGTTTACTCAGCTGTGTCTGTATAAGGCCATGTATGTCATTGCATGCTTCTTTGCCTGCAGCTTGAGTGTCTCTGTGTTGCATGACCACCCTGTGGGGGCCTTTTCAGTTTGCTCAATCCCTCAATTTTGCAGCTAGTGCATCTGGTTCTCAGTTTGAAGCCACTACCTGGCCCGTCTCATGTCAATTTACAAATACGCTGGGCTGTGGACAAGACTTGCTGCAGCAACTCTTTTACAGGACAGTTGTAGCATCAGCCCCGATGATGTCAGTGCCACTCCAGAGTCTCTCCCTGCCTCAATGACTCCTTGTATGCCAGATCCAGAGTGCTGGCTACCTTCTGCAGTGGGTCTGATGTTGACGCGCCAGAGTTCTTGTCCAAAAGACTCTTTGCAACCTTTTGGGTGCTCAATCTTCTGGGTCTTCCTGTGGAACTGGTGCTCTTGGTCTGGGCTTTTGGACAGGTGGAGGTGAAGTAGCACTCTGCTTCAAAATAAATTGCAGGTGAGTGGTGTTTTGGCCAGGACTGCAGTGTCAGCTGGTGCATGGTCTGCATCACTTGATATGTCTAATGTGGAGGGTGACATCCCTGTGTGTGGCGTGAGTGCGTCATGAATTTTACCGTGTTGCATGCCATCTGTCCTATGGCAGCAAGTGTACTGCCTCTGTAAGCTCTTGTCAGGATCTGTAGTACATAGGCGCAAAAGTTGGATATATTTCTGATGATCCGCCTCATTCATGTCAAGCTTGGCTGGCCCTTTGCGCATCTTGATTGTGCACTGCTGCATGCATCTCCCTAGCCATGATATGGTAGGGCAGTGGCAGACCTGCATGTGATGCCGTTCCTTCTCAGAGCTCATTCTCTGCTACAGCTCGTCCCTCTTCCATAGATCACTGCTTGGCAGATACACTCCCCGTATGATCAGGCAGCCACTCAAGATGGCTCAATTCTGAGGGTCTTTCGTTGTGACTTTGCTGCAGGGTGGTTGCAGTCAATCAGCTCTACCGAGTGCTGGCTTGGAGAATTGTGCACCGCTATTGCTAGTTGGTCCAGATCCAGTTCTACTGTGGCCATTGTCGTTGCCCTTGATACAGCTGTGCATCATTGTGTATTCTGGTAGGCTCTTGAAAGAAAAGTCTGTCTTGCTTTGCATCAGCTTGGTCAGCTTGGTGGCTGCTTCTGGTGTGCACTTTGCTTGAGCTCGTGTGGCATATAAAGTTTCGCGTAATAATACAAAAGACTGGCACCGTGTTGAAGTCTATGTCTGTATTGTCAAAGCGTCACAGCAGGCTGTATGTGCACCTGCCATCTCCTTCTTTTCCTCTGTGCTGGCATACTGCTTGTCTGTACATCATGTGTGGCTCTTTGTGGAACTCTTGATATTTCTGATCGTGTGCTTGTTTGCCTGACCTTCCGTGTTTTGCCCACAGTGTTGTAACTCATGTGACAATCTGAGCCATTCTCATACTGTGGCAGGTGCATGTCTTTGTTAGCAGCAACGCTTTCCTTGGCTGATGGCTTCTGGAAGACTGTTGGGCTGTCCTTACTGGCTGTGCTTCCAGGTGCTGATTGTTGCTTTGTTGCATCTTGTTGAAGGATACCAAAACATGCTTGCATGCTGCCTGGCTTAGGGCCTGTCTACTGTAATCAAGGGGAGTGAACTTGCAGCTTGCTGTACTGCTTAGTCTTGTTGTGTTTTGCTGCATGCCAGCTTCACCAATGACGTGATGCAGCTTGCCAGTCTTTCTGGTGTTGCTACTCCCTTGCAGCCAGGACATAACCATCAAGTGCTTGCTGTACATGGTGAGTTTGAGTTTTTACATGGCATTTTGTGTGTGCTCTATTTGTGGGCTTTCATGCTGGTGTGCAGGTTAGATAGCGCTACCAACGGTGCAGTGGACTCTGTTGGTGCCGTCTTTGTGGCTTGTGCATGTCCAGTCTGTTTCCTCTTGCTAAGTTGTCTGGGCTGTTCAGGTCATTTCATTCTCCTCTGAGCGTTTGTCTCCATCTGCCTGCTGCTATGCTTCTAGCTATGGCACAGTTGGTTCCTGAATTTTGCACTACCCTGTTTGCCATTTGCATGACAGCATGGTAACCCTCTTTAAGATCCTGTCCCAGCTGAGATGGACCTGTTGTTGACCTGACACCATGATTCAGAAGTGTTGATCATCTCACTTTGGCTTCAATATTGCATCCATGTCTCCTGTGACCATACTGCTCAAAAGCCACAGTTCCATGTCTCCTAGTCCTCTAATCAAATTGCCACACTATGTTGTTTTTCAATGTAGATGCCATTGACTGCTTTGATGATGTCTTGCAGAAAGCTAGGGAGTGGTTATAATGTTTTGACCATTTCCTGACCATTCCCTGATGATTTCTTGATGATCGATTCATTTAGGTCGAGGTGCAGTTTGCACACCACGGGCTTGCATAGCATTAATGAACAGGACTGTGTACTACATGTTGTGCGTACTGTGTACTACAGCTAGTAGCTGCTATTGATGACAGCCCCTCTTGGTGTACCTGAACCCTATGTACAAGACACATATGTACGAAGGAACAGGGCGCTGCATAAGGACTGCGGACTAGGCAATTATTACTGACTACCCGATAGTCTGTCCATGCATGTTGTGACTAACGATTGCTAAGTGCTCATGCTTTCAATTCGTATATTCGTCGTTCGTTGTCGTTTCGTTTTTCGATGAGAAACCGCAACTTGTTCAAATGGACTACTAGTGCACTCCAGCTGGATCCCAACAGCCTGATGCTTGACTGATTGGCTGACCACCTGGCTGACCTCCGCCGCCCACGTAGCGGACAAAGCAGTATACTGAGCAGCGGTGCTGATCTCAGTAGCTGCGGTGTCAAGTCAACGGCAATAACACACCACTTCCGCGACCTTCCACAGGTTTCGGGATTGAAAAGAGCCGCCAATAACCTACGGCACATGTGAGATGCATCCGTGCCCGTCCAAAAATCAATTGGCACAACGTTTCTTTTGAAAGTCCGAGTGCCAGTGGTAGCCACATTGGCTTTTCCAGCGATTGTCAGAAGCCAAAAGGACGCACAGGTTGGCGTGCTGTCTGTGCTGCTTACCGGCGGGACGTAAAGAGCAACCCATCAGCAAGACCACCAGTTCCAGCGGTGAGACGTTGCATAACTAGCAAAATTGCACCGCAGGTGCTGCCAAGCCTTGCCGCCGGCGCTGGCAGCAATCTGTGTTTGGTCTTTTGTGGTACTGAGCAAGCTCTGGCTCGTGCACTATTGCTGCTTTGTCTTTTCACCGTAAGGCGACTCGTCGAAGTAATGCTACTGCCAGCCTGGCTGACACATCTTGAGCTGCAGATGACTGTCCAAGTTCCGCTTCAACATGTAGAAGAGTTAGTCGAACGTTATGCAAAGGCTTGTGAAGAAACACAGTCCCTGAAAGAAAGCAGGGCCAGGTATCAACACTACCTAGAGAAGGAACTGCCCAAGAGCCAAAAGGAGCTTTCAGACGCCATTGACGCAATACAGATCTCAAACGATGAGCTGAAGCAACACCCAACAGTCCAACAAGCTCACCAGATTGAGCAGCTCAGACAAGACACTGCTCAGCTGCAAAAGGACAATGCAGCAAAAAAGGCCAAGTGGGGCAAGATTATATCACTGTACATGAGTGGGCATGCCAGCCAGGTGCAGACTTCGCTTACCCACATACTGCTCACATCTGGCATAACTGAAGGATGAGTGATCCAGCCGTGAAGTGCACTGTCAGCAGGTCCAGGCCTAATGGACCTTGTCTTCATGACAGTATGAGCAACCGCATTGTGATCTACAGGTCGGCTGTACAGGCTACTTATAGTTGCTCCTATGATTGTTGTAGGTGGATGCAGCGGACCAAGTAGATGGAGAGCAGACTGAAGAGCCATAGATATCTCATGCAATGGCTCCTCACTGCCACTGACTACATGGATGTAGAAGCTCAAATGCAATATGCCTTACTGCTGACCTGTGTCATGTAAGGCCTTTGCCAAAAGCAAGATTGTAGGCTTTATCTCAAGACAGCGCCATTCACAAGTGTGTACATGACAGCTCCACAACTCCAGTGTCGCAATTCAACATGTAATGATGCCACACAGTCTGATCAGAGCATGAATGACACAGCAGTCAAATCCAGGTCAATGAGCAGGCTGTCTGCATATCGTCCTTCGTAGACATCCTGACAGCCTTCAGCCCTTTTGGACTCACAAGGGATGCAATGATACAGACACAAGTGTGAGCTGCTAAGACGTGAGCTGCTCTTATCCCGCTGTCACAACACTGGCCTCCTGCAGTCACTCTGCTCCCCGCCTCAGGATGCATCAAACTCACTAGGCAGTCACATACTTCTGCTCACCCAACTTTTCTCTGAGCTTGGTCAGAACAACTTGCTCCTCCTTACTTGCCAATGTGGTTGCCTGCATCCGTTGGCCATGTCATAATTTGCTGCAGCAATGTAGAAAAGCTTTGCACAAAGCACTCACAGCGTGCGCACTGGCAGCACAGCTACGTCCACATGAACACATGAAAGCGCCAGAGCATGCAGCTGCTTGCCAAAGGACTCTCTGCAGCAACTGACATGCTGGTAGCCTCATTACCATCAATGTACAGATGCAGATACCTTTTTTAAGGGAAGGTCAACCCATACCTCTCTGAAGTCAAGATGCCAGACTGCATTGCTGCCATAAGCTGCCGCCACCTAGAGGACCTGTGCAGACCAGTGGCAGTGGACTGCAGCCTTGGCTGAAGAGTTGTCAGCAGAGGAGACAGGCGGCCTTGCACTGTTTGTAGTGGACCTGTTGGGAGTAATCTTCTGTGTGCTTCTGCAAGCGTACTCACAAATGTCATGAAGGAATTGCCAAAGCCATTCAAACTGCAAGAGCGGTTTGGGAGAAGCATACATATGTGAATCAGCAAGAACATGATGACTTGACGTGCAGCCACATACAACACAAGTTGCAGCAAATGCTGCATGTAAGGCGTTTTTGAACGTGCTAGGAGAGGTGCGCCATCGGCCTTTGCACAGGGAGACAAAATACATGTTTTTATGCGAGCTAGATAATTCAGAAACCTGCATGACATGTTGCATTGTGATCCTGCAGAGCAAAGACAGACCTCAAAGTGTATGTCTTTGCCGAAACAGAGCGGCATGCTGTCGCACAAGTGCCTCAGGATCCTCAGCTCCACAGCTGGATAGTCGCGAATGTGAGTTTCACCCGTTTAGTCTGGACTTGAGATCTTGTAAGACCAGCATCTGCACAACCTATCAGTCCGTTGCTTCCAAAACCTCTTCACACTGTCATGACTCAAACACCAACTTTAGGCAAAGCCAACACTTATTGCAGACAGGGAAGCTGTGGCAAAAATGAGCCTGAAAGTCAGATTGAGCTGTTTTGACGTAGGCTATGCAACAGATTTGCAATATGGTGACTTGCATTTTGTTAACGTCTTACATTGGCATTGAGCAGCTTTCTAACTATGTCATCCACATTACATGTTGTGTTGCACAGCTGACACCCAGCACATTGTAAGCCATGTTCTAGTGCATGCTACACTAGTGCTTCATGGCCTGGTTGGCCTGTCAGTTGCCCTGTGTTATGGTCGGCTTCACAATATCACAAGCGCTGCACGTGGTAGTTGGCTGTGGGTTGCGTCTATCTAACGGATGTTGCAGCAGACCCCAGGTGATCAGTTTGGCTCACCATCGACCTAATACCTGAATACGTTGTCACGGGCGATTGGGCTCGTACAGAGTATCAAGCACTGTAACAAATTATGTTGGTAAGGCAGGACTGCTGCCGCATGTACAGTTTTGCGGACCCGGTGTGCAGGTAGGACGTGCTCCGAAACCAATTGGTTGCAAGCGCGTAGATGTGTTGTGTTCAGGTAATGTTTGCGACGTCACACGCTACGATCCGCAACGCACTTGCGTGACCAATGCTGCAAGCACTGCCTGACATGGAGATTGGCCGTGCGGCCCGTAATCCAGCCGCTCACAGATACCAAACAGCGAGGAGTTTCACCAGTACGCTGCGCACGGCAGGAAGCCCTGAACGTACGCGTTGGTATGCGTTGTATTACGACTGTCCTGCCGTCCTGACTCATGTGTCCACGGTGCAGACGATGCCAAACAGATGCTGGAATTGCTGAACAGTGCAATTCGCAGTGGGACACAGCAAGCGATTTGTTGTCAGCTGGCTTCCTGCACATCCAGCAGAGCGTTTGATCTGCTATGTGCGAGCTGCGAAAAACGTGGTTTAGTGTTTGTGAGCTGCCCTGACGCCAAAGAAGGATCAGTCTTCTATGACAGAGACCTAAGTTGGCAGCATGAGCTGGTCTCCTCCCCCCTTACTCAACAGGTCGCGCTTCAATGGAGCCAACTGACAGGTAAGCATCATATTTTTAACTGAGCAATAGGGAAAGAAGCATGGCTAGTTCTGGACTGAGTGAACGAATATTTCTCAAGACCAGTTGAACTCGGCCCAAAAGTGACCACTGACCAAGCTGTTCTTTTGTATGTGTCAGTGTTCAAGTAGAAACCTAGGACAGGACGTGTGAGATAGACAAAGATCAATGTGAGAATAAGTAATTGTTCACAATGCAACAGAACCCCAGAAATGCCATAACTGGATGACATGCAGGCAGCAATGACCCAGGCGAATGGCTGAAGGCAGGCCCCTCGCCTCGTACTTTGCCTACAAGGAGGAAAGAGCCAGACTATGCATGGGCGCCACGAGGCCACACACACACACACGGATGGACTGCCAACAGTGGTGCTGGAGGTGGCCGTCTTCAATGAGACAGAGGAAGACTTATTGGCAGAGGGGAGTGAATGGCTTGACTTGCCAACAACGCAAGTCCGTTACAGCAGAACAGATTATGCTTGATGGGCCAATGAGACTAGCTTCAGCTCTCAATGCACCTTTGTGTAGCTATAAACTCAGAACTCATGTATTGTGGTGCAATATGAGCTGGCAAAGTCTTCCATAGTGCTCTTTGTATGTTGCCATACAATCATGCGAGCCTCCACATGTTTTTCTTCCTTCCGCTTTTATTGCATCGCTACCAAACATGTATGATGAATGCCACAACTGTCTGCTGCAGGTTGTGATATTGGTCAAGGTCATAGATGAGGCTAATCCTCCAGAAGAGATGAGGTTAATCCTCCAGAAGATTGCCCGCGCATTTTGGCCACTGTATGCATTAAGGATGAGCATGGGAACAAGGACCCAGACCAGTTCAAGTACACAGAAATTGGCAAGGGCAGCAACTGTGTACAAAAGGGCATGCAAGAGTTTGAACGGGCCATTCCATGGACATCGTTTTTCCATGGCTTTCAGGACTCTTTGCCACAAAATGTTGCTGGAAACAATTTTACTCTAGACTTTTTCCTTTTGCGCAGAGAAGTAGTTGATGTGTACAAGGTGAGGGCACAACTCTGCTTTGATGCAAAAGAAACATTTGCCGGTGTCTTTGTTGGCTGGTGCATATGTTTTGTTGCTTTGCATTGCATTGCATATGTGTACGCATACTGTAGACAATCAACAAATGGAAACGTGTGTTTTTCCAAAGGCACGTCTTGGGGTGCATCTATGTGCACTGTTTCGATGATACGCCTATTGTGTAGGACACAAGACTGCAGAATGCCAGAATTGCAGCATCGCATGCAAATACAACACACGCAGCCGCTCCTAAAGCATCACAAGGCAGTATTAGCTTCGAGGGCTGCATAGCTGATAGGGTCAAGCGACGGTAAGCTTTGACAGGCCTGCTTTCAGCGTCAAAGCTGGTGTAACTTGTAGATTGACTACTTTGATTGTAATTTGTCTGTCACACAAGTTGCACTAGCAAGCCTTGGTGTCTGGTGTACAGTCCATGGCATCATTGGCATCAGCTGCAAGCTGATTGCACTAGCTATGTAGCTGTCTATAGGCAGAATATTCATTGAGGCATGCAATGTGCAGGCGGACCATGTGACCTATATTCATCTGGCCCTCTGTGGCCTGCGTTTCTGTCATGGCTACATTGCTTGATAGTGTCAACGCGACATGCACATCTCATAATGGATACGTAGAGCTGCACTCCGGTCCTAATTGCTGTGGTCCCAATTGATCATTGGTCCCGACTGATTTCTGGTAGCATGACACACACTCAATCCTGAGATTTCTAAATAGAATTGGAAGTCTCAGGACATTGGAGCTTGAGGAACACCAGCGGATCTTGCAGCTTAACAAGGATATTGCTGACATGGGGGTACACCTACATAGCAGACCCAGCTGACAGCTTGCAGCAGGTGGGCAGCTGTCTCCACTGCTATCCAAGGCCATGTCTGACTAGAAAATCTGCTCTCATGTAGTTGTGCATGACTACAAATCGTGAACATGCTATGCAAACCTGCTGCGCAGCGTGCTGTGTGCTGAGCTAAAGTGCATAGTATTGTGCTGTGACTGTCTTCACTGGCTTCACAGTATTATTGTGGCATGCCAGTCTTCTGAACAGGCATGACTGAGTGCAGGCGATAGGGCAACGCAGGCCTCAGACAGATGAGTAATAAGGGTGCTGCCCTTACAAGGCCATCATGTCACGGAACCTTTGCGCCCAATGTTTATGAAGTGAACAGTATCAACATGCTGTTTGCTGTCAGATAATAAATGATAGTGTAGTCCTTATATATATACAGCATCTTACCTAGGCAGTCTACTAGCATTCAGCAGTGCTTTGGCAGTATTTGCTGATGTGGGCAGTCTCCTTGATACAGATTAATTTGAGAAGTAGCTGTTGCACCTGCAGCACTTTACAGCCAGTATTTGGATTGACGTCATGAGCAAGATGAGGTCCTTCTCAGACAAGGCTTAGCTGCATGTGAAATCACTGCAAAAGGAACTCCTCGTGCTCAACAGCAGCTCATGTGTGGAAACTCCTGGCTTTGTGCATTATTGTTGCAATTTTGAATACGACAGAGCAAGCAGGTCACCACGGTCCTGGGACAAAGGTGTCCAATTGTTTGCAACTCAAACCAAGTGTCCACTGTAAAATACAATGAGCAGAACAGGCTACATGACAGGGCACTCCATTCAGCTGGTCGAAGCTGTGCTGCCTCACTCATCCTGCACAGCCATACAGGGCTTCACATTACAACCTAGCACACACAGAGCACATCCACACCACTGGTGAGCGAATCACGCTCCTTTGTTTTTCACTGATTTTCATATAGGGCGAGCTAGGGTATGGCACTGCAGTATTTGCTGTGGCGCTGCATTACTTGGTGAAGTCTCACGAAGACGCAGGGACTGTTTCGGGCGTACAATTGCACGCGATGTTTCACAAGCCTATCTGCTGATGTGAGCAGGGAATGCCAGCATCAGCAATTACAACGGTTCCGCCAGATCGTTGCTGATTCTTATCAGACAGGGTCCCAGCGAAGCCGCATATTCGTTTAGTGTACCGGTATGTCAGATTCAATGTCGTCGTCCGTTTGCAGCATGCGGGTTGACAGTTATCTACGCTGAACACATTTAACACCAAACAGTCTTTGAAGCGATTGCTTCTACAGGTTTCCAAGCAGCATGATGTCCTCAACCGCACAGGCGCCTCAGGGCAAAGCATGGTGGGTGCAACTACAGCATGACAGAGCCGTATCAGCAGGGTGTCAGTTCTACACATACAGACCAGCAACAAGCGGCCACAGTGCCTACTTGCAACAGGATCCTAGCTTCGGTGAACAAACAGCAAAGCTGCGCCCCTCCACGAGCAATGCTTACACCAGCACATTTTCAACTAGCACTGCAGCTAGCAGCATGTGTAGCCCTCATAACCTCTGTGTCATGCGTCCCAGCACTTCTGCAAAGCTTCCCGCCAGAAAAGCCCTTGGCAGCAGACAAGGAGACAGGA
>JAABUW010008227.1_pt1 | contig 12251 bp, 10 predicted proteins | sample 5560081 | NCBI WGS metagenome assembly JAABUW01 (sample SAMN10711882, study PRJNA513363) | rock metagenome | isolation source: Antarctica rocks | place: Antarctica: Victoria Land, Knobhead sud | reverse complement strand
CTAAGCCCCGCGCCTCCCACCGCGAACAACTCTCCGTCCTCAATGACTTCGCCAACCTCGTCTACGTCCAGCACAACGTCGCCCAAGGCTACAACACCTACGTTGCCAAGGACTTCATCAACCACGCCCCTGAGATCTCCGGCAACGGCACCGCTATCGCCATTGCTACTCAAACGCCCATGTTGATCGGAGGACACGTGAACCTGCAGAGGGTATTCATGGGCAGCGACGAGAACGATGTCGACTACGGAACGGTGCACTTTCAAGGCTTTAGCGTGAGGTTTGGAGAGGGTGATATCGCGGGGATCTTTAAGTTTGTGGGCACTTGCGTTGTGGAGTACTGGGATGTGGCTCAAGGAGTCGATCGGAACTCGACGAAGAATCCTATTGCCTACTTCAAGTAGTTGAACGTACTAGGTCGGTGGCGCGGCAAGTGAGGGTTGTGTCTCAGTGGCAGCGAACTGCACACGGATCACGGCGTTGGAAGGGCAGGGTGGGGACAATTGAACAGGTCACTCGCCGGAAAGACATAAGGTGTCTAGGCCATCTACATTTAATTTATCACTGTGCATATTATATATTTGAAACCAAACCTTCATATTTTCGCATGTTCGGATAATGAAGTCTATCTTGATATATCCTACAACGGTTCGTGAATAATGGACTCCGCTTTCAGGAACGTTATGTTCTGATTGCGTATAAGCTGATCGATCGGGTTAGCTTCGGGCCAAGCCACTCATAGTCAAACCTTCTCCTCCCGATCAGCTGAGATATATAATCAATAGCATTTCCAACGCAGCTCCTCATCGGATGAAAGTAGCAATTGCTAGGATCGTAAGAAATTCACTCCGGCAAATATTGTTGTGAGAGAGAGAGTAGGTCTTTACAGCGCACACACAATCTCGCGTGCGATGGCAGAGGCCACCACAATGCGATCATAACGCAGGCAAATCCCGGGGCATGATATGCACAGATCTGCTCGACAAAATCGATAACTGCTAGCCGCAGTATGCTGATATTGAGATTAAGCTCGTTGTACACAGCCTACAGTGCTAGAAGGAGGATCGAGGATTACTTACTCAACGACAAAGCTATGCGTCAGGATTCTTGCAGATCATGGGGCGGAATTATTGTTGATCGATTACGTCGCAAAGAAGTCACCAGATGATCTTGCGTTCTGGTAAGTGGGGAAGTCTTACGAAAGCGGAGAAGCTAAGGTAAAGGTGTATGTGAGTTGAGAAACTATAGTGGGAGTGTTTGCAGCCTGGGTCAGGAACGAGACTCAAGATACCAATAGGAGATCTCGCAGCCAAGTCAAAAACAAGACTTGAAATCATATGGCGAAAATTTCCGCCAATCGAGCCTGGAAAAACATCAAGGATTTTCTAGCGAGAGACTTCGCAGCTTGGGCCCGGAACGACATCCAACGCAAATGCACCTTGGATGTCCATTTCAGCAGCTTCCGAATTCCCACCCAGCACCACCTTGATATCCTCCTAGAGACCCGGACCGTCACCGCCCAACCCGACCTAAGTAGCGACAGTCGTTGGTAGCCTTGAGGTCCTAGTCCTTGCTACCATGCCGATTCAGATCTGCAATGTAAGTCAGCGTACACCGTCAGCAGTCCGAAGAGGGAGTGCTACCGTCATTAAGCTGGGAAAGCTGTTCTTGCCCTCGTTGGGTCTTCTGCTTCTCGCCGTCGGCGGACTTGGTCTCAGACACAACAGCAGTCCATGGCCCTTCTTGGGGTGATTTGGTCAGCCAGCGCTACATGGCGTAGCCTCCAGTATTCCCGGTGGAATCTTTCTCGTGTTGACAATAGCGAGCGATCGCAGAGGCATCAGAGGACTGCTCTAGCATGAATACTTTCTCAGTCGCCTTGGAGTCGCACAAAGCCGAGGAGGCTCGCTGTTGAGTCTCTCGAGCCTTGGTGGCATCATTCATATCAGAGGCCACGTCGAAGGGGTCTCGAGCCTTGGTGGCATCATTCATATCAGAGGCCATGTCGAAGGGGATATGCTATGCTGTTCTATTCGGAGCGTTGTAAGAATGAGAGATCTGGAGATGATACTGGAACCAGCTTCCAAGGTGGCCGGCCCTGCGGTCACTTATATATCCAGAAGATGAGGCAACTGTCACCAACGATTTTGGACTAATGCTCGAGATCACGATCACCGTCACCTTCCGCTCCACGGCATGAGGTCTGACGGGTATACCTTGTCGATAGCAATTTGGTTGTCCAATATCCTCAGCAAGATAGAGCAAGGGGTAGTACCTCTGCAGGGTGGCACGCCACAGAAATACCTCGAGCCATACAAGCCACGCAGTCCAAGGATAGGAATTTTGTTCGTAGCCGGGTCTGTGCAAAAAATCCGATGCTTGACGCAGCATGAAGAGCCGTTTTAGGTTGGCTTGTTTGACACTGCTGGAGATTTGGAGCAGCCTCGTTGATCGTATCAACCGCCGACAATCAGCGGCAAGCATGTTGTATGAAGTGTCAAATGGAGTATCGCAAGGCGATTATGATCTGGCTCCGTCTACAACCTAAGAGATATTGGAGGAAATTCTGTACCGCTCTGGGATTGGTCACTGGCGGAAAGGCAATTGCGTTCGCGGCGGAGGATCAAGGCTCCCAGGACAGACGTACGTTACTCCCGGATCCTCTACAATGGCATTGCAGTGTCGATCGAGCGAAGATGTCTATGGTGCTGCGAAAGCTAGGTCAGTGCCAGCTTCCAGTACGTTCTGCCAATCACAACTGATCAGCAACACTCCTATTAGCATGTACCCGTCGAGCCGAAGGTACGATGCCACATTATGGGTTGCATAGTGCCCTTTGTTCGTAAGCTTGGGCAATGCGAGACGCGGGATCGGACTTGCTACTTTCGGTTCTTGATTCCGATAACCACTAGTCGTTATCGAGAGACTAAAGCCTCATAGCTTAGGTAGCCTTGTAGCAATGAGGTTACCCATGCTGACACTCCAGCGCTTAGGGCATTCGTCAACCCGAAATTTCTATGCAAGGCTAACCCACTCTCTTGGCGTGTCGCTGGGGCTGCATAGAGATTCCGTTCGACCAATCCGAAGCCGCCACCGCGACATCGTAACGTACACCAAAAGAGCACACTTTGCATTTTTGGAACCCGGAGAACTTCTCCCTCTTGCATTTAGGATTCTTCGAGACCGGAGAAATTCTCCTCATTGCCTTGCTTGTCCATTTTCGGTCCTATTCTATCTCATTCGCAAGCTCCAAGGCCAACGATCCGCAGTCGCACTACTGCTCCCAAGCTATCGCGCTTGAATTATCTCCTAGCATGGCGCACTCATTGGCTGGTGGCCGTCCACTTCTTCCCAGGCCTTGCAAGTTACTTCCGGACGCTGCTTTTACAACCATGACTGAGTCTTTACCATCCGGTGCTTTCGGTAATCCGGTCATGCCTCCACCTCGCAGACCCAAGACTCGTACCAAGACAACTGAAGAATGGGAAGAGCAAGCGGACAGTATCCGAGAGCTGTATCACATTATGTCACTCGACGCTATGATAAGTACACTAGATGAGCAGGCTGGATCCCAAGCCTCATAGGGAACCACTATACCATCCGTCTAAGATTGCCCTTGTACACACACTAAGATCATACATCCACAGCAAGAAGCAATACACGACCAAATTCAAGGAGTGGGGTTTCGAAAAGAATATAGAGGAGAAGGATATGCGGGCTATTGCGCGTAAAGATCGGAAGCGCAAGGCCGACAATCCTCTCAAAGCGACGACTTATCGACTTCGTAAAGGAACGGTTCCACCACGACGCATTGAGCGGTACAAGAAAGACCACCACATCACGGACGACACGACGATTTCTGAAGCAGGTATGCTCAAGCGCGATGCAGATTTTACTTTCGCAAATGGTGATACTGATTTAGCAACACCGTTTGACCTTGGCTATGAAACGCCACATTCCTCAGTGTTAGACGGTTCCCCAATTCATGCTTCTCCCCTTATCCCCTACACGACACGACTAGCCGCTACAAGCTTGCTTTGAGGGATCGCCCTTGTGTTTGTCGCATGTGCAATACGCTATCCCAATTACTTACATTTGAAACATTCATCGTTGCCTCCTGTCTCGATGCTCTTAGTCTGGCGGAGATGGCCCCTATCAAGTGTTATTCTTGGTACAAGCGCATTGAAGAGATGACGCAAAAGTGGCTTCGAGGGCGTAATGATTTCAATTTGTTACATAGCTTTTATCGTCTTAGAGAATTGAGAGTAAGGTTGGCATACTATAATGAGGCCGTTGGATTGCAAATAGCCTGTGCGGACGACGAGATTGCGATCCAGGAGCCGATGGATCTTTGCCAGAGTGGTCCGCCAAACGCGGGTTCTGGAAAGGCATTTCGAGAGGGCATGGGAATTGGAAAAGGAAATCCATGAATCCCAGGACACACACGCTTCAGATTGGCGACAGTACTATCGAGATGGACAAGCTTTAATCGAAATATGGCGGATATGCTGAAAATCGAGGTCATTCGTAGCATTTTTTTATTATCACGGGATGTCTGATGTGCTCTTCCTCAATGCAGTTCCGCAAAGTCCATTTACATCTTTATTCCGTCTCCTGTCTGTCATTATCTTGCATACACGCCATCAATACAGCTCAAGCGGATGTAAGAAAGAAGAACTCTTCCAATATTGGAAATATACCATGCGAGGCACGTTGCTGCAAGAAATCGGAAATATAGAACACCTTCTTGCCGGCCGGTGATCCAACATTTATGGTATCGAGTACAACGAGTCGCACCCTCGACTCCTCACCCGCCGTTACCATTTACATCGACCTACCCTTCGATCGATCTAGTACTCTGGGAACATGGTGGACCCGTGAGCATTCCCAGTTCGCTGCTAGCAATGTTGTGTCAGGCAAGCCCTGTACTGTTGTAATTAAGATTCGCTTCGAAGGTTCTACGCTTGGAATGCTCAACCTTTCATGGGAAATAAGCAATTCTGTTGTAATATTGAATTAACAAGCTCAATCGAGCCTCTGACAAGATATTGGAATACTTTTAGTAGTTGGTTCCCTCTCCTCGGGCCGACGAGCACTTCTTATCACAGTGAATGTCGTGCTTGGAACTGGTAAGGGACTCAACATGAGATTAAAGGTTTCAGTAGGGCTGCCAAGCCTTAATTGAGTGCTACTGCTTGCTGAATGCTATAAAAGGTACAAAAATGTACAAGCGTTTGGGTAATATCGACTGCAACAAGAACTGCTGCGAAGCCAACAAAACACCCCAAAACAACCCCAAAACAGATCGTCGCCAAAGTGCGCCAAAGGCAACACCGACGACGAAGCAGCAGTCTTGAGGCATAAAAGTCATGTGGGCAAAAAAGAGCCACGTGAAAAAAGACCAAGAGAGCAAAGAAAAGCGACGCAAAAGCGCGAAGCAATAAGAAAGAAAGAGGGAAGCGAGTTAATCACATACTAAATAGTATGTGAGCGACCCAACCACACCACTTAATCTCCGCATTCTTGGCACTAGCCCGTCTGTCTTGCAGGCCTCTGTTGCTCCAGTCGCACAGCTCAGCGGCGTGCTCTCCTTCAACACTTGGAGGATTTGAAGTATCCCGCACATGTACCGTATCCTGCTTGCTCCCACATATTGGTGCTGACGCTAGTCAGCCATCTGCCAAGGCTCGCTACTGCTTTCGGGACTCGAAACAGGCAGAAAAGATCTGGCAAAGGGCCAGAAAAGATGCGACAAAGATGCCATTTCTATATATATAGGTGTTTGGGCATCGGCTATCTCGAAAAGTATCTTATTGTCGCTCTAAAAGCGTGCGAAAGAGATTATTGATAATATAAGACTATCGACAAAATTATTAAAACTACTTCGAAGTCGACTAACTTTCTTCTATCTAGACAACAAAAGCAAAAAAAGTAAAAAAACAAATTAAAAAAATCGAATACAATAAGAAGAGAAGAAAAGAGAAAAGTGCAATAGACAATTGCTATACTAAATAGTATAGCAAATAGTTAAGCATTAATTTCTTAATTTTTCTTATTTTTGATACTAGTCTCTTTGTTTTGTAGAACTTTGTTACTGTTTTTAAAACTCGAAACAAGCAAAAAAAATCTAACAAAGAATTAGAAAAGATACAACAAAAATATTATTTCTATATATATAGATATTTAAGCATTAGCTATTTCGAAAAGTATTTTATTGCTATTCTAAAAGCGTGCGAAAGAGATTGTCGATAATATAAAATTATTAACAAAATTATTAAAATTGTTTCGAAGTTAACTAATTTTCTTTAAGTTTTAAAACAATATTGCTAGAACAAGAGCAATAAGAACTAGCAACTTTAATAACAATACAAAGTTTGCAAAATTAAATCGAAATTAATTTTAATATAACAAAAATAGATATTAAACTTCTATTAATCTAAAAGCATTATTATTATTTTTAATATATTAGAATTGCGTGCTTTTATAATTGTATTGCAACAAAAGAAATAACTAGCGTAGTAATTATTGTAACTTAATAAGCAAAGTCTTTAACAAAGAACGTCGATAATTCTTTTTTTATTAAAGATATCTTTGTCGATATTAAATAAGAGATTATTAGAACAATTAGATACTATAAAAAGTATTCTTTTTAATAAAACAATTGCATAATTAATATTGTTAATAGCAACAATTTTAAGAGTAATACTCTTGCAAAAGAAATTTGTTTTAGAGACAAAAATATCGAGTTTAAGTCTATTTGTTAAAAGTCTAATAGCTAATTTGATAATAAATTAATTGACAAAGTTCGCATTGTTTAAATTGTATATATTCTATATAAATTTGCTTGTTTGCAAAAAATTTGCAAAAACAAGACAAAAGATAGTATAAAAAGTAGCGTCTAGATATATAGTTACGTCAAATATAGACAAAACATTTAATAAAATGTTTTATATAATAGTCTTGCATTTACGAGAAACGCTATTGTTTTAACAATATTTAATATTGTATATAACGCAAAGAAAAAGCGAACTACTAAAAACTATATAATTAAAATAGTCTCTATCGATATAAATAGAGCGAAGATTGCAAATATAGTTTTTAATAGTTTTTGTTTTAATGCAATCAAATTTTAAACAAATAGCTTAATTAGCAAAACTTTAAATAGTAATAGACAAAGTATTGCAATTAAAATAAAAATAACAATATTGCATATAGCTTTTAAAGATAGTAAAATAAAGATTTCTAATAATAATAGCAAGTTCTTATTATAGAAAGAGAATTGCATTTCGATTTAAAGATATCTTTGCGTATTAGAAGTCAAAAGAGTTGCAAGAATCTAGTTGACAAAATATATTAATTGTAAATATTTGTTAACAATAGTCTTATACTTATCGCGTAAAAGTAGATCGACAAAATTATTTAATTTAGAGTTAATTTAAATCGACTCTATTAGTATATTATTAAAAACAAAAAATATAACAATATTTTGCAACAAGTTTATAAGATTGTCGCAAATAGATTCTTTATTAAGATTAACAACAACAATAATATTATTGCTATAGATAATAATTTTATTGTCGCAAAGTCAAAACAATCAAAGACGAAAAGCATAGAAAATTGCTTATATTTTGTGCATATTAATATAAAGAGCTTTGCTCTTAATACAAATAAAATAGTGTTTGATAAAAATGTCGATAAATATATTGTCTTTATAAGATATTTAGTAATTATCTATACTTTAGAAACTAAACGCATCTATCTATATATAAGAGATCGATTAAGAGATTAAGTATTGTAGAATTTTAATGTTGTTTCAACGCGATAGAAAATAATGTTATTAGATTATGTCTCTTATTATTGAAGTAGTAATACTATAATATTGTATATTTTTTGTCAAAGAGATATATAAGATGCTTAGAAAGACGCGTTTCGACACTATTATTTTGACACAAAAGAATAGAAAATTTATTAAGATTTCTAGATTTTAATGCGAAAAAGTTTTTGTTTTTATTGTTGCGATAACAAGATTACGAGCTCGCTATAGCTTAGTAGAAGATAGACGTATCTTTATTGTTTTACTATCTATTTCGATATTTAGAAATTCTATTTGTTGATTTAACTATTTTTTCTTTTTATTGCTTCGAAGTTCTAGAAGATCGCAAAATATATTTTATTTTTTTTAGTAAAGAGAGACGTCGATAAAAGATAGTAGAACAACAAAGAAATTGTTCAAATAGTATAGAAGAATGCGCTATTCGAAAAGATATATTAATATTTAATATAAAATCTTTGCAAATAGATCGAAAAAAAAAGAGACAATTTGTAGTTTAAAAAGCAAGAAATTTTCTATATAGAAAACAAGATTCTACTAAAAATTTAACAATTATTAATTAGATATTGTTATCGCTATATATTTAAAAATGTTAGCGAAATTCTCTTTAAAAAGTATTGTCTCTTATTCTTGTGCAATAAGAGTTGCAATAGTATTGTTAATTGCAACGTATTTAAGAGCTTCTTAATTGCAAAATATATTATTATTGACAAAGATATTTTTAAAGAAGAAAAGATTATAGATATATTTTTAACTATTGTTGTGTTTCGATACAAGATCTAATAATAAGTATATATATAGATTAGATAATAAAGCAAATAATATAGTTAAACAATCTATCTACAATTGCTTATTAATATTAACAATAAATATATTAAAAGTTTTGTTTGTAAAGATATAATTTGTATCTATGCGAAAAATATACAAATCAATATATTCGATTTTAGTGTTTTGCGTAATTATATCTAAGAGAGCAAAAACAAAATATTTATCAAAATATATTTTTAGACATTTGTATTATCTCTCTATTAATAGAGATTTACTTAACGACAAATTAGACTTATCTAACAATACTAAATTATATAAAAAACTCTTAAATACAAAGATCAATAAACTAGATATATTAGAAGACAAAGAAAACAATAAAATTGTCAAATATTATATCTTATTAAAGCAACAATTGAAATTGTAAGTTTTTTGACAAGATATATATATGTGCTTATATTTGCAACTATTACTATTGCTACATTTGTTATATTTGATTTATTGATTATAGATATTGTTTGTAATAATAAATAATTTATCGAATACAAACATCAAGATATTCTTTGCAAAATTAATAAAAAGATATAATTTGTGCGAGAATACTAACAACAATAGAGACTCGAATTACTTTTTAGAAATATTTGTAAGTTTTTACTTTGTTTCGAGATAAAACAATATTTAGTATAAAGAATTATTTTGATTTATTCGAATAACGCGAGTAACAAACTTCTAATAATACAATCTAATAGAGACAAAAATCTTGTAGCTCGCTATATCTATTATACGTTAACAATAAAAAATAATATTTTAATAAAATTTCTATTTTATTGTCAAATACAAAACAAAACTAAAAACAATAAAGATATAAATATCGAAAGCACGAAGCAAATCTAGAAGACTTCTTGCATTAGAAAAATTGATTGTGTTTATTGCAACAACAAAGAAAAGATCGACAATAAATTTTATAATATTTTTGATATTTAGTTTATTATAAAAGATATTGTTCAAATAACAACGCAAAACACTAGAAAATATAGCAACAAAACTATTAAATTTAGACAAGAAGTTTATTGTAAAAGTATTTATTAATGTTTTTGAATTAACAAAAGCTATAGAAGCAAATATACATATATTATTTATTGTTATATTTTGCAATTGAAGTTTTTGAACAACAAGAGACTCTCTTGTTGCTACTATTTGTTTTCGTGCAATAATCTCTTTTGCTATTGTTCTAGTTTTAAGACAAAGAGCAACAATCTTATTGTTTAGAGCAATATTTTGTATATTGTTCTCGAATTATTTTTTCGAATTTCTAGACAATAATAATAATAAAGAACAAGAGAATTGTAAAAAACAAAAAAATTATAAAGAAGAAAACAATAATCGACAACAACAAAAGACGTTTCTAAACATTTGTTGCAATAAAGTATTAAATTCTAATTCGAAACAAGTATTTAACTATGTTTTAAAGACAAGCTTTCTAATATAAGACGTGCAACAAGTATTAGACGTTCTTTTAGAAGCGATCGCATTAGCAATCTTGCTTTTACAAGATACTATGTCGACGAAATGCGACGATTAAGAGAATAGAGCAAGAGATAAAGAAAATAACTGCAAGACAATAATAGAAGAAAACAATTGCAAGACAATAATATAGAAGAAACAACTACAAAAACAATAATATGCGCAATAATCAAAAGAGTCAAATGCAATAAGAAGAGAAGAAAAGAGAGAAGTGCAATGGGCAATTGCCATACTAAATAGTATGGCAGACGGCCAAGCACTGACCCCTTAATCTCCCTCATCCCCGGCACTAGCCCCCCTGTCCTGCAGGGCTCTTATCTAGTATAAAATATTTCCCGCCCAAGGTAGAACTTTAACACTCAGTTATCCCTCCAAACATTAATGGATTGGCCCAATCTGAAACCAACCTTCGAGACCTTAAAGACACGAATTCAACAGCAAGGGGAGTACCATCGAAAACAGTACGCTTCGAATGGTGTCTCCCCGAAGCTTTCGGTCGAAAAAATGACGACTCCTACGATCCTCCTCCTCAACCGCCAAATCACCGCCGAAGCGCAGGACACCCTGCGTAAGAAAACCCTGATCATCAACTCGCCACCGCCCGTCTGCCTGGCGCTGGGAAAAGCCATGGATGTTACAGAGTTCATTGGCGATGTCACACTTCAGAAAGCATACCACGTCTTGCTGGATCTGGATCTCGAACATCAAGACTGGCTCGCAACGACTGAGACTCTGCTGGACGTCTGGTGTGAAGAAAACAGTCTCAAGTCTCTTCATGTGCGCGTCAAGTGCCCTCAGAATACGTTGTCTTGGATAGGAAATCAGCATTTACTGGAACGGGTATGTTACTGTGGATCACTCGCATGATTCGAATGACTTCATAGTTGATAATTGTGCATAGCAAAAGTGGTTTGCCTCTCTAACGCTGGCACGGGTACGTCACCTCGGATGGCTTGCATGAATATATGGATTTACTGATTGGGAATAGCTCAAGTGGTTTGGCTCTCAGGCGCCAGTCACTATCGAAGGTAACACTCTCGACTGCAGGCTGGTTTGGAAGGGTCGGGGAGTAGGGGTTGGTATGATTCCAATCGATGTCCTTTATGACCTTTGAAGAGAAACTTTTCCAACGCCACCAATGCTGTGGTTCACGGCTTCCAGCAGGCGGCGCATTCTTAGGTATTCGCACTCAGGAGAAAATCTTCACCCTTTTCCGTCTGCGTAGGGTCTGTGACTTACAATATACACCGGGGAGCGTATGAGAAGGCGGCAGTGATAAAATCGTGTTATTCCCGAGTCAATCACAATGCTACGAACAGGGCTCTTTCACAAATTGAACAACGCACTGGCAAGTCTCGCCAATCAAGAAACAATCGAAACTCAACTTTTTCCTGGACACGAGGTACCGCCAGTGCTACTGTTCCACGCAATCGATTTCTCAAGCTCTTCCCTTAATGTTTCTTGGCTTACATGAGTCTCAACACTAACAATTCACTTAAGCTTGAGGAGGTCTTGCGAGTGCGAAGAGGACGGATAGAAAGCGGCTGGAAAAGCGTCCGATCAGGCAATCAAGATCAAAGGAAGTCAACAACTTCCTCCCAGCGGTAATCTCATGGCGTGAAAAGGCATGTAGTAGGAACAACAACTATGAGCTCGGGTCTCGGCTGGTTCATGAATAGTCATCCAAGCTGCTATCCCTTCCGATTGTCAGGCAAACGCTGACGGAACGTCTGATAGATTTGCGAAGTCTCGACTGTTTCCTAATCTCGAGGGTGATCTACGGGAGCAGTTTTGAGTTGGATCAGTTCTATCAGCAACATATTCTTCGGCGAGTCCGCGACGACTTCGGGTATCCTCTCTTCTATTGTTGGAAGATTCTGATCCGGAGCTGGCCTGGTTGGACTGCTGCCAAGAATCTCTCTACGCAGTATCAAACTGCACATGTCAGACAAAGATGGCTGTCGCGATGAACAACATAAGCGCGCCACTCTGCACACGATCATCTCCGATAATAGTCAACGACAACCAATCGTACAAAAAGTCCTATGCAACGTTCGCACAAGGTTGCTGTGGCTGCATAGGACTTTTGTTCGACCAATTGAGCGGGTCTTTTGTCTTGCAGTGTCATACA
>JAABUW010008224.1_pt1 | contig 12254 bp, 1 predicted proteins | sample 5560081 | NCBI WGS metagenome assembly JAABUW01 (sample SAMN10711882, study PRJNA513363) | rock metagenome | isolation source: Antarctica rocks | place: Antarctica: Victoria Land, Knobhead sud | reverse complement strand
CCTCACATAAGATAGCGACGATCTACAAAGAGATACGTTGATCTCTCATTAACTTCGAGATCTAATGATCTTAAATAATACATAAATTGCTTTTTGTACATAACATTCTTTACATCGTTTATAAAATCATTAACTATAAACAAGTGCTAGTAAATCGAATGAATTAAGTCAAGATAAATAAGTTTAGAATGACAAGAAAACTACAATCTTTAACTAATTATTGTAGTCAATGTTGACGAAAGTATGCTTAGAGGTCGCTTAATGAATGAACGACAAAAGCGTAAGAATGTCAAAGATATAAAATTAATAATGATCGAAATGATAAAGTCGAAAACGAGTTTCACAAATCTCAAGACTTCGAGTTTGCGCTATCTTGAAAATTGGTAAAACGCTATTGGCATCAAAAGTTTTTTGTGTGCTATCAAAACATCTAGTTTGCAAAATCTCGAACATGTAAGTTCATATATAAATTGAGATCAAAAAGGGTTTTGACATGTCTTAGCATTTATTTCTATTATCAAAGTTTATTAGCATGTCTCTTAAATCTCACGTTCTAATGACTTAGATCTTAGCATAGATAAATTGAACAATTTTTAGTTAAACATAACATCGAACGCATACATCATAAAATAAGACGCGTAGAAAGATCGAATAAGAATTAATGTAATCTTAAGCATCTCTTATCTCTCATTGTTGTCTTTTAATTCTTCGTTGTTTATAGAAATCTAATCTACGCTTTGTTTAAGTTTGTATTTGACGATATGTATTAATTTGCGAATCTTTCACAATGCGATCGTCATTCGAGTGAACGTTTGTTGTCTCGTCTTGATTGAAGTCTTAAACTCTCAAATTTTGCCTCTTTAGAGTCTCTTCATTGCTATGAGTTTAAGAATGCCAATAATTTGCTCTAACTCTATCTCTTTATTAAGTTAAGATGCTTGCCTTAAGACGCAATCGAGAATGGCATCGATCATACTTAGACTTAATTGTACAAATGAGTCGTGAAGGATAGTTTAACTTGGCTCGTTCGCTTGGGCCTTTAATTGTGACGAGACCTTAGTCACAAGAGCATCGAGTTCAATTGTCGAATCTTCGTTAATACATAATTGTTAATCGATAGAACAATGATCGTTGTGCAAAGACTTTGATCTTGGAAGCTTCTATTAATTTTAATTAACTTTAGCTAGAGCAATATAGTGCGTTGCTAATCTCGACTAGCTCGCTCATGTCTTAATATAAGAGTCTTAAATCTTGAGACGCGAAATACGAATGCTTACGACTTGATGACGATAAATTTTTCGTACTTTGGCATGTGTTTTCGAGATTTGTCGATTGCTAATTATTGTCATTAATCGCATCGTCTTTGTTAGAGCGTAATTAATTGTTTAAAAAAGCGATATCTTGATTCGTAATCATTTGACGTGAAGTTATAGTTGTGTCGAATTGAACATTTAAGATCAAGCGAGAAGCTACATTGTTCGACATAGCGTTAATTTGAAATAGATCGCTTGCGACAATGATCTTTGATTCGTTTAATTAGTATGATTTGTCGTTGAAGACGAACATGCTTTAATTAAGATTAATATCGATTATACGCCTATAAACTTAATAATTAAAATTAGAATAATCGAGCAATACTTTAGCTCTTTTAGTCTCTTGAAATGTTGTAAGTATAAGATTATCTCACAATATTAAATGAATCAAGTGTTATCTTTAATGTAGATTAATTATCATCGCGATTGTTGTTATACGCAATCACTTAAGAATCATAGCGAAGAAACATTATCGCATTAGCTCTAATAAAGTTGATGAATTTATGAATTTTTCGTAACAATGTATCTTTGCGCTTGCGAAACATCTCGTTGTTTTGTCTCGAAGTCGCAAAAGACATTTGCAAAGACTAAGAACTAATATGCACACTAAAAAGATGCGGAAGATAGAGAGTAAATAGAGATCAATGTGCAAAAAGATTGATAAGAATAGTGCGACTTTTCTATTGAGTGCTACTACGCGTCTCTAGTTAGAGTTGGCGTCAAAGCCTATACAAAGATGGCACATCAAAATTGACGTATTTTAATTTTGACGCTTTTTTTGATCCCTTATTGTCGAGACTCGAGCTAGTAGGACTTATTTTTAGCCACAAGTTGAAAGTGAGAACGAAGAGTCAAATCTTAATTTCATGCATCTCGATTTAAATTAAATAAGATATAATAATCGTCCTTGCATTACGTCGCCCCATTACGAATGGCGAGTCTTTTTCGCAGAGATCAAGCTATTCTCGTCGCAGCTTAATTTACGTTTTTGGCTATTATGTCTAGCATTTGGCTCGCAAGCTCTACATTGTAAGTAAATCTTAACATTGTAATAAAACGTATTAAAGTTAGCGTTCAATTGTTGTTGCGCAACAAATCATTGCATTATTTGTGAAAACTCGCTAATCTTTCTTCTCTCTTTGATAATGCTTTAAAGATAAATAGTTGTTAAATTAATTAAATAATGAACAACGATTTCTACGTACATCTTGTAGCATTTGTAGCGTTCGCACACATTTTGTTTTGAATTAAGATATTTTAGAATCTTCTTGTTTGTTACGATAATCTAGTGCGATTGTTGCAATTTGCTTAACGCTTTAAGCATAATTCGATTATTTAATCAAAACTATATAAATCTAGAATATCAATAAACGTCATTAGTAAAGATTAACATTTAACTTGACTTAAAAAACAAAAACGACAAGAGCATTGCGTATACTATCTTCGTATAGTTCTAAAAAAGATTTAATTGCTCTTTTATATAGTTTTGTAGCTTTTGCATACGATTCACGTTATTGATTGTAAATTGCTTGTTTGTTAATGTAACGTTTAGTCGAAAGTAGTTCTTTCGTAATTAAGAATCTAAACGATTTTGCAAATTTTGTCAAGTACTTTAATCATTTAAAGAGAAAATAAAAGATCGATAAAGTTGTGAAATAAATTCGTCGAAAATAATATAACGAAAATTCGAAGCGTTAGAGAATACGAAAGCTTTGTTAATATCGATGTCTAAAGATAGAATCATGTCGATATTAATTATTGATTATATATAGTTACTTTCCCACAATGCTAGATTGACTAAATTGTTATGCTTTAGATCTCTATCTTAAAATGTTTCTAAAGTAGACAATTGCGCTAGTTTGAAAAGTCTAGAAAATTTTAGCAAAACGCTAATTGAAATAATGGTTGCACACTTACATAGACGTTGCGGAAATTACTCGTTCACTAGCTTAATTAGTCGCATAAAGCACAAACGACAATGAATTACTTACGTCTCTTACACGAAGAGCTTATCTTTAATTCTTCAAGATCGAACATGCTTGTAATTTATCGATATTTAGTTATTTGTTCTTAGGAATAAGAATGTAGTGATCTTATTACAATTCTTTTGTCTCTTGTCAATGCCATTGTAATTTAAAAAAAGATAGGGAAACGCATTTAAAATAGTAGTAGCAATTATCGCAAACTTAACATCAATTATATATAAACAATAGTTGAACATTCGTTAATTAGCGTCAAAGCTTTCTTTGAGTAAAGTCTTAAGATTGCGTACATTATAGTAGTTATTCGAAAATTATCACTTAAGCAAATGACGAAAATATCGCAAAATATTTAACTCGTTTTGATAATTTTGATCAAAGAATTGTTGATTTAGAGTCTTAAATACATTCTTGCATTACGAAATGTTTTATCTACTATTAAATAAACTAAGAACAATAAGATTTTTTAGACTAATATGTTAGAGCTTTGTTACGAAAACTTGTGCATTGTCTTATTTAAGCTAATTTCGAACGCAAAATCAAATAGATCTTAAAAACATAATTGTAAGTTAACAATTTTTTGCAAAAGATTCAAGAAGACTAGCGAAACAATTTCACGAATTTTATTTTTATTAATTAAAAAAATAAGTATTTTAGTTGTTAACAACTTGTATTTTGGAATAACTTTTTTTAATTTACAAAGAATATAATTGCAAATAAAGAATTAATAGTCTTTGATAAACGTAGATTTTCTAAATATGCGAAGATACGTGTCGCATATAGTATGCGCACAAGATAAAGTATACTTTAATTTGCGACGCATACATTGTAAACATGTGAGATTACTTTTAAAAAACTTTCATTTAATAAATTTTCTTAAATTCTCTTGATGCACTTATGTTGCGTCGATCTATTGAAAAAGAAGCGTAAAATTCAAAAGATAAAATTGCTTTTATACATTTTTACATTGCTAAATTGCTAAGATCTTAACGAGAAAACTATTAAGTGCTTAAAAAAGTGAAGACTAGTAAAGAAATTTATATATTGTTATAGGATCGAAATCTAAGTCTAGGTTAGCGAAATTATTAGATTACGAGAAACTTAGCTCATCGTGCATGCTAGAAGAATAGACGTCTATAAATATTTTTAAGATCATAAGAGATGTTTGTTTCTCAAAATTGAATTTGTGTTCGTTAGCTAAATGTACGAAGATAAAAAGATATTAAATGTATTTATCATTAATAAAATTAAATAGACGACTAGTTAAGATGAAGTTAAAGATTTTTTTCGAACTTAAAGCAACATGTTTGACGATCTCTTAAAAAAAACGATTTAAATGTATAATAAAATAGAGTAATCGAAGTTGTTAACGCAATTGTCGCATCTTATTTGCGTATCTTAAAAGAACTTCTTTTAATCGTCGATAACGAACTAATGAAGAGATTAACGCCTTTGTAAGATAGAGAACAATAATGAAGAAAAATAAATTAATTAGATTTTGTTGATTAAGTTCAAATTTGAAATTCTAAGCTTAAAAAACATTAAAAATAACACTAATTTCGTCGTTAATAGCGACTATTACAATTTTTGAGCGTATTAGATAGAGTAAATGCGAGGCGTTGCTAACGACAACCTACGCTTTAAGAAGATCTATAACATTCTTTAGATAACTAAAGTTATCTACGAAAACGCAAATAATATTCGTAAACAAAAAAAGAACTTGAACATATAAGAAGTCTAAAATGTTGTATAAAGATGAGCATTTCTATTGAAGACGATATAATTTAGACTCGTAATAAAATCAATTCGACAAAATAAATAAGACTAGCAATCTTAAGTTATTGTTAATTATAAAGATAAAATAGTTCGACGCAATTGTTGTGTTGTCTAAACGAAGATTAACGTCGTCGTTGTTGCGTTTCTTCTTAAAAGTATTGTATAAAAACAATTTATAAAGAGCTATAGTTTTTGCTTGTTAATTAACGAAGAAAAGCAACAAAGACTATTAGATTCTTACATTATTAAGATTATTAAGAAATTAAGTAAAATAATCTTCGTCGTGAATTGCAAACTCTCAAACATTAGATACGTACAATTAAGACGAATGATTGCAAGAAATCATTATATAAAGATTTCAAAAGAATAAAGTGTTGTTTTTAAACATTATAATAGCATAAGATTTAACGTGCGAAGTCAATTAAAGATTGCTAGCTCGTTTCGAATTCTTTGCGATAAGATTTCTTTCAAAAACGACTTAACGTCTCTTTTTAAAAGTTGTAGAAAGACTCTTATTTATATCTTGTCACTTAATAGTTCACAAAAAGTAATAATTAACAAAGTAGACATAAACGATTAACGCTCTCGTGAAAAAAGTTTTGAGCTAACGAAGAATCAAGCTTTTCGCGACATCATAAAGCTTTAAATCAAACAATTTTTTTCGAAAAATTCGTTTACTAATTTTTGACAATTTAATTTTAAAAATTTATCTCGATTGATTTAGATCTTTAAACTTAAAGATTGCTTACAACTTGCTTTAGAGCATCACGTTTTAATTGTAATGCGTAAACAAGATCTTAATAATGCTTTACGTATAGATTAGATCTTTTTTGACGCTTTGCGCTTTGCTTAAGAGTCTTAATTTCTATCTCTTCGTACAAGTGTCACGTATTTACAAGATGCTCATTGACTAAAAGCAAATCAAAGATTTCTACATTTTAACAATAGATAATGAATGACAAATCTATATTTAGAAGAACTTAAGTTTATTTCTTATCTAGTTGTTACTAAGCTCTAACTAGCTTCTAATCCTTAATAAACAAACAAAGTGCGCCATAAAAAAAGCTTACTTTAATATCTTTAACTTCTTCGATAAAGATATATTTCATTATGCACGTTAATGCAACTTGGTCAAAAACACTATTCGCAAGCAATCGTAATTAGCTAAACTTTTTAAGAGTAAAAGAAAAGACGTCTTATAGATACAACGTCTTGCGATTAAGAATGAGCAAATAAAAGAATTTTAAAACGCATTCGACAATTTTTTGCCCTTTCTTAATCTTTAATTGACGCTTAAAATAGAAACGTTTTATAGAGTTTTAACTCTTTGTTATTTAAAGAAAATGACACAATATCTTGTGCGTATATAAGAAATCTAATGTTATATTTTTGACGAATGTATTACGAGTTTTACGTGTTTAGATTCTTATATAATTATCGTTCTTCAAAGCAAGAATATACATTACTTTTTTGTCGATTTTTATTACATTAAAAAGCTAATGTTATAGCAAAAAGTCTTCTCTTTCGATGTGTTTAAAAATTAACGTCTCTCGATATTAGTGCGTTTGAAATTCATCAAATATATCATTTCTTTTCTATATATCTTTTTGAAGAACACGAAATATCTTGAACCTTGTGTCAAAATTATGAAAAGTATATTATTGATCAATTTTAAAGACTTTATTTGTGAAGCTTTTATACATTAACACAACGAATGTCTTAATTAAAACGAATAGTTTATCGAACATAGTTAAGCGTCTCGCAAAAGCTATAGCGATCTTCAAACGCAATAATACTTATATTGACAATTTTAACTATTTATTTGACGTCACTTTCTAGCCATAATTAGTTAAATATCTTGCAAAAAAATCAAGAAAACGCAAGAGATTAGAAACGAGTTGTAGTATAAATGATAATTTGAGTTTTCTAGACTTGCATCGACTTGCGACTATAAAAACATACGTAATATGTATTTTGACGTTAACGATATTATTATTAGAGAATTTCTTCGCAATGTTCGACCATCTTAGTTTTATCAATTAGATTAACAAAGTTTTGATAAGAAGACTAAACGTCTCGAAGCAATTCTTGCGAACATTTAGCGTCGTTTGTGCAAAATTACAATCTTATTGTTAATCTTAAACATTAATACGTATATTGTTAACATTATAAATCGTTATAAAAGATTTTTTTAGCAATCTTTCAAAAACGATGCTAATTGTTTTTTTTTGCAATATATTTATCGTAAGTATAAGTTTCTCAATGAGTGTTTCGCAAAATACTTAACAACATTTGTGATAAAACGAAATATCTTTTAAACTTTTTTCGAATGTACGTCAATAATAGTCTCGTCGACTTTTATATTTTAAATATTAGCTTTGCAATCATTGTTGTCACAAAGAACTAACTTATTGTCTTATTTATTTGTACGTTTATCGTCATCTTTAATACGAGATCTAGACTTGATATCTTATTCGCTTAAACACAAGTCGCAATCGAAATTTGCTTCTTCTTTAGCGACGAAATTAACGATCTCGTTGTTTTTAATCTCTATTTAATCAAGATTTACGCATACGATTAAACGTTTAACTAAGATCGTTTACTCTTAATTTGCGTAACAATTAGCTCAACTATATTTAAAGTCTTCGTTAAACGATGTTTTGATCATTATATTCTTTATATCGTTCTACGATTAAATTTTGTTTCGAATTAAAAAATTAAATGTAAAAAAGATTCTATAAATAGCGAAGATTCTAGATGTTCGCAAATAGAACGTGAAACATATCTACATAAATTACAATGATATAATTGAGCTCAAATTCATTAATGACAAAACAATTGTACAACAAGCTTATAAAACTAAAAAGCAAATTATCTTCAAAATTTCTTTTAACATTGTAAACAAACTAAAGCATCAATATAAAGCAATAACTCAACAAATTACTTTATAAAATAGCTAATAAATGCAAATACGTCGCATAAAACGTCAAGAAAACTTAGTGATCATTTTTTCTAATTGACTTTCGATCGAAGCGTACTCTTTTTTTGAAAAACGACTCTTATTTGATTTTAATTATCTTTTGATTCGATTAATTAAATTTATCGATATCGATACGTTTCTTATCGTTAAGCTTAATAGCAAGCTAATCTAAAACCTTCAAAATATCATTAAAATGCAAGTAGTTTTCTTGCTTCACAAAGTGTTTATATTGTCGATATTTATCTTTTAAAATCTATATATAGTCTTTTTTGTTCTTAATATTTATTAACAAACTCTTGATATCGTTGTCTTTTAATAGCAATGTTGTCATAACAATCGCCTTGTCTTCGCTAAATATCACTTGTATTATATTTAAGAACTTCAAAAGATCTTTAAGCGTTGATCAATAACATTTAAGATTCTTCTTCGTTTTCGCTAGCTTTTTTATCTTCGTTTCTAGAGCGTCATAAGTATTTTTATGATTTTGCTTTTTCTTTTGAAGCTTATTTTCTAATCTAACGTAGAATTTTTAAGATTTTAGATAAAGAGTCTCGAATTTTTGACATCAACAAATCGTTACGTTTAGATTCACTTATGTTTGTTATAGTTAAAAATTCGTTTAATGCAAGTTCGCATTTTGCTTGTTAATTTAAAGAATAAGCATTTAATTTCGTTAAAAAAGTTCTTCTTCTTAACGTGCACATTTCTTAAAGAATTTCTAAAGAAGACTATTATTTCTCGACAATTGTTTGTTTTAATTAGTGATCGATTTTTGCTTGTTAAGAGTTATAAACATACTTGCGACACGTTCTTCAATTTAGACATATCTAGTTGATCGATAGATTTAATGTGAAGATGCAATGAAAGAGCTTCGACAATTCGATCGACTAAGAAAGAAAACGTATCAATATTCGAATCGAATTAGTGGTAAATTTTTTTGCAAGAATTGCGATTGACATTATAAAGCCCACGAGAAGTAGCTATCTTATAGACGAAGAATATTCGCAACAACTACTACTAAATATAGCTAAGTATTGTGTACAATTAATGAAGATCTATACTTGTGAGTCATTCAATTCGCTCATACTAACATAAAATAATTTGGCGCTTAAAGTTATTCGTAGAAACCTTGCAACAATTGTGATGACCAAGTCGTTTTTTGCTTCTAGACATTCTCTTGAGAGAATCCTTAATTAGAACTCTATTGTGGCTCGTGTCTTTGCTTAAGAGACGCATGAGACAAAGTTAAAAAGAGCGAAGACTATTATACGTCAATTAATTTCGAAACGTCAAAAACATAGATTAGTCTACAATTTACGTTATAAGTGTGCTCGTAGTTGTTAGTAGTTTTGAGCGATTTCTCGATATCGACTTTTGAATGTCTCTTCGTCAAATCTTGGATTAAAAGATTTGTGATTAAAGAACTTAGCGTCTAGTCGTTTATAAGTTATCGAACGAGCGAAATGTAATTTGCAACTTGATTGAGATTGTATTGCAAATCATTGACTTGTAGGCGACTTCATTGCTTTCGCAAGTCTATATTAATTCTTTTAGAAAAGCTATAATGCAACGTGGCGAGATTGTATCGTTTCTCGACTTAATCTTAATTAGATTTTATCTTTTCGTTATAGATAACAAAGTACGTTGTCTTTAGCAAATTAAATTAAGACAATATCTATTTTTCATCTTTTGTGACACTCATCGTTTCAAGAGTTAATCGCTAAAATTGAAAGAAAAACTTGATGCTAAAAGTAGTGTGTGAGTCGAACGCTTTAAACTATTCGCAATGCCCTTAAGTACGCTAAAAGCGAAGGGTAAACACGAAATCAAAACTCGTACAAAGGTACTAGTCGTTTTTTAGCTTCACTCCACGAACGTGAAGATCGACATGTGACTTTTATTAAATCTTCATCTCTTGGTCTTCATACTTCTAGTCTTTATTTTTAGTCTTTTGTTGGCTCTTATCATCTCATAAATCGACGTATCTTCTATCTAACGTGTCTTTCATCTAACGTGCCTTTCATCTAACGTGTCTTTCATCTACTTCTTATTGTTTCCTAGCACTCAAGAATGAAGTCCACTAATGATCAAAACTTCTTCAACATAATAAGCAACAACAACTTTAAATATAATACGATCCCTATAATAATAAATTCAAGCTACGATGTCGAATTACAACAAAATGCTATAAGTACTAATTGACTCATAAACGACTTCTTCTACGAATATGAGCAAATGATCACGCGACAAAAGTACCTCGATCTCGCATAGCGAGTTACGACGCTAAGAAAACAATAAGTTTAAATTATATGCAAGCTTCGCGAACGTTAACACAACGTAAGATTATCAATCTTGCAAAGTATGTGCTACGATTGCTTCTATTTAATACAAGTTGACGTTAATTCCTAGAAGCTTGAAAAATCTAAAGAATCACAATAGACGAGTAGCGTCTTTTCTTAATGAACTTCGCGATCTTGTCAAGTACGTCGTAAACAAAAATGATTCACAAGTGACTATCAAGATCTCACAAAAGAAGGATTTTGATAATGTTAAAATCGTGATTGACAACGCGAAATAATAGTTAACGAAGTAGATTTAGACTTTGATAGTTCAAATCTTAGTCAATCGTTGTCCCCTTATATTGTGTATGGCGTCTTGTTGTCGCCAATGTGATAACGAAGTGAACGCAGTGGTGTGCGACGAAGATCACTAAACCAAAACAATAACAAACGCGTAATGATAGCATCCTGATCCTTGCCACAAAAAGTGACAATCCCTACCTATGCACCCAAGTGCAAGGAGGCACAGCACCCTAAGTCTAGGGGCATATTGGTGCGGGGACGATGTTCCTACGGGCTAGGCAGGTAATGTGTTCCATCACGATGAGAAGGGTCGTACGATCTAGATGGTTTCCTTTATGAGCAGGGCGGACTAGACAAGGCTCTACGGTAAACAGTTCCCTACAATCCAGCCGCTGGTAAGGCCACCAATGGCTTTACGGCGGATGTTCCCCTACGGCCCAACTCCCCCTACGAGGCAGCCGAGAGTAGGGTCCACCATGGCCCTACCGTGAACGTTCCCCTACGGCAAAAAAAGGGAGTAGGGCTATCATGGCCCTACCGTGAACGTTCCCCTACAATCCGGCAAAAAAAAAAAGCGGAGTAGGACTATTATGGCCCTACGGTGAATGTTCCCCTACGATCCGGCCTCCCCTACGGCCGAAAAGCGAGTAGGGGCACCATGGCCCTACGGTGAATGTTCCCCTACGATCCGGCCCCCCAACGAGCAGAGCGATCATGTCCCTACGGTGGATGCTACCTTACGGCCCGGCAGGGTGGGAGGGATGTTCCCAACGATCAGCTAGCCGAATCGAGAGAGGTGCGCAAATTACGACAATATGGCCGGGCAAAAGAAAGCCTCCTTACGTCCCACAGCCGTTTGCGAATCAGAAAAGGTCACTAATGCGAGTAGGTTCTGCGCTAGCAAGCCGGAAAACGATATGTCACCACTAATAAGCCGTTCCGCTACACTACCCCGGGGTCGCCAGAGCTTGATGCGGCACAAATTGCGCTAAAGCTCAACCGACGCTTGCGCCAATTAAATGAGGTCTGCTACCACTGCACTAAACTATTTGCAGGGATGATCGCAGCTTAGAAAGATCATGTGATAAACTTTAATGAGGGCTATGCGCACGTGCGAATCACATTAGGTAGCATATTGTTGATTCGTTGGGGAAGCTCGCATGCTATGCCATGGCACACAAATGCAATCTAGTTCGATTAGAAAAGATTTAACCTTGTCGATCAATACGTTGAAACTAACTCTTGCCTCATAATTACATGTTGTTGATATAAGAAGAAGCAATAAAGGCAAATACTTCTTTGCTAATTGAATTTTAAAATTGAATTAAATAGAATTGCGATACAAGATATTTTGCTTAAGTAAAGACGTTAATTGTTAAAGCAAATGTGCAAATAGTTAACAACAACGATCATAAAGACGCTATTTACGAAGCTTCTTTTTATCGTCTTCTTAAACTTCTATGAACGTTAAACGTTTAACGCGAATAATATCGTAGAGTATACGAAGCTATGCAAGGAGCTCTATTTTTATACTTGCGTTTGTCGTAAATTCAAGCATTAATAGCTTTTTAAACGAGAGTAACAACGTATAAGCTTTTGAGACACTTTTATTCGACGAGATATG
>JAABUW010008221.1_pt1 | contig 12258 bp, 12 predicted proteins | sample 5560081 | NCBI WGS metagenome assembly JAABUW01 (sample SAMN10711882, study PRJNA513363) | rock metagenome | isolation source: Antarctica rocks | place: Antarctica: Victoria Land, Knobhead sud | reverse complement strand
CCTGGATCACGGTGGAATGGCTGCCCCGATACGCGCCGGAGCTGAACGACATCGAGCGCTCCTGGCGCGACCTCAAGCGGCACCACCTGGCCCACCACACGTTCAAGGACGCCGCCCATCTCACCTGCGCCATCCACGCCGCGGTCAAGCAGCTCAACAAAGAGCGCCAAACGCCGCATCCGTGCGGCAAGCTGAATAAGGCTGCTTAGCAGGCAGGCAGGTCCAAGCTCTTCCTATGTTCGCTGTCGATGAAGCAACTGCCCGTGCGATCCGCCGAGCCTGCCAGGACGGGGGCGATCTATCCGGCGTGGTCGAGCTGCGCCGGCGCTTCCCGCCCATCACCGACAACGCCCATGCGCGGCTGCGCCTGCACATGGTCATGAGCAGGGTGCCGATCACGCCTGCGCCGGAACCGGCGCCGCACATCAGACTTGGCACCTCTCCGCCATCTCGTCGCCAGCGCGCGGCAGCTCGCGCTCGCGGCAAGTTGCAAGCTGGTCGAACGCCACCTGCTCAACCCGGCTCCGCCACCCAGCTTGCAAGCGAGCAACCAGCAGGCTGCCCCAATTCGCCAAGCAGATGTTCGACGAAACGGGACAGGAAGCCGGCTTTCCATAATAGCATGCTCGGCGTTGCTGCGGCTTCCACTGCTTTCTACGGTGACGGCATGCTGACCCGTTTCAGCAAGCTGCCCCGACTTTGCGGCTTACAGCAGCGATGTTGGGTCAGACCCTTGATGAAGGCTGGGGCGAGGAAATCGAGCCAGCGGCTACCGATGCAATCTGAGGTCAGGACACCACGGCGCTGCAATCCACCCGTGTGACCGGGCTGGGGTCGGGGGACGCGACCACGTCGTAGCGCTGTTCCGTCAGCAGCCGGTCGCCCAGGTGGACGCCGAAGGTCCAGGTGCCCGGCACCAGCTCCCATGGGTCGTCGAACGAGAAGCCGACCAGGCCGGGCCGGTCGCTGCTGACGGACATCTGGTAGGTGACGCCCGTGCTGATGCGCCCGCTGGGATGCAGGATGGGCGGATGCACGGATGTGACGGTCAGGTCCACGGTCCCGTCCGGCCCCAGGTTCTCCAGCGTGAACATGAAGCCGAAGCGGCGGCAAAGCTGCGCCTCGATCTGCTTGGTGCGGCGGACGATCCTCGGGTCCTCCACCATGACGACGGCGTCGCTGCCCTCGCTGACCGCGGCGGGGTCGCGCGGCCCCACGTCGCGCGTGGCGACAAACTCGCCGGAGCCGGTGACGTGCAGCTCGGGCGCCGGCTGGGCGGCGGCCGGCAGGGCAGCCAGGGCCAGGGCGGCAAGCAGGATCGCAAAGCGCAGGCGTGGCATGGAGCGGCCTCCGTCGGGGTCGTTGCGCGGACGGCCCATCGCCGTCAGGGCATTACTTGTGGGCAGCGCCGGGCCGCAGCAAGCCGCTGCCGTGCCCCAGCCCGGCACGTCGCAGCCTGGCATGGTGCGGCCTGGCATGGTGCGGCCTGGCATGGTGCGGCCTGGCTCGCTCAGGACAGCAGGGCGCTGCAGCCGTCGCGCAGGGGCTGGCCGCCATCGCTGGGCGCCACGACCTCGAACGCCTGCTCGGCCAGCACCTTGTCGCCAAGCTGGACCGAGAACGTCCAGGTGCCCGGCACCATCTCCCAGGGATGGTCGAACGTGTAGCCGACCAGGCCGGATTGGCCGGCAACGACGGCGCTGGCGTACCGGACGCCGGTGCTGGCCTGGCCGAGGGGGTTCACCAACTGCGGGTGCCTGGACCGTATGGTGACGCCGAGGATGCCGCCGGTGCCGAGGCCGTCCACGACGAACAGCATCCCGAACCGTCCGCACAGCCGCGCCTCGATCCGGCTGGTTTGCCTGGTGATGGTGGCGCCCTCCCAAAGCCTGACGGTGCCGCTGCCCTCGATTGTGCCCGGATCGCGCAGGCCCAGGTCGAGCGCGGCGCTTATCTCGCCATAGCCGGTGACGCGCGCGGAGGGGGCTGTCTGGGCCTGGCCCGCCCTCGACAGGAGCAGGACGGGCAGGACGGCAACGAGGCCGGCATGGCGGTTCAACGGCATCATGTCACCTGGATGGGGTTGCGGGGCGGCCCTGGCGGCTCGCCTCGGCCGTATCGTCCTGCAAGTGGGTCCGTCAGGCCCCGATCTGCTCGCGCATCTCCTCCAGCTCCAGCCAACGCTGCTCCGACGCCGCCAGGTCCGCCTGCGCCTTGGTCAGCGCCTCCGTCAGGTTGCGGAAGCCGTTCGGGTCCTTGCGGTACAGGTTCCGATCGGACAGGCGGCGCTGCAAGCGGGCGATCTCGGCGGTCGTCGCTTCCATCTGCTTCGGCAGGTTGTCCAGCGCTTGCTTGTCCTTGAACGTCATCTTGCGCGCGGCCGTGCGGCCCGGCGCGGCCTTCGGCGAGGCGGCCCGGACCCGTCCCGCCGCGACCGCCGCCGGGACGCCGCGCTGCACCAGCATGTCGCTGTAGCCGCCGGCATACTCCACCCAGCGCCCGCTGCCCTCCGCCGCGAGCGTGCTGGTCACGACGCGGTCCAGGAAATCGCGGTCGTGGCTGACCAGCAGGACGGTGCCGGGGTAGTCGGACAGCATCTCTTGCAGCAGGTCGAGGGTTTCCAGGTCGAGGTCGTTGGTCGGCTCGTCCAGCACCAGCAGGTTGCTGGGCCGGGCCATGGCGCAGGCCAGCATCAGCCGCCCGCGCTCGCCGCCGGACAGCACGCCGACCGGGGTGCGCGCCTGCTCCGGCTTGAACAGGAAGTCCTTCATGTAGCTGATGACGTGCCGCCGCTCCGTCCCCACCAGCACGGTGTCGCCGCCGCCGCCGGTCAGGGTGTCGGACAGCGTGGCGTCCGGGTCCAGCGCCGCGCGCTGCTGGTCCAGCGTCACCTCGGCAAGGCTGGCGCCCAGCTTGATCGTGCCGCTGTCGGGCTGGTCCACCCCGGTCAGCATACGCAGCAGGGTGGTCTTGCCGGAGCCGTTGGGGCCGACGATGCCCAGCCGGTCGCCGCGCTGCACGCGCATCGTCAGGTCGTGGACGACCTCCTTGCCGTCGAAGGCGCGGGTGACGTGATCGGCGACGGCGACCAGCTTGCCCGACAGGTCCGCCTCGCTCGCTTGCAGGCGCAGCGGACCGTCATTGCCCCGCGCCTCCCGCCGCTTCTGGCGCAGGGCGCCCAGCTCGCCCAGGCGGCGGACGTTGCGCTTGCGCCGGGCGGTGACGCCGTAGCGCAGCCAGTCCTCCTCGCGGGCAATCTGGCGGCCCAGCTTGTGCTGGTCGCGCTCCGCCTGCTCCTCCACCTCGTCGCGCCAGGACTCGAAGTGGGCGAAGCCGCGGTCTATGCGCCGGGTCACGCCGCCGTCCAGCCAGACGATGCTGCGGGACAGGGTTTCCAGCAGTCGCCGGTCATGGCTGATCAGCACCAGCCCGGCACGCAGGCTGTTCAGTTCTGCTTCCAGCCACTCGATAGCCGGCAGATCCAGGTGGTTGGTCGGCTCGTCCAGCAGCAGCAGGTCGGGGGAGGGCGCCAGGGTGCGCGCCAGGGCGCAGCGGCGCATCTGGCCGCCGGACAGGTGCGCCGGGTCTTCCTCCCCGGTCATGCCGAGCTGATCCAGCAGCGACCGCGCCCGGTGCAGGTCGTCGCCCGGCCCCATGCCCTCTTCGACATAGGCCAGCGTGGACTTGTAGCCGGACAGGTCAGGCTCCTGCGGCAGGTAGCGCACCGTGGTGCCGGGCTGCAGGAACCGCTTGCCGCCGTCGGCTTGCAGCAGCCCGGCCGCGACCTTCAGCAGCGTGCTCTTGCCGGACCCGTTGCGCCCGACCAGGCAGATGCGCTCGCCCGCGCCCACGCCCAGTTCCGCGCCGGCCAGCAGGGGGGCGGAGCCAAGGCTCAGGCGGATGTCTTGCAGCAGCAGGAGGGGCGGGGCCATGCACCGGGGTATGGGTCCCCCGCGCTTCCTGTGCAACCCGGCGCAGCTATGGCACATGGGGGCCAACGAATGGAGGAGACACCTTGCCAACCCCAGCCCTGACCCGGCGCGCCGCCCTGGCGATGCCCGCCCTGCTGCTGGCCCGCCCGGTTCCGGCTGCGGAGCCGTCCCGCCTTGAACCGCCCCGCCTTGAACCGCTGCGTATCGGGCTGCTGCACACCCTGTCCCCGGCGCCGCTGTATGTCGCCATGGAGCGCGGCTACTTCCGCGACGAGGGGCTTGCCGCCGAGTTCCGCTTCTTCGAGGCGGCGCAGCCCATCGCCGCCGCCGCGGTGTCGGGCGACCTGGACGTGGGCGTGACGGCGCTGACCGGCGGCTTTTTCAGCCTGGCCGGGCGCGGGACGCTGAAGGTGATCGGCGGGGCGCTGCACGAGCAGCGGGGCTATGAGGGCACGGCGATCCTGGCGTCGCGCAAGGCGTATGACGCCGGGCTGACCAGTGCTGCGAAGCTGGGCGGGCACAGCTTCGGCATCACGCAGTTCGGCTCGTCGTTCCACTACATGGCCGGGCGCATCGCGGAGACGCAGGGCTTCGACCTCAAGACCGTCACGCTGCGGCCGTTGCAGGGTGTCGGCAACATGATCGCCGCGGTGCGTACGGGCCAGGTGGACGCGACGATGGCGGTCGCCAGCATGGCCCGGCCGCTGGAAGCTGCGGGAGAGGCGCGCATCATCGGCTGGGCCGGGGACCTCGTGCCCTACCAGATCACCGCCGTGTTCGCGCCGGTTCGGATGATCCAGGACCGGCCGGACGCGCTGCACCGCTTCGCCCGCGCCTACCAGCGTGGGGTCGCCGACTACCGGGACGCCTTCCTGCGGCTGGATGCCGCGGGGCGGCCGGTGCGGGACGCCAAGGCGGACGCACTGGTGCCGCTGATCCAGAAGTACGTCTATGCCGGCGACGCCGACGGGCCGCGCAAGATCAGCGAGGGCGTCGGCTACTACGACGAGGGCGGGCGGCTGGACGTGCGGGACGTGGCGGCGCAACTGCGCTGGTTCACCGACCAGGGCCTGGTCAAGTCCGCCCCTGACGCTGCGGAGATCATTGACACCCGCTTCATCGGCGCCCTGCCGGGCTGATGGGCGGCTCCTCGGTCCGGCTGGCGGTGCAGGGCGTGGGGCACAGCTACGGCGCCCTGCCGGTGCTGGACGGCATCGGCCTGGTGGCGGACCCCGGCCGCGTGCTGGTGCTGGTCGGACCGTCAGGCTGCGGCAAGAGCACGCTGCTGGCGATCATCGGCGGCCTGCTGGCGCCGGACCGCGGCACGGTGCTGATGGAGGGCACGGTGGCCGACGATTGCCTGAACCCGCTGACCCCCGTGTTCCAGGACTTTTCCCTGCTGCCCTGGCGCAGCGTGGCGGGGAACGTATCGCTGGTGCTGGAAGGGCGGCTGCCGAAGCCGGAGCGCGAGGCGCGGGTGGCGGAGGTGCTGGCGATGACCGGGCTGACCGACTTCGCCGCCGCCTGGCCCAAGCAGTTGTCCGGCGGGATGCGGCAGCGCGTCGGCATCGCCCGTGCCCTGGCCGTCCGCCCGGCCTGCCTGCTGATGGACGAGCCGCTGTCCGCCCTGGACGCCCAGACCCGCGCGCTGCTGCTGGACGAGTTCGCCGCGCTGATCGAGCGGGCCGGGACCACGACGGTCTATGTCACGCACAACCTGAACGAGGCCGTGCGCCTGGGCCACCGCGTCGCCGTGCTGTCCCGCCGGCCCGGCCGGGTGCGGGCGGTGGTGGAGATTGACCGGCCCATCGGCGGGCGCCAGCCGTCCGACCCGGACCTGCAAGGGATCGAGGCCCGGCTGTGGGACATGATCCGCGACGACGCCGCGGCGGCCGAGCGGGAGCGCGTGGTTGCGTAGGCTGAGGGGCGCCGTGCCGTTCCGTGCCGGTGGCTTCGCGCCCCGGTCGGTGCCGCTGGCGGCAGTGGGCACGCTGCTGGGGCTGGTTGCGCTGTGGCAGGCGGGCGCCAGCGCCGGGCTGATCCCGACCTTGTTCCTGCCGTCGCCGGTCAGCATCGTGCGGGCGCTGGGCGGGTTGATCGCGTCGGGCGAGCTGTGGCTGCACCTCGGCGCGTCGTTGCAGCGGCTGGCCATCGGCTGGGTGCTGGGGACGGTGTGCGGCATTGTGCTGGGGTTCGGGGTCGGGCTGTTCACGCTGCTGCGCTCGCCGGGGATGGCGGTGGTGTCGGCGCTGTTCCCGATCCCGAAGATCGCCCTGGTGCCGCTGTTCATCATCTGGTTCGGCATCGGCGAGGGGTCGAAGGTGGCGACGCTGGCGTTCGGCGTGTTCTTCCCGACGGTGCTGAACACCTCCGCCGGGTTGGACGGGGTGCCGCGCAGCCTGATCCGCATGGGGCAGGCATTCGGGCTGGGACGGGGGGCGATCCTGTGCAAGATCGTGCTGCCCGGGGCGTTGCCGGCCATCCTGGGCGGCTTCCGCGTGACGACGGGGATCGCGATCATCCTGCTGGTGGCGGCCGAGATGATCGGGGCGGACCGCGGCATCGGCGCCTTCGTCCTGCAGGCGGGCAACCTGTATGACACCGACAACCTGCTGGCGGGAATCGTCGTGCTGTCGCTGCTGGGACTGTCGGTGGCCTGGGTGCTGGGGCGGCTAGAGCGGTGGCTATTGGCTTGGCGCTGAGGCGCTTCGCCCATCCGGTGCAGCGCACCCGCGTCCAACGCCCAGCCTCAAGGCCCGGCGGCGAGCAGGGTCGAAGCGCCGAACAGGAACGTCAGCAGGTTCGCGACGCAAACGCCGCCGATGAAGACCAGCATGGCCTCGCTCTGTCCGGATAACGGACAGGCTTTCGGGTGCCGCAGCAGGTTCGAGGCGAACATCCTCCCCTCGGCGAAGCAGATGTTTGCGTCAGGAACTGCCCGGGTCTGGCTGGCGTGTCCACCTGCCGTCACTAGGCCCTAGTTGGTCCCCCGCACCGCCTCGCACACCGCCCGCGTCACCTCCGCCGTCGTTGCCGTCCCACCCAAGTCCGGCGTCACCACCCCCGCCGCGCAAACCTGCTCCACAGCCCGCATCAGCAGCGCCGCCGCCGCCGGCTCCCCCAGGTGCTCCAGCATCATGGATGCCGTCCAGAACGTCGCCACCGGGTTGGCGATGCCCTTGCCGGTGATGTCGAACGCGCTGCCGTGGATCGGCTCGAACATGCTGGGAAACCGCCGCTCCGGGTCAATGTTGCCGGTCGGCGCGATGCCCAGGCTGCCGGCCAGCGCCGCGGCCAGGTCGGACAGGATGTCGGCATGCAGGTTGGTGGCGACCACGGTATCCAGGCTGCCGGGCTTCCGCACCATGCGGGTCGTCATGGCGTCCACCAGCTCCTTGTCCCACGCAACGTCCGGGTAGTCCTGCGCCACCAGCGCCGCGATCTCGTCCCAGAACACCATGCCGTGCCGCTGCGCGTTGGATTTCGTCACGACCGTCAGCAGCTTGCGCGGACGCTTGCGCGCGGCGTCGAAGGCGTAGCGCATGATCCGCTCCACGCCGCGCCGGGTGAAGATGGCGGTCTCGGTCGCGACCTCCTCCGGGAAGCCGCGATGGGCGCGTCCGCCGTGCCCGGCGTATTCGCCCTCGCTGTTCTCCCGCACGATCAGCCAATCCAGGTCGCCGGGGCCGACGCCGCGCAGCGGGCTTTGCACGCCCGGCAGGATGCGGGTCGGGCGGACGTTAGCATACTGGTCGAAGCCCTGGCAGATCGGCAGCCGCAGGCCCCACAACGTCACATGGTCCGGTATGTCCGGCGCCCCCACGGCGCCGAACAGGATGGCGTCCACGCCGCGCAGCCGGTCCAGCCCGTCCGCCGGCATCAGCGCCCCGGTGCGCCGGTAGCGGTCCGATCCCCAGTCCAGGTGCTCCACCTGCAACCGGAAGCCGCCGTCCCGCGCCGCCACGGCGTCCAGCGCCTCCAGCCCGGCGGCGATGACCTCCGGCCCGATGCCGTCCGCTGGGATCGAGGCGATGGCATACTGACGCATGTGGGGCATCCCTGACCGTGCCGCCCCGGCGTGCCACCAGGCGCTTGCGCGTGCAAGCCGGGACCGTCAGTGTTGCTGGCATATGACGACAAGAGGCACCCCCATGCGACGACTTCTCCTGGCCACCGCCTGTGCCGCCCTGCTGACCCAGGCCGCCGCGGCGCAGACCCTGCGGATCGCGCTGCGGGAGGACGCGGACATCCTCGACCCCACCCTGGCGCGCACCTATGTCGGCCGCATCGTGTTCGCCGCGATGTGCGACAAGCTGTTCGATATCAACGAGAAGCTGGAGATCGTGCCCCAGCTTGCCACGGGCTACGAGTGGACCGACCCGACGACGCTGGTGATCCACCTGCGCCAGGGCGTGAAGTTCCATGACGGCACCGACCTCGACGCCGCCGCCGTCAAGTATTCGCTGGAGCGCCACGTCACCATGCAGGGCAGCTTCCGCCGCAGCGAACTGAGCACGATGGACCGGGTGGAGGCCGTGGACCCGCTCACCGTCCGCATCACCCTGAAAACCCCGTCCTCGCCGTTCCTGGCGCAGTTGGCGGACCGCTCCGGCATGGTCGTGTCGCCCAAGGCGGCGGAGGCGGCGGGCAAGGACTTCGGCCTGCACCCGGTCTGCGCCGGGCCGTTCGCGTTCAAGGAGCGTGTGCCGCAGGACCGCATCGTGCTGGACCGCTTCCCCGGCTACTGGAACGCGGACGCCATCAAGCTGGAGCGCGTGGTGTACCAGCCGATCCCCGACAGCAGCATACGCCTGGCCAACCTGCAGGCCGGCAGCATCGAGCTGGTGGAGTTCATCCTGCCGACCGACGTGGACGCCGTGCGCAAGAACCCGCGGCTGCGCGTCGCCATCACCGACTACCTCGGCTACCAGGGCATCACCTTCAACGTCGCCAACGGCCCCCGCAGCAAGGCGGCGATCACCAGCGACGCCCGGGTGCGCCACGCCTTCGAGCTGGCGCTGGACCGGGACGCGCTGGTGCAGGTTGTCTATGCCGGGCTTTACACGCCTACGGCGCAGGCGGTGTCGCCCAGCAGCCCCTACTTCATCGCCGACGTGAAGCCGCCGGCGCGCGACGTGGCCAAGGCCAAGGCGCTGCTCAAAGAGGCCGGCGTGACGCTGCCGGTGCCGGTGTCGCTGATGGTGCCGAACAACCCCGACCTGCGGCAGACCGCCGAGGTCATCCAGAGCATGGCGGCGGAGGCCGGATTCAACGTGCAGATCGCCGCGACGGAGTTCGCCTCCGCCCTGCAGGCGGAGTCGCGCGGGGACTACGAGGCGTTCATCCTCGCCTGGTCCGGCCGGGTGGACCCTGATGGGAACCTCTACAGCTTCCTGCACACCGGCGGGGCGCTGAACACGATGAACTACAGCAACCCCGCCGTGGACAAGGCGCTGGACGACGCCCGCCTGACCGCCGACCCGGCCCGGCGGCGCGATCTGTATGCGTCCATGTGGGCCGCCGAGCGCCAGGACCTGCCGATCATATATCTCTGGACCCAGAAGAACATCGCCGGGCTGTCCGCCAAGGTGGAGGGGTTCCGCCCCATGCCGGACGGCATGATACGCCTGCAAGGCGTCAGCCTGGCGAAGTAGGCCGCCATGCGGAGCCATCTCGCCGGACGCCTGTTGCAGGTGATCCCCACGATACTGCTCGTGAGCGTGCTCGTGTTCGCGCTGCAGCAGCTCATGCCCGGCGACCCCGCCGTGGTGCTGGCCGGGGAGGAGCGGGGCGATCCCGTTGTGCTGGCGCAGATACGGTCGGAGCTGTGGCTCGACCGGTCGCTGCCGGCGCAGTACCTGCACTGGATCGGCGGCGTGCTGCACGGCGACCTCGGCTTCTCCTGGCGCATCCGGCAGCCCGTGTCGGAGCTGGTGCTGACCAAGCTGCCGGTCACGCTGCAACTCGGTGCGATGGCGTTCCTGATCGCGCTGCTGATCGGGGTGCCCGCCGGCATCCTGTCCGCCGCCAACCGCAACCGGCCGCTGGACTACGTCGCCAACCTGATCGGACTGGCCGGGCTGAGCACGCCGAACTTCTGGCTTGGCATCATGCTGATCCTGCTCGTGTCGGTGAAGCTCGGCTGGCTGCCGCCCTCCGGCTACGTGCCGCTCGGGGAGGACTGGCGGCAGTCGCTGGCGACCACGATCATGCCCGCCTTCGTGCTGGGCAACAGCATCGCCGCGATCCTGATGCGCCACACCCGCAGCGCCATGCTGCAGGCGCTGGACCAGGACTACGTGCGAACCGCCCGCGCCAAGGGCCTGCGGGAGCGGACGGTCGTGCTGCGCCACGCCTTCCGGAACGCGCTGGTGCCGGTGGTGACGCTGGGTGCGCTGGAACTCGGCACCCTGCTGTCCGGCGCCGTGCTGACGGAGCAGGTGTTCAGCATCCCCGGCTTCGGCAAGCTGGTCGTGGACGCCGTGTTCAACCGCGACTACCCCGTGGTGCAGGGCGTCGTGCTGGTGACGGCCGGGCTGTTCATCCTGCTGAACCTGCTGGCCGACGTGCTGTATGTCGTCATCAACCCGCGGCTGCGCGCGGCATGAGCGGCGCCGGGGCGCCTGCCGCCCGCAGCCCGGCGCTGATCGCCCTGGACCGCTTCCGCGCCCGGCCCGCGGCGGTGCTGGGCTTCGTCATCGTCGCGGCGTTCGTGCTGATCGCCGTGGCCGCGCCGCTGGTGTCGCCCTACGACCCCATCGCAACGAACTGGAGCGCGATACGCAAGGCGCCGTCCTGGCAGCACCCGATGGGCACCGACGAGAACGGGCGCGACGTGCTGTCCCGCGTCGTGTTCGGCGCGCGGGCGTCGCTGCTGGCCGGCGTGGTGTCGGTGCTGATCGCCGCAGGCATCGGCGTGCCGGTCGGGCTGCTGGCGGGCTTTGCCGGGGGCTGGGTGGACGGGGTGGTCGGCCGGCTGGTGGACGCCATGCTGGCCTGTCCGTTCCTGATCCTGGCGATTGCCCTGGCGGCGTTCCTCGGCCCGTCGCTGACCAACGCCATGATCGCCATCGGCATCACCGCCGCGCCCATCTTCGTCCGCGTGGCCCGCGGCGCCACCATGGACGCCGCGACGCAGGACTACGTCGAGGCGGCGCGCGCCACCGGCAACCCGCCCTGGCGCGTCGCGGTCCGCCACGTCCTGCCCAACATCGTGCCGCCGGTCCTGGTGCAGGCGACGCTGGCCATCGCCGCCGCCATCATCGCCGAGGCCAGCCTGTCCTTCCTGGGCCAGGGCCAGCAGCCGCCGGAGCCAAGCTGGGGCAGCATGTTGAACTCGGCGCAGCGTTTCCTGAGCCAGGCGCCGTGGCTCGCGGTGTTCCCCGGTGCCGCGATCTTCCTGGCCGTGCTGGCGTTCAACCTAGTTGGTGATGGGCTTCGGGATGCGTTGGACCCGCGGCGGCGCTGACCGCGGCTGGCGGCTGATGCGCCAGGGGGCGCTTCCCCCGCTGCCCTAGTTGGGTCGGACCCAACATCGCTGCTGTGAGCCGCAAAGTGGGGGCAGCTCGCCGGAACGGGTCAGCACGCCGTCACCGTAGAAAGCAGTGGAAGCCGCAGCAACGCCGAACGTGCAGTTATGCAGACATCCTGGTGTAGCTTGGCCCACTGGCAGCATCTGTGCGGAGATTTACGGTAAGGGCCTGATCGGCGCCATGTGCATTGGCGGAGGCTGCCAGCTCACGGCAAACACTGGTTTGCTGCATCAACTGCCGTGGTAACGCTACCCAAATGCACTCTTGGTTCCGCTGCTATCGGTCCTCCGATCAGGCGACCCCTCATTGGACGGCCGCGGCCGGAGCCAATGCAGGCGTGGCGGCGGATGCAGGTGGGGCCGGATAGCGGCGCGCGATCTCCGCCGCCATGTCGCGGTTCATCCGCTCATATTCGACCTTGAACTTCTCGGGCTTGAAGACCCCCACGAGCAGGCCCTTGAAGCTCTCGCCATGGACGATGTCGGTGCCGCCGCTCGCGTTGCGGGTGAGCACCCAATAGTGCTCGCCGTCGAACAGGCCGTTGACGATCAGATGCCCTATCCAGCGCAGCTCGCGGTCCTTGTCCATCACGAGCAGCTTCGGCTTGAAGCTCATCTTGCTGCCTGACGAGGGATGGAGCGTGATGTTCAGCTTTTTGCCGACGCTGAGCTAAGCAGCCTTATTCAGCTTGCCGCACGGATGCGGCGTTTGGCGCTCTTTGTTGAGCTGCTTGACCGCGGCGTGGATGGCGCAGGTGAGATGGGCGGCGTCCTTGAACGTGTGGTGGGCCAGGT
>JAABUW010008219.1_pt1 | contig 12260 bp, 1 predicted proteins | sample 5560081 | NCBI WGS metagenome assembly JAABUW01 (sample SAMN10711882, study PRJNA513363) | rock metagenome | isolation source: Antarctica rocks | place: Antarctica: Victoria Land, Knobhead sud | reverse complement strand
CCTTCGCCACGTCACTCTGCACCCACGACCTGTCCATTACTTCTCTTTTCCATCAATTAACTCATAAAGGACCTTGACGCCCCTTCCCCTTTGCTCAGGACTCGACCCTGCGCCATAGCACGGACTAGTACCGTAGGTGTTTTGTTTGCCTGATCCAAAGGTGGCGATGCCCATAGCATGGCATAAGAAGGGTCTATGGATTTGTATATAGCATAAGCAAACCGGTATGGATATAGCAATAGTATTATGGCATTATAGCACAATAGTAGTACTAGTATAGATTTTAGTAAACGAAGAGAAGTTAATACGCAAAATCTTTACTCTAACTATATTAATAGCCCTATTATAACTAGAAAGTAAAGGGAGGTAGGAGACTTTAATAGTTTTTGAAGTAAATATTAAATTAAATTTAGGCTAAAGTTACGTAGAAATATCTATATTAAAGATACCTCTACCTTATAGAATTATAGTATAACGGTATAGTATAATAGAGCTATATAGATATAGCTATAGTATAAGGAATCTAGTAGTATATAGTATTATAGTATAGATATAGTATAGTAGTTACTAGGTTTAGCCTAATCTAAATAGATACTAAAAGGCTCTATACTACCTAACTCTTTACTTTTATAAGGATTTAGTAAATCTAAACGTAAAAGTTAAAACGAAAAGGCTAAAGAGGTTAGCTAATAAGGTATTAGGGGACGCTCTACTACCCTTCTAGTACCGCTCTAGTCCTACTACGGCCGCTTACTACTACTTAAGTACTTTACTTCTAAACTAATTCCTCTTCCTTAGATATTTATAGCTACTTAAACCTACTACTTACTTATATCGATACTACCTATTTACTACTCCCTTATAGTCGAATATCTCTTAACTCTTATAAGGAATAGCTAGTTCGAGTACCGTAATAGTCCCTACCTACTACTATTAAAGCCCTAGGTTACTATTATAACTATAACTAGTAGAACTACCTATTAAGGTATACTAATTAGTAACGACGCTATTATAGGACCGTCCTTATACGTCTACGAGGTAGACAATAATAACGAAACTAGCGTAGAAGACTAACTTAGAGATAAGATAGGACTACTCTATATAACGTACCTACTACCTCTCTAGCTAGAGGCTAAAGTAACCCTAGCGCTTATACTAGTATCTACTAATACTCTTAATAGAGTAGAGGTACCTATCCGTACTACTATTCTAACTCTAGAAGAAGTACTTAATACGCTAGAAGCGAAAGATAGAAGGATAATATCGATAGAAGAACTTAGGGTATATATAGAGCGAATTACGCTCTAGATAAGTATCCTAGAGAATAACTATAAGTAGAAACGAGCTAAGTCTACCTAAGTCTATAATAATACTAGGCCCTCTATAAGTATAGACTACGTAGTAGATTAGCTTATTAAGAAGGCTAAGCTTTCCTACTTAAAGAAGCCCTAGTATAGCGTATACCTTAACTAGGTTATAGAAGTCGAACGTATATACGATATATATAGCTACGCCTAGTACGATACTCCGAAACGTACTATATATACTATAACGTTTATTAACTAGAGCTAGTCGATACTTAAGGAGGTATATAACGTTCTTAGCTAGCGCTATTAGTATCGCGTAATTAAAGGGCTACTCCTTTAGTAAGAAATACGAGAACTTATAGAGTATACTCTATCCTCTCTACTAGTACGCTAGGCGGAGACTACTATCGTATATAGAGTAGCTATATAGAGGCTAAACTAAGGGATAATCTCCTTCTTTAAGTTCCTTATAAATAAAGAAGTAGAGCTCTCTAATTCCCTACTAGAAGGACTATTTAAGGTCGATAGCTACTTTGTAAAGCTATAGCTATATATCCGTAAGAAGATTATTAAAGGGACGCTTCTTAAATAATATAGTACTACTATAGAGCTTTAAGATAAGGCTATCTATATCGAGTACCTCTATAGTCCTAAGAAGACTAATATTACTAGTAGCGCTACTATAACCTCGTTAGATTCCTATAGTAGTAACTCTAACTAAGGTAATACTAACTAAGGCTATAGCTACGCCTATAGTAGAGGCTACGGAGATCGCGGAGAATTCCTAGGATCCTACTATAGTAGATATATATCTAGCTTATATATAAGTTCCGACGATCGCGCCTTAGGTACTAATATAACCTAGCCTAAGGGCGAATACTAGTTAGGAAATAATCGGCCCTAGTTATATAGCTATCCTTACTCTAGCTAGAGCTAAAGACCTAAGGACGTAAGAAGAGAATCCTAGCTAAAGTCTAGACTCTCTCTAGAGGTAACTTAGTTAAGCTCTAGGCCCTCGTTAATAGTAGAGCTTAGCTTAACCTAATTAGTTAAAGGATAGTTAAGGCGTTCGATATTCTAAAGTACGAGGTATAGGTTAAACCTACCGCGCGTTTCCTAAATAATAATAAGATAATACTATATAAGGTATACCTCCTTAACGTTACTATAAAAGACTATACTAGCGCTAAGTAAACTAGTAAATAACTATTTTAGGCTAGAGCCTTCGAGGGCTACGATATAGTACTTAGCTAGGACTAGCTTAAAGTAGCTAACCCCCTTATTAGCTACTATCGTAGTATCTTCGCCTAGTATAACGATATAGAGTAAAAACTATACTACTAAAAGATCTCGATACTTATTACTATAATTAAGGACGGAGCTATTAATTTCTAGGTAGGTACTAACTATTAAATAGGCGGAAAGAACGCTTACTATACCCCTTCTAGTATTAACCTAGGAGTAGACCTATATGTCTCCGCCTTTACGTAAGAGATCGAACCTTTCTAACCTAGTTCTAAGTATATTATCTTCTATCTAGATACGATAACTTAAGATAAGTAGTATATAGCGTACGTAGCTAGTATAGTTATATCTACGCTTAGCTAATAAGGTAGCGGTAATAGAGACCTAACTACTATACCTATATAGTATAAGAACTCGTAGTATATAGGTATAGTTACTACGTACGACTACCTCTATACTCTATATACTCTTTACTTAGAGCTAGAAGACGTCTCTCGCGCCTCTATCCTTAATATATATAAGGCGCGGATTAGTATACTAAATACTAAACCTAAACTACTAACGTAGTATAAGGACTTTAAGGACGTCTTCTTTAGCGAGATAGCTAGTATACTACTAGAGTACTCTAGCTACGACTACGCGATTAACTTAGAGCCTAGTAAGTAGCTACCCTAGATACTAATCTATAACCTCTTATAAAAGGAACTTTAGATCCTAAGAGCGTACCTTAATAATACGATTAAGAAGGGCTAGATTAGGTTAAGTAAGTTACTTAGTAGCGCCCCTATCCTATTCGTTCTAAAGAAGGACGGCGAGATAAGGCTATATATTAACTACTAAGGGCTAAATAAGGTTTCTATTAAGAACTACTATCTACTCCCTCTTATTAGGGAGCTCCTAGAGTAGCTTAGTACCTCTATAGTATTTACTAAGCTAGATCTCCGCTACGTATACTACCGTCTCTATATTAAGGAGGGTAACGAATAGAAGATAGCCTTTAAAATAAGTATAGACTATTTAAGTATATAGTAATACCGTTCGGCCTTACTAACGTACCTACTACTATCTAAACGTATATTAATAAAGCCCTTAGTAACCTAGTTAATACTATCTACGTCGTATACCTAGACGATATTCTTATCTACTCTAAGTATAAGAAAGACTACGTATCCTATATTAAATAGGTACTCTAGTAACTATATAAATAGAGACTATACGTAAAGCTCTCTAAGTACGAGTTCTATACTTAGTAAGTAGAGTTCTAAGGCTTTATAGTAACACTTAGTAGCGTCGTAATAGACTTAGAGTAGGTCTAGAGTATTAGCGAATAGCCTATACCTCGCTCCTTTAGGAATATCTAGGTATTCCTAGAATTTACGAACTTCTACTACCGATTTATATAGGGATACTCGTAAATCGCTAAACTATTAAATAATCTCCTTAGTAGTAGTAACCTACTAGAGAAGAAGAAGAAGAGTAAGTATTAAATAGTAAAGAGAGAATAGTACTAGCCTTAGGAGGCCGCCTCGGCGTTTACTAAGCTCCGTAATATCTTTATAAAAGCTCCTATATTATAATACTTCGATCCCTCCCTTCTAGTTATAATAATTACTATATAAGTAACGTAGTATATATAGAGATACTCCTATAGCCCTCTAAGGGCCTTAAGGCCTTAGAGTAGTACGAGTATTCTATAGTATACTATTCTAAGACGTTTATAGGCGCTTAAATTAACTACGCGACCTATAATAAGGAACTTATAGCGATTTCGGAATACTTTAAGACCTAGTAATACTACTATAAAGGCGTAGTATACTCTATCTAGGTACTATCTAACTATAATAACCTACGCTACTTTATAACGACGTAGGTACTTACTAAACGGTAGGCTCGTATTACTAAATACCTCGCCTCCTTCGACTTTAAGATCGAATATAAGAAGGGTACTACTAACCCTTTTAACGGACTCTCTAGGAGACTAGACTACTTTAAAGGCTTTAAGGATACCGTTAAACGCGACTAGCTAGTAGGTATACTACCTACGCTATAGTAGAAACTAAGGGTTATAGAACTAAGTAACTAGCTACTCCCTTCTATAAAGAGACTAGGGAGCCTACTTACTACTTATAGCGATAGTATATATTATACCTTATAAGACGTATTCTTAAAGCGAATTAATCTATTATAGTACGCGGCTATAGCGTCTATATCTACGATAACTACGGAAAGACCCTACGTTACCTTAGAAACTACTATAAAGAATAGACGGAGCTTAGCTACTATATAGGCTCTCGCTAGTACTATAGGCCTTAGCTTACTCGTACCTTAAGCTACTATAGCTATAGCCGTAGTAGACGAGATAGCGCTTACTAATCTACTAGAGAGCCTCCTTACTCTTATTTATAAAGTCTAGTTAGTAAGGGACGCCTTTATATAGGATATTTATAATAAGGATATAGCTAAGCCTACTACCGAACCCGCCTAGGAGACGGAAAGCTACTAGCCTACTACTACTAAGTACTAGTTCGACTCTAATAGACTTATATATAAGGGCGAAAGGGTATATATCCCTCGAAGCTTAGCGCTACGTTAGGAGCTCTTCCGATATAATTACGACGACTCTATAGTAGGTTATTATAGTTATAACTATACGTAAGAAGTACTTATATGGAAATACGATTAGTAAGGCCTCTCGTTAGACGTCTAGACGTATATCGAAGAATATAATATATATTAAAGAATATAATATATATTAAAGAATAAAGGCAAAATACTATAAGCCTTAGGAGAAGCTCTAGTCTCTTACTCCCCCCTCTTAGCTATAGAAGTCCTTATTAATAGACTTCGTTATTAGCCTCCTAATCTCGAAAGGTTTTAATAGGAGGACGTATAACTCTATCCTAGTTATCGTAGACCGCTTCTTAAAGATAGTACGATACTTTCTAGTTAATAATACTATTAACGCCTTAGCTCTAGCCGAACTTATCTATAATAAGGTCGTCCTATTCTCTAGAGTACTAGATAATATCGTCTTAGACTAAGGATTAGTCTTTACTAGTAAATATTAGAGTACTTTATAATACTAGCTAGCGGTAAAGCGCTAGCTCTCTACTGTATTCTACCCGTAGTCTAATAGTTAGACCGAAAGGGTTAACTAGTAGCTTGAAGCGTACCTACGTATTTACTATAACTATAGATAGGATAATTAGGTACGCTTACTATATACTACTACTTTCGCGTATAACTCTAAAGTATACTCTAGCTATAGTAAGATACCTATAAAGGTAGTAATAGGCGTTATCCTATTAATACCTAATAGTATTCGGGCTAAATACTAAACGGAAGAGGGGCGGAAAGGGCTAGTAAAGCTAGCGGACTAGGCTATTAAATAGCTATCTTCTAAATTAGAGAAGTTTAAGATTACTTAGAAGAGCTTAGTATACGTAGTAGAGCTATAAACTAAATACTATAACTACTATAAGGAAGTAAAGTAATTCCTTATAGGGGATTAAGTAATACTCTTAGGGAAGAATATCTATAGTAAACGGCCCTATAAAAAGCTTAATAATAAGTACTTAGGGCCCTTTACGATATTAAAGTAAGTAGGTAAGTAAGTATATAAACTAAATCTACCTCTATTAATAAAGCGACTATATTATACCTTCTACGTCTCGCTACTAGAACTATACTAAGCCTAGGCTAGATACTACTCGCTACTAGTCGACGAGCTAGTAAATAATAATAATAAATATTATTAAGTAGAGAAAGTAGTATTATACTAGCGAGACTCGAAGGGTAGAAGGATATACTAAGTATATTAGGAAGGGTACTCCTAAGAGTATAACGAGCTTATATATAAGGACTAGTTAGAGAACGCTAAGGAAATCCTTTAGGCGTATCTTAACGAGAAGGGCCTACTCCGTAGGGACTCCGCTACTATAGCGGCCCTAGAGCCTATATAAGTAGTAGAAGTAGTATAAGATACGTAGCCCCCTATAAAGAAATAAAGAGGAAGGCTACCTATATAAGTAGAAGTAGTATAATACGCGCGACTCCCTATAAAGAAACAAAGGGGAAGGCTACTAAAGAAGCGGTAGATAGGCTATATATAAGAGAGTAAATCTTATTTAATTTTAGTAATAGAGGCTCGTTTAAGAAGTAGAATTAATTAAACTCGCTACTAGTTAAAAACCCTAGTAGTTATTAGCTACTTTTCTAATTATCGTATATACGAACGAGCTAGTAACCTCGCTACGAGTAGCGAATATATACTACCTATTCTCTAGAAGTACCCTATTATAACCCTACTACCGTCGCGGCCTTATACCGCTAATACGCTAAACTATACTAATCTCCTCTCCTAGATTATTAATATACTAAATACCTTAGACTTAATACTATAGTAAATCTTAATATTCGTTAGCTCTATACTTCCTTCTATACCCTAGTAGCGCTAGAAGGTAAGGTTATTATAGTCGAAGGACCTACGACGCTTATCGCGCTATAGCTTTACGTTTCTATTATACCGATCCTTAATCTTACTCTACTAGGCTCTATACGCCTTTATAAACTAATCGTAGTACTTATAGAACGTAGTACGCTACTTAATACGCTAGTTAGAGTTAAGAACTAAATTAATAGCTACGAAGCGGAGGAACTTAATAATATTTAGCCTCTAGAAGAACTCTAAATTAGTTATAGGATAGTAACTAGTCTTTAATAGATTAGCCTTATAGTTACTATAAGATTTTCTATTCTAATCCGTCTTATAAGAGTAAGCTATAGTAGGATTAAGCGACTTACTTAACTTACTTTAGCGGCGAATATACTCTAAGTAGTTATATATATAAAGATCTAGGTAAGGGGAGATCTATAGTAGAAGGCTAATAGTATACTTAATTAGAGCTATACTAGTATATAGCTTAGTATTATAGTATACCTTAAACTCTAGAGATTACTACTTTAAAGGTATATCTTAATAGCTAAGAGTACGATAAATACTAGTAGTCGATTAAGAAGGACTATTAGGAGAGAAAAACGGCTTATCTTATAAAGAGGCGCGACGCTAATACTTAGAAGAGCTTAGTAAATTCGTAGACGTACTAGGGCTAGATAAACTATAGAAGCCTATCTACTTATAGGGTATAGTTAGCTAATATATCGGATCTTAATAAAGCTTACGCTTAGTACGCTTACTACGCTTATACTTAGTATACTTACGAGTAAGATAAGCTATATAGTCCTATATATTGCGTATAGATATACTAATACCTACTAATAGAGTAACTCTCCTAGAAGCCTACTAACGATTAGTTAGAGAAGGCCTATTACTACCTATATTTCTAAGATAAGTCTTAATCTCTTTAATTATAGTAAGGGCTAATTAGTAACTAGTAGAAGATCGTATAGGTAATTTAGGTATAGTAATATTAAAAGGTATAGGCCCTTAAGAAGAGTAGCTACGCTAAGAAGGTAAACCCTAAGACGAAGTAAGAGTAGAGCTACTATAGCTTAATAGCTAAATTAGAGCTATAAAGATTAGCTATCGTATATAGTAAGTACTAAGTAAAAGGATACTTATAGCCGATAGTAGGGTCGTCTTTAACGCCGCTACTACTAATACGGATAGAGTAACAAGTTAGTATATTACTACGACTACTACTATAACTACTAGTACTACTACTATCGTTAGAGACTACCGTATTTACGGGGGTCTACCTACTATACCTTTAGCTTATAGTAAATAAGGAAGGCTTAATAGTTAAGAGAAGGAATAATAAACTACTATTTAAATTAAGGAAGGAGGTTACTATTTAGAAGAAGGAAGAAGGGGAGATAGTATACCTATTATACCTACCCCTATATAATACTAGTACTAGTCTACTACTAGAATAATAGTAGCGCGACCGCGTAACGCTACCTAAGGTAAGCGGTATATATAACCCTCTATATATAAATAAGATAGGTAAATACTAAATAGTTTTACTATAGGGAGGCGTAAGATATATAGAGGCTCCTATAGAAGTACTTATAAGATAAGCTATATTATAAGTAGTAAAGTATCTTAACTAAGGCTTTAGAGACGAACCCTTTAAAGGGAGGTAATAGTTATTAGAGGACGCTCTACTAGCCTTCTAGTACTACTCCAGTCCTACTATAGCCGCTTACCGCTACTTAAGCGCTTCGCTCTTAGACTAATTCCTCTTCCTTAAATATTCGTAGCTACTTAAACCTACTACTTACTTATATTAATACTACCTATTTACTACTCCCTTATATAAGGTAGCTAAGGCTATTCTAAAGAACGCGCTAAAGAAACTAGCTAAGAAAGTAGTAAAGAGTATAAAGAGTATAAAAATAACTAGAAAGGTAAAGATAACTAAGATATAAGAGGGTTCCTATTTTAGTACTAGATAGTACCTAGAAGGATAAGTAGTAGCGTAAAGAACGATAACTTAGTATTAGGATAAGAGTAATTAATACTATATTACAATAGGAGAGAGAATCCCTTTTTATATAGGCGCTAAGGCTCTACCTAGTATTATATACGCTCCTCCTCTAGCTATTATCCTTAGTAGTAATAGTAGGTAATTCTATATTTTTTTATAAACGTAAGTCCCGTATTTATAGTAGAGTAGTATATAGTAAGGCTTAGCTACGCTATAGCTACGCTATAAGTAGTTATAGAGGGTAACGGTTTAGTATTATATTTATTAAAGCTCCTTAGAACTTTAATATATTTCTAATACTATAACTCCTTCTATATACTATACTACCTTATATATACTATATTACCTTATATATACTATACTATACTACCCTCTACTACTACTAAAACTACGCGTAGCGTAGCTATATTATACGATAGTCGTATACGTAAGGCCTAAGTATATTATAAAGCGCGTACTTCGTACTACGTTAGAATATACCTTCTCTACTACTAGTTATATAGTAGACGCGCTAGAGCCCTATACCTCTACCTATACTTACTACTATATAAGTATTACTAAGGGAAGTAACTACGGGAAGCCTAATAATAGTACGTACTATAGTAAGTATATCTATAGGAATTATAGTAGTTACTAGCTTATATATTTTTCTATATAAATAATATTCCTTTATAGCGCTAATCGATTATAGATTCTAAGCGAGTTAAACGGGCGTTACGAGCGTCTATACTACCTTTACGACGTCTATACTACTACTATTAGTAGAGCTAGCCCTACCCCTTATACTAATCCTACTATCCTTACTTCTAGCTTAGAGCTTACGCGCGCGTAGCGCGCTATAACCCTCTACTTATAGTAGTATAGGTCGATCTCTACTTACGCTAGTACGTTAATAAACGTATATACTAGTAACCCTACTACTACTACTAACTACCTCTCCTTATTATTATATAAGTAGAGCCGTATCGCCGTTACTATAGAATTATAGGCTAATACTACTATAAGAGTAAGATCGTACCTACGTTATAAATAGAGTATTACTAACGTATATCTAGCTTACTAGTATAGTAGAGCGTAACGAGACGCGTACTCGTATTACTAAGATAGATAAGGAGGATATAGTAAATTAGGACGAGGCGCGCTACCTAGAGTACGATATATAGATAGATATACTAGTATAGAGCTCTACGCTCTATAAACGTATAGCTTTAGTATAAGTAGGCTATAGCCTTCTTATATATATATTATTTTCTAGTATACTTATATTCTTATATACTTATAGGCGGCGTCCCTAGAACTACTAGGCGCCGATCCTAAAACCGTATAATATATCTTCTCTCTATACTTTTTTAACTACTCGTTACGTACGTAATATATAGCTAAGATATAGGTTCTTTATCTCTATAACGTTATTATATATTACGTCTTAAAAAATAGGTATTAAGTCTCTATCTTATTTCCTATTATTATAAGCCTAGCCTTCTATTACCTATAAGGTAGGTATCCCCTATCTTATAAACGTTACTTAGTCCTTCTAAAAGTATATAGAGTACGTAACGCGTAGCTTACTAGTAGGTCGCTTATTTCTTCGAAGTCTAATACTCGTACCTATAAGTTCTATTCTTTAGAGTAGCCCTCCTATTATAGTAGGTACTCTATCTTACCTTATCGTCTCCTATAGTCTAGGATCTTCTTAACTTACTAGATTTCGTTACCTTTCTTTAGTAGTACCTCTAGACCTTACGAATTATCTTCCTAGGTTCTAGTATAATAGTAATAAGGTTTTAGAAGTAATACGTAGAATACGTTATAAATATAATAGGTAGGTAGTAACTAGATATAGTACGCCTACGTTCTAATTACGTCCCTTACTTTAAAGAGTCTAATATACTTAGGTAAAGTCTTTTTACTTAGTAGGTTAAGCTTAAAGTTTCTAGTACTAAGTAGTACTATATCGCCCTTCTTAAATAAAATTAGTAGGTACTTCTTATTATAGTATTATTACTAGTATTCCTAGGCTTTCTTTATATACTTCTTAAGCGATATACGTACGTCGTAAATACGTTATATTCGTTCTATAATAGCGGGGACCTCTTCTCTATAGCGCTTATCCTTAGGCGTATATAGTATTCTTAGGTATTATCCCTAGATAATAAAGATTAGTATTTATCTAGTAGTACTATATACTAAATTATTATAGGTAAATTCTACTAATAGTAGTAATAATAGCTAGTTCTCTAGATATTTACTATAGAAGTACTATAGATAGTACTTAAGCGTCTAGTTTTATTATTTAGTCTATCTATCCGTCTATAGGTAGAATACTAAGCTTAGTTTACGTCTAATACTTAATTAATAGTAAAGCTCTTCTTAGAAAGCTAATATAAACGTTAGTCTCCTATCTAATACTATACCCTTTAGGATATCCTAGTTAGTATAGTAGATAAGCTAGAAGAAGTATTCTACTAAATCCTTTATATCCTAGTCATTCTAAGTAGGGATATATCGAGCTATTTTAGAGTACTAGTCGATAATTATAAGGATTATATTATAGGCGTACCTATCTTATATAGCTAGTAGAAGACCTATAATAAAATCTATAGTTAATTCCTTAAATAGTCCTAATAGAAGGGGAAGGGAACTTAGCTCTCTATATAGTAAGTATCTTAGAGCCTTACTTCGCTAGTATATAGTATAGGTCTTAATATACTTCTTAATATTACTTTTAGAGTACTACTAATAGTAGCTCTAACTAAGTAACTTATACGCTCGATCTACGCTAAAGTATCTAGCTATAGAATAATTATAGTACTATATAATAATTTCCTAGCGTATACTTTACTCTAAAGGGATATAAATTCGTCCTTTAAACCTTAGTATACCCTTCTTATTAAGAACCTACGTAGGGTTCTTTCTACTATACTTCTTTTAGTCGTCCTACGCGTTAGCCGCGATACGTTAGCGCGTAAAAGTATCTCTTTACTACGTATTACGTACTAACTCTATAAACGATTCTAAATCTATATCTATAGTTTCGCTTAGTAGTAATCTTACTACTAAGCGTAGTACGTACTATTTTTATCTAGTAGCGCTAGTAGTAGGAGTCGGCTTAGCTATACTATAGTTACGTCTAATAGACTTATCGTCTATAGCCCCTAAGATATTCTCGGTTATAGATTCTCTTACTTTACTCGTATCCTCTACTCCTACGTTTTATATAATAGCTAGCTTTATTTAGAGGATAGGGAGTAATCTAGTA
>JAABUW010008218.1_pt1 | contig 12263 bp, 14 predicted proteins | sample 5560081 | NCBI WGS metagenome assembly JAABUW01 (sample SAMN10711882, study PRJNA513363) | rock metagenome | isolation source: Antarctica rocks | place: Antarctica: Victoria Land, Knobhead sud | reverse complement strand
CATCCCATCCCATCCCATCCCATCCCCTCAAAAAAACAAAACAACAACCTACCCTCCCCCTCCCCCTCCCCCCCAACAAAAGCCCAGCTATAAAACCCCACATCCCCACATCCCCACATCCCCAAATCCTCCCCCCCATCTCCACAATCTCCACGACCTCAATCTCCCCCTATTCTACGGCATACAGAACACGATGTCACAAAAAACTCGCAATTTCGCACACAAGCGTCATTCCAAGCCTAGGTCTATCTGATAACGGGAACGGCAGAAGCGGAGTTACGAAGGCGGCGCTGCGAACGAGGTTCTGAGGGCGCAGGATGGCCGATGTGGGTTGGTAAGGCTGCTGTTGCGGGCTGCGGTGCAATGTATGCAAGGGAAGGAGGTCCTGAGTCGGTGGATCAGAGTGAGATGGTTAGACTTGGAAGGACGGAAGTGGGAAATTCGAGAGTGGGTTGGATATCCCCCCATAAACTTCCTAGGTTTACTTGATCAAGTGCGTTGTGAAAGTTATCAGATGTTTGCAAATCGACTTTATATTCTATTTCCCAGTGCAAGCCTCACTAATCTGTCGAACGGACATTTATCGATATTTCTAAGACGTACTCTTGCATGCCTTGCTCCGTAGCTGTGAGCTGATGATCATGCTCCTGCTCGGTCCTACCTTGTTCATAGCAAACCCGAAAATGACAATGTCAATGCAACCCGCTCTCGCCCGTTTCCGCCATATACTTCTGACACTTTATCATCATCTCAACCTGAGCCGACACTTCCTGCAACCTCCCGATTACTTTCTTATTCCCGTCTACAAACCTCAAGATGTTATGTTCAATACCAGTCTCCAGGCAAAAATCCCGGACCAGGACCTGTAGGCTTCTTAGATTGTGCCTGGGCACACGTGGAAAAAGATGATGCTCAGCCTGAAACTGCAATCCGCCATGAATAAAGTCGAGCCAGGGAGGACACTGAACATCCATCGTTGTTCGCAATTGCCGTTGAGGGAAAGACTCTCCGTCTCCGAGGTCGGCCGTTGGCATTCCCCAGTGGGACAGTGTGATCTGTACATGGAGAGGTGCGGTGACCATGTGGGACATGACAACAAAAGCTATGCGAAGTTTGCATGTGGGAATGTTCAGCCAGAGCAAGCAATATCCGAATAGAAACCAGTAGCACAACATGCCTAGTATTTCTACGGGCCGTGTCCAGATTGCACAGCCAAGATTTGTAGAGCGGGCACTTAGTAGGTGGGCCCAGGACAAAATGTAAAGATTGAAGCGGGCGATGGCCATAATCGGGTAATAGGTCCAGGTCTGGTATGGGACGGCAAAATCTGCAAAGGCATTCCAAACGAAGGTAAACCCATCGTAATAGGTGGACTTGATCGAGCGGAAATAGGCCGGAGATGTTGAGAACAATGGCACATTCTGTATATCAGGGTCATGTTCCTGGTCCTGTCAGCAACGTGTGGCGCCTGTGCCTGGGAGCTGATACTGACTGGATGGTTCGTGACAAGATGATGTACGTTGTGACTGCTCTTCCACCAACCTATGGACATTCCACAGCAGAAGTCGGCAATAAAGATACCGATCAAAGTATCTATGACGAAATTGTGTGTGATGCCCCTGTGGCCTGCATCATGTGCAGTAAACATGATTTGATGCTAAAGAATCATCAGTATTGTAGGATTTCTGAGATGGAACATGGACGTAGCTACCCAGAACAACCCAAGAAAGGCCGCAGAAGTCATGTACCATTCCGCTCGAAGGCACACAACAAACATTACGAAGAGGAAAGTGTATCTGATGAGCTCCTTGCCGTATTCGACATAGTTGCAATTGTAGAAGCCTTCTGCCTTGACCCTGTCGTGCAACTCTTTATATTTCACGGAAATCTTGCGCTGAGTCTCTTGGTCTAGGGAAGGGTTGCATTTCGTATTATCTTCAATTTCTTTTTGGAGAACCGAGGATGTGTATGCCTCCCGGGAGGTAGTTGTTGAGCTTTCAGGAGTTAGGGCCACATTTGCCTGAGCGTTGGATATGTTGCACCGATGCTTCACAGTTCGATCTGATGGTTTGAAGAGTGATGACGATCTTTCGAGACCTTCGCTGTGGAGAGCATTGGCGGGGGCTGACTGGCTATCTTCTTCTTCTTCATCAACCAGGTTGAGACTCGTTCTACTGGAGTTGAACGAGGGAGGATAGGAACTCCAGTCGGTGTCAGTCTCGCCCTCGGTATCCGTACCAACGTCAGAACTATCCGTATCTCCTCGGAAGACGCCTCCTCTTATTGGTGGTGTGAAGTTAGTCCAGGGCCCATCGATTCGGCCGATGCGGTATTTGTTCATCAAGCGTAATGCCATGGTAGAGTGGTATCTGTGGAGGGACGATATTAGCCTTGACGTCTTCAGGGGTCCAGACTCGACCGAAACATAGAACGTTGGTTCACTGGAGGATACTGACACCACTCACCTCCCAATGGCTTACCGTTTCCGGAAAGGGTGGATTCAAGCGGAATATGCGAGGCAAGGAGTACAGGGGAGAGAGGATGAGTTACGCATTGATCTCGTCTGTGGCATCTCGCCCAACCATGTGCAGCACGGAAAGCTTCCCACCAGGATGTTTGTCGAGCCAGTCGTCGAGCTGCAACACCATCTGTTCTTTTATAACGACGACATGACCAGCAGCAATTAGGCCTTCGACCGTCCGACGAGACAGTGATCGATTGGTATCCATGGCAGATGCTATGCTGAGCAAGGTCGATGTGGGTGTTGGGAGACAGAATAGACGTTCAGCATGCTGTCAGGATGCAGCAGGCGAGAAGTAGAAAGGTCTTGCAGGTCTGTAGTGTACGTCTTGACAAGAGCTAGGCCGGGGCTGTGGCAAATGAAGGGTACGCGTGCAACATGTAGGATTTCCCGCAGCCCGAGTGTCTCGTCAAATGGTAATTGGAGATCTCCAATCTCTCAAAGTCAATGGTCAACATTTCCAAACAGACACTAGCCATTCCTTGGTATTCATTTCACGAAACTAGTGTGGTGCGGAATGCCTGATGCCTGATCTCAGGGAGTGGGGCGCAACTGCTCCGTGCGAGTACGGCGCATGCAGGCTGGAAGTTGCGATATGCTGCCTCAGTGCCTCTCCAACATCAGACAGAGGTGACGTGCCTGGACGCAGGCGCGGGAGGGAACGCGACTGCATCTCGGACCTGGCAGCAGCCCCTCTCACGGGTAGAATAAGATTCCGTCTTTTCAGGGGTTCTAAGCGAGAAAGCCCAGAACCTTTATGTTCACTCTCCCTCTACTCCACATCAAGCCAGCGTGTCTGTACCATGCCCGGAGGCATTGTGAGCCGCAATTGATATCGATGGAGCATCGACAGCGTATTGAATGATCAATATGTAAACAATGGAGAATTACATGTAACTTTGGTGGGGGAGGTTGGCATGGACCGATCCTCCTTCTACACGCAAGCCCCTGTCTTGGTCCGGGACCCTGCATACGCTACACGAGGCTACCTCTCGCGGACGAATGTCCTTAAAGTTTAAGGTACCCATAGGTCCGAGGTTACTATGTATTCAGGTAGTTAAATGTTAGCGTGCCATGGGACACTAACAAAATTACATGTGTAAAGTAGCTAGCGCTCTATGGATAGTAGGTAAACTACACCGTTACGCAGGCAAATGTATGTGGACCCTTCTAGAAGAAACGTGAAATTTAATTAGCGTCCGCCAAGACGCTAACATTTAACTTGGTGGACACCACAGTACATTGTTCGGTCTGGATTGGCCGTGGTGGATCGATCGATTACGTTATGCCAGTCCCGCGGCCGTACCTCCTCAATAAAGTAAGTGCCAATCGGAGCGTCGTTTGACGCGCGTTCTGGCCCTCTTTTGGACTTTGAGATTTACTGCGCAAATACTCCAACTTCCATGCCAATGTTAGGTGTCCTATCGCTTACATTGCCAATCGTGAGTGATCGAACGTGATGCGAACAGAACGTGCATAGATAATATGATCTCATGAGACAGGAGTGAAGTGACTTTCATCATAGCATCCGTTCAGATACAGAGAGGTTGAGACGTAGCTCTTCCACACCAACTTAAAGTCCAGCAGGCAATTCTAATACAGCCTTAACCCGGCGAGAAATAGGCATCCGGTGATGCAAACAGTCATTCTATGCGAGACCTTGTGGGTACAACCAGAGATCCTCAATTCATCGGAGAATTGGAGTCGCGTAACGCGCACCTTGCAATTCAGCACCCAAGTACTCCGTGTTTGGGGCCCTTGGCGTGACTCGCTGGGGTGCTGCGATGTAAACCTTCCCGTATGGCATCGAGGGTAATAGCATGGGTATCTCAATCTTCTGCGCACTTGCTTTCCGCATCACTCTTTAGGCTTGGTCTCCCAGTCTCGAATGCCGAGCTACATCCCCCCTCTTCCATCGTGAATATATACTGCGTAGTGGATTTAAACCAGCCACTATCAGGACAACGGTAATTGCTGCCGCAAGTAGCTCGAGGGATGCGATGTTCGATCATGTTCGGTCGTCGCCAAAACATTGGATTTATCCAAGTATGGGAATTGTGAAAGATACATTTTCAAAATCTTGTTACTCAGGACAGTTTGGATTTGAGGCTACCGAATTGTGGGACGAGGTATCGAAGCAGTCTGACACATGAATAGACAGATGGGATATCTAAGAGCCTCAAAGTTAAGGTAAGCGTTGCAAGTAGCGCCAAGCCCTTCGGCAAGTGCCGCCGAATGGACAATGACGTACATTGAAAGCTACTCGGACGTGTTTCGTGATTGCACCTCTACATCTCCATCTCTAACATCAAGATCCTACCGATTCCTAATCTGATAACCTTGAGGCCATAAGTATTTCCCGCTCACCATGATCTCCTCTACCGCAAAAACATGGGTCGCTACCCTCGGTCGACCATCTCGTCTCCAGACTACAGCCAACACTCGAAATCCTACCATCAGAACGAAGTCTCAATGCCAATCAGCATACTTGAGGACACCTACGCCGCGCCAGTTCTCTCAGTCATTTCGTTTTGCGTATCCCAGGAAAGATTCGCAAGACAAAGATAGCATAAACACTGAAGCTACAGAATATAGCAAGAGTGGTACAGATGATGAAGGAGCACGGCAAGAGGACGCGGCTTTCAATCCGGAGATCACCGACCCGCAGGACGAAAAGGACAAGGCTGGGGAGGGAACTGGAGAAGGCACGGTGAGCAATCAGATACTGACCAACGCCATCCTTGAGCCTCAACTTTGGCGAGCGCATCTACACTAGCCAGCTCCCTTGCCAACATGAGAAGTTGAACCTGGCTATATTTACCATCTTTAAATGCGGATACTAATGTTCTTCTGCCTCCAGGACACCAACAACCCACTCGATGTCAGCCCTGCAAACCCGGACGTCAGCAAGCAACGAGGCAAGACAGAAGGCGGAGCAGAGAATTCGAGCGCCAGCTCTGATACTACAAGCGACAGGCAAAGATCCAGTGGAGGCGGAGGTCCACGGAAAGGTAACAAGGTTTCATGATTGCTGTGGAATCATCAAGATGCTGGACATGCATAGCTTGCCTACAAAGCAAAGCCAATCATACTCAAGTCATGACTATGCCATTTACAGCTTCTTGGGAATCGATTGCGTCTTGTTCTCTTGCCCGTACATGCCCGGCCCAAGAACGTCAGCCATTCTGGATGTACATGTCACAAGGGCTATGCAAGAATGTCTCCGGTCGGATGGGAATGAAAGCATTGGCTACTGCTACATCAGATCACGGCCAGTGCGCTCATCTTTTGCTCGAGAATGCTACTAGCCGATAAAGATTCGTAAGGTTTTCATGGCAACGCGAAGGCGCCGATCGTTACATACATAAAGCGGTGTACACTACCCTGATGCCACCTGCTTATCTCCGTAACCATTGGACAACCAGACACCCTATCAAGGGCCGCTTTGGTATGATGTGGTACATGGCAGGTGTTTCAGATAATGTGCAGCATATAAATAGACGCCTGCGTTCACCCTGCATACAAATAGATTTAGCGACCTCACACAGCCACCTCCACCAATTTCAGCTCTAAATGTCCCTATCACTTTTGAACATATACAAACAAGCTGAAGCTCTCGGCGCCTTCTGAGATGTAGGCAACGACATCTGCTTCGACTCAGAGAGTCGTTGCATCCCGGCATCCGCATTCTCACCATGCCTGGCGTCCGTAAGCTGGCTCCTTTTCTTCGTCACCCGTTCCAGCGCTCTCGGGTCTCAAGAGCCCGCTGCTGACCTCAGGCTTACGCCGCAGCTCCCGATACAGTAGCCCAAGTGAAGAAAGGCTTACGAGGCCTCTTCAACCGTCGGAAGTCGAAAGAGCCGAAGCCTCCGCTAAGCCAGCCTGAGCCTTCGTCCACTTCTGGAGATGGCCCTACTGCAACCACCACGGCGGCGGCAGCTGCACCCGTGACAGCCGCAAGTGCTACTCAAGCTTTGACGAACCGTATGCGGATACTTGGCTCATGTCTCGAGAACCCGCTGACAGCTTCACAGGAGACTCGCCTCTCCCTGCTCCAACCCAGTCCGCGTCCGCGGATCCCAATAAAGCCCCACAGCTTTCTGCACCATCGCAGGTTGAGGAGGCAAGCGCCATTGATCTGAATCCTTCAGTACGCGATGCCGAACAACAAGCCTCAAGAGCGGTGACCGAGCCCTCCGCAGGACTGGACAAGCCATCGACCAACGCAACGGCCGAGCCATCAACAGGGCTAACTAAGCCTTCGACCGAGCCATCCACAGCGTTGACCGAGCCATCGAAAGGGTTGGCCGAGCCGTCTACAAAGGCAACCACGGCGCCATCCCCACGGCTGACGGGATCGTCCACGGGCATGAGTGCTACGAGTGGACCGCTGGGCGACCACATGGCGGAAGCATATGTAGATGACGATGAAGTCGTCGGACCAAAAGGCGAGAGGCTGGAGGAGAGCGGAAAGATACAGATGAAGGAGGAGCAAGAAGAGAAGGTTTGATGCTACCAGAAAGGTAAGAGGTCATGGAAGAGCCACAGCTGTTTGGTAGTGAAACACCACTTTCGTTTTACCAGATTGGTAGCTGCTTGAAGCATGCACAAGACTGTTTGGTTATTAGAAGGAACGTGTCTCTTGATGGACAGCCTATTCTATCTGCGCTGAGGAAAAGCAAAATCATCTTCTCTTTCACACGCCTGGTTTCCACTCATCCGTCCCTATTCCCTCCACCCTGTTCTTCAGCCTCCTCCTTCTCTCCCGGCTTTTTTCCCATCATCTGGCTCCGTATTCCCCGTCTCCACCCTCCGGCGCGCGATGTCGACGGCACTCTAGGACGCTATTTACACATGGATTTTGAGGATTGAGATACAGGATCCAATCCAAAATCCGCCGTTTTCGTGGCTTCTACCTCCGAGACTTAGGTGGCTATCATGTTCGAAGGAATTGGAAAAGGGAGCTTACCCGTTACAGTCGCTATGATTGGGGCCAGGGCCCGTAGCAGCATCTGCGTCGAACGGATCTTATACGCTAGACAAGCTGGCACCATTCGCCGATGAAAATCGGGGGCCGAAGTGAAGGTCTCGCCGTCAATGAAGGCGTATCTCACTGGCGCCCCCTCCGGACCTATGCTCCACTGACTGCCTCGTGAACATCCCACCACTCTGCGGTCTGCGGCCTTGAAAAGGGTAGGCCGTACCACTCCGCTCAGCTCTACCAATTCTTCAAGCCTGTACGCGAATTCGCCTTCCGTCCTGAAGCAGCTCCAATTCAGCTTCCTGGGTTTCCTACTACTCTGGCTTCCGTGCCCCTCTGAAGGCAGTTTGCACAAGCCGAACACCAGAAATCCTGAGGGAATATACGAGTTGGGGACGCCAGGTTGACACAGCTACGAAACCGGCCATCCCCGCGGCGGCAGTGGATGCATGCGGCCTCGTCACGATTGAGAGCAGTCATCCAAACCGAAAATTGCTGGGAGAAAGGCCGTAATAGGTCAGCTCGAGTATACACTAAGAGTGTAGCACTTACGACGCGCTGGATGGGTTAGGTCCACCATGCCCCTAGGCTCAACGGAGGACTCAGAGTTTTCTCGATCTCTCGTGAGACGTTCTTGCCTGAGACGTTCCTGTTTTCGAGCTTCGTGGGCTGATATCCATCAGATCAATAATGATACACACATGTGACGGACATACCCAGTCTCTTACGCAGACAGTTAGATATTTTGGGCTCGTTAGCCTCATGCTCACGCCCGGGCACCCCAGCTGTTGGCTTCGGGTGTGGTCCTCCTCCCCGGCCCACCGGCGTACCAAACAACTCCGGAACAGTCACAGAATGACTTGTTGAAGTCATCGTGCAATACTAGGACCAGTGGGGAAAGACTTGACAAGAATTGGATCGGCTATGGGACAGGTCCCTGGCCTTCTTTCCCCCTTTGCAGCACCATCACAGTAAGAATATGATTCCTCTTCGCTAGCAGTCGCCTCGTCATCAGGCTTTATCAAGCGTCTCAGTTTCGCGTTGGCCATCTGCTCTTACTCCAATAAGACTGTGTGTTCGGCCTCGGTCATGCTAGTAGCGATCGAGAGACTTGGGAGAAGATGGTCGCCAACGATCGCTCAGAATCCTTCCAAGACTATGTTGGTTGTGTTATCGCACCTCACACGAGAGATTTCCTCTAGAAGGTCTTTGGCTCGTTGGAGATCAGCGTAGAACGCCTGATGTTCTGGTGCTTTGTGCTCCGTGTCGACCACCGTTGAGGCGTCCTATATATACACATTATATACACCCCGAATATGAGATTTGGATTTCCTTTTGCGATCAGGAAATGGAGCAGGGCCACTTCAAAGCGAGCACCAAAGGGGAGACCAACGACTAGGAAAAGATAACGTTCCAGCTCGACAACGCTTTGACCCACATTTCGCTTGACCCACAACATCCCATGGATCAATCATGACCTCTTCAGCCCGCCACAAGACAGGCTGATAGCGAGCTAGATAAAATGAGACTAGCGCTCTTGGTACCTTTCTCTTTTTTGGCCTAGACAGCATACTACTACATCCGCCTCAAATTACACATGCTCAAGGCTGCCAATCACCAATGTCTGCAAGCGAGCGTGCAGTAGACCTCGATGAGACTATCTAGGCAGCCGTGCTTGAGGACAGCCTGTGCGGATCCATTGGTCACCGACCGTCAGCAATCAAGGCGCGTGTTCCAGTAAAGGGCTTCCATACATACATGACATCTATCGCAAGGCAGACTTTGCCGAAGAGGCGGTAAGTAGGAAGATGCTCGGCGGCACCTGTTATATAATACGATATGCCTCCTCATCTACCCACCTGATTACCTTTACTATCACAACTCTGCAGCGTCAACCTCCGCGATTCAGCCTCAAATCACAATTACATCTTTTCCATGCTCTATCCCCCGCTTCCCTATTGACCTAGACATTCGCATCACAATGGGCAAGACCGGCTCAGAAAAGCTTTGGAACGCCATCGACAAGATGACTCCCCTTTCTCCAGAAACCAATGAGCGCTACTACCAAGAGCGTAACTACACTAATGACCAACTCGTCACCAAACATTACCGACAGAAAGAGAAGGAGTTAGAGGCACAGGCCTCTCTAGCATCAAATATGTTCAACCCGTTTGCCCGAGGGCCGAAGGAGAAGGCCCTTGAGCGCCGCCAGAACAAGCGTCTCGCAACGGAAAATATGTTGAAGAAGCAGTGTGTACCCACGAAGAATGTCACCATGCCTGCACGCCTGTCTTCCTATGGAGCTGGTGTTCCGGGGCTGAAGAAACTCTTCGGCAAATAAGGTGTAGCATCGAGACTACTTGGACATGGAGATTGTGCTGCTACGCGAGCTGGAGAGAAGTGATGCTGTGTCGAGTGTGCAGTACCATCAGCTTTATACGAAAGAAATTCATGACATGAAAGGTTTCGAGTCTTGAAATTTCCCCATTTCCCTTACACACGGCAACCACGCGCTTGCCTGCACTCTCGAACAATACCTCTCTGCTAACTGTCCTAACTAATCCGATTTTACACTCTCGTCCACACTTTCTCTTACCCTACTGCCAGAATTATCCCACTCGCTCAAGTCTATCTAACAAATGCAACGAATGTATCTTCAACGCCAACTTTAGCGCAATTCCTGCACCAGCCCATGGCTTGCCCTATTTGACATATCGATCAAGCGCGCCTTTGATAAAAAGCTCATTGCCGCACTCTGCAGCCTCCCGAAAAGCGAGGTTGAAACACTGCGATCCGTAGGCGTGCTCAGCACATCACTGGTTCATTACTGCGATGCGAACGTCGAGGTATCGCCGCTGGTTTTCGAGTATCCTTCCGGGTTCGATACATACTTCTTCGGGCTGGTTGTCACACCCAATTGATTGAATAAAGGAGGTGAAACGTGAAGACAGTGGCTCAGTAGTTTTCCAGTGAAGGCATGAATGCAAATGCATCAGGGCCGTGCCATAGTTGGCGGGATGAAAGATAGGTGCGAGTCGGAGCAAGAGCTGATATGAAATTGGTGGGCAGAGACTGTAAAGTGGCCTAAGTGCAGCGCTGCAATGACATTCTCAAATCGTAAAAGACGATAGATTTTCGCCTTTGTCGAGATGCATGCTCATCATCGCCGTCAAGAGATTGGCTATGACAAATTTCGAAGTCGTAGAGTAGTCACATCAACATATATCTGTCGTTCAGTTATAGGAGTTATTTGGAGATTACTATATATAGTGATATATATCGAGAAACGTCTTCGACGCCTCGTTTGTGACAATGGATGAGTAAGTTCGATGACCACGGAGTCGGTTCGTGGCGCTGAACACTTACGCTCAAGGCGTGGTGGGGCGTAGGTTTCATGTATAGAATCGTCTGCAAAAGCGTCTGCAACTTAGTGACCTCTTTGAACATCAAGGAGATGCTGTCTAGTATTTGAAAAGACATCCCTTTACTTCAGTCAACATATTTCTCTTATGGTGAGTGGTGGACTGTGCGAATGGACTTGTTGTCGCTGGCTTTCGTTGATTTAAAGGTGAAGTAAGCTTGCTTCTCGGGATCGTCGCTGGGAATTGTTGTTGCTAATGTAAGATATGAAGCATGAGTAGTCTCATTGATCAGATGTAATAGTTTGTTAGCTATTATAGATATATATGTAACTATATAAAAGAATATGTATGACAGAAAATACTACATTTATATACTAAGACCCTGCTTAGTTATCTACTAAGGCTGACTTAGTTTAAATTTCTAACACTCCCTCTTAGATTAGTATCGATGAGGTATATCTTATATCCTCTATTATAATATCTATATATCCTTATACTTTACTTAGAGCTAGTCCTAATAGTTATTTGATAAGGGGGAAGTTAATAGGGCTAATTAGTTTTATTAGTAGATTAGTATATTATCCCTTAATATTAACCTATTAGAGATAAATTTCATTAATTTTAGAGATTAATTACCTTATAAAATAATACCTTATATAGATATATTTAATAGTAGTATATTTAATTAGATTAGTCGCTAGCTTTATAATAGCCTAATTATTAATACTTAGAAGTACTAGGACTACTCCCTTATTATAGCCTAGCTCCTCTAATATAAGATTAAGGTATAAAGCCTCCTTATATACCTTTATAGCGGTAATATATTTAGATTTATATATAGATATTACTACTAGCTTTTATAATTTAGATTACTAGGCGATAGGTCTATTAAATAACTTATAGATATACGCTCTAATAGAATAAGAGGTATTATAATTATTATAGTAGGATATATTAGTAAAACCTTCTAGGCTATTATTAGTTATTTTAGTAAGGTATTATAATACTTATTTTATTACCTTTATATACTCTAGGATTAAATTATTAAGTAAATAACTTAAATTATTAATAGTATAAGTAATATCTAGCTAGGTTATAATACTAAGCTAATTAAGTACCCCTATTAGTAACTAAAATACTTCCTTATTATTTATAAGGACTATGTAGCCTTCTAGGATAATAGTAATATAGGCCTATTCTATTAGTAATTTTATTAGTAAATAGTATTCTATATTAAGCTAACTAAATAATTACTTAATATATTTAGTCTAGCTAACTTAGATTAATTAATTATTATAATTTTAGATAATTTATATACTTAAATAGTCTTCTAAGTCGCTTATATACTTAAAGTTAAATTTCTTATCTAGCTCCTTCTTAATTTAAATAATTAGCTTAT
>JAABUW010008211.1_pt1 | contig 12269 bp, 16 predicted proteins | sample 5560081 | NCBI WGS metagenome assembly JAABUW01 (sample SAMN10711882, study PRJNA513363) | rock metagenome | isolation source: Antarctica rocks | place: Antarctica: Victoria Land, Knobhead sud | reverse complement strand
TCTGTGGAGTCTCAGCTGCAAGGCAAAAGACTCAGATGGCTAGGTCATGTTTTTAGGATGCCTAATGATAGATTGCCTAAGAAGGTATTGTTTGGTCAAGTTAAGGGGCTCCGCTCACCTGGTCGTCCTAGGTCTAGTTTCAATGATGTTGCTTTGCATGATTGTCAAACCCGTCGGATTGGTAGACCGTATAGAGATGCGCAAGACTGACTGCTTTGGAAAGACTTGTCCCGCACATACCTAGCTCATCATGAGCTGGAAAGAGTTGTTATTGTTATTATTTGTTGTTAGCAGAATTGCTCAAGTACTCTGAGCTATGCACACATGTGCCATATACTGCTGGCAGTGCATGACTGCTTCGGCGCAGCAGCTTTGACTCGATGTAAACATTGCACCTCATATCAAATTTTGCGGTGGCACATGAACCACCACAGATAAGTAACAGACTTACAATGGATTCAGTCAGCTTTGGGTGTGTAGCATCTGTTCCTACTACAGCGTTTTACCATGCGGCAGATGTGTAGCTCTGCAACCACAGATTGCCCACATACTGCAAAACTTCAGTCCGCTGGGTCAATGACTATTTTAAGCGTCCCAAGCTCAGAAGCCTAGCTATGTAGCTACCACGTCAGATAGGTGCACCTGCACACTGTGCATAGTATGCACATTACATTCAGGTCATACATACTGCCATTCATTATTTCATGCATGAATCAGCTTTTCAACATTTAGTCTCCAGCTGCACAATGTGTCATAGCATGCTGATCACCCAGTCATGAGCACCGAATTGTGATTGAACGTCTTGAGCAATGCTGAACATGCATGGCAGCCAGGTCATGAGTAATCTACGTGCACTGCCGTATCAACTCCGGTGACAAAGGATAGACTCGTAACAATTTTGGGTTCATGCCAGCTCCAGCTAGGCTTCTGAGCTACTGTGCTACTGGTTGTGACCATCAGTAATGGTTCATTTCGGCACGGGCCACAGAATCTAAAACCCCACTGCAAAAATTCAAAGGCCTGTCGCAGGGCCTGTCGTGGTACACCAACTGATACCGAAGTCTTGGTGGTGGAAGGTTTCGGAGCAATCGCGATGAGTGCTTCACAGCCATGAAACACTTACATCATCCTTGCGGCCTCGCGTCAGTCATGCAGGCGACTAGCAGACGTCAACGCCACGCAGACTCTGCTAAGCGGACATGCTGTCGCAAACCTGCCGTTCTAGGCGAAAACTTGAGCTCTTCTGCAGCTCACAACCAGCGGAAGATCTCAACAACGGTGATAAAGCAGCTGTCCAAGGTCATCACAAGTTTTGGCAGCAAGAAGGCTCAATCGAGTGATCCTGTCGATGCAAGCGCACACGGAATGAAAGGTCCTGAGGCTCTGCGTGAACAGTTTGATGCTCCAAGCAACAGCTTGCTTCGGAGTTACCAAGGTTTGAAACAGTGAAGCATTTGCGCGTGCTCCTCGCAAATTGGATCCTACAGAAAGCTCTGCGTGTCCCACACTGCTGCCTTCCCTTGCAGATGAGAAAATACTGCCAGCTGCAGCCCAGCGGCAGGAGAGGGATCAGGCCAAGGTACACACTGAATTGCACCTTGCATACGGTTCAGCATATATCATGCTGACACCGGCATTTGATATTCCATGCACCCTCACCTCAGCCAGTCATATGCCAGCCCTGAGGTTTGCAGGCACTGTTTGCTCTGGTCTTCTGCATCACTAGAAGCTCGTATTTGACCACATGTATGACCACATGGACAGCATGGTTGCAGCCACACAGGCTCACTCTAATCTTGCTCACTCCAGTACTTGATGCATAACAGCCAGTCAAGCTTTGCAATGTAAAATTGGTGTATGCGCAGCCGTGCAGCAGACCTCACACATGGTTCTGGATGGCAGTCTCTATTACTGAAGATCATGATAAAGGCAGGCATGTCGCTTAGATTTTGCTGCGGCTGACTATACAGGCAGGGTGGCAGGCAGAAGAAGAGTTGAGCGGCGGCAATGCAGAGGGAAATAGGCTGCATAAAGCCATTGAGAAACACATGCGCGAGAGCTATGCTCAAAAGCAGGTGTGCAACACAGTCACAACTGCTTTGAACAACACAAATTTGATCTGCCTTTGTGCACAGAGAGCAAAGGTATGTCAGGCCTCCAGTGCTACTGCTGCTATGTTCTTTCACTTGCTGGCAGTTGTCTTGACTGTATCATTAGTGTAGACAGCAAAGTCACTGTGCAGACCCACATCAGTGTCCGTATACACAGAGTCTGAGCATTTATTACAGTTTGGCTAAATTTGCTGAACTGCACAGCACTTTGCTACTGCCACATTTGTGATACTGTGTTGAACACTTTACCCTGCTCACATGCTTCAATTGTTGCAGTTGCACAGCGGAGGCGCCTCTTCACAAGGGGACCAACCATCTGCCGAAGCCAAGGTCCTAAAGGCAGAGGAGGATGCATCTCGTCTAGCTGCCAGCTTCATGATGAAGGCTGCAGTGACTAAAGCCCTGCATGAAGAGCAGGCAAGCATCATAAAGGTGAGCAGTTTTTGCATTTCTAAAAACCCTACAATGTCCAGACATGCAACCGGTCAATCTCCATTTTGTCGTATGGATTTGGCAGTTTGATAGCATCACATTCAATAATGGTGTTGTTTGTACCTCTGCTCGACATCCCATAGCCTGCACAACATCGTTGTGGCTGATAGGTCCATGTCGCAGAAGCAACGGTGCAAACAAGCGCAGACAAGTGCTGTAACATGTTCTGCAATATACACATAAAACTCACACATGAGATGCTTGAACTCAGTGGCAAGCTTGGTCACGGCTGCTGTACACCTGCCTACGTTGCTTGAATGCAACATGTGCATGCAGCTTTTGCGTCTGATGTTGCCTGTTGCCTACTGTTGCGCATGCCACTACGCTTTGCTGCTAGACCCACTGGATTTTGCAGCAGGTTTGTGTGCTTCTTGCAAGCAGCGGCATGTCTGCATGCAGGCTGATGCTAAGGCCTTGGTGACGGCAGCAGAGCAGCGGCTGCAAGCACTGGAGTTCAAGAACGCAGTGATCCTGAGGGACACCTTAGAGTACAAAGAGACCACAGAGAAGCGTCACTCCCAAGCTGAGGCGAAGAACCAGAATCTGGTGGCAAAGCATGCTTCCTGGCGGGCCGAGTACCAAGCCCAGCATGATTCTGGTGTGCGATCTCTGCAGGCAAGGCACGAGTCTGCAATCCTGAGGTTTCAGGCGGAGCACTGCTTTGCAATGCAAAGCGTCAAATCTCAACACAGCTTTGCCTTTGAGAGCAGCGAGGCTCAACACAAGTCTCAGCTCCAGGCCACCTCGGCAGAGCATGCTGCTGCCACTCTCAGCGCTCAGAGCCAGCATGAGTCTGAGGTGAAGGCCCTCAGGTCCCAGATTGCATCTCAGCTTGAGCTTGTGGCACAGCACAGCGCTGAGTCTGAGCGCTCACTCAGCCAGCAGCAGGCTGCTCACAGCGACATGGTGGCACAGTTCCAAGCCAAGCATGATGCAGAGGCAAGTCAGTTGTGCAAGCGCTATGCAGATGCCCAGGGTCAGCATGACTCTGACATTCAAGCTCTCAAGGCAGAGCATGAAGCCGCTATTGGGAATGTCCATGCTAGGGCTGAGTCTGCCATGTCTGCCCACAGAGCACAGCTCAGCGCCCTGCAAGACTCCCTTGCTCAGACTCATATGCTGAGTGCCCAGGCTGAGCATGAGGCCAACATCCATGCTCTGGAGACAAAGCACTCACGTGCCATAGCCAAGGCTCAGACAGAGGTGGACACACTCACAGCTCAGACTGCTGCTGCTGCTGACAAGGCCTTGGCCCAGCATGAGGCTGATGTGCCTGCACTCATTGCACAGCATGAGGCCACAGATCGTGCTGCCAAAGAAGTGTTTGAGTCTGAGGCTAAGCTCAGGAAGAAGTCTGAGGCTGTCCTGGCCAAGGCTCAGACAGAGTTGGAGACCTTCTCAGCTCAGACTGCTGCTGCTGCTGACAAGGCCTCGACTCAGCACCAGGATGACACGCATGCTCTCATCGCACAGCGTGAGGCCACAGCTCGTGCTGACACAGACAAGTGCGAGGCTCAGGCTGAGCTGAAACTTGTCAGGAAGCTCCTTGGGGAATCTGAGGCTAGCTTGGCCAAGTCTCAGAAGACTCACGCTGCGACGCTGCTGAGCCGCCTGTCTGAGCTGCGAGTGCAGCACAGAAGTGAGCTGGCAGACCTACAAGCAGCACAGTCCTACGGACAGGACACAGAAGGCGCTCTGGCTCACCTCAGGACACAGCATGAGGAGGTGATGTGCACTGAGCTGGAATTCAGGGACAACAAGATCCATTATGCCCGTGAAAACCAGCGCAAGGCTTCTCACATGGCCCAGAACCTGCGCTCACAGCTAAACAAAGCGAAGTCCGACATGGACCACCACATCCTGAAGCAGACACGAGAAGGTAAGCTGCCTTCAGGCCAGCTAGCTTCAGGAATCATGGGAATTATTCCTCGTTCCAGCCTGCTTTTGCACGCAAGTGTGGCATCATTCCCTCTGCACCAAGTCTGTCTTTCCCTCACAATGAGGTGCAATGTAGTAGGTGTGCAGCAATGTGATCTTGTGTGCACTGCAGCACTCCTCAGAACTGTTACTGCTGCTTTTGGTGTTGTTGTGACTTTACAACATGATGCAAATTGTTCCTGACAATGACACATATTCTGCAGGTGCTGTTGTGCGTCAGCAGGTGGCGAAGCTTCAGCAGCAGCTGGTTGACCTACAGTCAAGCTTTCTGGAGGAGCAACGCAAGGCCATAAGGGTAATATTGACCCATCATCTACACTTGCTTTGACATCTTTAGCTTGCTTGTCTGTTGCTGCTGGTCTTGAACCTCAAACAATATGTTGGGCAGGTCCAGGGTACTGTCTGGCCATGACTCAGTTCTGACTCATCCTTTGTTGCAACCAGCAAGCTTGAGCTTTGCTTGCTTGTGATCATGCAAGATATGTTCAGGTCGCAGGTCTTGATTTTAACAAGTATTGCAATGCTGTTGTATGCATAGGGATTCTGGATGATCACACACCTGAAGAATGACCTTGATCCACAAGGTGCCCGACAAGACAAGAAGACCTGACACTCAGAAGTGTGTGTTGCATGCAGCTTGAGGGGCAGCTGATGAAGGCCAGCAGCGAAAGGGAGGTTCTGGATGGGCAGATGGCAGGTCTGCAGTGCAGCCTGAAGAGCGCTCAAGAGCACAAGCAAGAAGCCCAAGCCCATGTTGAGAGGTGATGTACATCCAGCATTCATGTCTTGGTCTTGCTTGCACCGCACACTGCATGCATCAAACTTGACCAACATTAGTTTGCATGCATGGCTGCTTGCTGTTCAAGCACCTGACTGTAAAACCCCTCTGTTGTCCATGCATAAACACTTTGCAGTGCAAATTCTACTTTGAAAACCAACGGTGCAATTGTGATGAGTGTGTCACGCAATCAAGTCATCAATCATATGTTGAAGTTTGGTTTTGGCTACAAATTGGGATTTCTGCTTTTGCCCAGGCTCCTCCTCTTTGGCCTCTGTTGTTGGTCTTCTGATCTCGCCTTGTGTGTGCAGGCTCACAGTGGAGCTGGAGGCAAACAGGCCAGATGGCCCCAAGGTTGCTGGCAGCCCTGCAACCAAGAGCAGCCCTGTGAAAGACAGAAGTCCTGCAACTGAGAGCCAGCCAGACCTTCTGCGCTCAAAAGCTGGCTTGCAAGCTCCACATGTGCAAGCACAGCCCCAGGTACCAAGTCTGATCTATGTATGGCTGGTACCAACATCTGCTTTTGTGCGTGGGTGTGTAAGATGGCAAATGGTTTACTGTGCCTTTTGATCTTTGCTGGTGAAATCAGGGTTGTATGAACTTTTACCCTGTTTGCATTGTCCACTGCGTTGGTAGGGAATCTCTGTGCATTGCCTGATTGTGAGTTCTGAAGGGTGGTGTGCTTTGCAGGCTCAGCAGCAGCAGAGTTCTGGATTTGAGAAGCAGAGCATGAAAGCAAAGGGTGACCAGGAGGGCATACAGGCTGCTGACCCTCAAGCCAATGACTCCAGGTCAGCGTCACCTTGCTTACCACAACAAACCAGGCCTGTGTGCTAGCTGACAATCATTGTGTCATGCCAACGTACTGTGATGCAGATATGAATTACTTGGCTAAGCAGTGATCTTGCTGTTCATCTGCTTCAAAATTGTTGGCTTGTCACCTCATGCGCACAGACTTTGTGGTGCAAGGTATGCTTTGTGCATCAAACCTTGCAACAGTGATGAATGTGGAAATCAGCATCAATCAATCCTTGTTGTGCTTAGTATTCAATGCTATACAGCATACTGCATCAGGCGCTGTCATACCTCTGCCCCACCATCTCTGGCAGTTCCTGGCCTGACAGGTATTGCGCACAGTAATGCATTGGACTGTCATCCCTCTGCCATAGGTCTTCTGACTGTGCCTCTGCTAGGGGTTTTCCCAAATGGCCTCTGTCTGGCATGTGTAGATCTGCTGATCTGGGCTTGTAACTGCAGGCGGGTGGAGTGGGAGGCAGACACTTCAGCTGGGCACCCAGTTGCTGGCAGCTCTGAGAGGAGGCCTGCAGAAGAGAGGCACTCCACCCTGCAGCAGCCCCAACCTGGCTTGAAAGCCAACGTGCAAGCACAGCCTCAGGTACAAAGTCAAAGTTGTGTACTGCTGTCATCACTTAATGCTCTTGTGCTCCGTCTACAAGGTAGCACATGTGCCTCCTGAACTTTGCCAGCACAAGTAGTTGTTTCACTGTTGTTGTATTGTCTATGCACACCGCATAAGATTTCTTCACACTGGTTGATTGTGTGTTCCAACAGGTGATGTGTATTTTGCAGGCTCATCAGCAGATCTCTGGGTTTGGGAAGCAGAGCATGGAGGCAGGGGCTGAATGGGAGGGCAGGCAGGCTACTGGCCCTGAAGCCAATGACCTCAGGTCAGCGTCACCTTCCTTACCACAACAAACCAGGCCTATGTTCTAGCTTGTGATTGCATGGTTGCGTCGTGCCCTGTTTCTGCATTGCAGCAGCAGGTTTGGAATATTTGCCTATGCTTTGATCTTGCTGTTCCTTCGCTACTTTGTCAAACTGTCTTACCTAAACCACGTAACCTCTGACATGCCATTGCCACCCCTCTTCCAAATTGACTTGTTTCTACCAGGTCTGTTCCCGACCGGCCTCTGTGTGGCATCTTCAAGTGTGCTGATGTTGCGCTGTGTCTGCAGGCTCATGGTGGAGCTGGAGGCAAACAGGTCAGCTGGCCACCCACTTGCTGGCAGCTGTGAGATGAGGCCTGCAGAAGTAAGGCACCCATTCCTGCAGCAGCTGCAAGCTAGCTTGCAAGCCCCACACATGCAAGCATAGATCCAGTTACACAATCAAGTTTGTCTGGTTTTTGCACCATAACCTCCTTCTGTTCAATTTTGGAGATGTCTCATGGGATATTATGATCCTGATCTTTGTCAGTACAGTTGAGGGTGTCTGTGACTTCATCAAGGCTGCATGGTCCACTGCATTGGTGGGTTGCAGTGTAAACGCATGTCACCTGACACTCAGACAGATGCACTATCTGTTAAGCTTTGTTGCGATTGGCTTGGTGTACAAGACATACCCTGATGGGTGCTGGCATAAATACGCATTCCTGCCATGGCTCAGGCCTATCCCATGGTATCAGCTCTCATACTCCAGACAGATCATGTGTGTTTCAGACATATATCTGTACAATGAATGCTTCCACATGATAAGTTCAATGCTATGACGTAAGTGTCATTGATACTGCTACAGGCTGAGGAGAAGCAGAGGGATGACACTAGTGGCAGGGTTGTTCCCTCCAGCAGCCGTTCCAGGTCAGCAATCCCTGCAGTTGCCTCTGTAGATGAGAGGAGGACTGCAGAAGAAGACCAGGCACACCTGCAGCGTCCCCAACCTGGCTTGCAAGCCCCACATTGTCAAGTGCAAGCACAGCCCCAGGTACACAGTCACGTCTGTGTTCTACTGTCACCAACAACTCCTTCTGTGCTTTATTTCCCAGGTAGCACATAAGATACTCTGCCTCCTGATTTTGCCAGCATAAGAAGTTGTTACATCGTTATTGGTTTGTCTATGCACCACGCATAAGCAAGACCTCTCCTTCACATTGGTTGACTGTGTGTTCCAGCGTGTGATGTGTACTTTGCAGGCTCAGCAGCACCAGCAGAGCTCTGAGCAGAGTGTGGAGGCAGGGGCTGCCCAGGAGGACAGGCAGGCTCTTGGCCCTGAAGCCAATGACTCCAGGTCAGCATCACCTTTCATACCACAACACAGCAGGCCTGTGTGTGCTAGCTTGTGACAATATATTCACTGTGTTATGCCCTGCTTTGCAACATTCTGCAATGCAGCAGCAGATTTGGTAATACCAAATACTATATTTGGCTATGCATTGATCTTGCTGTTCATTCGCTGCAAAGTCATTGGCTTGCCACCTCATGCGCAACCATTTCGCGGCGCAAGGTGTACTTTGTGCATCAACGTAAAACCTGTTGTGAAACGTAAGAACCAACATTGGTCAACCCTTGTGTGCTTAGTACCCATTGCTGTATATTAAACACAGCATATCACGTGTATGCAATGGGGCGCCATGCATGCTTCTGCCCCACCATCTCTAAAACCCTGGCATGACAGAGACTGCAAACAGCAATGCCTTTGACTGTCTTACCTTTGCCATAGGTCTTCTGACTGTGCGTCTGCTAGGGTTCCAAAAAGGCCTCTGTCTGGCATCTATAGATCTGCTGATGTTGCAATGTGTCTGCAGGCTCATGGTGGAGCAGGAGGCAAACAGGTCAGCTGGGCCCAAGGTTGCTGGCAGCTCTGAGAGGAGGCCTGCAGAAGAGAGCCACTCCACCCTGCAGCAGCCCCAACCTGGCTTGAAAGCCCCACACACGCAAGCTCAGCCCCAGGTACACAGGACACCTGGTTTGTGTGTTTGCTCTCACAACTCCGGTTGTGCAACCTTTGCCAGGTGGTACATGCCTACTGCCTCCTGATGTTTGTCAGTATCATTTAGGGTGTCTGCAACTTCATCGTGTCTAAATTGTTTAATGCATTGGATTGCAGTGTGAACGCATGTCACTGATGCTTGAGACAGGTGCATTGTTGTAGAATGGTGCAGTTTTGTATTTTTCAGACAGAGTGTATGTGTTTCAGACATGTATCTGTGCAATAAATGCTCCCACATGGTTTATTTCGTGTCGATGCTATGACAGAAGTGTCATTGATACTGCTACAGGCTGAGGAGAAGCAAGGCAATGACACCAGTGGCAGCGGTGTCTCCTCCAGCAGCCATGCCGATTCAGCAATCCCTCCAGTTGCCTCTGCAGATGAGAGGAGGCCTGCAGAAGATAGCCAACCTAACCTGCAGCGCCCTCAAGCTGGCTTGCAAGCTCCACACGTGCAAGCACAGCCCCAGGTGCAAAGTCAGAATCATGTACTGCTGTCATCAACAACTGCTTCTGTGCTTGATCTACAAAATATTGCATGGGCTACTATGTCTGCTCATCTAGGTCAGCACGACTAGATGTTTCATACTGCTATATTTTGTCCGCACACTATTTACAAGTTAAGTCTCAATTGTGCTCATGATGTGTTCAAGCATGTGTTCTTTGCAGGCTCAACAGCAGCAGAGCTCTGGGCTTGATAAGCAGACCATGAAGGCAAAGGGTGACTGGGAGGGCAGGCAGGCTACTGGCCTTGAAGCCAGTGACTCCAGGTCAGCATCACCTTGCATACCCATAACACAGCAGCCCTGTGTTTGCTAGCTGATATCTGCAAGCGACTAAATGGGCATTGTTGTGCGTCCTGTTGATTGTTGTCACGACTGTAACAGCAGGTTCGCTGGCACTTTCTCTCATGTCTGCTGTCTTCTGTCTGTTGCCGTCATCCTTCAGGCAGGACGCAAGTGCACCAGCTTTCCTATGTATCCCTTTGGCACCACAATGTGCAGTTGCAGTTGCTACTGTTGCCCCTCTTGAGACCTTGACGCAAATGGTGACTGATCAATCAAATACACAGCTCCAACATCTTCAGTGATCTTGGTTGCAATGCTTGCAGGAAAGCTGAGGAGTGCATAGAAGCACGCTGTGGCCCAGCAACATCACAGCCCGCTTCACAGGACATGCCAACTGTCCCGGCCAAACCAGAAGGCTGGCAACTGGAGCTGTCTGCCCCTCAGCCTCAGGTGAGACCTGCCAGAGAATTGTGTTTGTTTGGCTGTGTGCGCATGGTGCCATGTGTGGAATGTGCCTTCAGTGGTATGCCCAAGACATGTGATTTGGATGTGAACATACCTGATAATTGTGCTGCTGCAGTATGCAGTCGCATACCTTTCTGAGGTGAAACAGATCTGTGTCTAGACACAGATGTGCAATCCATGCTTCCTCGAGTGACCTGCATGCAGCATTGTCAATGGGTTGTCATGGTGACTGCAACAGGCTGAGGAGAAGAAGAGAAACGAAAGCAGTGGCAGCGGTTCCACCTCTAGCAGCCATGCCGGTTCAGCAGTCTCGCCCACTCAGTCAGACACAGGCCGAAGGCCCTGCAGCCCTAACAACCCCCCTGATACCCCACCTGATATGCCCAAAGCTCGCCGCAGTGTCTTTTCACGGCTGGGCCCCATGCCTGCTCCCACAAGCCACGCTTCTCCAGATCAGGTGAGCGCTCAGCAAATGTTTGGCCCCAATCCCACAATGTGAGCCCTACAAAAGGTGATGTGTACTTGTGCCATGTGTAAAGCAGACATATTGCTGCTTTCATATGGTGACCTCCATGCAGCATTGTATGATAGTGTCACTGTCACTGCAGCAGGCTGAGGAGAAGCAGAGGAATAACAGCAGTGGCAGCTTCTTTAGCAGCCGTCCCGGCTCAGCAGTCCCATCAGCTCAGTCAGACAGCAGCAGTGTGCCCTGCAGCCCTAACACCCCCCCTGACACCCCGTTTGATCTGCCCAAAGCTCGCCGCAGTGTCTTTTCCCGGCTGGGCCCCATGCATGCTCCCACAAGCCACACTGCTACAGATCAGGTGAGTGCTCAGCATTTGTTTGGCCCCAATCCCACAATGTGAGCCCTACAGAAGGTGATGTCTAACTGTGCCATGTGTAAAACAGACACATTACTGCTTGCATATGGTGACCTCCATGCAGCATTGTACGATAGTGTCACTGTCACTGCAACAGGCTGAGGAGCAGCAGAGGAGTGAAAGCAGTGGCAGCTTCTCTAGCAGCTGTCGCGGCTCAGCAGTCCCACCTGCTCAGTCAGACGCAGGCAGGGGGCCCTCCAGCCCTAACACCCTCCTTGACACCCCCCTTGATGTGCCCAGTGCACGTGCTCCTGTCTTCTCTCGGCTGGGCCCCATGCCTGCCCCCACAAGCCAGGCTTTCACAGAACAGGTGGGTACCCAGTGACTGTTGGGCCCCAATCCCACAATGTAAACCTTGCAGACATGTTCGTCGACCTTTGCCATGTGAGCAGAGTTGTGGACAATGCTGGACAGTCAAAGAGCACACGACAGACCACTTGTGAATCAGGCATATTGCTGCTTCCATATGTTGACCTTCATGCCGTGTTGTAAAGTTGTCACTGTCACTGCTACAGGCTGAGGAGAAGCAGAGGAGTGAAAGCAGTGGCAGCGGTTTCTCGTCTAGCAGCTGTCCCGGCTCAGCAGCCCTGCCCACTCAGTCAGACACAGGCCGAAGGCCCTGCAGCCCAAACAACCCCCCTGATACCCCACTTGATATGCCCAAATCTTGCCGCAGCGTCTTTTCCCGGCTGGGCCCCATGCCTGCTCCCACAAGCCAGGCTTCTCCAGCACAGGTGGGTCCCCAGTGACTCTTGGGCCCCAATCCCACGATGTGAATGTTCCAGACATGTTTGTCTACCTTGACCATGTGAGCAGAGTACCCAAAATGTCCAGTAGAGGACAAAGAGCATGATATGACAGAGCATGAGGCATCAAACACAGTGCTGCTTGTGTACGATGACCTCCATGCAGTGTTGTAATGTAGCTGTCGCTGACATTGCTACAGGCTGAGGAGAAGAAGAGGAGTGAGAGCAGTGGCAGTGGTTCCCCTTCTAGCAGCTGTCCCGCCTCAGCAGTCCCACCAGCTCAGTCAAACAGGAGCAGTGGGCCCTCCAGCCCCAACACCCCCCCTGAGACCCCCCTTGATGTGC
>JAABUW010008209.1_pt1 | contig 12272 bp, 10 predicted proteins | sample 5560081 | NCBI WGS metagenome assembly JAABUW01 (sample SAMN10711882, study PRJNA513363) | rock metagenome | isolation source: Antarctica rocks | place: Antarctica: Victoria Land, Knobhead sud | reverse complement strand
TGAGGATGAGGATGATGAAGACGCCGAAGATGAGAGCAGCGATGAAGAGCAAGACGAAACCGAGAAAGCGATGGAGATCAAGGATCAGTCGAATACCGACCTTGTCAACCTCCGTCGATCCATCTACCTGACGATCATGTCGTCTGGTGGATTTGAAGAAGCTTGTCATAAACTCATGCGCATCAACCTCCCCACTGGTCGAGAAGACGAACTGCCGTCAATGATCATCGAATGCTGCAGCCAAGAGCGAACCTACAACAAGTTCTTCGGTTTGATTGGTGAACGCTTCTGCAAGCTCAACAGACTGTGGAAGGACCTCTTCGAAGAAATGTTCACAAAGTACTACGACACGATCCATCGATACGAAACGAATCGCCTACGCATCATTGGACAGTTCTTCGGGCATCTACTGTCTTCCGATGCCATCGGCTGGCATGTGTTCAATGTTATCAAGCTGAATGAGGACGACACCACATCTTCATCAAGATCCTGATTGAAGACCTTGCACAAGGCGTTGGCATGAAGTCACTTGCGGAGCGATTCAAGAACGATGACTTGCAGCCGGCTCTTACTGGCATGTTCCCGACGGATAACCCAAAGAACACTCGCTTCAGCATTAACTTTTTCACTGCGGTTGGCATGGGTGTGTTGACAGAAAGTATGAGAGAGTTCTTGAAGAACATGCCAAAGCCAGCGCCACCTGCCTTGCCCGCGAAGGAGGCTACTCCCAGCAGCCGTGGCAGAAGCGGAAGCGTTTCCAGCTACAGCTCTTATTCGAGCTACTCCTCGAGATCGGACTCGAGGTCACGTTCGCCAGCCCGCGCTGGACGAGGACGGAGCTATACGAGGTCACCGCCTCCGAAACGCGCTGGCGGTAATAGGGACGCACCTGACCCACGATCTCGTAGTCCTGCGAAACGGCGTGACAGGTCGTCCTCGTACGACTCTAGATCACCACCACCAAAAAGAGGCCGAGCTCGCTCTGACAGCGTATCCCGTTCGCCACCTCGCCGCACGAATGGCAAGCGTCGCTCACTATCCCGTTCGCGTTCTCCACCACCTAAGCGCAACGGCAAAGCACCCGCCAAATCTGCCAAAGGCCGCTCTAGGAGTTACAGCAGCTCGCTCTCTCGTTCGCGCAGCCCGCCACGCAAGAGCCGAGCCAGATCACCATCTCGCTCACCTCCGCGCAAAGCTGCGCTAGCGAAGAGGAGGAGGGGCAGCACTGTTTCAGAATCTTCACGATCAAGGTCGCCTTTTCCGGCGAAGAAGCCGAGCAAAGCTGCGGAGAGGCCAAAACCGGAAGCTAAAGCTGCTGTGAAGCCGGAGCAGAAGCCGATGGAGGACAATGAGAGCAACATCCACCCTTCACGGAGAGGTCTGATGACTGGAGGTCGCGGTGGACGGGCGAAGGCTAGTGATTATATGTGAGACATCATTACGGAGGCCAGGAGACTGCTTATCGCATAAGGTAGAAGCATCAAATTGAACATTCTTCCGCTGATCCACACCAAGTTCACCATTCTCAGACCGAGATTTCATGGATTACCATGCGCCTCTTCTACGCCTTCTTCCTCGCAACAGTAACATGATACGGCATCGCCAGGCTCGCGCCCTTCGACGTCTCCTCCACAGCTTTCTGCAGCATCTCCGCGAACGACCGGCGTGACAACGACTCCGGGAGTCCCATGCCTGGTGGCAGAGGCATCGGGGTTTCGGGGAGCATGCGGATCACATCTAGGGAACGTCAGCACACATCTCCTACAGATCAATCAATATCTCCAAGAAACCTACCTCTCCAAACAAGCAAATAATTATCCGTCGTCGCCCTCATCAACTCCCTTTTCGGCTCCAACACCTCATGGCTCACTACCTCACACCCCCTTCCCTCCAGCAACTCCTCTATACCGTACAACCAGTCATGGTGCAATTTACTCTGCGCTACCATCATCATCGCCATCAACCTCACCATCTGCTCCGTCGTTTCTGCCGCCACGCCCTCTGGAGTATGGCAGGCGAGGCGCAAAGCATCCATTTCGTCCCACTGGAGATAGCCGCCTGGTTTCAGCATTGCGAGCGCGTTTGAGAGGAGGGGGTCGACTTGGTTGGAGATTATCGTGGAGTTCATTGTGCGGATATGGACTATGTCGAACGCTTCGCGATACTCCGCTCGGAGCTCCGTGAAGGCGTTCCAGGTGTGGAGGGAGAGTTTTGGGGGGAGGTAGGTGGGGTGCGGGAAGTTGGAGGGGGTGATGTCGAAGCCTGTTAGGTGGGCGGATGGGAGGAGGTTGGAGAGTTCGAGGAGCCAGGCGCCGTTTCCTGCTCCAATGTCTGCGATGCGGAGGGGAGTGGATTCGGAGCCGGAGCTGGTGGTGGGGATTGGGATCTTGGGGTGGAGGGCGTAGCCGAGTTGATACTGCCAGATCCAGTGTTGGAGGTGGAGTCTGTGGGAGCTGTTAACTTCTTGTCACGATGGGTGTAGAGTTTACGTATAGCTGATTGCTGGAACCCTTGCGAGCTCCAGTACTCATCTGATTTCCATGCTGAGACGTTGTCTTCGGACGCCATTGGAGCGCTTTGTTTATCGACGATTCCTTCGATTGCTTTACTTCACAACAGGCATCCAAAGATATGGCCGCACCCCGCGCCGATATATCTGCAGTTCTATTCAGGCGGTCAGCTCCAGCTACGCCACGGTGCTGTTGGTTGCTCGCTCCATTCTGGCCCCAGCAGCAGCACCTATTGATCCTTGTGCCCTGCTCGCATTCGCGAGATTCGCCAGATATGGAGATGTGAACGATACCGAATGATTTGGAACCGAATGATTTGGAACCAAATACAGTCAACCAGACCTGTTCATAAGCAAGACACTTGGTAAGGCCTTGCTTGCTTACTTGCTTAAGATAAGTAAGGTAAGGTAGTAACCTTATAACTAATATACTAATTAAGACAAGGTAGTGAGGCTGTCTTACTTACGTCTTAAGTAAGGCCTTATTAAGATAGTAATGTTATAGTAGTGTTTTATATTAAAGTAAATTAAGTAGAAGTGCTACCTTAACCCTTACCCTAGCTACGCGTATCTATTATACTAGCTACGTAGCTTATAGACTATAAGCTAATAAGAACACCTTATAGAGAATAGAAGTACTAGAATTTAACGACAACCTTCCTAATCGAGCTAGCGCGCGCGTTACGGCTATATCCGCGCTATCTAAGCTAATCGGCGTAAAGTAATTCCGCGCCGCACTTAATCCTTACTTTCTAGCGTCTCGTCGCGTATTACTCTATCTTAATAATACTAACTTTACTACGATAGCGTACTACTACTATAAATATAGATACCTTAAGCGACTTTACATCCGTACTAGTAACCTCTTAGCTTAAGGTTCCGACCCTCTTTTAGCGTACTAGCGAGTTTATAAGCCTACGTAACTAGCCTTTAAAACCTCTACCTATTTAAGTTATAGGCTATAAGCTAGTAGACTAGTTACGGCTTAAGGGCTACGAGGTACTATACGACGACTTTAAGGAGGCTAGTAAGATATATAAGTAGTATAAGGGGCCCGTAGAAGGCTAGCGACTACGCTATAACGAGACTAGTAAGTACTTCTAGCTATATCGCCGGTACTACCTTCTTAAATATACTAAAGCCGCCTTTAAGCTACCTATATATAAGAGTACGGCTACGATAGGTACTATTATATACCTTCTTAAGGACTATAACGTTAATAAGTATAGTAGAGCTATACTAAAGCCTAGTAGCTAGTAAGCTAATCTATAGCAAAAGATAGGTAGTAGCGAGGCTACTTCTATTAGTAATATTACTTACGCTAGCTTCGATTATAACGACTTTAAGGAGAAGTTATATAACTAGCTTATCTACGATAACGTAGCCTTTAACTAACTAAAGAGTAAGTAGTTTAAAGCCCTCCTTATCTACTTATAACCTCGTTATAAGCGCTAGATTCTATCTCGTACGACTATAAGTCGGATAGTTAATAATATCTACGATAAATTAGTTAGCCTCGTTATTAATTAACTAGTAACTATAATTAATTCTATTAGCTTCTCCTTTGATCTATAGACCTCCGGTAATAAGCTCGCTTTACTTAGCCTCTACGTATACTATATTAATATAACCGGCCGTTTAGTAACTACGCTACTCTTACTACTAAAGTAGACTAGTAAGTATAGTAGTATAAGGATTACGGATACTATAAGTAATATTATTACCTTCTATAACGTTTAAGATAAGATTAGTTAGTTTACTATAGATAACGTACCGAATAATAGCGTCTATATTATAGAGCTTAGTAAGGAATATAGCTTTATACGTAACGAGTAATAGGTCTACTATTACGGCTATATCTTTAACCTTATCGGTTAAGTAGCGCTCTTTAGTAGTAATAAGAAGGTATTTAGTACTAATATTAACTAAATAGAGCTTAAAGAACAATAGCTATTACTATAGCGGCGTAAAGGGCTAATTAGTCGGCTTTATAACGTTATTTACTAGATCCGCGGCTTACTATAACGTATTAAGAGGTTTACTAGCCTTTAGAAGTAAATTATATTATATACTAGACCTAATAGTAAGAAGGAGACGTACGACCTTATTACTAACGTTATAATACGCTAGAATAGCTTCTATACTAGCGTAACTCGAGCTATCTGTTACGGCCCGGTGAGGTCTAACCGAAAGGCAATGATGTTCTATGTTACAAGGGGTTGATCTTAACGATAGATCTCTTCGTTGGGGTAACGTGTATACCAAAAGGTATTCTGAGTTGAGTACGAGGCTCCTATCTAACTGTCAAAGAGTGTCCTATATATATCCCTTGTTCCTGTTGTCTCTCTTACGCTCTACTATGCTTTACTCGCTCTGCTCGAGAGCGCAGAGAGCAGTGTAGGTCCAGAGAGTAACCTGCAGCGGGCTGTCCCGTGCCCGCGTGTCACGGATTGGTTAGCTCTGCCTGTTCCAAAGGACGCTTGTAACACCATCCCCTCTCTAGCCTAGCTCGTCCCGAGGTAGTCATAAGCTACCTCCCCACTTCTTGCGTAAGGTAAGGATGTTCTTGTTCTCGTCATGTCTCTTTTCCAACAACCAAAACCTGTCGACGTAAAGAAGAGGTCCTCCACCGTCGAACGTAAACTCCTAGGCGAATTCATACGTCAACACGGAAAGATCATGCCGAAAGCATGTTCTCACTGCAACAAGGCCGGGCGTGTGTGTCGAGTACACGTGCGATCCGGTCGGTGTAGTGAATGCAACATCCGTAACCTCAGAGGTTGCAACATCAAAATTACTGAGAGTGAATGGAGCCGCCTCCACAAGGAGAGGTCGAAACTCCTCTCTCAGATAAGAGACGCGCGTGCAGCATCAGCGGCTGCGCTGGAGGTTGAAAGATCGGCGCGCGAGGCGACTTCCACCGCTCGGTCGAAGGAAGAGCGGCTGGAAAAACAACTGGAACTCCTGGACAAGCGAGCCGAAGACGCCGTGTCCGTCAGCGAGAGCAACGCTCGGGAGATAGAGGTTCTAGAGGAATCTCTGTCGTCACTCCCAGAGGCGTCCTCTTCCGTTGTTCCTGAACTTGCGCTTTCTCCGTTTTCGTAGATGGACGGTCGATCCTAAGGTCTCGACCCGTCCGATTTCTTTCCAGAGGATCCCGGGGTGATCCGATTCGATCCGTCCTAGTCTCTGTTTCCTGGTGATCCCTTGTCGCCTAAAACGCTAGATCAGGTAATCGCGAACCTAGCGAATGATGTAGGAGGACCGGCCTCCTAGCAACTTGGCTCCTAGAGATATCGCGCACACTCCTGGTACGTTTCTTTCTCTATGCTGTTGAACTCGTGTTCCGTCCTAATGTTTCGTAGACTGACTCTGTTCTACGTACAGTCACGTGCTATATGCCTAAGCTTCTGGCATTTGTAGCACCGAACCTTCTTCCGAGGGTTCCCGCCATCCGACCTTCTCTGGCCCTACGTGGCGTCTAGTTCTATGGGGTCTCCGCCTCCGCTAAAGCTTCTGCTCGTGGCCTTTGAGCGCTCTCTAGTGGCTCCCTAATACACGTATCTCTCCGCTTTCAGATCCTAGAGTCGCTCGTCGATCCGCTTAGCCGCCTTGATCATTCCTGAGAGGTCCTTGACCTCCTCTTCGCGGAAGAGCTGAGCTTTTACCGCGTCCTTTAGTCCAAGATAAAACTGGGACTTCAGGGCGGGTTGATTCCACTCAAGTTCCGCTGTAAACCCCTAGAACTCAGAGGCGTATACTGCTACCGATGTGGTTTGGCGTAGTTGTCGAATTTGGCGATCGGCGTGGTGTTCCTCGTTGGATACTCTATAGAGATCGGTAAGCTTTGTCTCGAAGCGGTCGTACTTAGCAAATATCTTCTTCGTTTCCGGATTCAGTTCATCGGGTTCCTTTTCGTGGTCCAACCAGTCCTTCAGGTAGGGTCTGAACCCTCGTGCCGCTCGCGCTCGCAAATACGAGGATGCGTAAAGGACCTTGTCGGATTCCCGTCCAAACTGGTAGCTATTGAAGGCGAAGTACAGCCTGATCTGTAACAGAAACTCTTCCAGCTTGTGTTGACTTCCGTCGTAGGTCTCTGGCGTAGAGACCTTTAGTCCTTTGTCCCGAAGTAACATGTTTGACACTTGTTCCGATAACCCGGTCGATACTCGTGGCCTTGTTGACTTGACTGATCCTACGTCCGACATAGATGATGAATGCCCTTCTTTGATTGTTGGTGCTCAAAGTGTTACGGCCCGGTGAGGTCTAACCGAAAGGCAATGATGTTCTATGTCACAAGGGGTTGATCTTAACGATAGATCTCTTCGTTGGGGTAACGTGTATACTAAAAGGTATTCTGAGTTGAGCACGAGGCTCCTATCTAACTATTAAAGAGTGTTCTATATATATCCCTTGTTCCTGTTGTCTCTCTTACGCTCTGCTATGCTTTACTCGCTCTGCTCGAGAGCGTAGAGAGCAGTGCAGGTCCAGAGAGCAACCTGCAGCGGGCTGTCCCGTACCCGCGTGTTACGGATTAGTTGGCTCTACCTGTTCCAAAGGACGCTTGTAACACTATCTACCTATAAGCTATAATTAACGCTATACTAAAGGAAGAATAGTTAGCTTATAATACTATAGTCGCTCGAGCTAGGAGGAATTTACGTACGAAGCTACTAAAGCGTCCCTCTATCCTCGACGACGTATTCTTATTAAACGACTAGAACGTCGTTAATTAATATATCGATATATTATAGCTATTAAAGACGGCTACTTTAAAGCTAGAGGGCTACGTTAGTAGTAAATTTAGCTTTATATAGTAGGTCTATTCGGTATTTAAAGACCTCCTTACTTACTTCGAGTAGAAGATTAAGGAGTACCTAGAGGTTAATAACCCTTAGACTAACGATACTTATATAGAATCCCCTTCTAGTTAATCTATAGCTTAATTAGCTAACGTAGTAGCTACTTATCTAGCCGTACTAGATTAAGAATAAACTACTATAGAATAGTACTTCGTAATTAATATTAAGCTAGCGTAGAAAAAGCTTAACTATTACTATAAGAAGCTTAATAATTTACTAATCTTTACCGCTACTATCGTACTATACCCTTATTATAAGTAGCGTTAGCTTAAGAAGCGGTAGAATAACTATTAAGACTAGATTAATATAGTAAGGAGCTTATTTAGTTAGCTTACTAACCGATATAGGTACTATTAGCCTCTAAATAACGTAGAGCTACCTATAAAGCGCTCTTATATTATACCTAACCTTAATCCGATCGATTATCTAAGCTCTAAAGACGAGATAGACGACGAGCGACCTAATATCGATATTTAGCTAGCTAATTATTGTACGGACTCGAGCTATAGGTATATACTAATAAAGCTAGATACGTTACTAATTTAATACTAGCTCGATAAGCGCCGTACGTAGCCTTAATTAGCTATAATAGTACTAGATATCTACGCTATACCGGTAATATTAGATAAGCCGGAAAGAGTCTTTAGTATAACTAGAGTAGTAGTTACTCTACGTAGAAGGTTACTATTAGACGACACTATTAACAACTTAATAGTTATAAAGGCTTAGTCGAAGTTAGAGTTAATTAAATTAGATAGGTATAGCTATATTTATACGTATAGGCACCTTCGCGGATAGCTAACGTTACTAGATCCTACTTTAGTAGCGTTATAAGTACGTATATACTACTTTAAGACCCCTTACCTACGTAGGTAGTAGCTCCGGAGGTTATATTCGTAGATTAAATTCACTTTAGCTATAAACTACTAAATTAAGACAAGACGGATTACGTGTCTTACTTATTAAGACAAGACAGTACCCTCTCACATACTCTACCTTATAAGGTAAGGCTATTTACTTACCTCGCTTACGAGGTAAGGTCATTTACTATTAGCTATAAGCAAGACGAGACGCTAGGCCTGTCTTGTCTTGTCTTGCTTGTGAACAGGTCTGCAGTCAACTAACGCCTGTCCACGGTTCATTCAATCGTATGGTTGTGGACAGAGCTTGGTGGATGGAGATGTGGTGTTTTGACCACGAAGGACAGAGTTCCTCATGCTTGACTTTGATGTAGGGTGGGAAGCTTGATGAACTAAATGGTGTAGTAGCTTAGTATATATGCTAGGACGGTGCAGCCGGAAGAGCATTTGTTGGTGTATATGCCTTGACTGTGTTCGCCGCTGCGGTCCACCACTGGCTTGATGATTCACTAGTATAACCCTAGTGCTGTATCGCGATACTGGATCAAGACGGATAGTACTGATCATGAGGGCGGGCTCCAGCAATCTCAGTCACATTCATGCCCCTTGCCTTGAGCCGCTCAAGCTCTTGACGCTTCATTTTCTGCTGCTGCTGTACTTGGTCCAGTATATGTATCCAGCACGCAGCGTACGGTCTCAACTTACTGTCACACGATCAGGGATGATTCGCTCTCGAGGGGATGTGATCTTCCAGTTTGGTAGTCCTTCGGGATGGCCTAAATCTCTCAAGGTCTTCTGTTCGACTAGGCTCGGGTTCTTGCCATCGTAGTTGAAGGGCTCCTTGAGCGATACTGGTGGGTTGGTAATGATTCGGATGTCTCGGCGCGGGTTGCGTGAAGCTGAGTGGAGCATGAACGGGCTGCGGCGGTATTAGAAGAAAACTTTGGGATTCGAAACATTCAAAGATCCGGGATACATACTAAGACAGACATAGCTGTTAGCAGATCCTCTCAGTGTGTCGGGTGTGCATACATACCTGTAGTAGGTAGACATCGCCGACTTCGCTAGTGGCTTCGTGAAAGCTTTCATCACGGGTAAGACTGGGATCCTGGACCCAGCTACGCCAGAGCTTGCGCCGGTCTGGATTGCTCTTAGGGATATTAGGCGAGCCGCGTGGTGTTAAGAAAGGCGTTGTTCCATCCGGATGATCATGCTACATCCACGTTAGTACTGGGAGTTGTGTCCGTAGTCTTGCCAGCACTCACAAGCACTTGCGCTACAAGCTTAATGCCATCAGTGCAGATGACAGTCCCGCCTCCCTTGGGCTTGATGTCGGAAAACAGCGGGATAACCAGAAGCGCTTGTTCAGGGCTGTCAAGGAAGGGTGTAAACCAGTCGCCATCGTCCAGCGTACGATAATCAAGTAGTTCGTCTGGGCTGTACTCAGGTTTACCTAGATTCGGGATAAAGCCATCCTTTTGGTTGCTGGTTAGTATATACGAAGGTAAGCTTTCGGTAAAGCACTTACCTTCCAGTCTTTACACCATTCGTCGATCTTCTCCTCGCCACCAACAAGTTCACACATCGCAGAATAGGCTTTCGGGCAAACTCTTTGCACGACACAACTGTGTGGCCCGGTAGATTCTTCTTCTCGGTGGGCCTGATACCCAGCTTCCTGTCCATGACAGCATGCCTCGAAGATTACAAGGTGCTTACCTCGTTGGGATCCGCATCTAGTCGCACCCATAGCGACGATGTGAAGGCGTCAGACTGCTCCCGTGAGAAGCACTGGGGTATCTTGATGAAACCTGCGAACTTGTAGCTTTCTTTCCGCCTGAAGATCAGAAGGCAACCATCTTACCATTCTCGAGCCAGAATTGCTTTTGCTCCTTACTCAGTACCGATTGGTAGCCATCAGGGTAAGGCATACTTCTGATTGATCTCCAGCGATCAAGCTTGCAGGTAGAGAATTGATGGAACTTGCTGATCACGCCGCAGCAATCCTTGATATTGGGTTCGAAGTGCAATGATCATCATGTTGGTTGTACATGTCTCGTCCTTCAGGTGCCGATACCGCTGGACTCATGTCATCCGTCTTGCATTTAGCCGGGAGAAGGCTCACGACGACCCGCCTGACGAGATACCTCCCAAAATCGTCCAGCAATGTTCCGAGTACATTTGGCGAAGACACAGCGGAAAACGTTCCAGCAAACCCGTCGGGCCCACATCAAATACAGCCAGAATAGGCAGGTGAGGCAGACGGCAGCTCGGCAGCGGTGCCGATGGCGGGCACGAAAAACCTTATGGCTGACGATACGACTGTGCATTGATATGCTACGGGAGACCAGTCTGTCGAGCGAAAAGGGTTTGTAATTCGTGACCATTGGTGGACCAGTTGCGATCACATGCTTCGCAGCCGAAAGTCGTCACGCCAAGACCACTAGCGCTGAGATCGCCCGTTGTGAGAGCAGGACAGCCATATCGTACTGCTTAGGAATGTGGACATCGACATTGCCAGTGCGGTTGTTCGAACACAAAAGCGATTCCATCGCTCTACTCGCCTGAACCCGGTATACAACACGACACCCATCTTACAATACTTCCGGAAGCTTGCGAGACGATGACAAGATAATAGTTGAAGGGCAGGATGAAAAGGAGACGGTGCAACGTACACTCAGCTTAAGTGGCGTGTGCATGCTAGTAAGCTCATACCGTGTACATGCCAGGCAGTGTAGTAGAACAAGAACCAGCACGGAGGTATAAGCTGTCGAAACGCTCTCGTGTTCGCGGAGATCCATCAGAAGACAGGCCTCGACTGGTCCCGGACACACGTCCTCTCAAGAGAAGTAACACTGGACCAGGTGGTATTCCGGCAACCCTCCCTCCACATCCGAGGGCAACGCTGGAGGTGGAGAGCGGCGAGAAGATAGGCAAGTTTGTGGTAAATGAGTACACAACTTGTAGAGCTCCGAAGTACAGATTAATTGCATGTGATCCAGCTCGTAAGTACCAGTTCCTCTGTAGTGTCGCCCATTCTTCCCTTCGCCTAACACGGGCCTGAGCCAGGTGTTTTGACATTCTATACCATTCGCGCGGCTCGGCGGTACGTTGCTCATAGTTTTCACTCTCTTTCCACTGGCACGTTCCCAACGCTGCCGTCTTCATTAAGCCGCAGCAAGGAGTTTCCACTGCAACGCCTCGAGCCCGATCTTCCTTTTTGAGGAAGGCAACTTCAGCGGCACCGACCACAGAAAGCTTTCTTGCGTCACGATGAAGGCGTCAGGCGACACTCGACATGCAATAGTCTCTCACCAACCGAGTCCAAGCACCGCCGCCAGAGCTATTGAGCATCAGCCTTGAGATTCTATTCAAATGGCTCACCGTCTCCAGGGCAAGAAGTTCTTTCCCGAACCGCTCGAACTCGGCTGCTCTGTATCAACCGTCCATCTCAACATTCTTTCCATCCCTTCGTCGTGACCATCAATATGCTATCCAGCCTCCTCGGGATCAGACAATGATGTTTTCTGGACTTATGCGGACTAATACGTTCTTCGGGCCCGACGCAGTCCTAGCTGACCAGACTTTGCTTCTTGACATCGATCTCAAAAACAGTAAGCGATATTAGATGTAGTCGCACAGTTGCTGATTACCCTGTACTCGGTGAGGCTATGTAGTGCAAACCAGGAACACGAAAGACTGTTGCGGTCGCAATGTCTGAACCTAGTGCTGAGGAAGCCATTGGGAAGTGCCTATTGCTAATCTCCGCGACACTGTCTGTCATGTAGCAGTCGCACCGTGCTGATACAGTAACATTAGCCTGCAGTTGTTCGCCCTCTCAACCTCGTATCTGCTGCTTCTTACGACTGGAACACCTTGTTGAGCTGCCAGCGTATAAGTATAAGTCAAGCAAGGGCAGCAGGTCTCGCAGCACTAAGACCTCACGACCTCTCCTTCGATCACAATACTGTATCATCCCAAGATGGTACCTGCACGCTTCTTCGCTCTATCGACAATGCTGGCCAGCGCTCGCCTGGTAGCTTC
>JAABUW010008208.1_pt1 | contig 12272 bp, 15 predicted proteins | sample 5560081 | NCBI WGS metagenome assembly JAABUW01 (sample SAMN10711882, study PRJNA513363) | rock metagenome | isolation source: Antarctica rocks | place: Antarctica: Victoria Land, Knobhead sud | reverse complement strand
GGCCCACCTCTTGCTCTAGCCTAGAGTTTTTGGTCTTCAGATCACAGCTCTGCTGCTCTGAAGTTGTGGCCTTGTCATGCAGGCCAACAACCTCTGCGGTCTTGGCTTGCAGCCGTTGCTCCATTGCAGCCTTCTCTGTTGTCAGCCATGACAGCTGCTCCTGCAGGTCCTTGCTGACTTGGCTGCTTGCCTCCAGCTCTGTGGTCTTGAGCTGAGCAGCTTGCTGAGCTCCAGCGCCAGTTGTCCTGGTCTCGTGCAGCTCCTTCTCCAGCACCTTCATAGCCTGCAACAGATTACAGGTCAGTGCACGTCATGCCCAAATGTTGATTAGGATCACCTGCTTCATATGCGCTTGTTTGCACCACCGGCCTTGCACCAGTGCCTGGGTGTCACGTACACCTTGTGCAATGGGCATGGATTCTTTGAGAACACATAAGCTGTACAGGCACTGAGGCTTTGCTGCTCAGTTTCAAAGGAACAGGACCAGGGTGCCACACTTTATGGAACAATTGCTGGAATCTTGTATGCCCCTGAGAGAGTCATCTGTTCTGTAGGCGGATACTCAGACAACAAACAAATGATCTTGTGATGGTGCAGTGGTGGTGGTGGAGAATGTGAACCTGCTGTATTTGGTCTGGTGGTCAGCACATCAAACAATTTGAATTATTGTACAGCCACATACACACACAACAACAAATTGCAGCACACAAAAGAAGAGGCCAAGAGAGGCCAAGATCACTTGGCATCTTACCTTCCCCTGCTCCTCCATTGCCTTCTGCAGCTCCTCCCTTGTCTTTGTCAGCTTGTTGATCTTGCTGTCAAACTCCTGTTGCTCAATGTTTGCCTGCTTTTTCAGAGCATGAAACTCAGTTATCACATACTCTGCATGTAGCTGTGCTGCAGCCAGCCTAAGCTGCGTGACTTGAGAGGTTGGTTCCTGCAGCACACCAGAGGTCAATGATAAACCCTGCCATGCCTTGAATTTGCAACATCTGTAGCACGCATGTGTCACTGTGATGTCATTTCAAAAATTACCTCAGCGTGTTTCATGACCTCACTGCTGTCAAGCGCAGCTGTCTTCCAGTCTGCAAACGTCAAGCTCCTGCAGAGTGAATGATCCACCTTCAGCTCCAGGAACGCTGAAAGCAGAACCAATGCGAGGACTAAGCACAGTCTGGAACGCTCACCCCTTGGCCTGGAGGACCCAGTCCCACAGTCTGACATGCTGAGGCTGTCCGTTGCACGTTTGCTTGTGTCAACAGTCAGATTGCTGAAGTGTTGTCGCAAGTTGAAGAAAGTCAAGCGAAGGCGAGTCTGACTTTCTTCACGCGCTTGATGACTTGCTTGTACACAAAACCGGGCTGCGTTGACTACTGTTCCGTTGTCAGTTTGCGAGTCAGAGCCTGTCGCAGGCCCCTGTCTTCCAAAACCTGTTGCCTCGCAACCCGTACACTGCTTGCAACTGATGCGACGGCGGCGTAAAATGCTGCTACAGGCTTCGTCACTACCCGCAAGGTCTGATTTTGCACAGCTCTGTCTGTCTTCAATTGTGGTTTTTACTGTCCCCAAGAGTTCCTGAGTTTAAAATTCCAGTGTAAGGATGACGTTTCTGAATCAACGTTTCGGGATTGAAAAGAGCAGCTCGAAGGCTAGCATATGTAATGCATAGCTTGTTGTCTTCCAAATTTGACATTTGTCTTCTTCTATATGTGATCAGACTTGCTGGCCGGCTAGAGCATTGCAATCTCTCTCTTTCTCTCTCAAAGACGTAAATGCTTTGGATCCATACACACACATAAGGAAGTTGTTTGAGCGTCACAATAAACAGGAGCATGAAAGCTGCTGTTCCTAGAGATGGTAGGATCCATATGGTGTGGACCATGAGAGGAATACTAGTACCATAATGCCAAGTCAGTCAACAATGTCTTGTTGATGTTAAAAGCAACAAGCTGCAGATTGTCGTTACTGGTATTGATGCTGAAGCGGTCAGTACTGTGTAGACATGGAATGCTTACACATGGTCATAACCATAGGCAATCAGATGTTATGCTTATGACACGTAAGCACCTCAAATACCGCCAAGCAAAGCATCTATACACCGTCTTTCTGGTGTCCGCAATCTATCTTGTTTCAAATGAAAGAATCTGGCTATTCAATCTAGAGGTACAAAGTGTATGGCAAGAAACACCACGCTTGGAAACTACTGAACAGGTTGTACTCTCGGCTGTGTTGTAAGGTTCTAACAATGATTGTCAACAAGCAAGAACCAGGGCAGTGATGTCATATAACATAGCATAATTAACACAGAGTGAACACTCACTACAACAAAGCTGACTTGCAGCACTGGGTTCATTTATTTCTTGAGGACCTGCAGCAACATCTTCCTCCAAATTCAGAGTACTGGCAGAAACTGCTGAGCGGCTGACATGTAGATTGCTTTCCAGATATGCAAGCTTATTCATCAGCAAAGCCATAGCTGAGCCAAATCACCCAGCCTGTCCAACTAACCCAAAATTTGCAGTGTATAAATACACTCAGTCTGACTCAGTCTGGCTCAGCACCGCCCACAAGTCTTTGAACAGAAGCCATGCGGCGTGCTAGAGCCGGTCACTGTCATGAAGCCTGAGTTACACTTGCCCCACCCTTTCTGCTGTGCACAGGTGCTGCTGCCTGGAGCAATGTCATTGCAAGAACTGCTTGAGGAAGATGAAGAAGCTGGTGATGCAGGTGGCCCATCATATGCTGAGACCTGCAAGCAAGGACAGCATCTGTCAGATCTCAAGCATGCCCTACTTGATTTTACTGCATTGCATCAATGCACAGAAAAGTGTTGCACAGAGGTGCTGCACAGCAGTTACTGCTACAGCAGTGACCTATCTGAACTGGCATTTCAGTCTCTCAAGCTCCAAGGATGCCTTAGGTGCTCTTGCAGCACATTCACATGCAAGTCTTGGATGCAAGCAACGCCGCTACCATAGTGAGCTATACTGGCCATGTATGATGTCAGATGAGTCAAGCTGTATGACATCAGATGAGTCAAGCTGCACATTCAGTTGCACACCTCAGCTGATTCAGATGCAAGCAATGACGCTAAGACAGTGAGCTATACTGGCCTTGTATGATGTCAACTGAGTCAAACTGTACAGTGTTTACCTGTCCACCTCCTGCGGAGGCTGCTGGTCCAGCAGATGCTACCGCTGACTGTATGACACTGGTAGAGGTTGAGGATGATCCAGATGAACTGGATGCAGGCGAGCCTTCACTTGAGGGTGATGATGAGGTGGAGCCAATGGAGGATGCCTCTGAGTAACTAGGCGCACCACTGAAGGCAAACTGCTGGTTGGTTGAGACTGTGCCTGTTTGGCCACTCGTTGTCATGACACCATATGCGGTGATCTGCATCATCATTGGGTCTCTCAGGCATGACACAACAATGTGAGCAGCATCCCCCATACTATTTCCCCATACTGTTGCCATAAGCATGTTCAGCCAGACAGCAGCATGTGCTTGAAAGTGAGACAAAAATGCAAGCAAGAAAAAAATCACTTGTTCAGGCTGATTGTAGGCCTGCAAACAAGCATGCAGAAACACCTGTTGTATACAATGCAGCACATGCATCCAGTAGGCTTGAGCTTTACCCTGCAAACCAAATGATGTGTGCAGTGTTCAAGCTGCAAGCACAGCTACAGACGTCTTTCACTAAGCGCTTTGTGCTGGATGTGTGTGCAAGGTATGTGATGTGCTCACCTCTTGTCCACTGTCAGAAATGACGTGAAGGTCTATTGGTAAGCTTGGCTGGTTGGGGATCTCCCATTCAGCGCCAAAAGTGTTGCTCAGTCCTTCCCAGCCACTGTTTGGGCCTTTCACCTGCACTGTTTTCACGCCGCCGCTGCCACCATTTGTCTGCAGGGAGCCAGGCTTGTCAGGTATGCGGTACTGACTTGGCTGGCTTGATGCGCACTTCAGCAACACAGGTTCTAGTACAACATAATGTACAAGGCACAAGGTGAAACTTGTTTTTACATCCAGCTTGCACAAGCATACATGCATAGCAGAGGGTGCAAAGTGTGTGCATATGCAGCAGGCATTTTGTGCCCTAAATACAATTGCAAAGCAAGAGCTGCATACCGTGACAGCTAGCCTGAGCCAGCCTCCTGTGCCAGAGTTCCCATCAATCTGCACCTTCACAGGTACAGGTGGCGTGCACTCTACTCTGCGGTACTGGATGTCTATCCTGCCATTGAGCATTGGTGCTATCTGCAGTTTGGCAAACCCTTGCTATTGCGCACAAGGTTGAACGCATGGCAGTGAAGTGCACAGAGACTTTGTGGTCAGGGGTGGACCTGCAGATTTGCTTGCTAGCAGTCAACACTGTATGTCATAGAGCATCAATCAAGCAATGCCCTGCAGTGATGCCCACCTTGTTGAAAGTCAAAGCCTGCATGTCAATGTGGTCAGCTTCACATTCTGGGCATTCATCAGAGATCATCACGGTTGTGGACTGCTGACTGGGATCAGAGTTGCAACGACCCTGCAAAGCACACCGTGAAGATGACATTGTCTTCAAGACCATGTGACCTAGGCTGACTACACATTGTCACATGTGTCACACCACAGTGGTAGACATCTGTAGCAAGGCTGGCAAGACTCACAGCAAATTGGCCTCCACTGTTGAGGCACTGAATCTCAAAGCACTCTCCGCAACCATCAGCAGGACCTGCCAGGTAGAACTGATTCTGTGTAGACAACGCTGCCACACTCCAGAAGGGGTAAGCTGTCTTGCTTAGATCACCATAGCCACAGCTTCCCTGCAATGCCAGATTGTTTCGACACAATGCAGAGCTGCAATACCTAGGCTTGATCAGTACCTAGGGTCGATCAGTTTGAGAGTTAGCCAAAGCACTTGATTGCATTCTTCACCATCCTTAACAAAGCAACAACATGAAACAAACAACCGACCAGTCACTGCATGTTCAGTGAAGCAGAGGCAGTGCACAACACTCACGTCACTGGTGCCATAGGAGGGGCTTCCAGGATCCATGCCTTGAGAGGGGCCTCCATAGTTCGTTGCAATGCCTGTGATCCATTGTGATGGGATAGAGCTTGTGCTGCTGCTGCTGCTGCTTGATGAAGCGTGCAACTGCCTTGCAGTACCACGTCTGGACACGACTAATAACGCCAACAGTCTCAAAGACAGCAGTCTGCAGCTGAGCCGAAGCATCGCGTAGGCTGGTAGTCAGGCCTGCTGATATGCTGGGCCGCCACAAGCCACTGCAAAGCGGACAAGTGTAAGAGCAGCGGCTGTCGGCCTTCAAGTACAGGCAGGCATGCTTTCAAACGCACACGCTATGAGCAGGCAGCGGCAGACTGCGACAAGAGCGCCAAGATCTACTGACTGTGCAACGCAAGCACTTTTTGCAACAGCAGCAGATATCAAGAGTACGCACCCTGAGGTCAGGCCGAGCTTTGCAGTTACAATACAAACTGTTTCAAATGCAGAGCCTGTTCCCGCGGCTGAAGTTCACCAACGACGCAACACAGTATTGCTGGTCCCAGCCTAGCGAGAGGCCTTTGCAACTGCAATGAGGTTGGCCAACGACGCTGTGCAGGCCGAAAAGCTGTGTACACTGTACAGATCAAACGGCTTGGCAAGTGGTCACCACCGTGGGTTCTGCAAGCTGGCTGGGCCGAGCGAGCTACTGCTTTTGCGAAAGGCGGCACTACACTGCGCTTGAGAGAGACGCAACAAGCAAGGTCACCACAAAGCCTGAGTGCGCTTGTTGCTGTCGCGGTCGCCTTTGAATGCCCGGACACTGGCGGTGGCGTTCGGGTGCCATGATTTGACATGCACGCCATGTCCGACGCAGTATTACGTGAGACTGATCAATTCCTATCCATGAATTGTCCTGTCAGACCCTTAGTAAGAGCGATATGATATCACGTACAGCAGGTCCGTCATGAAGCGACTTAGCACTTAATCGTGTTGAAGCCACCACATGGCATGCAAGCAGATACTGCGGTTGTTCATGACCGTTGCACTCATTCTTCTGTGCTCACAATTTTCCTGCATAAGCAAAGCGCCTTAAACCATTGCAGAGCATTCAGACAACTAAGCAGCAATGCACATGTGCTTGCTGCTTGTACATGTAATACATACCATGCACATGGCTTACTGAAAGGCTGTAATGCTCTTTCTTGTTGCACAATGGTACTGTACTAGCAGCAAAAAGTGCACACCTGTGTTTGGCAGGTGGAAGAGGCGGCTTCCTGTGATGCATGGCCGCCTCAGACAGCTGTGCTCCAGGTTGCTTGGTCAATGCTGTCACTGCACCCACTCCATGCTCCCTGCAGATTGTACTTCCCTTGAGAGATGTCATTAGTTGAAAGCTGCATTTCTCAATATTGCGCAAGGAGCTCAATCAAGATGCAGCACCAGTGTGCGCAAAAGAGCTCTTGCTGCATGGTTCAGCATGCATTGGTGGTAGCATACCGCAGCCTCTTGCCTCTGCCAAACTCCTTGCCCTCATCAGCATCTTTAACCTCAGCAGCTGCCTCAGCTTCTGCAATCAGTCCTGCAGCTGCTTCTCGTGTGGCAAGGCGTAGCATGACCAGGTCCTGCACTCATGCATTTGCACTTGCCTACTGCTATACTGGCCTGGCAGCACTGTTGCTTACCAACAACAGAAGACATCCTGACAACATCAATGACCAGAGAGCAGCACAGGCTTTCACAACATTCACCCTCACTTGATACATGGTAGATGTAGTGCTGTGAGTCCTGCATTTGAAGACTGAGCCAGGAAGACATCCAATCATTCACCTGATAAGATGCATATGTGCTGCATGTCGGTTGCTGAAGTGATGTGTGTTCAGCCTCTGCATCCCACTTGGCAAACAGAGCTCGCTCTGAGTCTCCTCGGGCCAGAAGTGCATTCACCTGCACTTGCAGGCAGACTCACTGCATGCTGCAGCTGAAGCAGGATGACAGCTAATCAGGTCACCTTGTGGCATTCCATTGTGTTGTGAAGTCTGCAGATATGCACACGTGTAGCATGGATGAAGGCAACTGACACCAACGAGACAGGTGAAATTGTGCCAACAGGCAGCCGATGCGTCAGGCAATGCATTCACGCAACAATCCATGAGTCAGTCAACCAAGCTCAGCCTTTTGTTCAGATCCCTCATGAGGCGCCAACCAACATAGCACCACCCCACCATGAATGATCAAGATGAAGCAACCAACCATCGCCTTTCCAACAGGTTGTTCATCACAACAAGTTTGCAGCAGATTTGCTGTGATGACACGGTCATGCAATGTACAGGAGGATCACCTCATCATTGCTCAGGGTCTGTGCACCTGTGTCCTCAATGTCTTGCTCAGCAGAGCGCTTGAAGAGGTCTAGCAAGTACTGACGCCTCTCATCTGCCCCAGTCTTTCCATCAAAAAACCCGCCTGCCGCACAAACTCAAATATCCGTCTGCACAACTGCTCATTTGCAAGCATTTGATAGATTGCACAGAAGTGAATGCCCAGCTACCAAACACATGTCAAGCCTCAAGCACAAGTGTGCTTTTGACAGGATCCTGATGACTACAAGACTTGCACATCTACTAATGTGGTCAGCAACACTAGTGTGCAAGGCTGCTGCACCTGCTAACTGCACTTGGGTAGCACATACCTGTAATTGATCTATCAGCAAGGCTCCTCTTCTGTGCAGATGTCTCCAGAACACGCTCTTCCACACCGCCCTTTGTCTGGAGGCGCAATACCAACACCTGAGCATCATATTCTTGCACAGCTGGAGGGTCCACCTTTGAGCTACGCTCAGCAAAACTTTCTTTGCAGCATAAGGCACTGTTGGCAGCCCACTGAACAAGCCAGAAGCCAAGCAAGTCTGGCAGATCGTGGCCATGGTTGTGGTGTTGCTCAGTATGCCTCAAGAGAGGCGAGCTTCTGGGATAGGGGCCATGGCAAAGATTAGCAGGTCAGCAGTTTGCACCAGCAGACGTTGAAACTTGCAGGACTTGAAGCGAACTATGAGCAAGTGGCAATGTCAGCCAGGCAGGACCACATAGCTCTGCTACGTGAGCAACACTGTGAGCCGTGATGCTTTCACAAGTGCGCTGTGCTGTGCTGTGCTGTCCTGTGATGTGTCCTACATGCTTTGCTCCAGTGTACTGTGCTGGAGTGTTCACAACTAATGCAAGCATTCACCCCACATTCCAGCCGGGAAGATGCTTTGATTACCTCACGCTTCTGTCCAATTCTGTGGGCTCTGGCTTGAGCTTGAAGGTCAATCTGGGGGTTCCAGTCAGTGTCATACATGATGACTGTATCTGCTGCCTGTAGGTTGAGACCCACACCCCCGGCCCTCATGCTCAACAGGAACACAGACACTGCAGACCCTGTCACACCATCGTACATTGTTATTAAGCCATCTTGCTTTTGATGACCTCTGTGGACATGCTTGTTGGCCACTTTGCTAGTTGATGACCTGTAACTGCTGAAATGGTGTAGCCTCCACACTTTGACAAGATTACAGCAGCAAGTCTGTCTATCAGACACAGATGTGTTTCTCTGAATTGTATATCTGTCTGAGCACAACAACAACATCTCAGACCCAGTCTCCTCTGAGCACCATCTGTCCTGCTGATAACAATGGCCAAAAGCAAACTGTCAGACAGCCTGCATTGTGTGCATGAAGCAGGTCACAGCTTGGCAAGCTTGCCTGGTGCATTGAAGCGCTTTACAAGATCCCCCCTGTCAGCACTGCTCACAGCCCCATCAAGGCGCAGGTGCTCAAAGCCACGCCAGTCCAGGTAGTCCTCCACCACATCCAGCACTCTGGTCATTGTGCTGAACAGCAGCACCTGTGCACAGAACAGACAGTTGGACACCTATTCAGACAGTGTATCCTTTGACATGCAGTTCTTGAGCATGCCATGATCATCATGGTTTTGGTCCACATACACTCTGCATGAAAGTGGAGGCAGAGAAGGTGAATGCCCAACGGTCTGTCACTGCACCTCACCTGATAGGCATACGCTCTGCAGGTAGAGGTATGATGACAACCATGAGAGCATATGGACTGTGATGCAAGCAGGCTGGACTACATAGACAATAGTGCGCAGCTGTCTGCTCAGAGATGATGAGCAGCTGCCAAGCTGCCCACATGGCATGATTATAAGCTGCCAGCAACAGGCTTACATCTTAAGCACATTGTTCATGTCTTTTGCGCAGAAAAGTACAGATTCAACTACCTTGTGTCCTGCAGCTACGAGCTTCACTAGCATTCTGTCAAGGACTTCCATCTTGCCACACAGGCTGACCTCTGGTGGCAGGCCTTGGGGATGTGCTGCCAGCTGTGACTCAGCACCCTCTGGATGCAGCCGGCTGCACAGAAGACACAAAGTGTTGACTCATGTCAGCAGTTGTTCAAATTGACAGCTCCAGAGTGCTGCAGTGCCAGATTTGGAAGCCCAGGCATTGTGCACAGTTGCCATGTCAGCACATTCATGTCACAAACAGCTGTGCCTGATACACCTCATCATGCAGCATTGAGACAGCTCAAGCAACAGCACAATATGGCATTTGTCATGATGCAATGGATTAGGTGTAAGGCAGACTAAAGCAAGACACTGGGTCTGCACACAGTGTCTGAGCGTATGAAACACAGCCAGGAGATGGATGTGTAGACCTTATGAGAGGGTGGTTGGAGATGGTGCGCAGCTCCATGAGGGTGTTGTTGATCTTCTTCAGAGTCTTGGTGGCAGTGGCACTCTCACTCACCTCCACCTCACCCTCAATGAGGCGGCACAGAGCCAGCTGGTATGCTGAATATTGACAAGGCACCAACCGCTCAATCTGCATCAGCAAAACCAATTCATGCGTCACCCTTCATGTACTGATGTGAATTGGGGACAACATTTCCAGGCCACCTTAACGAGGCCTTGACAAATTCCCAGCAAAAGATATGTTTGGTAGACAAGAGTTGTAATACTTCATGGTGTAAAGGGCATGGTCTTGGGTGCTGCTGCAGAAATACTGCTCTGGTACTGAAGAGGTATCGATCTCAGTGACTGTGAAGCATTAGAGCTCAGGCTACACCAATCACCGGGCAGCAAAACAGGCTCAGCAAGTGAAGGGCAGGGCGGGCGGCCAAAGCAGGGCGATAGGGCAGCAGGGCAAGCCTGAATTGCACCTTCTGGGGCAGCTCCTTGGCTACAGACTCCTTTAGGCGGCGCAGCATGAAGGGCCTCAGCACCTGGTGCAGCCGGGTGGTCACCAGCAGAGACTCTTCCTCGTCAAGCATGGCAGACTCGTCGCTCTGATCATCCTCCAGCATGCACTTAGACTTGACGGGAGCAGCAAACCTGCACATTCACACGCAACATCAAACAGGTTACTCTGAAGCTTGGCTCAGCGCTCAGAGCCTGAGCTAAGGCATGAGTATGCTAAAGAAAGGTTGTAGATGTGTGTGTGCCCTGTGGGTGCTGCAAAGAAACCAGTATGTCGGGCTTCTTACACCATCAACAGACATTAAGTAATCTTGCAGGATGCATGTCTGGGCAGAGGTTTTCTGCCTTGCAAATGCGCCTATGGCACTCGCCCTGTCAGCACACCCCTTAGGTGCAACTTAATGTCTCATGCTAGTGCATGTTGGCTCACAGGACTAGGATTTTGGCACATTTAATAGGTACCTGGCAAGAATGACTAGCTGGAACGCCTGTACATAGTTATCATCAATATTATTATAACAGGATGCATGTCTGTATTTGAAGGGACCACAGCAAGCAAGCTGCCGTCAAGTGTGACCATCTGCAGACTCACCATTGCTGGAACTCTTCAGAGGAGCCAAACAGGGATGGCATGAGGAAGTTGAGCAGAGACCACAGCTCCTCCAGCTTGTTCTGCACTGGCGTGCCTGCATACCCAAAACCATCTGGACATGCAACATAGCACTTACAACAAGCATGCAGTCCACACTTTGGACAAGGACTGTCACTAACTATGCATGTTAGCACATGTTACAGTAGAGGGATGCTAGCAAGCAGGGACAAATCACCTGTGAGCAGCAGTCTACTGCCAGCATTGTACATCTTGATCTCTGCATTCAGCTTGCAGCCAGCATTCTTGAGCCGATGCCCCTCATCAATGATGATGTATTCCCATGCTAGTTTGGCCAGGCGTGGTCTGTCGTTCTTGCCCATCATGAAGTCGTAGCTGGTCAGCAGGACATTGAAGCTTGCTTTGCGCCCAGCAATCTGCATACACAAAGGATACACAGTTAACTGCAAACCACTGTCCTTGCACCACACATGTGATAAGTGGTACATAAATCCACACACATACTCAAGGTTGTTCAGGCTGCTAGTATTAAGCTGTACAAGATGATCACTTCAAGGTCCCAAACCAAGCGATAAGACACAAAAGACGCTGCCCATAGACACATTGTGGTTGCATACAGGCCTGACGTACTGCTGCTGTCATGGGAATATGGATCGAGTTGTGAGCACCTGCTGTGCGAAGAGGGCTGCTCTGGCATCAGCAGACCCTTTGTAGGCGATGAGCTTGAGAGACGGAGCCCAGTGGTGGAACTCCTGCTCCCAGTTGGCAATGAGGGAGGAGGGGACTACTACCATGAAAGGACCTGCCTTCCTACGCTCTTGGACCAGATATGCCACCAGGGCAATCACCTGTGTAGCAGAGCCCACATTGACTGTAAAGTTCTGCTGCCAAACAGAGGGCTACAATGTCATAGTGGATATCTGCATTTCAATTTAGGCCCTTACGGTTCCAGCATGATAACCTGCCTAACACGTGCTTGCGTGTTGAAGCCCACCCACTGAGGAAAACGGAATGACCACGGACCAGGCAGGCATCTTTCATCAGCTGAGTGATGAGGTTAAGTGTGGCAGCAAAGGCGCCAGTGGCATACTGACAAAAGTCAAGACTGCTGCTTTACCTGGATGGTCTTGCCTAGGCCCATCTCATCTGCCAAGATGCCATTCAGCTTGTTGTCATGCAGCGCCACCATCCACTTCAACCCCTGCAGTCACATCAAATTTCACACCCTGTGTGGCTTGCTTGACCCCATGTGAAATTGCCGACAATCAAATGCCTGTTTCCCTGATGAGAGACAACAGACTTAGGTGGCAGCAATGTGCACAGCAGCAGGTTTGCTGTGGTCTTTACCTTCATCTGGTAGTCTCTCAGCTCACCACCCTGTAAGAGGCTGGGCTGCTGCTCAATGCTGGCCTCAAAGCTGCAC
>JAABUW010008204.1_pt1 | contig 12274 bp, 20 predicted proteins | sample 5560081 | NCBI WGS metagenome assembly JAABUW01 (sample SAMN10711882, study PRJNA513363) | rock metagenome | isolation source: Antarctica rocks | place: Antarctica: Victoria Land, Knobhead sud | reverse complement strand
CCTGGTACTCCTCTGGCGTAAGCGGGCGCAACGGCTCTTTCTGTGCTCGTGCCATAGCTATCTTTGCTGCCCTCCTCCCCCCAGTCTCTCAGATCGACTCCTTCAATTCTAGTTGTTTGCGGCGTGACCCACTAGGGCACACAGAGGGCGCTATGCCGGCTACCACCAAACCGCACGCGGGATAGCGCCCTCACTGCTTGAAAAGATAGATATACTATGTCTGCGGTGCGCGCGCGTCCCATGTGGCATGCTAAGGGTGCGGACGGTCTGCGGTGCGTTAACGCCGTCACCGTGGGCCGTTCGCGCTGCCTCTGCGTTCCATGGGCTCAGGACGTGAGGCGAGGAATTACGACGGCTCATGCCCATCATGCGCCATGTCCCCGACCTCCTCACGCGTGACCGTGACGTTCGTGGCCCCGCATGTACGACAGATCCAATACTTGGACGTGAGGCGAGCGACGCGCCGCCCTTGTTGGTCCTGCTCCTCACCCGTCCTATCAACGCGGTCTACAGCCCATACGTGGTCACATGAACGTCCGTCGTCCATTAGCTCTGCTCCTCCTGCTCGATCCAGCGTTCACACTGTCGTCGCCAGTTCGCCTCATGCTCGTGGGCCACATCCGCGACCACCACTCCCAAGCCTTCAATGCGGACCCGTCGATCAAGCAGGCGATCATACACGTACCACAGGCCGGTTACCACATGATGGTGATACGTGAAGCGTGGCGGCGGTGCCATTGTCCTACCCCTCTACTGCCCTCCTACCATCAGTCTAATCCACGGCGGTACCACTGTCCGTCTGGCATGCTAAGAGCGCGGACGGTCTGCGGTGTGTTTGGGAGCTACTCACCGTGGACTGTTCGCGCGTCTAGAGTGGATGCGCGCCTACCTCCACCGTGTACACTTAGCGTCATGGATGACGCAGGCACGCACGCACACGACGCGCACGCGTCCCGGCTCACGGTCGATGAGGCGGCCGCGCGCCTCGGCAAGTCACCCGATACGGTCCGGCGCTACATTCGGGCTGGCCAGCTCCCCGCCGAGCGCGTGCAGGGCGAGCGCACCATCGAGTACCGGCTACACCCGGCCGACGTCGATGACCTCCAGGGCCGCCAGGACGCCGTACACAGTGAGCCCCGCACGACTGAGGACAGCGAGCCCCCAGCGCCGCCAGCAACCGCCAGCAATGGAGGGCGTGTGCAGGCAGGCACGGACGCACGCGTGCAGACACTCGCCCTCATGCACGCGTTGGTCGAGCCGCTCGTCGAGGAGGTCCGCCAGGCGCGGCAGGAGCTGGGGGACACGCGCGAGGAGTTAGGCCGGGAGCGCGCGCTCCGCGAGGCCGCTGACGCGCGTGTGCGGGCGCTGGAGCGGCAGGCACGCCCCGCGAGGCCCTGGTGGGTACGGATGTTCCTGGGGCGCTCCTAGGACGCGTGCACTCGTGCAGGGGGAGTATGCCGACATAGGCAGGCGCCGACATAGGCACGTGCGCACGCAGGTGCCGACGTGCGCACGTCGCTAACCGCCTACAGGCCCTCGTCAATGCCCTCGTCAATGCCCTCGTCAATGCCCTCCAGGCGTAGCGGGCGGCAGGTGACGCAGATAGGCTCGATTGTGAGCAAACCCGTCGCACGCAGGGGTACATGCACAGGAGCGCGGCGGGTCTGGCGCGAGAAGAGCGCGCCCGGTGCGATAGCCCTGGCACACTGCGCACACTCAACCGTGGCCACCGCGCGGTAGGCGGTCGTCACCGCGCCGGTCTCTAGCGTCGCGCGGCCGACGCGGTGACTCTTCGCATCACTATGTCTCTCCTTCGCCATGTACCCTCCTACGGCGATTGTAGCACCCCTACCCGCGAAGAAGGGCCAGCACGACATGTCATGCTGGCCCCCGGATCGTCGATGGTCGTTAGTCGTCGATGTTGATCCCGGCCTCCAGGCGATGGCTAGACCGCCATTCATCGTCACAGAACGTTTTGGTGAGGTGGGCGAGGGCCTCCGCGTCTAAGCGCATCTGGTTGTAGCCCTCACGCGCGTCGATGGGCTGCTCCTGGCTCCCGTCGCCAAAGAGGGTAATATCATGCGCGGCAATGGCGCGTTGGAGGACGGTGATGAGATGCAGTCCGTCCCCATAGTCGAGCGCGATATCCCCGTTCCGGTCGAGGACGACAAGCGCCTCCTCATAGGCGTGGTGGCGTGCGGCCATGTGTTGCTCGCAGGCCGCGCCGTGCGAGGCCGTGCGGCGCTTCTCTTCGTCGGCGAGGGCTTTGACGGCCTCGAAGAACATCCGCGCGACCGACGGGAAGTAGCTATGTTCCTCGGGATGCGCCTGGTAGTCCTCGACCCACTGGCGCAACAGAGCAACGGTCTGGGCGTCGCTGAGCGAGTGGGGGCCCTGCGTAGAGGCATCGCCGGCGGCGCGGCCATCAGAGTTCAGGGAGGCGGTGTGTGGCGTGTTAGTGGTCATGTGAACTTTTTCCTTAACGATATCGTCGTGCCGGCACGGATCAGTGCGCGGCGTTGCGGTGATTGAGGCGATCCCTGGTCGCTACGAGGCTGACCTCCTGTGCCGCCGTAGCGCATTTTTCGGTCGCGATGATGCGCCCATTGAACGTCACGTATCCAATCGCGTCGTACACGTAGACAGCCCATTGCGGCGTGTACGAGGTCGCGGGCGGGGCAGGTGGGGCGATCTGGTGAGTGGTCTCAGTGGTCATTGGCGTAGGCTCCTCGCGGCCGCGCTGCGGTCCGTCATCATCGTAGCGTACTCATTCCAGGCGTCTACCTCGCGCCAGGCGGCGGCGTTGGCGGGCATGAACCGGCCGTTGCCCACATAGGCGTACGTGGCGCGCTCGGCGGCGAGGGTAGGGCAGGGCGCCGTGGTGGAATTAATTCCACCACGGACCGGAGATGATGGTGTAGGGCTCATACTACGCCGCTCTCATTGCACTGTAGTGCAGCGCGGCCACTTCCCGCTCCAACGTATCCACCTGGCGCCACAGGACCGCATAGCTATCATCGCGAAGATCCGTGTCTTGCAGCGCCCGCCGCGCCTGGGCGAGCCGTGACTCAGCATCGTCGATCTGTGCGTTGACACCGGCGGTGGGATTGCCTTGCACGGGCCGCACGAGCCCACTCGGCGCGCCGGCCGACATCGGCACGACCACCGGGGCCACCGGAGGGGCGGCCTGCCCGTACCACGCCACCATCGAGGGTTCCAGGGCCTGCACGAGGGCGACGTGCTTGCAGGTCTTGCGATAGGCGAAGCCCGTGCACGAGCAGCTCGTCGGGGTGGTCGTGTGGCTCGGCCCTGGCCGGGTGGCGCTCTCGACCAAGTAGCGGCCAGGGCCGAGCCGACGGACGCGGGGCTTGAAAGTACTCGCCGGCGTCGCGTGTTTGGCCGTAGAATGGGAACTGGGTATGGGGTGGTTCTGCATGGCTCTTCTCCTGTACCTACCGGCCGGTGAGTGTTCATAGCACTCGCCGGCCTTTTGTGTTTGTGGGAGCTATTTGCTCCTTACTCTTCTATTGTACCTTACTATAGACTCTATTGTTAATGTAAATTGTGATGTATAGAGTGTTAAATATGGTACAATGGGGAGGGGAGAGAATAGACTAGAATAAAGATGTAATCGCAATGACAGCAACAGGAGTAGTCGAGATGCCGCGCGCGGAAGATCAATCATGGCAGTTGACGATTCGTTTACCCCGCGATCTGGAGCCGGTGATTAGGGAGATAGCGCGACAACGGGTGGTCGCGCCGGCCATTGCCGTCCGCCAGCTTGTGAAAGAGCGAGTCGACCAGTTAGAGCACGAGCAGACACAGGGGTATCGTTCCTTGGAGGACGGAGAGCAGGCAATACGGCAGACGTGCCCCCAGTGCGGCGACAAACACGTTGCCCTATTTAATCGCTCTACCGGCGCCAGCCAATGCCGCGCCTGCAATGCGACGTTCTTTGTCAACGCCAAGCCACGACCATGATGACGCGTACCCATGACTGAGCAAGAGGGCTTCATTGACGATCACGGCGCCCATACGCCAGCCGAGCCTGTCGCCAACGGCAACGTCTTCCCGTGTGCAACCTGCGGCGAGCGCCTGCCACGACCGGGCAAGATCCGTTGCCAGGAGTGCCTCGACGCCGAATGGCTGCGCCTGCGCGCCAAAGACCCCGCGTGGTACGAGCGCCACAAGGATTATCACCGGCACGGCTAGAACTACCGACAGGCACAAACTGAGAGGTCCGCATTATGAGAAGTAGGTGGGAACACAAGAGTGATACGTTGTGGACGTATCGCCTAGCGGACGCCGCACGGCCCTATGGGTATGTCGTGCAGTACAGGGACGCGGGGCGCTCCGACGCCGACTGGGACGCGACAGTAACGGCGGGCCGTCTCGACGACGAGCAGACCGTCGTCGAGCGCGTGTCGTTCGATCAGGCCAAGGCAGCACTAGAGCAGCACGCCCAGCAACATGCCGACTGGGTATAGGGGTCGAGATAGGGCTACATGTTCATCAGGAAGACACCCATGGCAATCCACTGGATTGAGCACTTGGACACAACACCTATTGGGTGATACGCTCACGGCAACAGAGCGGAATATCATTCGCGGGCTATAGCTCGACATAACACGCGATGGGCGCGGCGTGGAGGGAGGGGCACGGAATGGCCACGACAGACACGACGGAGCTGGTCGCTTACACGGGGACGGCGCTGGCGCGGGCCACGGCCTGGGCGACGCTGCCGGACGATGAGCGTCGCCGGCGAGCGACGGACGCGGCGCACCAGCATGACGCGGCCCTGTTGTGGGACCTGACCGAGGCGCGGCTGACGCTCAACGGTCGCGCCGGCGTGCACACCTCGCCGCGCACGCGCGCGACGTACCGCTCGGCGATCGTGCGCCTCGTCACCCAGGACGGACGTGAGTGGAACCTGTTGAAGCCCCAGCGCAACGCGGCCGACCTCTGGATCAGAGAGATGGAATCGCACGGGCTCAAGCCGGCCACGGTGCGCTGTTATCTCGCCGCGGCCCGCGCCCTCTACGCCGCTCTCAGGTGGAGCGGCGCCACGACGGTCGACCCGTTCACGGACAGCAAGCCGGGTCGGGACCCTGTGGCGCGCGAAGAGAAGCGCCAGCCCTACACTGACGACCAGGCCGTGCAGCTCCTGCGCGTGGCCTTCACCTATCACGAGCGTCTGCTGGTACTGCTGTGCGGACATGCCGGCCTGCGCGCCTCGGAGGCCGTGGCCCTCAAGTGGTCGGACATCGACCTGGCGAGCGGGCGGTTAGTCGTCGCCTCGGGCAAGGGCCGAAAGAAGCGCACGATCCCCCTGTCGGGCACACTACGCCACGAGCTCGCGTTGGAGCGGAACCATCCCTACGGTGACTGGGTACTCCCCTACCGCGATCGCCGCAGCGCATGGTACCACGTCAAGGAGATGGCCGCGCGCGCCGAGATCCCGTCTCTGGGCGTCCACGCGCTCAGGCATACCGCCGGGACCCGCATGATGCGTCAGACCGGCTCACTAGAGATCACCGCCCACCTGCTGGGCCATAGCGACATCAGCACGACGCGCATCTACGCCAAGTTTGCCGACGCGACGCTCGACGAGGCGGTGAGCGGATGGTAGTGCGATTCCCACGGCAACGACAGATGGACGGCTAGCAGGAGCAAATCGGAGGGAAGCGATAACCATGGATGACTGGACGTTCGCGGAGCAGGGCTTCATCGGGCATGTAGTCAAGTGGGCCTTGATACTGCCCGTCGATGTCAGGCAGGAGGTCATCCTGTCCGCCCGCCAGCACGCGCAGATGTGCCGGCAACCTCGACCCGGCACCGGTGGATCCATCGTCTTCGCCAAGCCCGCAGTGTGGGACGAGATCGCCCGTCGCGTCGAGACGGAGGGACATACACCGCCACCCGACATGGGCCAGGATTAGTGACCGTGCAGAAGCTGGCCGGCCACTCCAACGTCACCACCACCCAGCGCTACGATCGCCGCGGCGAGGCCGTCAAAGCAAAGGCCAGCAGCCTGTTGCATGTGCCCTACGGCGGGCACGACGGATAGGGGTACACGCTTTATTGTGATCAGTAGAGGACTCGAAGAGCGAATAACGCGGACGCGTAGGCGTGGGAACCGCTGAATAACGCGGAGAGGTAAGAGTGTAGAAGGCTCTTACCCCTCCTGAACATCACACCGCGTTGGAGGCGGTAGCAATGTCTACAACCATAGTAGCGACTCAACATAGCTTTGACGAGATGCTGGAGCAGATGGGACGGAAACGTATGACAGTAAATGAAGAGCCAAGCATCAAGAGGCCCAGCAGCGCCTATCTCAAAATTAACGCCCTTAAACCTCCTACGGCCCAGCAGATAGCGCAGGTGAAGCCCGATACCCCACAAGCACAATGGCTTGAGTATATGTTTATGCGCGAGCAGGTGAATCTATGGCTACAGCGGAACGCGACGCCTTTCACCCCTGATGACGCTATGCGTCAAGACGTAGCAGCCCATCTCACAGGCGTCCGCGCCAATGAGATGGACATCAACGGGACGCCAGCGCCGGCAGATAATGGAGGGCTTCGACCGCTACGCACTCGCGATCTCCTAGCAAAAGTGGACTGGTGGCAGCGTACCCATGACGTCATTGCTTGGCGGGTAGCGACCTCTCGCCTTGATGGCACCGACTACTGGACCCTGCGCGAAAACAGACCTATGCCGCCCCAGTACGAGGAACTGCTTCCATATGCGTATCTCCATCCGCGGTTCCCCTATGTTGATGACACCGCCACTACATCCTCCGTATCTTGGCATCCGACGATTCACGCATACGCACCCGTTCTGAACGCCATGGAGGGACTATGGGGGTTTGCAGAAGCTACTAATATCATCCGTGGCAAAAATAGGCCACCCCATGTCATTACATCTAATGGCGGGATAGTGAGCGTCGGCGGCGACTCGACAATGTTTATGGATGGAACGCAGGAGGCAGCCGCGTTTGCCGCAGGGCTCAAGCTCTCCGATGATACAGTCGTTGCTTTTGTGCTCGGCCTGTACCGCTGGTGCGAGCAGGCCAATCGACGAGATCGCCGCACTTTCGCTGTCGTGACGGTCGATGAGTATTGCCAGGCGCGCGGCTGGAAGAAACACCACAAGGGCGGTTATAAACCAGCGCACAAGGCGAGGGCGCGCGATGAGATGATGGCACTCAATAAGGTGTGGGTGCGCCACCGTGTACCTGACCATCTTGTAACAAGCGACGGAACTCGCTATGTCGAAGGACCACTGATGACGGTTGAACGCGGATTCAACGATAAGCCCGGCCAAAACACCACCACGTTTCGTGTGTCGCCGGGCTCGTGGGCAGACGACTATCTAGAGGACAACCCAAACTGTATCGCACTCGTACTAGAGAACGTGCTGCGCATCGATACACGCAAGACGGTCGGGCAGTTGGCGCAGCGTCTGGGGTTGTATATGGCTCTCCAGTGGCGTACAAAGTTCCTCAACAACAACGGGGGGCAGGCACACCGCGTCAAGGCCCTGCTCAATGCCGTTGGCATTGACCCGGAGACAGTCACAAATCGTGAGGAGCGACGCCGCATGCGTGCCTACTTGACAGGTGAATCCGGTGCCCTCGATCAGTTGCAAGGTGTCGAGGGCATCGGTACACGCGATGAAGCCGGCGTGCTCGTGGATGACTGGCACTACAAGAATGAGGAGGCCAGCGATCCGGACGCGGACGTTAGTTGGAGTGCATGGCTTGACTGGACAATCATCATCCCCGCGCCGCGTGAGGTCATGAACTTCTACGAGGCCCCTCTGGAGTCACGGCAGGCCGCTATTAAGGAAGGCATCGCCCGCAAACGACGAAGAGAACGCGCCATTGATGCAGCGAAGGCAAAAATGATTGCTCAAAGGGAGCCTACCCCCCCCTTGAGTGTGACGCACCCCCCCCTTGAGTGTGACGCACCCCCCCCTTGAGTGTGACGCACCCCCCCCTTGAGTGTGACGCTTTCGTACCTAAATCGTGGTCCTGTTGTATTCTGGAGGATTCTGGCTGGCATGGTGCGCCCGGCTGACGCCGGCGCCCATGCGAACATATGAGGGATGGGCGACTGCCCACCAAAAGAAACGGCCGGCGCGCTGGTGACAACAGCGGCCGACCACGAGCAAACAGGAGCTTGCTTCATCATGAATGATACCAACACGCAGAGCGAAACGGTCGAGCGACTGCTCGCGATCGCCGCCGGCATCGCGGCGGCCGCGCAGCAACCAGGCCAGACCGACGACATGCTCCGCGCTCTTGCCGAGCACGCGGTCGAGAGCCTGCTCCCGATTGGTCGTGATCCTGGCGCGGCGCACCGACTTCTACAGACCGAGGATCTCGCGGATATTCTTCTCTCAGACTACGGCAAGCGCCAGGCGGCCGCGGCGGCTAATGGCGGCGTCGTCGGCGTGCGGACAGGGCTTAATCATCTTGACGAGACACTTAACGGCCTGGAGCCGGGTAAGCTCTACATGCTGGCCGCGATGCCAGGGACGGGCAAGACGACGCTGGCGCTCCAATGGGCGGCCACTGTCGCCCAGGCTGGCTCGACCGCGCTCTATCTGTCGCTTGAGAATGATAGCGTTGACCTCGCCCGTAAGCTCGCGTGTCGCTTGGGCCAGGTCAGTTACTCCGCATCCCTAAAGGGCAAGTTGAGCCGCCAGGATTGGGCCGAGGCCGTGCAGAGCCTCACGAAGCTGCAAGGTCGCCTATACCTCTCGACGCCCCGCGCCACAATGCCTGATCTCTCATCGCTCGTTGATGGCTTTAAGGAGCGGACCGGCGCGGCGCCGGCGCTCATCGTCGTTGACTACTTACAGGCGTGGGTGAAGCGCGCCGCGACAGGTGCCGAAGCATCGGACGTCCGTGAGCGGATCGACCGCTTCGCGCCCCAGCTCAGGGAAATCGGCGAGCAGTATGGATGCGCGGTCCTCGCTATCAGCGCGCAGAACCGTGGCGCGTACAAGAACGGTGGCATGGAGGGCTTGAAGGAGTCTGGCGACCTTGAATACAACGCCGATGCGATCTTGACCCTTTGTAAAGATGACGACAAGAAACGTCTGGATGATCTTACGCGCGATCCTCGCACAATCCCGCTCAAGCTAACCGTCGATAAGAACCGCCAGGGCATGACCGGCACGCCTATCAAGCTCTTGCTGGATGGCGATTACTGCATGGTCGAGGAGGAAGGTCGATGAGCCATCGAGGCCCTGGAATTCCTCTCGACCTGGCGCGGACAAAGGACGGCCGCGCCATCCTGAGCCGCGCCGACCTACAGCAATATGACCCCACGCCCCAGCGCTCGGGCGGCCGTGATCGCTACTTCTGCCCGATCCACGGCGGCGACCATCAGCAATCGCTCTCCGTCGATCCTGACACGGGCAAGTACAAGTGCCACACCTGCGGCGAGGCTGGGACGCTGCGCGAGCACTGGCCCAACGCCGACGGGAAGCCAGCTCGGCAGGCGCGCGCCCTCTCCATCGTAGAGATAGGGCGTCACGCCCTCGCGGCCCAGCGGCGCGCCGAGGAGGAGCGGACGGCGCGCCTCGGCGCGGACCTGCCTACACAAGCGGCCGCGTTTATCGAGCGCTTCGACGCGATGAGCGCGGCGCTGCGCGTGCCGGATTGCCCTGGGGCTGTCTATCTCCGCAGTCGGGGCCTCGACCCCCTACACGCCGCGTCGCTAGGCGTGGGCTATGCCGCGCCTGGCGCGTGGCCGGGCGACTATGGCCGACGTGTGGGGCGCATTGTCTACCCGCTCGCCGATCCCGCAACAGGACGCATAGTGAGCGCGGTTGGCCGGGTGTGCGCCGACGTGCAAGCGTCATGGACCGATGAGCAGCGTGAGCGGTTCAAGGACGCCAAGCAACGCAAGCTCACAGGTTGTCCCGCCGGCGTGTGGCCTTGTGCCAGTATCGCCGCGGCGCGCGAGCAGGGGACGCCCCTGGTGCTCGTCGAGGGACCGGCCGATGCCCTGGCCCTCATGCGTTACGGAACGCTGCCCTACCCCGTTCTGGCGCTGCTGGGGACGGCCAATGTATTGACGAGGGCTAGCGTAAAGGGCGTGGGCGGTGTGGTGCTTGCGTTCGACGCCGACGACGGCGGCGTGGCGGCCACGTTAAAGGCGCGGATCGAATTAGCCTTGGTCGGGGTGCCCGTCGAGGCGCCGGAGGCTGGCTGGCTCGGCGACGCGAAGGACGCCGGCGAGCTTGCCGCGCGCTGTGTCGTGCCCGGCGACGATAACGCCGAGGATCTCGACGCGGCGCTCGCGCTGTCCCATGCGCGCGACGCCCTCACACGCGCTGGTGAGCGCCTGGTCAAGCCGACGGTGGCAGCGGTCCCAGTGGACGATGGCGAGGACTATGACCTTATTGGTCCCAGCACCCCGCCGCCGCCACTGATCGAGTCGTGCATCTGGTGTGGGACATGGACGCCGCTGGGCGTCTGCTGCGATGCCTGCAAGCAGCGTCTGCGGGCTATGGACGCCGCACAGATAAGCGCCTGACCAGTAGACAACGACGGCGGCCGCGCCGGCGTGTTACAGCGCTTATGTGTGACGCTGTTAGGTTCCCCTGCATATAAAGACGCGCTATCAATCGTCAAAGACACTAAGTAATGATGTGGATAACTCCCCCCAACATCTGTATTCAACTTGCCATAACTGTTAAAATGGAGGTAGTGAAAAAGAAAGAATAGAGGGGGCGGGATGATAGCCACGACAGGCGAGCGGCACGAGACGCTGCTGACTGTTCCCGAAGCAGCGCAGCGGCTGCGCACGTCGTATGCGACGACGCTCTCGCTGATTCACCGGGGCCAGCTCCCGGCGGCGAAGGTTGGCAGGGCGTACCGCGTGCGGGTCGAGGCGCTCGACGAGGCGCTGCGGCGGCTCGAAGCGGCGACGACGACATGATGAGGATGGAGGGGCGCGGGAAGCGCCCCTTCGCTGCTTTTTGAGGTGATGTGATGGCGCTGGGACGCAATCAGGCGCAAGTGACCGTTGAGCGCGACGGGAGTTCTTTTCTTGTGTCCTGGCGGGTGTTCAACGGCGGCGACTTCACGTATGTCAAGAATAGTTTTAGGCAACAGTTCCCACGGTCGAGCGGGGCGGAGTGGTGTCCCGATGCGAAGTGTTGGGCGGTGCCGGCGTGGCAGCGAGATACGCTCGCGTCGTGGCTAGCCTACGTCTTTACACGCGACGCGGTGACGTGGGGCGGTCACGAGGAGCGCGGTGAGTACCAGCGCCACCAGGACGCGCCACGCCAGGCGTCACAGGTAGACCGGCTCGACGAGGCGTACCGCGCGCTTCATCTTTTGCCAACAGCGCCGCCCGAGGTCGTGCAGGCCGCGCAGCGGGCGCTCGTCAAGATCCACCATCCCGACGCCGGCGGGACGCACGAGGCGGCCGTCGCGATCAATCGAGCGGTGGAGATTATCCATCAACACGTAACGCGCTCCGGCGCGGCCTAAAGCAGGAAGGGTGCCCCATATGAAACTAGGTAGACGCGACGCCGAGTCCATCGTGCGTGAGAATGCCGCGCTCAAGGCCGAAAACGCCCTTCTCCGTGCGCATAACGACAGGTTGCTGCAGAAGAGCGCGGACGCGGTAACAGCCATGCAGCGCCTGTTCGGCGAACTCGGCAAGACGAGGATTGAGCAGCGCCTCGATGATGGCACGGTGCGTAGCGGGCCGTTTTTCACCGTGCTAGCCTTCGATGACATGGCGGCTTTCCCGAAGATGGAGGGCTAACTCATGGCCACGGTAACCTCCGATATAATGGTCGAGATCAAGTATCTTCTCAAAAAGCGGGGGCCGGGAAGACAGGGTCGGCGCGGAGGAGTAGCCGGTGGTAGACTTAAGCACGACGCGGAAGGACTGCCCTGGAACTGAGGACACCCTATGCTTGACGCCCCCGACCTGAGCCAGTTCACCGATCCAGAAGCCCGGCACAGCGTGGAGACGCTGGTGCAGATCATTGAGGCGCAAGCCGCAGCGATCACGGTGCTCAAGGAGACGGTCCAAGAGTTGCGCGACGAAGTGGCGCGGCTCAAGGGGGAACAGGGCAAACCGATCGTCCGCCCGCAGCCGACGCCGCGGCAGCACTCGTCTGATGCGGAGCGGCCTGCGGACCCGCGGCGGTCGCTCCCCCACCGGGAGCGGCGGCTGGTGGTGGACCGCGACGAGGTCCGCAGGGTGGATCCCCGCACACTGCCCGCCGATGCCACCTT
>JAABUW010008203.1_pt1 | contig 12275 bp, 5 predicted proteins | sample 5560081 | NCBI WGS metagenome assembly JAABUW01 (sample SAMN10711882, study PRJNA513363) | rock metagenome | isolation source: Antarctica rocks | place: Antarctica: Victoria Land, Knobhead sud | reverse complement strand
GTACTATGAATTCCTCACTTATAACAGTCAAAAGGAAGATGCAGCCAAAAACGGCCAGCGTCTTGTAGAAGAGCTCCATCCAATTGATCCTTGGCGTCCTAGGGTACTCAATTTCGTAGCAGAGGGTAGGACAAAGAACGTAGTCACAGTAGTTCAGCATTGATAGATTCTGCGGATAGGTAACTTGCCCGAGGGGGGAAGTCAACTCTAGAGCGAGGTCCTCCCGTAGCTGTGTGAGGGTCTCCTTGTCGTCTTCTTTCTTCTTATCTTCTGCGGCCTTGTCCAACTCATTGAGTTGGGTGCTCGAACTGGGATACCTGACTGCGGCAGCCGTTGAGGCGTGCTCGGGGTTGTCGAGACTCGATAGTCGGTGCTCTGTAGTGCTTAGATGGCCATTGTAGAATGCGTACGAGTGCATTTTCATGAGTAGTACCAACGTATGAAGGGTAAAGAAAACCTGGGCTGTCCAGGTCCAATGCAAGAGAAAAGGCCAACTATTTCAGTCAGTCCCATCATTCTCCTCTAATTCGCGTCTACCTACTTAACCCAAAGCGAAAGCCACGTAATCTGGAAAATGCTTTGAATGGGCATTCCCCAATTGTTCCATCTTAACCATCCTTTGCTTCGCCGCATCATCTTGTGGAACGGTACGCTTAAGGCAGTACTCCCGACCATTGCGGCGTCGCTAAGACCAAGCTCCCAAGTCCTTGTCGTGAAGAGGTCCCATACTTGGTGTCTCAGAGGATAACCAGTATCTTTGATGTTTCTCAACACAGTAGTGATTACCATGATTGCAAGCCCAATCCAGAACAGCACGAAGAAGCCTCGAAAGTCCCGATACTCGCTTCTTGGATCGAAATGAGACACCCTGGCAGCGTACTCGACTGTAGGGAACATTCTATGTTTCTGTTGTGCTCTTACATGTTTTCGTGCTGAGGATATAGATTGGGCGGAGGGTGGAGCATCTTCAGGAAGAGGAGTGGAGCGGCCGCTACTCGATGTTTAGCAAGCTCCAAATTGCAATAAAGCGAGATCATAGTACCTAGACAAGGCTGTAGACATGGCTGACAGTTGGGATTCAGTCTGTCCATTAGGCCTCAAAGTGCCCTCCTCAGACTGAGCTCTTAGAATCATCGGATTGCTGGGCTTTACAGGTCGAGGGCGTAGGATGTGGTCAGTACCCCCGTTCTGGGGATGTAGGATAGGGGATGCCATGGTGTTTCCTCAATTCACGGGTGCCTGCAAGACCTCCAACAGCCCAAGAATGACACGTAGATGCAGCGCCGAGACGTAGAGCTTTCGCTGCCAAGCCGCATTGGAGAGTAAGAGCGGAGAGTTATATCATCCGAGGAAGCATTACCATCCGGTCAGCTTTCCCTCATGCTGACAAGGGCATAGTCATGCTCGGGGCTTCGAATGATCTGGCTGCGGCACCTGACGTGGGATCGGTATTCTGAGAAGCCGAATTATGATAGTCAAGATTTCGGAAATTGATAGACCTTGCGCTCCTTTGGCTCCGCAAAGTGTATTCTATAGCTGCCTGGTAGTACGGCGATACATTCGTATGGTTATGTCTCAGACTGGAACACTCAAACACCAAATGCATGTACCATATTTCAAGGAGTGCAAACTGTAGACAGCGTATAGTGTATTAGTCCTGGATTTGAAAGGAATGGGTAATGATGTTGCTGAGCATGGTTTAACATCCTCTATCGTGAGATTGTCGCTACTGATAAGTTCTAGCAGGCAAGGGTGGGAATCAAGCGTAGGGATCTTAGAGGACACCAAATGTACGCATGCGTTGCCGTATGGTAGTCCTACGGCTGACAGTTGAATTCGCGATTGTGGCCGTCTACGAACCTGATATTGATCCAGCGCTGATGACATATTGGTACTACTGCCTCAAAATACTAATGAGTATACCTCGTCAATATCTCACAGTCTGTCGTAAACAAAATCGGCCCAGATTGGGTCCATGAGGCCGCCATGAGCTCTTGTGCGTTTGCTTTACTGGGGACTTGGTTGTCAGTGGCTGATACTGTGGGCAGTAAAGCAGTTCATTCGCAATGTTCGGGCCTCGAAGACCATTGCAGATGAGAGATCAGTGGTACAGAAAGAAAGTGCTGCGATACGGTCGAGCTTCAGGGAAGAAAGTGGGGACCACAACACAAGGTGGTTAACCTTTTCAATGTACGACTCGTGGCTTAGGAGCTGATGTTGATGCAGGAGAAACAATGTCGCCAAACTTCTTTATCTGTTTACACTTGGGGAGAGGACGCACTTTGGCCAGATAGAATGTCTGAAGCTCCTCGCATCTCCGCACTTTGCGGATAAGAGGCTGGGATACCTGGGGACGATGTTACTGCTGGACGAGAATCAGGAGGTTCTTACTTTGGTTACTAATTCTCTCCAGAAGTAAGTCACCAATGCTGTGGGTGCCAAATTCTATCTATAAGACTGATTCCTATTTCTAGCGATCTGAACCACTCCAATCAATATGTTGTCGGTCTCGCTCTATGTACACTGGGAAACATTGCTTCTGTCGAAATGTCGAGAGATCTTTTTACTCAGATTGAAACCCTCCTTTCCACATCCAACCCTTACATTCGTCGGAAAGCCGCCCTGTGCGCTATGCGGATTTGCCGCAAAGTTCCAGAACTTCAGGAACACTTCGTTGAGAAGGCCAAACTCCTGCTGTCAGACAGAAATCATGGTGTACTCCTTTGTGGATTGACGCTTGTGACGAGCATGTGCGAGGCTGAGGAGGTAGAAGGGGGTTTAGAAGGGGTTGTTGAAATGTTCAGACCTCTGACTGGAGGCCTGGTGAGGACACTTAAGGGTCTGGCCAGCTCTGGTTACGCACCGGAGCACGATGTCAATGGCATTACGGACCCCTTCTTGCAGGTCAAGATTCTTCAGCTGCTCAGAGTGCTTGGACGGGGAGATGCGCGGACGAGTGAACAAATAAATGATATCCTGGCGCAGGTCGCTACAAACACAGAGAGTGCAAAGAATGTGGGTAATTCAATACTTTACGAGTCTGTTTTGACCATCCTGGAGATTGAGGCAGATTCTGGATTGCGGGTGCTAGGAGTGAACATACTGGGAAAATTCCTGACAAACAAAGACAACAACATCCGATATGTGGCTTTAAACACCCTTATCAAGGTTGTGGCTGTTGAGCCGAACGCAGTGCAACGGCATAGAAATACGATACTCGAGTGCCTGCGAGACCCAGATATCAGCATACGGAGGAGAGCGCTTGACTTGAGCTTTACACTAATTAACGAAGGCAACGTGCGGGTATTAATTCGGGAACTCTTAGCTTTCTTGGAGGTAGCCGACAATGAATTCAAGCCGATCATGACCAGTCAGATCGGCGTTGCAGCAGATCGATTCGCTCCTACCAAAAGATGGCATGTCGACACGATGCTCAGGGTGCTTAAGTTGGCTGGAAACTACGTGAAAGAGCAAATACTTTCGTCATTCGTACGCCTCATTGCAACGACGCCTGATCTACAGACCTATTCAGTACAAAAGCTATACGCAGGACTCAAGGACGACATAACACAGGAGGGATTGACACTAGCTGGAACCTGGGTCATAGGAGAGTATGGAGATGCCTTGCTGCGTGGCGGCCAATATGAAGAGGAAGAATTAGTACAGGAAGTCAAGGAGAGTGATATCGTTGATCTCTTTACAACAGTCCTCAACAGCGCCTACTCTACACAAATCGTTACGGAATACATTATCACCTCGGCCATGAAGCTTACCACAAGACTCAAGGATCCCTCTCAAATCGATCGGATACGGCGGCTTCTGTCAAATCGCACATCAGATCTAAGTATCGAGATCCAGCAGAGAGCCGTGGAATATCTCAACCTCTTCGCCTATGACGACATCCGACGAGGTGTCCTCGAACGGATGCCACCTCCAGAGATTCGGGAAGAGCAAAGGGTTCTCGGCGAAGCTACACCCAAACAGAAGAAAGCCGCAGCCACGGCCAAAGCCAAGAAACCCGCAAAACATACTGAGCAAGACATGCTGCTTGATCTAATGGGTGGCTCAGACCTGCCCGCAGCGGACCTAAGTGCAACGGTAAACGGCACACAAAACAATGCTGACCTTCTAGCCGACATCCTGGGAGGCGGCCCTTCAATACCTTCACAGCCTTCCCAGCCCAACAATGCAAATTCGATGCTGGACCTCTTCTCCTCGCAAACCTCCCCAACCAATGGCACTACCTCTCCTCAATCCCAACAACCCACTACCAACACCAACGATCTCTTCACCTCCCTCTCTACTCCTCCACCCCAACCCCCTTCCCCATCACCAAACACCCAAGCTCACACCGCCTACCAAAAGAACGACATGCACCTCTCCCTCCAGATCCAACGGAACGCCGGCGTCGCCCAGATCCTCGCCCGCTTCCGCAACACAAGCGACTTCAGCACCTTCAGTGGTGTAGGTCTGCAGGCCGCTGTGCCCAAAAGCCAGAAATTGCAGTTGAATGCCGTCAGCAAGGCGGAATTGGAGGGTGGAGAGGAAGTGACGCAGGGTATGAGGGTTTCTGCCGTTCAGGGGGTATGTTCTGCCGTCTGCTTCTAGGTAAGGTTCGTAGCTGACATGTTATGATAGGCGTTACCAGCGAAGCTACGGCTACGATTGAAGGTGAGCTATACGAAGGCGGGCATGGCGCCTATAACAGATCAAGTAGATTGGTCGGAACCGACGTGAGAGGAGGTATTTCAAGTAGGTACCTTAGATAGGAGAAATATCACGCAGCCTTCTGACTAAAAGCATTCAAAGACGATGGATTGCAGCATCACCATCACCATCACCATCCACCATCTAGCATGAACAACCGAATGTAATCTGATAAGATTCTATTAATACGTACCATGCGAGGAATTAATTAACCGATGAAAACCCAACGCGAAACCCAGCAGCATAATCAAAGGCAAACCCGTAGCGCATAACGATAATTCCAACCAGCCAAAACAACCCTTTGGATGCCACAACTCCATCACTGCGATGCCAATGACACTTATTCCCAAAAGCAAAGATGACCAAATCCAAACGATGCATCTCCCATCATCCTCCCCCCCAACCATTACCATTCCATTACGACACCCACCATTCCAAAACCCCAAACACCAAATTCCGAAACCTCTACCATCCCTTTGCCTTTCCCTTCCCCTTCCCTCCAACCTTCCCCCCAACCTCATCTCGACTGCTCTGACCAATCTCGCTCTCCTTGACAGTTCCACTACTTGTCCCAACACACGCCCCTTCCGTAGCCGAACCCACAGGAATATGGCCGGCTGGTAAGGACGAGCTAGCTGATACAATCCCCTCTTCATCTCCTCCATTTGGTTTTTTCGACCGTGGGCTCACGCGCGTGGGAGGTGAAGGCGAATCCACGGCCGCGGGCTTGGTTCGCTTTTTTGCTAGGCCGGGTGTCGTGAGGACGGTGGACGGTTTGCGCTTGTTGCTTGCTGGCAGGGGAGTTGTGGGGACTGTTGCTCTGCCCTTGTTGCTTGCTGAGAGGGGAGTCGTGGGAGCTGGTGCCTTGCCCTTGCTGCTTGCTTGGGGGCAAAGTCTGGGGACTGGTGCTTTGCCCTTGTTGCTTGCTTGGGGGGTGGCTGTGGGGACTGGTGCTTTGCGCTTCGTGCCGGGTGGTGACGGCGTGCTATCCGTGGGCGGAGATGCCGTTGATTCTTCTGCCTTGAGCGTACGCTTTATTGGTCTGGGAACGTTGCGTGCACGAGCGACCGGCCTCCTTCGGGCGGCTATGGCGTCCGGATGGACGTTCGCAGGATTTGGAGGGAGGACCATGTCGTATCTTGGGACGAATGGCCGTGTATATGCCTCTAGACTCTGTGGGTCCGGGGTTGGGAGGGAGGCGAGGTATTGTTCCCAAGACACCTTTGGCTTTGCCACTACCATTGCCTTTTCCCTGTCATATTTGGCCTTGTTTACGGCGCGGATCTGGGCGGTTTCGGCATCGCGGTTACGTCGAATATCTTCATACGCCCTCTCGTAGGGAGCCTCTCGTTGCTGCTCGAGACGCACGGCACGCTCAGCTTCCCGTCGTGCACGCGTTTCTGGTTTCATAACTTTTGCCAAAATGTAACGCTGTTGTCGCTTGACCTGGTCTCTTAGAAGCTTGTAATAGTGTTTTTCGTGGTAATCGTCGTCGTATTCTGCGGCGCCGATTCGACGCTTTTTGATGCAGTCCTGAGCTTCTTCCGTTAGGGGCACTGTGCTCTCACGCTCACTGCGGGAGCTGGCGAATCTTGTAGTCCTGAACCTTTGGAAGCTCCTGCAGCGGGGGCACTTCAATTCTCCGTTGTGATCCTCGAGGGTGGGCGTCTTGCTCTTTGGCTGGACACCGATGCTAGCAGGATCGTTTTGTCTTGCCAATTCCCAAGAAGCGCATCCTGCGTGAGGTACGAGGTTGAGGTAGGTGTTGCCGTGGCAGGTTATGTCACGGATGGTGGTGGTGGCTCCTTCCTCGTCGTCTGTCAAGTCGAAATAGGACTTCAGCGTCAACATACGCTCAGGGATCTCCACCGACCTGTGCTGCTGAGTGAGACTGGTTGGACAATAGTGCTCCACAAATGAACCGGGTGATGTATATGGCGTGAGGAGGCTTCTGCTGAGTGACTTGGTTGAAGAGGCATGATTGGATATAGCTTCCTTGTCTTCGGTGGGCGACTGGCAATTCCAAGTACTGCCTCTTGATAATCGAGGGGTCGGAAGGAATCTGCTGGGTGATGTCGATGAACAGGCATGCTCTGCAGTACTCTCGCGCGCAGAAGCACAGGCCTTATAATGTTCTAGTACTGATGATGATGGTGATGGCAATACGGCACAATAGCTCGTGGATTTTTCTGCAGCCGGCGCAGATTGATACTTGATATTGAGCAGAAGCCCTGCAGCCTTCTCGACTGAAATTTGGAGCTCCTGAGAGCTCATGTTTGCGGTGATGTCAAAGACAAAAGAGATTGAGAGTGAGATGCTATTTCATTAGAGAGTAAAGCGTCAATGGACGTGATATGAAGTCTTGAGTCGTAAAGCCGTTGGACGACGGCTGGTCGTGTAATTCTCGTCACAAGGTCGTTAGTGGTGAAGATTGAAGGATCATGGCTAGTGGCAGTATCATGTTCGCCAACGGTGTGAGGGTGAGTGCGAGAGATGAGCTGAAGCTTCTGAGGCGTGAAGGTATAGCATAAGGAAATGCAAAGATGAGCGAGCGTCGAAGGGGGAGTGATGGGGTTCAATGTAGTGATTATAAGGGTTTTGTAAACGTTGGGCACTTAGCATCTTCAGATGACTCCCGATTAGGACAGACTGATGAAGGAGACCAAGCTTTCAGGCGTCTGAACCGCGCGAAACTTTCCGCTACCATTCTTTCATGACCCACAGGTCTCCACATAACGTTGGCCAAGATTGCTCATCAGAACGAAGAAAAGCAGGTGTCGATGGCACAGAAACCTCCATTGTTTGCTTGAAGACGCGTATGAGCTTCAGTTTTCACTAGAATCGCAGGCATCGAATCCGATGCTTGGCAGGCTCGCTCACAGGATGACAAAACGAGTCGAACGCTTCTTGAGGCCGTTGTGCGACCCCAGTCTTTGAGCGGGGCTAGATGGCCAAGGTACGCCTCCTTCGTAAAGTGTAAGTATGGTAGGCGTTACGAGCGCCTTGAGCGATACCATTATATGACGTCTCTGCCTATGCTTCGGATAGTCATGTCATGTCTGGCTGCACCGTCAACTGTCGCCGCAATGTACTGCAAAGAAACTGAAGCTCAATGATAAAATTGAGCAAGGAGATATGAACATGGAGATGGAGGTTGAAACGCACTCAGGCTTCCGTTGCACCTACCCGCATTTAGCTAGGCTAGCCTTTTTTCCTAGCGAGTCCGTGGAAGAATGCTGATCCGGACAGAGTCACGTTCATGCCATCAGGATGGCGGTCGTAGATGTGAAAGGCTAGTTGTAGATTCAGCTGATAGCAGAGTAAGATTTCTCCATCACCTTCAGGACTCTGCGAACTCAGGGCGGCACAAAGCTTTCTGATTTTGTTAGCTTGTCATTCGGGCCATTCTTCTTCGAAACAAAATATGTAAGCATGCTGTAGCGATAGTGCAAGAGGGAGTACATATCATCAATCATTGGGTGAGCTAACATAACATCAGCCCAACAACAAAACCAACAACAAGCGACCTGACCGAGATCCGTACTCCCGGCCTCTTCATCAAGATGCACAGCTGTCGTAGCTTGGATATGAACAGTATGTACGAAGGAACATATCTCGTCCTCCCCCAATTATGAACTGCTCCATTTTTCCTTCTATGTAAACAACCCCACTTCGCAACACACGCACTTCAAAGGGCGTATGCAAGCTTAAAGGCTGTGTGGCCTCCAGTGCCGCTTCGATGTGTCCGAAAAGGGATATCTATGTAGTGCAACGGCTCGTGGGGTGACAAGTCACAATGAACAGAGTCCTTGCGATTGAGAATCAGGGTATAGCCTCTGTGTTTCCAACAAGCTCAGTAGGCAGTCTCGTTGCGTCCCATACGAGGACGATGTGGATGAAAGTTGGAGCCAGGGTACGCATCACGATCCACTTCTTCTGAGCCTCTGCGACCGTATGACTTGGTGTAGCGACCATTGTCGTCAGGATGTACCCTGGGAGAACTTCTGGCCTTGAATGACTCATCTGTTGGCGATTGTTCTCCAAAAAGCCTTTCGTTACGAGACGATTGGTGTGCTTTGAGTGGTGTGGGTCGGGCAGACTCTGTTCGTGAAAGGCCTGGTCGAGGTGATCGGCCGTCATGTGGGAAAGCATAGGAATTTGCACGTGGCATTTGAGGTATCCGAGCGGTGGTAGAGCTTCGCGGAGCCATTGGGCGATCTGACGAACGACGTGGTTTGGGCGAAGCCTCACGCGGTGGTCGAGGCGGAAATTTCTCTTGCGGCTCTAGCTTAAAGTGATCCACGTCTTCGCGAATCCGATAGCTTGTAGATTTTGGACGAGGACTTGACTGTAACGGCATGGCAACATCGTCGTCCGTCTCGGAACCTGAGTCACTAGAGTTGGTGTACTCTGAAGGGGCTTTCATGTTTTTGAGATTGGACGACTTCAAAGGAAATGAATTGCTAGGGCGCATGCGGTCTATGGGCATGGTTTCCGATCGGCGCATAGTCGGTTGTTTGGAATCTGGTGAGGGCTGGTGAGTCGCAGATCGAGCTGGTTCTCTCCTCAGCGTTGCTGGTTCTCTCTTGGACGACGAGCTCCAGAACCCCTTGATACCTTTGGAGTCCGATGAAGCCCCTGGCAGGCTGGACTTGCGACCTGTTGGCGGGTCTACAATGTTGATCTCGGGTGACCGTCTGCCCTTCTTCGAGGACCTAACCGGACTTGGCTGCCGGCTGCCATGTACGCGTCGTAGAGGAGGGCGTTTCTCGGAGCTGACGGGTGGGAGCGGATTCATTTTCGGAGTATCGAGATTGGAAGTAGCTCTGCTACGTCCGGATCGACGAGTAGGTTCAATCTCTACGGCTTCGCGTGATCTGTTGATATGCTCCTGATGGGCAGATAACTTCATCTCCAATTCGTCATCGTACGACCGAGGATCATGTTTGCTACTTTTTCTTGTGTCCTCTCGGCTTCGCCTACGAGGCTCCTCAGGCTTGTATTTGGGGATGGTTTCCTTCTCCTTTTTGCTAGAGTACCGACGATCATCCAGCTCGGAATCTGATTCATCGTCCATGTAAGGAGAGAATTTGCTCTTTGACTTGGTTTCGGTATCCCTTCTCTTTTCTTTGTCTCGTTGCTTGGTTCGCTGCTCACGAAGGAAGAGGTCCGCCTCACGCTCCCTTCGCCTACGTTCTCGATCGGTTTCAATGTCGCGTGTCTTTCTCGTCTCTTCTGCTGCACGACCTGAGGTTCTCCTGGCCGATGTAGAAGCATAGTAGTCGTCATGCTTCTTCAGATGAGGTCGGATGTCGTATTTCGATTGAGGGTACTCCTCATCGCTGGAACGACAGCCCTTGGGTTCCCTGGTCTCATATATCCGTCCCCCTCGCATTTCGGTCCGAGGTGGTGGGCCACCCCTTGGTGGTCCGTAGTCGTAGTCCGGTGTTCTTCGTGAGAATGGCGGTCCCCTCTCATTCTCCATCTCGGTTCTCAACTCCTCCAGTTTGACTTTCTCATCGTACCGTTGCCTGCGCCTGTCGTCGCTAAGAATCTCATAGGCTTGCTGTACTTGATGAAATTGTTCTGCCTTGACCTTCTTCGCTGACTCATCCTGGACTTTGTCTGGATGACATGAGAGAACAAGCTTTCGGTGAGCGCTTCTGATCGTTGCAAGAGTCGCGTCTTTGGGGACACTGAGCGTCTTGTAAGGGTTAGGTGGTAGAGGGTCGTCCATGTTCGCGGTGTATCAGTGATAGTGTGAGGAACCCTCAGGGAGACCAATGCACCAAGCGGCAGGATATGCGTTCCCAGGAGAGGGAAAGAAGGGGCATGCGAATGTTTCTCAATTTGCGTGGTTTTTCGCCGTGTTGTCAAACTATGCGTGGCTGTTAAGCGGAAGGAATGTGTTTGCTCGTGGATGATCGATGAAGCTCAATGCTCCGAATGAAACAATGTGACTTTTGAAGATGGACAAAGGGTGAGTCAGCAGGGCAAAGGTAGATATGTTCAAGGAAGAGTAGAGTTTGCCTTGCTCCTTTGAAGCACGTCAGGTACAGGGCAACGGCTACCGCCGCGCGGAGTGACAGGCGGCGGCGAGTTTTGGGTGGCAATAACAACGAGTGATTTGCTGACAAAGCCGAGTTGGTCAATTCTCGTAGAAGACGAGAGATGGCTGAAGATGGCGAGAGAATGATTCAGTGCTTGAGATTCGGGGGCGACGCCTTGCCGTTATATTCGTATTCGTTGTTTTGTTGTTGTGCTGGAAGCAAGGCGGTGTGTTGGTCAGGATAGAGGTTAGTAGTTCGAGTGCCAAGCTCTTTGCAGCGTCCCACACCTCTTCCTTTCCCTTCGTGCTGTGATCCTGAAGGGAAAGTTCCACGGACAGTGAAGTCGATGAAGAACACACGATCCTAATACTGTCTTCAGGATCTGAGGACAGTGAAGCGTTGGAATGCGCAGTTCAGGCACCGAGAGGCCTTTAGGATGAGCTGAGAGGGGGCGTTCGTCGATCCCTGGGCGTCCAGCGACTTGGGACGAAGCCTCCAATGAATCGAACAGTGAACAGGAGCCAGCCTCGGAACGAAAGCAAAAACCGTTTTGTGGATGGAACAGGACCAGCGTGTACGGATTGGTGCGTACAGTCAGGCTCTGTTGGGTTTACAAGGAGATGGGGCCGCTACTTGTTTGACTTCTTCCCACTCCGCCCATATTGCTACGGAGAGGATCAAGCTACGGTCATCGGCTGGGGGGCTTGGTGCGTGCAGGAAGTTAGCCCGCAACGATGGCTTATTGTACACATCACACTCGCCTCTAGGTTACGGGCCGGCTGCTTGGTGGTTTGCGGCATGGACGGAGGCGGGGTCTATAGACTATCGTGGATGTGCTTGGTGGGGTTTAAAGTACAGCACAGCGAATGGGAGATTTACGGCGAGAAAGTAGACCACTGGGGCTGGCCGAGTCGTGTTAACCTCGGAGGTACACAAGGCATGTGGCCAGTGTCTGCTGGTACACGAGTCACACTAGAACTACCTTATGTGTTGTGGGCTTGATTCAGCGGCTACAGAAAACATCGGCCCAATAAAAATGTCCTTCCCCACGCAGCATCTGCAAAGCATCACATATGAATTGCAAACCCCTTCTTCTGAGGGTGTGCGAGTCTGCCTTTGAAACGGTCCTGAATTTATGTTCCTTGTAGACGAGACGTCTTTGCGCCTACGAGACTTGAAATGTGTCCCTGCAAGGCTGACCACGCCAAAGCCGAGCGCTCTGTACAGCTTTCTTATTTGCCAGATCACGCACCTATGGGATTGGCCACCACAGTGATTACGTCGATGCATCTTCAGGGAAGCTGGTGGCTATGGACCGTGTCCGCCCCTCGAAACCCAAGGGGAAGAATCTATGCCTAAGTAAAAGCAGTAGCGCCTCGGTATGCAGCTAGAGCCATGCATAACGACCATGGAAAATGACGCAAATGGCTCTAGGCATCAATCAGCTCGAGAGGCTGAAAGCGTTGCTTTCACTGGACAGCGTGAAATCGCTCGGTGTCAGACTCGTCTCTAACTGCT
>JAABUW010008202.1_pt1 | contig 12277 bp, 8 predicted proteins | sample 5560081 | NCBI WGS metagenome assembly JAABUW01 (sample SAMN10711882, study PRJNA513363) | rock metagenome | isolation source: Antarctica rocks | place: Antarctica: Victoria Land, Knobhead sud | reverse complement strand
GAACTTGAACCTGGTACGCTGATGGTCATTGGACTCTGGCTTGCAGGAGAATTGGTTGACGCGGAAACACTTGCTGGCGGCGCCTCACTAGGACGCGATGATGACTGATCCGCAGACGTGGGTGCAGACTGTTGCGTGGATTGAGGCGCCTGCGACTGTGGGCCTGGCGTGGTGTATGCAGATTGACTCGCGAATCGCGCGGGTGGTTGGGGTGGAGACGTTGGTGATCCTGCGTTGGGAGGCAAGGTGACAGACCCGTAACCATCGAAGATAAAGACACTGGATTGAGCAGGTACGAGCACGTCACCAATAGCGGTGCCGGAAGGGTTGTCGATGATAACTCGTACAACTGATTCAACTGCTGTAGTGATTGGTTGAGTGACTGTAGAGACCGGATTTGGAATTATTTGCCGTGGGTGGATCTTTTGAATCTCATCCTCCAGCGCCTCCAGTTGCTTGAGATCATTCAAGGCTCCATGCAACTTCGCTTGCAGTAGAGAGATCTTATTGGCGTGGCTCTTATCTTCGTTCAATAGAGCAGTGTTGGCCTCTGGGCTTCGAACGTCTAGAAAGCTGCGACGTGCCCTCTGTAGTTCATCTCGCTGATACAGCCTCCGCCTCTTAGAGGGACGTTCCATTGAATCCCGGAAGACGGTTCAATGAGGGGGGTTGGGATGATCTCAATGGAGATAAGATAATTAGAACGAGCAATCCGTGTAATGCTCTTGATTAAGCTGTAGGTAATGAATGGTTACGAGTTCCTGGATCAGCATTTACCCGTCGATAAATCCGCCAATCTGTATTATTGCGAAGGCCTGAGCCAAAAGAGAAGCGCTTCGTGAAGACTGAAGATCTGTGTTTTAAGAAAGAATGATGGGACGACGTCTTTGTGCGGACGTTTTCGCTCTTTGCGATCGAAGATCAGCTCCGACAGCGTTTGGTTCGTGCGACTGAATGAGTGGATGTCAGTCAAGGGACTGACAGAATTAGATTTGTCGAAAAGCCTGTACGGGCAGGTCAGTATTGAAGTGACGTCGCCAACAGTCGGGACCAGAAACGCTCTTACTGTTTTCAAAACTTGCATTCTACGAGAGACTCTGTGTTCTAGAAAAAGCTGGTGCCGTAGAAATGGTGTAGAAATGTCGACGTTGTAGTGAGTGTATGCTGTTGTTGTTATTAGACCCGCACCACCCCCTTAGCAATGCGACCGAGTATTTGTGCGACCGTGGTACGGCGTAGATGCTGCTGTGTATTTCTCCCCTTCCTTCCCTTGCACTCTCCTGCACCTCACTGCTCTTCTTTGCAGGCACCACCGACAGCGAGAGCTGAAAGGCTTCACGGAGACGTCACAATCATTGACGGTAGGAAAAGGAGAAAGAAAAGAGAAAAGGGCGGGACAAGACAGGGCAAGATTGGAGGACGAGGTTACAAGCGCAATGATCGACCGCTAACCGGAAGCCGTTAGACAGCAGACCGCTAGAGTTAAATTGCGTTTCTTTCGCCTATAATAGAACTAGGTACCTACCTTACTTGAGTACTGTACTAGTCCTGGGAGGTACCTGATGAAATGACCACCACAAGTGGTTGAACAAAGGGGAGTTTTCAGATGGTGTTGAAGAAGGGAAAAGGTCAATCATATCACTGCTGCAATAGAATACTACCGACACGCCGTATCATTATTTGACCTAGAATGCCATACCTACCTTATGTGAAGAAGATCAAGGACAATCGAGACGAGTAAGCCGAGAGCCCCGCTCCCCGGATGATCCCGGTGGAAACCCCGGAAGAAGCACAAGTGAGCCGCAAGCTTGATTGCTTTATGCAGGTCCCGGCCCGTGCGCGCCATATCATAGTACATACTGTAATGCTTTATCTAGTCCCGTTTGATTGCGTATGGCTGAACTGTATCACAACGTGAAACCGCCAGTAGTTGGAATGTCGAACCTCGGGATGAATCACCGATACAAAAGTTTGCTTCATCAGGCAGGCTTCAAAGCATTGGTTTCATGCTCTTAAGGGTTTGGTGTGTCGCGTGCTCACGCGCGTTGGTTAGATGGCACGAGTTATGTTTTCCTCGTTCATCGCAAGGTTGTGCATGTCAGGTGACAGTGCACGTTGCAGCCCATAACACAGTGTGAATGTGTTGCCAGGAGAAAAGAATTAAATAGTACGGCTTGCTGTCAGTGATCAAGTCATGACCTCATGACGGTCATGCCCAGACGAGCGAGGATAGATTCGTGTAGCGAAGAACATGGTTGAGTGACCATCCCATGAATATCCTGCAAGGGAACCCTGCCTGTCATCACTTCTTCAATTTCGCTTTGCAGTCAGGGCAATACCACTTCGTCCTTCTTGGGGGAGGCTCCTGCAGCCCGACACATTCCAGATGGAACCATTCACGCTCGCACTGTTATTTCAAAGCTCACATCAGCGTTGCTCTTCCGGGCAGGAAGTGGAAAGCAGCTCGAACATCTCCCACGCGATGAATCTACTTACTTCTGTATTCTCACAGCAAATCATGGTCCCAAAGCTCACATCCCCACACACACAATACCTGGGTTCATCAGGGTCAATATATTCACCTGCTGCTTCTTCCTCGGCCTTGGCCGCTTCTTCTTTTTCCTTTGCACTCGCAGCTCCCTCGGCCGCCTTTTTGGCGTTGGCAGCGGAAGCGTTGCCCCGCTTCCTGGGAGCATTCTTACGCCGGCCAACACTTACTGCTGGACCGTCATCTTGATTGCTAGTGACAAATCCTGGTGCGGGGCGCTTGCTTCGTCTGCTGGCAGCTGTTATGACTGGAGTCGGAGGTCGAACCGGCGTGGCGCTCCGCCGACGAAGGCCATCACGCCCACTACGCCCCGACGGCGGACCAGTGGAAGCGCGACGTGAAGCAGCCCGGGAGGCTGTGCTGGAAGTGGCCTTGGCAGGTTCTGATGGAGGAGCCGGACCTTTCAGGGTCAGGGACAAGCGGCGAGGGCGGGAAGATTTAGCTGCAGCTCCACGTGTTTCCACAGTTGAAGTAGTCACAGGAGTAGGCACAGATCGCTTTGTCGGCGAGGGTGCGGGAGCAGCCAAAGGGACGATTGTGGTGGTCGTAACGGAAGTGTGGTCCAGTGGTTGAGACGTTATCTTACGTCTCTTGGATGCTGTTTTGGCCGGTGAAGTAACTATTTCGGCTTGTGGTTGGGTAGCTTCAAGCTTGGCGGGAGTGGACTCTCGTTTTCGCTTGTTCGCCTGTGTCTTTGTAGCTTCCTTCTCCTTCTCTTTCTCCATTTCCTTTTCCTTCTCCGCTTGCTTCTTCTTTTCCATATCTTCTTTCTCCTTTTCCATTTGCTTCTCCACTTCCACCGCCATTTCCCTTTCCCTCTCCCTCTCCATCTCTTTCTCTTTCTCTCGCGCCTTCTCCCGCTCCCTCTCCTTCTCCCTCTCTTTTTCTTTCTCCTTCTCCATTTGCTCTTCCATCTCCTTCTCCTTCGCCTTCTCTTGTTCTTTTTGCTTCTCTCTCTCCTTTTCCTTTTCGTATTCCTTCTCCCTTTCCTTCTCCTTCTCCTTCTCCCTTTCCTTCTCCTTCTCCCTATCTCTTTCCTTCTCTTTCTCTTTCTCCTTCTCCTTCTCCTTTTCTTTATCCTTTGCCTTCGGAGTTTCCTTGTCCTTTCTCTTCTCCTTGCTTACATCTTTACCAATGGCTGGACCAGCGCCGACCATGGAGATGTCAATCGGCCCTTCATTAGGTTTGGTGAATAGACTCTTGAAAGTGCTACCAATATCGCCCAATCTCTTCGCTGCTTGCTCCGCCTCTGCTGCCGCCAATGCGGCTTGCTCTCGTGCCACAGTTTCCCTCTTCAGCTTCTTGGCTTCGTTGAGTTTCATGCCTCGATTGCTAAGCTGTGTCTCTTCAAGACCAAGTGAATCTGCACTAATCTCTCCCGGCGCAAGCTGTTTACCTGGCGCGGTCGTAGCGATATTATCACAATCAATAAATTCTTCACCCGTCGCGATCGATTTGGCTTTTGTGGCACGGTAATTCTCAGGTCCACGGCCAGCCTCGGAGAGTTCGCGTCGTATCATCGTTTCACTAGGCGACCAGATTGCGTTCTTCTTCATCCTCTTCCGTAATTTTGCCATCTCCCAATCCGTCAGCCGCATCCAAGGGGCATGCTCGCTGCCTGGCTTGGCATCTGAAGGCGGAGGACTGAGAAGCGAAAGGGCATTGCTGGTGGATATACCTGCAACAGCGCTGTGTACATTTGTTCCCATCGCACCAGGTGGCCTTGGCGGTCGTGATGTCTTCGGGACTTTGATTTTTGGGGCCTTGGGAGTCTTAGGAGGTCTAATGCGTCCCGGCTTGCTGGGCCGGCTCCGCGAAGATACTCCAACGCGTGACGTAGGCATAGGAACTGGCGAGGTTGGTAAAGACTCCCATTCGGAATCCGTAATTGGAGGCGGCGAATCCGGGTTCGGGGGTGGTAGTACCTCTCCTGGGACAGTAATCTTTCGGCTTCGGTATCGCGGTCTATGAGGTTTACCGATAGACTTTCCACCAGACGCTCCCACTTGTGGACCTCCGAGCCGAAGTGTAACACGGGGAGGGGGAGTGCCATCGTTTGCGCCCTTTAGGCCTGGTCTGGTACGACTTGCCTGAGGAGATTTCAATTGCGGTACTGGTGTAGGGTCTCGAGAGGGCGGCTTGGGTAGTGAGTTTAATTTAGAAATGATATTCGTCAGTCGATTGGCATGACGGTCTACCATATCATACATACGCGAGGCCTCCGCAGAGGAAGCCTCGCGGGCGCTCAGCGCATACTGAAGCTTTTGGGAGATCTTCTCACGAAGGTTTTCGGGATTCTGTCGTTCATTCAGAGGTACACTTGGCAGTAGTCCATAGGTCTTGGTTAAGTTGTGTAGTTCGTCGGTAGAGGTAAGGTACGATGCATCGAGCTTACCGACGAGCGTGAGGGAGCGAACGAGGTCAGACGGGAGATACTCGGTGTAGTCCAGGAAGTCGGTGACGGTGGCTTGAGCATCAGGATCTACCGGGACCTCGCCCGTGATGACCTCTAGCTGAGTCGCCATATGGGCGTTGCAGTTTCGTGTCGATGAGGTTGCAACTCTAAAGTAAAGCTTGGTGAAACTGAAGGCTGACACTAAAAACTCACGGATGTTTACCGTACAAGACCGACAAACTAAGGTTCAAAGAAGACTAGCGTACATGTGGTGACAAAGCGGGACCTAGCCCGGTTTGGTTGTACTAAAGCTCACCTCCAAAGCACTTTGATACTGACTTCAACATGTTCACTGCTTTTTGAAGAAGGTCAGCTCTGAAACTCACTCGGCCTGGAATTTATAGAGCTAAAAAGTCTATGCATGCTACTTCTAAGGGTAGCCAGAGTAGAGGCTAACATGATGTCTGGAAATTCTACCAAGTAAATCTCGCGCTGCGTCTACGAGTGCAACGAATTGCATCTTACTACTTGAACGTCTTGTATTTGATTTCTCAGGCCGAATTGATGCTATCGCGTGGTTCGAGATCAAAGTCGACTGGCAGACCTAACAGAAAATACTTAAGCAATCAAACAAGATCTTTACAAGAAACGGGTCGACACTTGGCAAAAGTGACTATTTACAGACTGTACTGCTTTCAACTATGTCGTATGGAAGTCATGTAGATGCGTCGATGTCCACGCTAATCGACACAATAATAGAGACCTCCTCCACAGCTGAGGGAAACTTTAACCTTGAGCCAGTGCTACCGGAGTCTGACAACGAGCTTGCTTCCTCTCCCCAACGAAAGAAGAAATCGAAAGCTATTCTACCTACCACGCCACCCAGGATACCCTTATTGGCCTTCGCTATAATGTCGAATCCTACCATGAGGCTTGGGGAGCTAGCCCCAAGAGAATACGAATTCTGTCCTCTGCAGGCTGTGACCAAATATCCCTACCGATATCTCAACAACGGCGATTCGGAATTGGTATCAGGCGCTTTCTTTGCAGCAGGGAAATTTCGCGCGAGAGGTTGGAGCTTGTAAGTTGTGACAGCCGATTTACAATCTCGATAGTCTCCTTTTGATTCGGTCTATCGGAACACTCTGTTGTGCATTTTGCTCTGATGTTCCTCGATGAATCACATGAATGAATGCCCGGTTCGGGAAGTTCACGGAGTCTTTGAGATGCACACTCATCGTGAATCTTATCTTCACACGTCTCCAACACTTTCTCCTTCTCATGTTATTCATCTAACACGTCTCATCTAATTCATCCCTGGTAGGTACTACATTCATACATATCTACCATCAGAGAAACCACTAGTACTTGTGCCTGCCGTTGAATTCCAAGCTCTCTTGGAAGATATTGACAAACAGCTGGACCTTCAAGTTGGATTTCCCCCGGTACCTGGATTCCGAATCCGCTTTTCAGACAAAGGCAGCCCTCGTGCTCGATATTTGGGTCAACTAACACCAAAATTGGAATTGGCTTCGATGGAGAGGATGATCCCAGGCCCAGGATTCAAAGAAAATGGAGAAAACGAGGTGCTAGACGACCGCTCGTTTGCAGCTTTCAAGAAGAAGATCGAAGCATCGATAGAAGCTGGCAAGATCAAGTCCAAGGCGGCAAAGGAGAAGAAGAGGAATGAACGTGTGGTGCAGAAGAAGGGCTGGTGTGCTCAGCTAAAGCGGGCTCAACGTTATCTCGGAGTGCGGCCCCGTCGGACCGCAACAGAGAATGACGACCCTCTTCAGCATTTAGACCTACCGTGGGAAGAATTGGAAAAGGCTCGAAAGGCTTATCAATTGGCCGCAGGCATAAAACTTCCAGGGTTGGACGTCGCAAAACCTACAACATACCCTTTTGATTTGGACGTTGTTTTTGTTTGCGTCGATGTTGAGGCCTATGAGAGGGAACATAAAGCTATCACCGAGATCGGGATCTCTTCGCTTGACACTAGGGACCTTGTTGGCGTTCCTCCTGGTGAAGGCGGTACAGCATGGTTCAGTAAGATCCGCTCGCGTCACTTTAGAATCAGGGAGTATTCGCATTTGAAGAACACAGAGTTTGTGGTTGGCTGCGCCGACAGATTTGAGAAGGCTTTTGGTACTAGTGAATGGATTTTCAAAGGCGAAGCACCCAAGGTCGTTGCATCGTGCTTTCGACCCCCATTTGCAACTCGTCCCTTGGACGCCAATACCAGCTCTCAGTATCCTTTGATTGAAGAGCTCCAGAATGGTACCTCTCACGCTAAGGGGTCTGCGTTCTCTTCGTCCGTTATGCAACGCGAGGATGACACTCAACCGAAGCGGAATCTTATCTTGGTAGGTCACGACATCAAGACTGACATCGACTATCTTCGTGACTTGGGCTACGATGTTAGCAATCTGTCTAACCTCTTGGAAGCCATTGACACAGCCGACCTCTACCGGGCATTGAAGCAAGAACAGCAACCTCGCAACCTTGGTCAGGTTCTCTTAGACTTGGGTCTAACGGGATGGAATTTACATAACGCTGTAAGCAGACACCCACTTATTTCCATATCTTTAAATGTCAAATTACTAATGTGATATTTTATAAGGGCAACGACGCAGCTTACACCCTCCAGTCCATGATTGGCATCACCTTCGCTAGCCTCGCAGCTACACACGCGCGTCTAGCTACCGCCCACGCGGAGCGAACTGCTCGCCTGGATACCGTAGCGAAAGAAGCCCAAGACCGCGTCAAAGAAGACAGCGATGAGTGGGAGCTAGCAGCCGGAGAAGGAGGCGACGGCGGGTCGGCCGTACGCTTGCCCCGGCGAGATCCGGAATGGGAAGCCCTAGGGCCAATTCCGGCAAAGTCTAAGAAGGTGGTTGCAAAAGAGAAGGCTGTTAGGGAGAGGAAGCGCGCGGAGCAGGGGGCTGCGAGTCGCTTGCTGGCTTTGAACAAGAGCGGGTTGACGAATGGCAATGCCTTGGGTGGGAAGAAGCCGAATGGGAAACAGCAGAATGGGAAGGTGATTCCGTCACGTAACAGCAATCAGAACGAAAGCATCCCCAACAACAAACTCAATACGGGAACCCTAGGAGACACAAACGGCAAACAGCGAACAAAACAGGACCCTGCAGAAAAGCAAGAGCTCCCAAGTCAATTCACCGAGCGCTTAGCTTTCCTAGATATCGATGATGATGAGGAAGGAGGAGTCTCACTGGTCTACAAGTGAGCGTGGAGCTGGCTGGTTGGCGATGAGCTTCACGCATACATAGCATTGTTTGTTGTGTCTTCTAAGGCCTCGAATCGGCAAGCAATCAGGGCGGGAGGCACGTAACTTGGCTTTACTGCATTTGAGAAAGGAGATCATACGAGGAGCTTGCGAGGGGGATGGAGGTAGCTAGGCCGTTGCCACACAAGTAGACTTATCAACGATAACCCATGCAAAATCTTTATTTCGCACAAGAGTCTTCCAAGTACATCCCCACCACACCAATTTCTACTCTCTCGCCAATTTTCAGTTCATGGCTTTACCACTAGCAGTATCCTTTCTGCCTCAATAGTACACGTCGAAAATTCCGAGAAAAATCCGTCTCAAGTGCCAAACTCAAGCAAACGTTCGGCTTTCCGCACAGCTTCATGACCAAAGCGCATCTCTTTCCCCTTCCGATTCTGCTTGCCGGCCGCTTGTGTTTAAAGCTACAAATCGAAAACCCCGCTCGAGAGCATCGTCCTCACTCGCCCCATTTCCCCGTTGCGCTTTCTACAACTCTCATTTGCAGCCCAACCCCCTTCCTTCATCTTCCCAAAACTCAAACCGCAACCTACCACGCCCCTAAGTTTCCTTTTCGCGCAGATCAGTATCTACACAACGACTCTGATGGGATCACCATGTCTCCTCAATGCTCAAGCTGAGGATTGAATGTGTGATGGGAGGACAGGAGATGGCGTGTGTATGGGTGCGATGGCAGGAGGGGAAGCTTAGGTTTGCTGGAACGGAGGCATGAGGCGAACAGCTTGCCTACCCGCATATTGTGCGATTGCTTCATTCGATGAGAGTGTAAGGACTGCATGTTCTCCTTTCATGTGCTAGCGACTACCCGAGTCCTAGCGAGTCCTGCCGAGTCCTAGCGAGTCCTAGCGAGTACGCGAGTCCTAGCGAATCCTGCCGAGTCCTAGCGAATCCTAGCGAGTCCTGCCGAGTCCTAGCGAATCCTAGCGAGTCCTGCCGAGTCCTAGCGAGTCCTGCCGAGTCCTAGCGAGTCCTAGCGAATCCTAGCGAATCCTAGCGAATCCTAGCGAATTCAAGGGAGAACGCAGGCCAGCGATGAAACTCATCTGTACGCAATGCTGACTACGAACCTTCTGTCTAGTTACAGAAGAGCCTAGAGGCTATCAAACAGACAAATCAACATGTCAATTGAGATCGAGCGTCGCATCGCGATGCTCACAAACAACAAGCCTACATGACTAGATGATCATGTTGCCAAACAGCGAACGAAAGCTCACGTCGAAGTGGCCAGCTTCCACATACATAGACCAAAGCTCACCTAGCCCGCCCAGCTAGATGGTCAAACAGCAATAGATCAAAGCTCACCTAGCCCGCCCAGCTAGATGGCCAAACAGCAAAAGTTCATCCAGCCCTGCCAGCTAGATGGTCATACAGCGAATTCGGAAGCTCACATCGAAGTGGCCAACTTTCATATACATAGATCAAAAGCTCATCTAGCCCGCTCAGCTAGATGGTCAAACAACAGCCAAAACAGTCAATTCGAAAGCTCACGCCGAAGTGATCAGCTTTCACAATTTCAATTTGTCTATGTGACCACTTGGTCGAATAAATAGTTCATGTACTCGTATGCGCATTTTATCGATGTGACTGCACAACGAAAAGATATTAAGCATCGATAGGTAGGTGAACTTTTTGTATGTAGAAGCTGACTACTGCGAGCTTTTGAATCGACTGTTTGACCACCTGAATAGATGGGCTTGTGTTGATGCACGAGATGCTCAGTGCCTATCCTAATCGGGTTAGTCAGGGGTATCTGTTGATTTAGTTAGCTGAACCTCTACCTTCATAGAATCTACACACTTACACCTATCGCTGCTTCAACAGGTTATGGTTCCGGTCCCTGTGCAATGATGATTGCATCAGAGGCTTCAATATCAGTATGTATGTGTTCGTTTGATGACTACGTTAAGTCATCGATCGAAGTCTTTACGCGATAGAGTCACGAAGCCTCAGAGCCACAGAGACCAGCTGTACATGGGACAACTGCATCGAAGTCCTTTTCTCTAAGGCATGTTCTATAGAAATAGACCATGAGACGATGCTATTTGATCTAGAACCCGAAAGTCCTCAGCGACGAGGCGCACAAACGCGAAGCAGTCGACGGAAGAACGTGATCGATAGCAATATGAGAGAAGCTTAGAATGAAGAGCTTGAAGATGATTTATGCACTGCACGGAAGAGGCAAATGGTCAAGGCGTGCAGAGGGAGGTAATCGTGGCACACCTTGCCCTCATTGTCAAAATGCTGGTCTCACAGGAAAGGGAGCTGGCTGGTCGTTGAACCGGCTGGTCCCACAAGAGAGGGAGCTGGCTGGTGCTGAAATGGCTGGTCCCACAAGAGAGGGAGCTGGCTGGTTGCCCGGCTGGTCCCACAAGAGAGGGAGCTGGCTGGTTGCTGAACCGGCTGGTCCATAGAATCTACACACTTACACCTATCGCTGCTTCAACAGCTTGTTGTTTGGCCACCTGGCTAGGGTGAACTTATGTATGTGGGAGCTGGTCACTTCGACGTGAGCTTTCGTTCGCTGTTTGGCAACATGTAGGCTTGCTGTTTGTGAGCATCGCGATGCGACGCTCGATCTCAATCGACATGTCGATTTGTCTGTTTGGTAACCTCTAGGCTCTTCTGTAATTAGACAGAAGGTTCGTAGCCAGCATTGCGTACAGGTGAGTTTCATCGCTGGCCGCTTACACAATGTCTTCGTCCTGAGAAATGCTACGCATGCGCTGAGTAATTGATTAGGGCTCGCTTGGACTCGCTAGGACTCGCTAGAACTCGCTAGAACTCGCGTACTTAGCGAGTCCTGCCGAGTCCTAGCGAGTCCTAGCGAGTCCTGCCGAGTCCTAGCGAGTACGCGAGTCCTAGCGAATCCAAGCGAGTACGCGCAAATGTTCTAGATATGACTTTTCACCAGTTGCTCTCGGGTGATAGAGCATTAAGAAACATCAACATAGTTCTGAGCTACATCTAAGGACAATCGGAATGTTCACGCCTCGTTCTGAGACCTAATCCGACCGCAGATCTTGACTCTTGGGTTTGATATACCGCTGCGGGTGCTATCGTGGGAAGATACAGAGGGTTGCTGTAGGGCACAATCATGTTGTTACGCATATACTGTAACTGGGTATGTGTGTAAAAGGCCGAGCAGCTAAAGTGGGTGTGAGAGGCCTCATATAGCCGGATGGCAGCCCTGTGGCATGGCTAACCCTATGGACCCTGGGGATATCATGATAAACGCTTAAAAAGAACAGAAAAAGCCACACCCTCGTGGCAACGGGCTGGCGACGGCGAGGCCATAACGCATGAAGGGCTAGCCCATGTATCTCCCAGCAAACTCAACAGCCGGCGTGTGCAACCAGTGTAACCCGTCTATGAGCAGTGTGAGTCCAAGCTCTTTCTATGTTGGGAGCGTCCAAGGCTTGCCAAGCTCGGGGCGGTAATGGGGCGACGGGAGCTTCGCATAGTAGCCCTGTAGATGCTTAGTGAGGTGCTTGCAATGTGTGCAAGCGAGGGTGCAAGCAGGGGAAGAAAGTAGGAGGTAGATATCTATGTGTGGAATTCGGCTTAGCTTCGGCGTCGATTTGCTGTTCGATTTGGAGCCCACCGAAAGATGTTTCAGATTTACGCTCAGGCGGTGTTTTGGGAGCGACGCGCGTGTTTTTTCTAGCTCTTCTGGACATGCTGAACAGGTCGTTGATCGTGAGGTGGAATTTTGGTGAGGTGAGGGTGTAATTGGTAGATACTTAGGTGGAGATGTAAGTGCTTGAGCAGGTGACAGAGTAGCTGACAGAGTAGCCGATCGAGTAGCTGGCTGAGTTGCTGGCTCAGGGGCCACAGTGGGTGTTGCTGGCAAGTCCTACGGTTTTGTAGGAGTAAAAGGTGGAGACGAAGCTGATTCGATTGATCTTTTTCAAGTTGTTTGCGGAGGGGTGGCAGTGGCCTTCTCAGGGGGTTTGGGCGTAAAAGGTGGAAAAGAGGTTGGCTGAATTTCGATTCGTAGATAGGTGATGATTGAACATTGACGGAG
>JAABUW010008201.1_pt1 | contig 12278 bp, 6 predicted proteins | sample 5560081 | NCBI WGS metagenome assembly JAABUW01 (sample SAMN10711882, study PRJNA513363) | rock metagenome | isolation source: Antarctica rocks | place: Antarctica: Victoria Land, Knobhead sud | reverse complement strand
TGCTCCTCCGCCTCGCTTATTCTGGAGCGTTGTTCTTGGAGATAGAAAAAGGTAGGCAAAACTCTGCGATTCTGGTTCTTCTGCGTTGGTAACTACTAGTGTCATCGAGCCTCCTGCATTCTTCCTTGAGGATATAGACTTGCTCCGCTTCTTATCTGGTGGCCTTTGGGAGTATGACGCTTGTTGGGGTGGCTGTACACGACCATCATCGCCACGAATTGCTTGTGGGTGACCTTGTCACGTCTTTCCTCCCAGATGTACGAATTCGAAAGTACGCCTCAATACAAGATAAGGTGACTATAATGCGAAGAAGATTGTATATCCTTATGTTCCCTCCAACGCTCGTCAAGTGTTCACTGCTGCTTTCTTTATTTGCCCTCTTCAATCTTTTCTATATCCGATTGTTTCCCTTCCCTTTTGCTCTCCACTCCTGTAGTCCTCTCAGATCGCTTCAGGTGGTCGATCAGTCTTGCGTCTCTCCCAGTCTGATTCTCGTATGTATCGACAGCATCCAGCGTAGACAGAAAGCGAACTTGAGGAAAAATGGATGCGTCTCTGCTTTTAAGCCTCAGTGGGTTAAAAAGCGGCAACCAAATCTGACTTTGGAGACAGACATGCAGCAGGTCTATGCTTTGTTGAAGAATTACACCGTAGGTTAGCTCCTTTTGAGTAGCATGCTTATTCTGACCCGGCAAAATTAGCCATTGATCCCAAGATCATGCAAAGATATCTTCGCATATGCTTTGAGCTCTGGGCTTTTCACGCCTCGACTGGATAATGATTATGCTAATTGCGCCTTTGGAGTAGGAAGGGTTCATGAGATCCTTATGTTCTTTGATAAGATACAAGATTGGGAGATACAGGGGCAGAGGCGGGAGTGATGTTGATTGCATGCTAGATATCACACACATGGAACTTCAGTCGAACCAGAAAGTCTTGCGCTTGGAATAACTGGGAATCCAATAGCTCCTCCCGTGAGTGTAAATCGCCGATTGGCAGAACGTGGACGAAGATCAAAGCCAACAATGCTCAGTTCTGAGAAGAGCGGTAGATCTCACACTGCTGCGGTTGTTTGGGGAAGTCTTGCCTCAGTACCTCAGACGTGCCATTGGCCAGCAGGCTGGTCTGAGCGAATTTAAGGGAATATCTTTACTCGAGGACGTTGAATATTGATCGCGAGGGCCTGGTATTCTACCAGCACGAGGTACCCTTAGTCTATTCAGAATACCCACCAAAATCCGTAGGGCTGCTAAGAGAAATTGAGAAGTTTGCGCTCAGACGTCTCACGCTAGAGTCGCTAACCTGAAGGGGCTTAGCGACCAATTTGTTGTGTACGCCAAGACATTCAGCCCTGCGGTGACGCTGACCGTTGCATGGCACGCATGGATATTCTACCGGCGACCCAGGGCTGGCCGCCGAGCCCCACACCGCATCAGGGGGGCTGTAATCGGTACAGGAGCTGTAACCGGAGTTTTACCCTTTAGTAATTGTTAATGTAACAGTAAATTTCGATACTAGACGCTTCATAGCCCTAGGGTGCAGTGGTACTAAACTACAATAGGTTAGAGCTAGAATGAAATCTCGGCGCAATTGCAAAATTGGTAAGAGAATGACAACCACACACTCGTCGCACTACAGCACTCCCAGTCTGACGCCGAGCTAGCTGCAATGCATTCGATTGCGACATTAACGCAAGTAATTCTGATAGTCAGTACGCTTAACAGGACAGCTTCCCGGATCGCGGAGATGAAACCATGATCACTAGAGCGAGGGCGCGGTCGTGGCTTAGAATGAGCGGAGTTGGCACATGGAGAAGGGAATGAAACCAGTGCAGATCATTGACCTATGAGAGACTTACGATCGTGTCTCTTACTTATGAGGGATCTGAGTCGGTGAGAGCCCCTTCATCCACACTCCCTGCAGGCGGTATGTCAAACTTCAATTATGACACGTATCCACAACCCGGAACAACAACAATGTGCAATAATCAGTCACGTTCGCAGTGTCAACCATACGGCGCTTCCGAACAATCTTGCCTTACCCGTGGGTCTTGAGCTCTTGTGATCACCAATGACGGATGAAGGACTGCATCATCCAATGCCTTCATCTTCAGATTTGTCAAATACTAAGATGGCAACAATATCGCTCTTTAGCTTGATTCCAGTACGAAAGTCTACTTCGCCAATGGCTACGTCACCTACCGCTAAAATTGTCTTCGGCTCTATGGAACAAAATTTGCATTGAATACCTTCTCATATACCCTGCATTGTTCATGACCGCGCTACTCTCCATCTGTCTCATGCGCCAAAGGATTTATCTATTTCGAGAAATACAACCATGCTTCAGCTGGTGGAGTGCTTCCCATTGCTGCACGTTGCCCTTACCCAACACTATCTTCGCGAAGAAGGCCTTCTACCGAATGCAACCCCTGGATACACACTCCTGTAATCACCGAATCGTTTATGGATACTACATGAGGTCTCATCATGTTACAGAGCTGTCTTGGCTTCTCCTTTTTCCTTGCCCTCTACGTTGCATACCTAATTCTGAGCAGCTCGGCAAATCCACCCCAAACGGACGATAGATCTGCTTCGTTACCGAAGGCTAAATCATGACAAGTCAGTGTAAGCATCTATGCAGTCCACGTTGTCACTTGGTAAGTGGACTTGGCCGCATGTCGTATACAACAGCTATAGCCAGCTGAACTACCCCTCGATACTGCCATCGATCCCGAGGTCATTCAATATAAAAGAACCTGTCTCTACCCGTTTCATCTCAGCAAACACGCATTTCCTTCTAGCTCTAATCGCATCCTTTAATCTACAAACAGCGACCCCTGACTTGCACTTTTGGCTTCTGCAAACCACCGAGAACTTGCCCTCAAGACCGCACTCGCCCACCTTACTTCAAGCCTCCACATTCACCATCACCATGAAGTCTACTTACCAAGCATACCTACTCCTCTTGATATCGGCCACCAGTCCCGCTGCTCTCGCTCTGCCGGCGGCAAGCAGTGAAGATGCCGTCGCCTCACACACGGCCGACGGCGCTCCCGTGATCAATCCTGGCTATGATGTCTCCGCCGCCGAAGTCGCCGACGCCGCAATCGCCAAGAAGTGCATCACTTTCACCTCTGACAACCCAAACTGGCACTACACCAACAGCGCCCCCTGGTCCGGTAGCGGTACCTTCGGCTCAACCGGCGGCAAGATCTGCGTACCTCATAGCGACTCCGCCGGCGGCGCCATGTACATCGGCTCTGAAGCTAACCCGGGCCCCGGCAGCACCAAACTCGAATGTTTCTTCCCGAGCGCTGGGACTGCGAATTGTGACATGTCCCTGGTGGACGGCTATTCCCTCTCCGTCAAGTGCGATGTCCCCGGCCATCACTCCATCGGCGGCAACACCAATCTCTGGAAGACGGGTAAACCCTGCGTAGACAAGAGCCAGGAGGGGCGGGGCATTTGCAAGAACGACAAGGGCTACGCCCCCAACCAGAGCGATGTGACGCCCTTTTTCCAGGCGGGAATCAACAATGGCAACGATTATTGCATCTGGGTGAACTGCAAGCAAGATTATTACTTCCCCGTCAGCGCGGACATCAATTGTCATGTTAGTGGAAGTCACGGCCCGTGAAAGTAGGGTGACAGCGCGCGAGGGTTTACCCGAGACCTAGGTGTTGAGTGATTTAAGATAGCTTGAGTTGTTTACAGTCTTTCGTTCCTATTTAGATTTGCTTTTGGAGGCTTCAAGGACGCTCTTTTGGAAAATCTGGACGCTCGTTTTGGATTTTGGAGGTAACAGCTTACGACATACAATCTTTTCAAATAGCTGCAGAATACATGGCGGGATGCCAAGATATTCTGGTCTCCAAACTTCGTATCGCTCGCGCTTTGTTGATAACATGATTTATAATACACTCTTCTTGATTGCCGTTGACAGCTAACGCGCATCGAAGTAAATTTGATAAACGAACGATTACCCCTGAATTACCCCTGATTTACCCCTGTCATCCTTTGTCCTCGCGCTACATGTCGGAGCTCACCACGCCTACGTAAGATCTTACATTACTTTGGTCATCTTACTACGACATTCTCTCCATCATTCAGGTTTCACAAGCCGAGGTCCAACTTCTCACTTCTTAAAAAGGGCATCGCTCCGAGCTATCTTTGTCTCAAGAGAAGTCCATGGTCGTAGCTGTTGCATCTACAACATCAATAGAAAGAACCCGGTTGGCATAGTTGATTCCGCTACGCCTCACTTCCTCCGTTCCAACTCGAAGTGATTCCTATAAGCACTACGGACCATTCTTGAAACGCAATTTCCGAAGAGCCTAGGGCTGTATAACATATAAGCGCTCGTACGACTACTTCCGTGGATGATGAGGTGAGATATCACGTGCATCTACAGTCGGTTATCCAACCCGAAAGAGACTAGCGTCCCGGGATAAAGGCGCACGGTCCGCTGACAATCCTTTCCGACTAGCCTCAAACGTAACATCAGAAAGTGTGGATCAACTTCCTACCTTGATTAGGCCTGCTAGCCCTTCTAAGCCAACCGATACTGAAACTATCGCTTGTAAGCCCATCGATGACTTTCCTTGGGATATCTTTGCTGAGTTGTATTAGCTGGAAGCACAGTGCATCTATCTAACACAATGTCTTACGTCTTCCCGTGCATGAACAGTTGGAATCTGGCTGTGCTCTTATATCAAAAATGAAGTTGGCAATACAGTCTATGTTGTAATCCACGCTTTTCTCGTTTCGAGGCTTAGCTTCGCCGCGTTCTGTCTATCGAACGATCTAGCTCTATTGTCCGTGGATAGTATTTACTTCTTGACTAAGAGGTGACTGTCAGTACGAGTATAACATTACATGGGTCATTTACCCAAGCTGGGTAAGCCGAACTCTGAATGTGGGCATGCTCCGTCGCGTTTCGCACGCTCCCATCTCCGAGAACTGCCGTACGGACCACGGATAAAAGAGTCAGCGTTAGGTTATGCCAGACGGTCAGCGGTAGGTTACATGAGAATGTCAGCGGTAGGTCTCATATCAGAGGCTCAGGGGCAGGTTACGCCAGAGGGTCAGCGGTAAGTCTCACACCGAAGGTTCAGAGACAGGTTACGCCAGAGGGTCAGCGGTAGGTTACACCAGAGGGTCAGCGGTTGACCTTACGCCAGAAGGTCAGCGGTAGGTTACATGAGAATGTCAGCGGTAGGTTTCACACCAGAGGCTCAGGGGTAAATTACGCCTGAGGGTGAGCGGTAGGTTATGCCACATTGTGTGCATATCTATTCCGTCTGTCTATATAAACCCTGTCACCCTTCTGGATTTCCTTTCCATAGACCTCAAGCTAGCCCTCGAAGATCATAAGAAGATTTCTGCGTTCCTATCCACTTCACTCTATATCTCAATTTCCTAAATAAACATCCAAAACCTCCGCCAGAATGCAAAAAGTCTTGCCTCTCACTCTCACCCTCCTCTACCTGAGCGGGTCTAGCTTGGGCTGCTCCGTCCAGAATGGCGTCAAGCTCACCAATTACGGCTTCCCAGACGCAAGCGGTACTCCCGCCTACAAGTGTGTTGGGGACACAGTAGTCCCCACGAACGCAGGCGATAAAACCCTACTAGGGGATGGCTCATTCAACCGTCCATACGCGGCCGCGGCTGCAGGCAATTCCATGTTCAAGAAGTGCAGCCGCTTCTACGTCCCCCTGCTAGAAAAGTATTTCCGGGTCCAGGACGACTGCTCGGGCTGTGGTATGCTTCTCTTCCTACCCCCTTCTCCCCTGAATCCTATCTCGCTGACCACCCTTACAGTCTCCAAGCAAGCCGACCTCTACACAATCCAATCCAACCAAAACATCGGGCAAACGTCCTGCGAGCAGCAATTCGGGACCTTCACTTACAACGGCAAGGTCCTGCACGAAGTCATCGTCGCCCCCGGCTCAGGCTTCCAGACCAACACCCAGCCCCTCTTCGCGAACGGCAAGTGCTTCAACAACCCCGCCGACGGCCGTGTCTTCCCGAGCCGCGACGGAACAATCACGTGTGGTGCCAATAGCGAGGAGGTCGCTACCGTCGCAGATGTCGCTGGTGGCGCTAATGAGGTCGATAATTCCGGCAGCACGAATGATGAGGATCCTGCCGCTAGGCATAAGGGGATGGCTGCTGCGGATCAGGCGGGACAGCCGCCGGCGAGGATGGCGGCGAGGGATTTCAGCGCGTGAGCTGAAGTAGGGTGAGAGCGGGGATGTTGTGGCGGGGATGATGAGATTGTATAGAAGGGGGGTTTGAAGGGAAAGGTTTAAATTGTGGAAGGCGAGGGGGGAGAGGGAGGCTGGTCTGAGAAGTCTGTGTGTCATTTCATCGTAAAGGGTTATTCCAACTATTCGCCACTCTTTTTGCTATGTAGCCTTATGATAGAGTATCCAATATAGGCTTGGGCTCCAGCTTTCATGTTATCATATCTGCAGCCCTCAAGCTTGTTGTTGATACGTCTCTGTTCTTGAAATTGACAGAGCATCATTGGCCCTGTCCGCATAAAGCTCAGCGTATCCTACAGGCAATAGGGGGTTTCAGACTGCTCTGTTCCTAGGAAAATATCACCTTTTTAATCGTTTCATTTTTCTTGATTCAGTCTAAACGTATAAAATTCATCTATACTGTACTTTTGCTGGCTTGGGGCTGTACACAGAATCTTCGGCAAGAATTCACTGCTTTGTCATCAGCTCAGGGTTTATTTCAAGCTATCACTGTCAGCATTTTTCCACTGGTTATGGTCACGTGCACGATTGCTTGGCGCCATGATTGCTTAATTGATCAGTCTGTCTTTATCATGCCTGATTGCATTGTCATTCATTCATGTATCTGGCGATGTGGTCGTCTATATAATAGACGTCCCCTACTAGCTAGACTATTCATGCTTTCCTATCATCGCTGCTATGCACCTCGCTGAGAATTACCGGAGGCAACTGTTCGTCCAGTTTTGAGAGCGGCATCTCGATTCTGCAGCCGCGTTAAAACTTGCTTCGCTCGGTATCCCTCAAGCCGTACCATGATGTTCGGTGGGGTCGATTTATATATATATACTTTCCCTCAGGTTTTTTCAAACTTGTCGGGACATTGCTAGACTGGACAATGGAGCTGGTTATACGAATTGGCAAAAATTGATGCCCAGCTTTGGACAAACCAGTGCCGGGTCAACCTATCGTTGTTTCCTCTGCTCATCTGCCAGGATCTGAGTATTCTGGTACTAGTCATTCTTTGACACCGATGTAATCCGAACACTCATTTTTCTTACACTGAATTTTTTGTTACCAACACTTCTGTGCGTCGTCTATCAATCGACACTATAAACGCTTAACATATACTCCACGTATACTTGCTTTCCAATTTACGCATTTTATATATATATTCTTCAGTCCTTCGACATTGCAACCGCTTCAATACATGCTGTACGTATAGCAGGTTTCAGATTCACGCAAGTTTTCCATAATCCGTTGACTTTGCCTTTGCTCCTCAGTCGAGCTCTTCATCGACATCTACAGGGGACAAGATGGCGCAGTACAGCATATCATGTTTACCTGCAGAGATCATTGAAAACATTCTGCGTCAGGTAATTTTCTCCCCTTTTGGATGTCTAGAGGATTACATAGCGATCTAATTCCTACCGGTGTAGATCGCCAACGGCCATGACAGGGTCTCGTTTTCGAAAGCCTGCAGACATTTCTACAAGAGCTTCGCAATGATATCGATGCAGGACATAGACATCAACTTTGCAAAATCCCGTGTCAATACAACTCTGAAATCTAGGCATCCAGAACGGTTCTCGAACGCCTGGACTACTTCTATACAGCGGATAAATGTCGACGAGTGGACATCGACGGTCCATGCCGACCATATCGAAGAAACGGTAGACGCCTGTTTTTGCACCTACATCGAATGCACGAAGGTAAACTGCAGAGCCTGCACCCTAGGAGGATCGCTCATTGCGCTAGACGTTTTTCTTGCTTCTCAGAGGAACAAGATGCCGAAGCCTCGATCATTGACCTTCCGAGGGGACTATGGAGACCGAACTCAATTTGTTGGTTGGAGGGCTAGCAGTGTTGAGCATCAATTCATCGGTAGCACTGGCCTAGCTGCAGTGGTCCCTCCAATGTTCGCGTTCAATATGCACTGGAAGTACTGGGACATGGCCATCTTGAATGTGTTATCGAAATCACAGCTAGTGGTCCTCAGATTGTCTCGAGCTCGGACGGTCTTTGGTAACGATGCTAGTGCTCAGGTCACTCACCATAACGGATATGGCTGATCATCCATCCTTTCTCGGACTCTTCCCCTTCTTAGGCTTGGGCATACGGGCACGGAGCGCATCCTTGCGAGAGTTGGATCTCTCTGTAACCAACTGCAATCGGCCAGACTTCTATTGCGATACATGGGAAAGGGTTACTGTCGAACAAGAGCCTTTTGTCAAGCCGGCTGATCTCGACTACTTCTTCAGCGCGATCTTCCCAACGTCGTTGGAGGAAATTCCTGAATGTGTCAGACGACGATATCTTGAATTTGAAAACCAGGTCAAGAAGGACATGCAGCATCCAGAAGACTGTGTTCAACGTCTGAGGCTCGAGAAACTTCGATTCAAACGCATCGATCTTCCGGCCTGCTCATTTAAAGAGGTCATTGATGGGACAAACCTGAAAGAACTACGCCTTCCGTTCTGCGACGTGGACCAAGACGTTTGGCTAAGTATCGGAACGAATCAGCTCGTCACTCTTGAAGAAATCGACTACGAGTTGCTTCTCAACCATGAGCCGCTCTACTCGAGGACCTTTGAGTGTTTCTTGGAATCTCAAGAATCACTCCAATCACTCAGCTTTGCTAGACCACCAGACCAATACCGGGTAGGGGGGGATTAGGTGTGGTTTGCTGGTGACGACATGCCGGTAAGAGGCATGCAGCCTTATCAAACGGCTTCTCCTCTGAGTCAGGCCACGAGATATACCAAAGGGTCGTGTATATCGCGAGCAACATCTGATAGCCCCGGTTTGCCTACCTTAGAGTGGATCTTGAATACCTTGAGCAGTGCGAATATCAAGCACTTACTCCTCCCCGCCGACATGTTCGACATCATGCCGTACCACATGAGCAGATTCGGATCCTGCCTTCCGTTCTTACAGCATCTAACCTGGGCTTTCGATTACGAGCATGCGGTAAAACTTCCTCCAATCACCGTAACAGCTTGTAATTTAGACGCTGACATGGTACTCCAGGAAATGCGTAAGGCATTCGAACAAGATTTCCTGCCCAACGTTCCATCCACCTTACGCAAGATCACCTTTCTCTCACTTCACCTTCCGGGCGGCTATAACGGAATCGACAGGAACGATTTGGCCTTCAATGCTCCCTGCCTTCAAGATTGGATCGTAGCCTTCGAAGATCGGTTTCCCCAAACGATCCGATACCTCCGCTACCGACACCTTTCGGGTCCATACCAGGGTGAGCGCCAGAAGGCGACGGTATGGTACCATCGGCAAGAACCAAAAAACGGCGGTTGGTGGTTAGAACTCGATGAGTATGAAGGGGAGATGATGTTTGAGGAAGAAAGAACTCCCCATATTTGGCCAGTTACCCAGGCGGAGAAGAGGGTGTAGAGGTGGCCGAAGGAGTTGGACGAGGAGCGCCCACATTTGCCAGTGGCCTAGATATGAAGCAAAACTTTGCGAAAGTACGTTCGATGGGCGGATTGGTTTCGTTGACGCAGTGATGTTTGTCCTCCACCAGTGTTGTTGTGTAGTTTTGTGATATCGCTTTGTAATGTTCATTTACTATCTTGTAAAGAGCTAATCAGTCAATATTAGACCGTCTCGGTACACAGTACAAAGGTCTTGCATGTTCAGATTGTTTCTTATTTTGCGACCTACTCGCCAAATGCGCTTGTGTACAACATATTGGGAGTGAATGGCGTAGATAACATGTTTCATCCAGGCCAGATGATTAACCTCAAGGATAACAAGATCTGCGTCGTCTTCGGCGGCCCTTGCTTCAAGATTTTAGAGTATGGCATAGCTGGCAACGTGAATTAGTAAAGAAGCCTTCATGATGCACTCTCGCCCTAAGTCACGTCACGTGATCGAACGAACTGGAGCAGGTCGAATCATCACAAATCCAACAGGCCGAAATCCCGAGGGAGAAAAGACAACAAACACAGAACGATGTAGATGAACAGCTCAAGCATGCTTTGCAGACAAGAGAACGTAAATATTGGGTCGTTGAAAGAACCGGAAGGAAGGCAAAACTGGATCTTTAAGACGACTGCGGCATTACAAAGCAGGTGGTGCAACTTGGGGATGGTGCAGGTGCCTCGAGTGATATACGTACTTCGACATCTAGAAGCTCTTTATGGGCTGTTTCCCTGCTACTTCACAGTCAAGCTTTCCATCATTAGCATGGTAAACACAATGGTGGTTGTTCCTGGATTTTTGCCAAGACACAATCATAACGCTAAGGGTTTGTGCCCTTAGCCTTGAGCGCGGGTCTGAGGCGGGACACATACTTATGCATCGAATATGAATCCCTAGCCTGCACTTTTGCGAAAAATCTCTCAATCGATTCAGGATATAAGTCTCTTTGTTGGAGAGACGTGATTGGATGAAATATCATCTATTCTCACGTCGTATCCAACGTCGCCACTTAGTTTACAACTTATATGAAAGTCTTTCTTTCCAAATTTCCATTCAAGCACAACTCTTAGAATATATCAAACCATCAGCCGGTAACAATAAGGTTTATACAATGTTTGACCCCTGCTACCGATATCTAGAGACCTATTGAGGCTTATGGAAGTCAAGACGAACCCCTCTTCTCGGTAGTGGCTCAATCACGGTATCTGGCCTTTTGTAAGAGCTACCACACGCACCTAGGTGAATTTGCTTACAGGAAGTCCTTTGGGAAGGCCATCGACAGCCTATTGTTCTAAGTGCAGCATAGAAATTGCCAAATTTGCCACGTAAACCAATCACAACCATGGAGGGTAACTCGCCCCAAGTTTTCGAACCGATTGGTATCATATCAGGCTGCCGAATACTCGCTTCACACTACGATCCAACCCAACAAATGGACGTCCACATCTCCAAAGACGGGAGAATCTCGTCCATCGCCCCTCACAGCTGCAAGCCTACAACGCCCAATATACTGGACGCCACCAATTACCTTATAGCATCGTCTCTCTGTCATGCACATATCCATCTCGATAAATGCTTCCTGCTCTCCGAACCCAAATTCGCAGACTTGGAGATCGTCAAGGGCGATTTCACGGAGGCCATGGAGTTGACGTCAAAGGCGAAAGCAAGATTTGAAGCTCAAGATCTGATGAGAAGAGGGAAGTGGTTGGTCGCCGAGAGTATTGCGGCCGGGGTGACGCACATGCGTGCTTTTGTTGAGGTAGATCATGTGGTTGAATTCAAATGTTTGGAAGCTGCTATCGAACTCAAGAGGCTCTTCTCCAACGCTTGCGAGATACAGATTTGCGCATTCGCGCAGGATCCAATCTACTCAGGACCGCATGGAGAAGAAAACAGGAGACTCATGGAGGAAGCTCTTAGTAGAGAGGATGTCGAGGTCGTGGGTAGTACGCCTTACGTCGAAGACAGCGAGCAACACATACATATGAACATAATGTGGGCGGCTCGGCATGCTTTCCACCGGAGGAAACATCTCGATCTCCATCTCGATTACAACCTAGACCTAGACAATGAATCCTTGTCACAATACGCCATCGCATATCTCAAACACCTCAAATGGCCCAGAAAAGGCGACGTAACCCCCCCAAAAACCACCGCCTTAGGCCACTGCACCCGCCTAACCCTTTTCTCGCGCGACGAACTCGAAACCCTCTCCCAAAACATCAAAGACCTACCCCTCCACCTCATCGGCCTCCCAACATCCGACCTCTTCATCCAAGGTAAACCCTCCCCTGAATCCGGCGGTGGAGAACGCCCCCGTGGCACACTCCAAATCCCCCAACTGATACGCCAATACGCCATCCCCGGCTGCATAGCCATCAACAACGTCGGCAACGCATTCACCCCCTACGGCAGCTGCGACCCTTTGACCATCGCCAGTATGGGCGTAGGTATATACCATGCTGGCACCAAAGATGATGCGCAGTTGCTCTACGAGTGTGTGTCAAGTCGTGCGAAGGCGGCTATTGGGGTTGCTGAGCAGCAGTTGGAGGTCGGTGCGGAGGCGAGTTTTGTGCTTTTTGGGATGGGGGGTGGG
>JAABUW010008200.1_pt1 | contig 12278 bp, 11 predicted proteins | sample 5560081 | NCBI WGS metagenome assembly JAABUW01 (sample SAMN10711882, study PRJNA513363) | rock metagenome | isolation source: Antarctica rocks | place: Antarctica: Victoria Land, Knobhead sud | reverse complement strand
CACCGACTCGCCCAGGGCGGGCATCGTCACGGTCTGACCGCCAGCCCCGCCTCCGGAGCTGGGTTGGGCTGCCGGCTCGGCGTCACCGGCCGAGGCGGGTTGCGCGGGCGGTCCGGATGGGTCGGGCTGGTCTGCACGCTCGGCGCCGGACGTGGCGTGGGCCTCCGGCTCGGAGGTCTCCGGAGCGACCGGCTGCTCCGTTGAGGGGGCTGCCTCTGCCGGAGCGGCCGTGGCAGCCTGTGCGTCCGGAGCGTCCGGAGCGTCCGGAGCGTCCGGAGCGTCCGGAGCGTCCGGAGCGTCCGGAGCGTCCGAAGCGCCCGCGCCGGAGTCGTCGGAGCCGGCGCCCTCGGCGGCCGGGGCCTCGGCACCAGGCGACGAGGGCTCCCCGGCGGCTCCGTCCCCGATGACTGCGAGGTCCGCGCCCACAGGGACGGTGTCGTCCTCCTGCGCCAGGATCTCTTGGAGCGTGCCCGCAAACGGGGAGGGGATCTCCGTGTCCACCTTGTCGGTCGACACCTCGAGCAGCGGTTCGTCGACCGCCACCTCGTCACCGACGTTCTTCAGCCAGCGGGTGACCGTCCCCTCGGTGACAGACTCACCCAGGGCCGGCATGGTCACTCGTTCAGTCATGGCTTGTGTCTCCTCTGGCTCGCTGCGGGCTTCAGGCGTGGGCGTGGAGCGGCTTCCCGGCCAGCGCCAGGTGTGCCTCTCCGAGTGCTTCGTTCTGGGTCGGGTGGGCGTGGATCAGGCTCGCAACATCCGAGGGAAGGGCTTCCCAGTTGTAGATCAGCTGGGCCTCGCCCACCTGCTCACCCATCCGGGCGCCGATCATGTGCACCCCGACGACGGGTCCGTCCTTCTCGCGGACGAGCTTGACGAAGCCCTGTGTCCGCAGGATCTGCGACCTGCCGTTGCCGCCGAGGCTGTACTCGGAGGTCTCCACCCCGCCGAACTTCTCCCGGGCCTGCGCCTCGGTGAGCCCCACCGAGGCGATCTCCGGGTCGCAGTAGGTGACTCGGGGGATGCCGGCCTCGTCGATGACTGCGGGCGCGAGCCCGGCGACCTCCTCGGCGACGAAGATGCCCTGGGCGAACCCCCGGTGCGCGAGCTGGAGGCCGGGGACGATGTCTCCCACGGCATACACGCCCTCGACGTTTGTGCGCAGGCGCTCGTCGGTCGGCACGAATCCGCGCTCGAGCGTGACCCCGGCCTCTGCGTAGCCGAGTCCCTCGGTCACCGGGCCGCGCCCCACCGCGACGAGCAGCAGGTCGGCCTCGAGCCTGTCGCCGCCCTCGAGGGAGATGCTGACGACGTCGCCCGACTGCGTGGCGCCGGCGAACCGGACCCCGGTCCGGACAGCGATCTTGCGCTTGCGGAAGGAGCGCTCGAGCTGTCTGGAGACTGCTTCGTCCTCTGCGGCGACGAGCCGCGGCAGCGCCTCGATGATGGTGACCTCTGAGCCGAAGGAGCGGAACACCGAGGCGAACTCGACGCCGATCACGCCGCCCCCCAGCACGACGACGCGGGGCGGGACGACGTCCAGGGTCATCGCCTCCTGGCTCGTCATGACCCGGCCGGTGATCTCGAGGCCCGGCAGCGACCGGGCGAAGGAGCCGGTGGCGAGGACGACGTTGCGCCCGGTCAGCCGACGGCCCGCGACCTCGACGGTGTCCTTGGCCACGAGGCGGCCCTCGCCCTCGAAGTACTCGATGGCCCGCGACCTCACCAGTCCCTGCAGTCCCTTGTAGAGGCGGGAGACGACGCCGTCCTTGTAGGCGTTGACCCCGCTCATGTCGACCGACTCGAACGTCGTCTTGACGCCGAACTGCTGTCCGTCGCGAGCGGAGTCGGCGACCTCGGCGGCGTGCAGGAGCGCCTTGGTCGGGATGCATCCCTGGTGCAGGCAGGTGCCACCGAGCTTCCCCTTCTCGACGAGCGCGACGCTAAGGCCGAGCTCGGCGGCCCGCAGTGCGCACGCGTAGCCGCCGCTGCCGCCTCCGAGGATGACGAGGTCGAAGGTCGTCCCGGCGCCAGCCGACATGGGTGCGCTCCCTTGTGCAGGATCGTGACGTGCCGGGGCGACGGCGGGTCACGTCCTCGCCCCGGATGTTCTACTACGGCATCTTGTCACTGTTCCGGGGGCACGCTGCAAGGAGGTGCCGCCCCACGAGGAGGGCCAACCCAGCGGGCCGGCGACCTCGGCGCGGCTGGCGCTGCGGGCGAGCGCCACGCCCGCACGATAACCTTCGGTCCATGGGACTGCTGGACAGGTTTCGCGGCAGGAGGCACGGCGACGCACGCCGCACCGACGGGCCGGCGATGGCCGTGGACCGGGCGGCAGTCAAGGAGCACCTCAAGAGCTTCAAGCAGACTCGCCGGGGGGTTGAAGCATACGTCGAGCCCGCGACGAACGTCAGCGCCGAGAGCCTGATCCTCATCGCCACCGACGGCGAGTGGACTCGGCGAGCCGTCGGGTCGCGCAAGGCGGCCTTCGACCTGGCCGCGTCCCTCGACGTCCCGGTCTACGACGTCCTGCTCACGGGGTACCCCCGGCGGATGAGGGAGTGGAGCTCACGGCAGCGTCGCCGGGAGCAGGGCCCAGGCATGCGGGACTGAGTCGCGCTGGCTCGTCCGCCACGTCGATGACGGGGTGGGACGGCACGGCACCCGCACCGCGGGTGTCGCCCACACCGTGGCCACCGGCCACGACGGACAGAGGAGGACAGCGATGTCAGGCAAGGCCAAGAACACCGGGCCGTCGGAGGAGACGAAGGCGAAGTTCCGCGCGGCGCTGGACAAGAAGCAGGCCCACGCGGGCAAGGACGTCTCCGATGACGGGGAGCACTCCAAGGTCCACGGCGAGCACGGCCCGGCCAAGGCTCAGCAGATGTTCCGGCGCAAGTCCGGCAGCTGACTCGCCGGAGCCTCGTGAGGCCGGCTGGATAGCGTCGCCAGCGGCCGTCACAACGAGGGCCCGCTGCTCTTCGGTCCGGCCGACGCGCGTTCTCCGGACTCGGATGGTGACGCTAGCGTTGCCGGCATGACCCCCGGCACCAGGACCTCCCCCCTGAACGACCGCCATGTCGCCCTCGGCGCCAAGATGGCCGACTTCGGGGGGTGGGAGATGCCCATCGAGTATCCCGGTGGGGGTGTCGTGGCCGAGCACACCGCGGTCCGCGAGCTGGTCGGCGTCTTCGACGTGAGTCACCTGGGCAAGGCGTCCGTGCGCGGCCCGGGGGCGCTGGACTTCGTCAACTCCTGCTTCACCAACGACCTGCGACGGATCGGCACTGGGCAGGCGCAGTACACGCTCTGCTGCGACGAGTCCGGTGGCGTCGTCGACGACCTGATCCAGTACGTCAGGGCCGAGGACGACATCCTCCTCATCCCCAACGCCGCCAACAGCGCGGAGGTGGTCCGTCGAGTGAGCGCCACTGCGCCACAAGGTATTTCGGTGGAGAACCTGCACGGCTCCTACGGTGTCGTCGCCGTCCAGGGGCCCCGGTCGGACGACCTGCTCCAGTCCCTGGGACTTCCCACGGGTCACCCCTACATGTCGTTCATCGAGGCAGACTGGGCGGGCTCGCCGGTCATCGTCTGCCGGACGGGCTACACCGGGGAGCGCGGCTACGAGCTCGTCCCACGGTGGGACGACGCGCCCGAGCTGTGGGACCGGCTGCTCGACGCGGCGCAGCCCTTCGACGGTATGCCGTGCGGCCTCGGCGCCCGGGACACGCTGCGGACCGAGATGGGCTACCCCCTCCACGGTCAGGACCTGTCGCTGGAGATCTCCCCGGTCCAGGCCGGCGCGGGGTGGGCCGTGGGATGGAAGAAGGACGCCTTCTGGGGCCGGGACGCGCTCGTGGCGGAGAAGGCGGCCGGGCCGAGCCGGGTCTCCCGGGGCCTGGTCGTCAGCGGCCGGGGCATCCCGCGGGCGCACTGCTCGGTCACGCTCGACGGTGAGCCGGTCGGCGAGGTGACGTCCGGGACGTTCTCGCCGACGAGGAGGCAGGGCATCGCCCTGGCCCTGCTCGCGCCGTCGGTGGGTCTCGACGACGAGGTCGTCATCGACGTCCGCGGCCGCCCGGTCGCGGCGACCGTCGTCCGGCCCCCGTTCGTCGACGTCCAGGCCGGCGTGTAGGCCGGGACCCGTCGGGACGGGCGTCTGCCCACGGACGGTGCTCAGGTGACCCGACCTGCTGGCTCGAACGTTGCGGTCGCGTCGAAGTTCGCCTTGCGGACGGCACGGCGCAGCGCGGCCAGGACCCGGCCACCGAGGAGGAGGACGAGCAGGCACGTGAGGACCGCCCGGGGCAGGTCGTAGCCCAACGAGGTCGCGGCGTAGAAGACGGCGTAGTGCCGTAGGTTCGCGGAGACCGGGTCACCGGGGACGAAACCAGCGCCGGTCGGCGCGCTGGCGACGTCGAGGAACGGCCAGAACCAGAGGTTCATGACGACGCCGTAGCCGAACCCCGTCACCGCGCCGTAGGCGGCCAGCAGGAACCGCTCGGCCCAGCCGCCCATCCGGGGCAGCAAGGCCGCCCCGAGGGCCACCCACCCGGCCGCGAACATCTGGAACGGCACCCATGGACCGACCCCGCCGGTGAGGAACGCCCCGGTGAGCAGAGCCAGGGCTCCGAGGAGGAACCCCTTGCTGGCACCTAGGGCGCGCCCACCGAGCAGGATGAGGAAGAACATCGGCTCGAGGCCCCCGGTCCCGGCCGAGAGGACGCGGAGGGCGCCTCCCATCGCCGCCAGCACGCCGAGCACCGCGACCGCCTTGGCGTCCAGGCCGTGTGCCGTCATCTCGGCGAGCAGGACCAGCGCGAGGAGCCCGAGGAGCACGGCGAAGAGCCAGGGGGCGTCGTGGCCGTGCTCCTCCCCGACGGCGGGGTCGGCCAGGAACGGCCAGAAGAAGGCGGCCAGCCCGACGACGGTGACGAGGGCCAGCGTGAGGACGGAGGCGAGCCGGAACCTCACGACGCCGCCCCCAGCGCCGCGACGACGTCCTCCACCGTGAGGTACGGCAGCGGGTGGAGGATCTTGGCGACCTGGGGCGCGAAGGCCGGGGAGCCGGCGAGCACTGAGCGGGACGGCCCGTCGGCGACGACCTCCCCGTCGGCGAGGACGACGACCCGGTCGGCGACGTCGGCCGCGAGCTCGACGTCGTGTGTCGCCAGGACGACGGCGTGACCGTCGTCGACCAGCTCACGCAGGACCTCGACCAGCCTGGCCTTTGCGGGGTAGTCCAGACCGCGCGTCGGCTCGTCGAGCAGGACGAGGTCGGGCCGACCGCCGAGGATCACGCTCAGGGTCAGGCACAGTCGCTGGCCCTCGGACAGGTCCCGGGGGTGAGCGGCCGAGTCGATCCGCCCGCCGATGCGCTGAAGGAGTGCCGCCGTCGTCCCCGGGGGTGCGCCGAAGTCGGCGTCCGCGCTCGCGCACTCGCCGCCGACGGTGTCGCTGTAGAGCAGTAGGCCCGGGTCCTGGGGGACGAGACCGACCGACCCGACGAGCCGTGCGGGCGGGGTGGCCGCCGGGTCCAGCTCGCCCACGAGGACCGAGCCGGCCGTGGCCCTCAGCTGCCCGACGAGCGCGGCGAGCAGCGTCGACTTCCCGGCCCCGTTGCGGCCCATGACGGCCATGACCGAGCCGTGGTGGATCTCGAGGCTCAGGCCGCGAAGAGCCGTCGCGACGCCCCGACGGACGGTCAGCTTCCGGACGGCTGCAGCGACCGACTGCAGCGGCACGGAGGCTACCGGCGGAGGGGGCGATGCGGCGAGCCGGCTGCGCAGGTCACCGGCGGCGCGCCGCGCGTCCCGGATCGACAGCGGCAAGGGCGTCCAGCCCATCGTGCGGCCGAGCTCGATCACCGGCGGGTGGACGAGGGAGCGGGTCATGGCCTCGGCAGGGTCGGCCAGTGGCGCGACGTGCCCGTCCTCGAGGACGAGCACTCGGTCGGCGTGGTGGATCACCCGCTCGAGACGGTGCTCGGCGAGCACGACGGTGATCCCGAGGTCGTGCACCAGCCGGTGCAGCGCAGCGAGGACCTCCTCCGCTGCCACGGGGTCGAGGGCGGACGTCGGCTCGTCCAGGACGAGCACCCGTGGTCCGGCCGCGAGGACGGCGCCGATGGCGACGCGCTGCTGCTGGCCGCCCGAGAGCTCGGTCAGGATGCGGTCACGGACGCCGGTCAGCCCGAGCAGGTCGAGCGACTCCTCGACGCGGCGCCGCATCGCCAGCGGCTCGACGCCGAGCGTCTCCATGCCGTAGGCCAGCTCGTCCTCGACGGAGTCGGTGACGAAGGAGGCGAGCGGGTCCTGCACGACGAAGCCGACGACGTCCGCAAGGTCGCGGGGCCGGTGGTGGCGCGTGTCCCGGCCGTCGACCATGACCCTTCCGGACAGCGTGCCACCGGAGAAGTGCGGCACCAGGCCGTTGATGCACCGCAGCAGCGTGGACTTCCCGCTGCCCGTCGGTCCCACGACGAGGACGAGCTCACCCTCCTCGATGGTGAACGTCACGCCGGACAGGGCCGGGCGGCCGCCGACGGCGTCGTCATGCAGGACGCCGACGTCCCGGAACTCGATCATGACGTCGCCCGGGCGGGAGCCGGCACCGCTCGAGCACCGGCGCGCAGTGCCGCGAGCCGCGGTGGGAGTGGGGTGAGCATGCCCGCCAGCCCCGCGGCGATGACGGCAGCGACGAGCGGGACGGGCACGACGGGCACCCTGAGCGGCACCTGGCTGACCACGACGCCCGCCCAGCCGTGGGACTCGGCCCACAACAGCATCGCCGCCGGGAGGACGCCGAGCGCGAGGACGAGCCACTCGGGCCAGTCCCAGGAGTCGCGGCGGTGGCGGGACCGGGTATCGCCGCGGGTCCCGACGACGAGCACCACCGCCGTGACGGCGACGCCCGTGAGGAGCAGGGGCAGGCCCAGGGCTCCGGTGGTCGACCCGTCCAGCACGCCGTAGAGTCCGGCGACCACACCGACCAGACCCGCCAGTGTCAGGCCGCTCGCCAGCCGGCGACCTCGCCTCGAGCGGACCGGGGACCTGCCGTACCCCCGCGACTCCATCGAGGCAGCGAGCTCGAGGGACCGCTCGAGCGAGCCCTCGAGCACCGGAGCGCTGAGCCGGCCCAGCTCGCGCAACCCGCGTCCGGAGTGGCCGCGCAGCCGGCGAGCGGCGCGGACCCGACTGGCGTGGGCGACCATCTGCGGGGCGTAGGTGAGGGCGACGACGAGCGCCGTGCCGACGTCGTAGAGGGTCGCTGGCACGTAGCGGAGCAGCCGTTTGGGGCTGGCCAGGGCGTTGGCCGCACCGAGGCAGGCCAGTGTCGCAGTGAGCCGCAGCCCGTCGACGGCAGCCGCCACGAGCGACTCGAGGCTCACCGGACCCCCGAGCCGCACGCCCGCTGCCCAAGACGGCAGAGGCACCTCAGGCAGCCGCACCATGACGATCCGGCCGTGGATCCCATTGCCCAGCAACGCTGTCAGCAGGACACGGATCCCGATCGCGACCAGTCCGAGCACGAGAAACGGCAGGTAGGAGTTGATCGCTCCCACCTCACGTCGCTCGAGGACGACCCACCCCGTCACGACGATGACCAGGAGGAGCAAGACCGGGTTGCTGGTGTGCGCGGCGGCCGTGGCCAGCCCGATCCCCCATAGCCACCAGCTCACCGGGTGGAGCATCCGGTGAGGTGCGGCTGACGGCGGGAGGAACGGCATACGGCATCGAGGCCGAGAGCTCAGGCGCCGGTATGGCGCCGGCGGCGGGCGCTCCAGACGAGGACCGCGATGCTGAGAAGCACGACGACAAGGCCCACCCAGACGCCGGCGGGGATGCCTGAGGACGTTGAGGTGGCGGGCGCGACGGCCCCCGGAGCAGGTGCTGCGGCCGTGTCGGTCGGGGTCGGCCCGGCGGCGGCCGACGCAGCCGTGGTCGGCGCAACCGTCGCCGCCGGAGCGATCGCCACCGGGGTATCGGCGGCCTTCTGGGTGTCGGTCAGCGTCGGGAGCTCGCCGCCGCAGCCCGTCGCCGGATAGCTGTCCAGCCCACAGACCAGTCCGCCGCTCCCGGTGCGCACCTCGGCAACGGCGCCGAGCACCTCCGCGCCGGTGGCGGCGGCGGCGACCGATGCGCACCTGGCACGCGGCTGCGGGGGCGTGGCCTTGCCGTCCCCGTCGGCGGCGCGACCGTAGTCGAGCACGACGGCGACGCGCTTCTTCCCGGTCTCGGCGGCAGTCGCGTCACAGACGGTGCCAAAGGTCGGAAGCGCCCGCGGCACCCGCGGGTTCGCGCCAGTGCCGTCGTCCACGGCCCAGCGCCACCCCTCGACGGCGCCGTCCTTGGGAGCGGACTTGTCGGGGCCGACCTGGTAGAAGGCCCACTTGCCGTCGACCACCTGGTAGTAGCCCCAGTACTGGTAGTTGGCCGCATGGGCGACCTGTGCGGGCAGGACCAGCGCGGCCAGTGCGCCGAGGACGGCGAGCAGGGTCAGCCGCACGCGCGGGGCGCGCCGGGGACGGGTGGATGTGGTCATGAGTTGGACCTCCTCACGGCCGGGTGGGAGATTCCGGGGCAACGCCTCGTGACCTCAGACTCCGGTCCGCTTCCGCGACGGACATGGTGGGTGGAGCCGGAATCGCCGTCAGGTGCTCCGACTCGGCCCTGGGACAGGCCTCACGGTTGCGGGACAGCGCCGGATTCGCACCGGCTTCCCCTGAACGACGACTATCGGTGGGCCGACGGTCCCACGCATCGGTCGTCACTGTCAAAGCCGCCGCGTCGCCGCCGTAGAGTGTTCCGATGAGCCAGGACTGGACGTGGGAGCTGCTGGACGCGCAAGGAGAGAGAGCCGAAACCGACCTCGGCTCGTCGGCCTTCCCGACGCAGAGCGAGGCGGAGTCCTGGCTCGGCGAGGAGTGGCACACGCTGCTCGACGGGGGCGTCGAGGCGGTCAACCTCAAGGAGGGAGACACGCTCGTCTACGGTCCGATGAGCCTCCACCCGACGGAGTGAGAGAGGCCCCCGTATTGGGTGAGCCCCCTCCGCGGCTCGGTGGACCCCCTTCGGCGGGCGGGTGGGCCGACGGCATACGCCGTCGGTAGGCTCGCCGCCATGGCGACACCAGCGGCGCGGCTTTCATCCCGGCTCCAACGCACGCTCGAGGCGAAGCTCGTTGCGGCACAACGGTCCTGGCGCACGCCGGGTCTGTCGGTGGGTGTGGTGCGCGACGGTGAGCTGGTCTGGTCGCGGCACGTCGGAGCCGCCGCGCTGGACCCTTCCCGCCCCGCCGACGACGACACCCAGTTCATGGTGGGGTCCGTCACCAAGACGTTCACCGCGGTGCTCGTCATGCAGCTGCGCGACGCGGGCCGGCTCGGGCTCGACGACCCGATCGGCACCTGGCTACCGGAGACGAGGCATGCCGCCGTCACGGTGCGCCAGCTCCTGGCCCACTCCTCGGGGCTCCAGCGTGAACCGGTCGGCCAGGTGTGGGAGACGTTGGAGGCACCCGACACCACGGAGTTCCTCACCGGACTGGAGAAGGCCGAGCAGGTGTTGTCGCCGCACTTCGTCTTCCACTACTCCAACCTCGCCTACGGGCTCCTCGGGCAGGTGGTCGAGCGACTCGACGGCCACAGCTGGGAGACGTCCGTCACCGAGCGGATCCTCCGGCCGCTGGGCATGACCCGGACCGGGCTCGCCCCGGGCGCGGACCGGGCCGTCGGCTACGAGGTCGACCCGTTCGCCGGGACCGCGACGGAGGAACCGGTCCTGGACCTCAAGGCCACCGCGGCGTTCGGCGGTCTCTGGAGCTCGGTCGCCGACATGGCTCGTTATGCGGCGTTCGTCGCCGACCCGGACCCTGGCGTCCTGTCCGCGGACTCGCTGGAGGAGATGTGTCGTCCACTCGTCATGGTCGACCCAGACGGCTGGACCAGCGGCTACGGGCTGGGGTTCGGCCTGGCTCGCCGCGGAGAACGGATCTACGTCGGCCACGGGGGAGCGATGCCGGGCTACCTCACCGGGCTGCGGGTGCGCCGGCCCGACAAGGTCGGCGTCGTCGCCTTCGCCAACAGCACGTCCCGCGCGATGACCCTCGCCCTGGCCGGCGACGTGCTCGACGCCATTCTCGATGACGCGCCGGCCGTGCCGAAGGCGTGGGTCCCGGAGCAGCCCCGGCCGGAGGTTGGCGAGCTGCTGGGGTCGTGGTGGAGCGAGGGCGAGGAGCTGGTGCTCGAGGTCCGTCTGGGTGAGCTGTGGATGCGGGTGCCGGGTGGCGCGGCCACCGACGAGACCCGCTTCCGGCGTGAGTCGGCGAGCACCTTCCGCGCGGTCGAGGGCCGCGAGCGCGGGGAGGTCCTGGAGCTCGTCCGGGACGACGACGGTTCGCTGGAGAAGCTGTACTTCGCGACCTACGCCGTCACTCGCGTGCCGAGGGCATTCGCCGACCTGACCTAGCCCCCGCCGTGCGTCCGGCAACCCCGTTGCCCGGGCGACCGACCTGCCGGACGCACTGCGGGGCGAGTCAGGAGGGGAAGTCGCCGCGCTTGACCTGGGGCTTGGGCATCCGGGTCGGCCGGATCTGGAAGCTGCGCATGATGGCGTACATCGCGCCCCCCGCGGGCACCTTGCCGGCCCCGAACCTGGAAATGAGCTTGGTCTTGATCCGGCGCCACATCAGCAGCGCGTCGATGATCGCGACGACCACCAGCCCGTAGACGAGGATGAAGACCGCCGTCAGCGCCCATGTCGTCTTCACGAGGGACAGGAGCAGCACGACGAGCATGACCGGGAGCATGATCTCGCCGACGCTCCACCGGGCGTCGATGTGGTCACGGATGAAGCGCCGCTCGGGACCCTTGTCGCGAGCCGGCAGGTGCGCGTCGTCACCGGTGACCATGGCCTGACGCTGCAGGGCCAGCGCCTCCTTGCGCTTGACCTTGTCGGTGTTCCGGGCCACCTTGCGGTCCGTGATGACGAGCGGCCGCTTGTTTGCGGCCTGCTGGACGCTCCGCTTGGGCGTGGGTCGGCCTTTCGCACCCGGACGCGGGTCCTGCGCGGTCGACGCGGTGAGCTGTGCGGTGAGGGACTTCTTCTTGCTCCAGAACACGGCCCCAGAGTATGCCGTGCGGCCGGCTTTCGCCGCATCCCACCGGCGCGGGGCGGCTGGCCGGTGGGTGACGCCCGCCGATAGGGTCGCTCGGATGAGCGACGACGTGCTGACCCAGGACCAGATCACCGCCATCAAGGAACGGGTCGCCGGGCTGATGCCCCAGGTGCGCGCCGACCTCGAGGCGCTGACCCGCATCCCCAGCGTCTCGCTCGACTCCTTCGACCAGCAGCACGTCGAGGTCAGCGCCCTTGCCGTGGCCGACCTCCTGCGGGCCGAGGGGCTCGACGTCGAGATCGTCCGCGAGGGCGGGCGCCCAGCCGTTCTCGGGCACATCGACGGCCCCGAGGGCTCGCCGACGGTGACGCTCTACGCCCACCACGACGTCCAGCCACCCGGCGACGACAAGCACTGGGACTCCCCGCCGTTCGAGCCCACGGAACGCGACGGCCGGCTCTATGGTCGCGGCGCGGCGGACGACAAGGCCGGGGTCATGGCCCACGTGGCCGCCCTGCGCGCTCACGAGGGCAGGTTGCCCGTCGGCGTGACGGTCTTCGTCGAGGGCGAGGAGGAGATCGGCAGCGACTCGCTCCTCGCCATCCTCGAGCGGCACGGCGAGAAGCTGCGCGCCGACGCCATCGTCCTGGCCGACTCCGGCAACTGGGACATCGGCGAGCCGGCGCTGACGACGACGCTGCGCGGGATGGTCCGTGTCGTGGTGACGGTGACGACCCTCGACCACGGTGTCCACTCCGGGATGTTCGGCGGGGCCGTGCCGGATGCCGTCACCGTGCTCGTCCGCCTCCTTGCGACCCTCCACGACGAGGACGGCAACGTCACGGTGGCGGGGCTGAGGTCGGGTGAGGCGTCCAACCTCGACTACTCGGAGGCACGGCTGCGCGAGGAGTCGGGCCTGCTCGACGGGGTCTCCCTCATCGGCTCCGGCTCGCTGTTGACCCGGATGTGGAACAAGCCGTCGATCACGACGATCGGCCTCAACGCGCCCTCCGTCGAGACCGCGTCAAACACCCTCGTGCCCACGGCCTCGGCCAAGGTCTCGATGCGGATCGCGCCCGACGAGGACCCGCGGGAGGCCTTCGGGCTGTTGACGACCCACCTCGAGGAGCACGTCGCGTGGGGTGCCCGGCTGC
>JAABUW010008199.1_pt1 | contig 12278 bp, 13 predicted proteins | sample 5560081 | NCBI WGS metagenome assembly JAABUW01 (sample SAMN10711882, study PRJNA513363) | rock metagenome | isolation source: Antarctica rocks | place: Antarctica: Victoria Land, Knobhead sud | reverse complement strand
AGAGGTAGAGGAGCAGGAGTGGGAAATTACGGAGATTCTTGAGAAGAGAGCGGCCGGGTCAGAAACGGAATATAGGGTACGCTGGGAAGATACATGGTTGCTCAGCAGTGAATTGGGAAGCGCACAGCGGTTGTTGGAGAAGTTTGAGGCAAAAGGCCGAGCACAGCATGGACGTAAACGGGGTAGACCGGCTCGGACGGACAAAGGCTGGTGATCGTGCATTTGTCCGTAACCACATCGTGGGTGCGTGTACGGCCATGTCCCTGCGTCAAGCAAGCACGCAGCCTATTCGTTGCCAAAGGCTCAGCTGCAGCGCGAAAGGAGGTGAAGGGATTAATTTGCAAAATTGGTTGACCGTCAATGAAGAACAGGAAAGCAAGCGAAGACAAGGGTGTATTTCGAGATTTGTTAACTATTTTAGAGCTTGGGTCTGCTGCATATTGAATTAAAATAATGCAATAAAGGACGAGAAGAGAGTTGTTGTAGCCACTTCTTGTACTTAACGTCTAAGGGGGGCTTCCAAAACCTCTGTCAGCCATATCTCCAGGAGAGAACTCCCGAGCTCATTATTCCAGGAGGTCTGACGTTGTTTGCCTCCTATGATCCAATACCGGCTCATCCAAGGGGCATCACCTTGCACTGCCTCAGAAGAGTTTTCCTGAGAGACGTTACCTTGGATAGCCCAAATACCAGGTGGCGAGGCATCATGGGCACCGCCTCAAGCTGCCCCAGAAGATTTCTCCTGGGAGACGGTGGAGCAGGACTGGAGCAGATGGAGGCTGCCATTGTTTCGTAGTCGTGCTTGCATGGGGTCAATATTCTAGGGGAACCGCTACCCGTACACCCCCCCGGCTTACATGTACGAGTACTCGTACTCGTACACCCCCCCCGGGGAACCTGAAATTTCCATTGCGCATCACTCAGTTACACACCAAATTTAGTAGGCAATCCAAGGGTTTACATATGATCCTGAGCAACCTCTCCATGACCTTCCCCACAGGCTCAAATTCGGTTAATCTAGCCTAGTAAACTCACACATCAGACTTCCTTCTGACGCTCATCATCGCCATCGCCATCGCCATTGTCATGACCACCCTCACCGACGCCCCACCTGTCAGCACCGCCTCCGCCGGCCCCATGTCTTAGGCTCCACCTCACGTTTCGGGGAAGGTCTATGACGATGTGAAACTCCTGATTGAAGGGCTCAATAAACACGCTGGGCCAGAGGGCTATGCTGTCGTCACTGCACGCTCCAAGAAGTCCAAGAAAGGTGTTGATCGGATCGTCTATATACGGTGCGATCGTGGGGGAAAAGCAAGTCTAAACTTAGCGGGTTTTGGAAGACGTCTCCACAGTGGCACACGGCTCATGGAGTGTCCTTTCAGCGCCGTCGGCAAACGGAACAAGGAGGGTGGCTGGTATCTTGAAGTCATACGAAACGGGGTCACAATCATACTCCTACACTCGTCTCAGCTCATCCAGCTCTTCGAAGGCTAGCCATGACAGAGGAGGTTCGGGAATCAATAAGTTCTCTTATCAAAGCCGGGGTCAGGTCAACGCAGGTTCTCACTCATCTTCGGCTTGGTGCTAATCAGGAAAACCCTTTCTTCACACGACATGACGTCTACAATGTAAAGAATCAGCAGAGAAGACAAGCTCTTGGCGTTTTAAGTTCTGTTCAGGCCCTTCTTCAAAATCTGGAACGCGACTCCTGGTTCTGGCAGTACGAAAAGGACGAGCTCGATAGGATCACCAAACTCTTCTTCAGTCGATCAAACTGTCGTGATATGCTGACACGCAACAGCGAGGTACTCATCATGGACTGAGGAACAGCAAAGGATAAAGACACCTAGGTGGCAGGTCTCGGCCATGCTTGCAGGGAGGTGGAGCCATATTCTGCACGAGAATGAGTCTAACAGCGAAAGGGATGGGCTCTACGATGTGCGGCTGAGGATTCTTGAGATGGTGGTGGAGATCAGGCAGGCACACGGTAAGAAAACGGTTGTCGTTTTGCACGATATCTATCTATGTTCCAGCACCACCTCGCTCTTGCCTTCATTGACTAGTGTGCAGGGGCCCATGAGGCAGGAATTCGAGTATTTGATAAGGGCGCTCCTGCATCTGATTTAGCCATCGAAGTTCCAAATTGGATAAAGCATCTACCGCAGTGATCGCCGCATTGTACCCTTTTTCGAAAACTTCGTTAAAGCATTCATCGATATGCTCATTTGAGAAAAACTTAACAGTCAAGGACTCTGTCGACCATACTGCGTAATCAAGAGACCCAAATTGAGAGACAAAGTCGAAGAAAGCAAGTGGCGAGATTCCCAGAGGTTGAATCATCAAAATCCTGTTGAGCGGTGTTGACTGAGTACAAAGATTTGGCAAAGTGTACTGCTCCGGTCGGAATCTTGTTTCCCAATCATTCTGCCGCCACGATGTGAGGAACACGCAAGGGCGGAGGTGGAACCTGCGCCTTTGTTACTTTTACTGCCGGATAAACGTCGCTTCTGACTTACTATTGGTCGATTCCATTGCACTGTGAGTATCCAGCAGGGGACCAGACAAAACGTAAGATTGTCCGAACGAAGTTGAAAGAGAGAATCGAATGGGATGCCCTTTGCCGTTTTATATAAGCCCAGTTCCAACAGACACGCTTTATCTCTGGGCCGCCCTTTCATCTCAAGCGCAGGGTGAAGATTAGGGGTGCAGATACTCTGATGAGTCTCCTTTCCCCAAAACAGGAAAGCGCCTCCAAATTCGGGGTGGAGGTGATCAACTCCTTCGGTCTATGTATGATCTATCACGTAACCTAGCTCGGGTTTACTTCCAGGGTTTCGCGGAAGCTTTGGAGTAGCCTTGTTGGTGAGGCCTTGGACTGGGAAACGATGGCGAGCTTATGCCCGGCTCATTCACGCTTTCGAAAGTTTTGGGGCTTGTGACCCTCGCCGATTGGGAAATGCAAGGTCTGGCTCGTTTCCAGCGACATACCTGGCATACATACATTCTCTCGACCTCTTGACGGTAGGTTCCATTGCACAACCTATTATCTACACAAACGATCTGGGCCTCTCCGCATATCAAGAAGACAGGAAGGAAGAAAGTCTAAAGCCTATTAAGCCCTTGGGAAGACATTTTACTTTCTGCAGTCATTACAGCGCGGATGATCGCAATAACGATCCCCGCACCAATATCCTTTCGTCGGTTCTGTCCATTGTTTGCAACGACAACACCATCTCTTGCCCTCTCTTCGTTCCCCCTCCTCAAAATCATGCCCGAAATGAATCCTCCTGGAAGATGTTACCTAGGAGAGCCTGGGTTACCAGGTGGCGAAGTATCACGGCCACCCACCTCACGTTGCCCCAGAAGGATTCTCCTAGGGGACATTACCTAGGAGAGCCCCAATTACCAGCAGAATTGGAAGAAGGGGCCAGAATTGGAGCAGGGCGTCACAACTGGAGCAGGGCGCCAGAATTGGAGCAAGGTGCCAGAACTGGAGCAAGGCGCCAGAACTGGAGCAGGGTGCCTGAATTGGGGTAAATCGAAAGAAGGTGGAGCAGCAGGACTGGAGCCGACAGAGAGACTTTCAACTAACAAACGAATGTCTAATTAATTTGTGCAAAGAGAGGTTTGTATAACGGTGAATGGCATTAGAAGTTACGCACAATTATGTAAATACCCGAACAGCTATGCAACCTGAGTATCGCCACCTCATCTCTTCACAAGGAAATTGCAAATATCTCCCGCAACGCAGTCTTCTCACAAACGACGCGCTATCAGAAGTAGCTCACCATCCCAGACGTGCATTCCGTCTTTATCAAGCTACTAGCTCTTTCATTAGACACACAATGCTTGACGTAATTATTCACCATACGGATATTTACTTGAAGGTTAGCAGGCCGATCACACCTTGGTCCTACTGAAAGCGATTCAAGTATGAGTGGGACGTTGGTCATCAACGGAGGGCCACGGATAATTAAACAGAAAGTATCCACAGTCTTATGGGTGACATTTGCCGCCGTCTCATGGCGAATGTTGTTCAACCTCATCTTTGCAATTGCGATCCGATTCATGCTCTTGAGCGCGGGCTGGAAGATGAACATAGCCGCAATTCTCTCTGCGATTGCAATACCAAGCTGAACGGCCTTCCTACGTAGAGAGTGAGTCGGCGTTGCTGTCATTCGAGTAGTCAAAAGCATCTATCAGCAGTGTTGAATCTGGAGCGGAATTCCGAATCTCATCGTCGGTGGCCAGCTCTATCTTAAACTGGCGGGTTTTTAACTTGACGGTGCTAGAAAGGATATCGAAGAGGTGTGCCAGCTTAGGTACGTAGCTCCAAAGGTGCGGGCGAAGCTCGGCGAGAGCATCAACGAATAGAACCCGAGCGTCGCGGGGGATCTCGGTTTGAAAGCTAACGCAGATCAGTGGATACCGGTCAAAGCTCGTGGTTAACACTTACGAAGATTCCGAAATACTCTGAAAAGCGGGCAGTATTCGAATATGATGCGGTACCAGAGTGAGGAGAGCGAGAGAGGAGAATCGGGTTTGGATCAAAGACCAGATAGTCCCTTCCTGTCTCCACCTCCTCAGATTGCGCTGAACATCCAGAAATGCGGACCTTTCGGCAGGATTGATAGAAGAGTCCCATCCTCTCATCCTTGGATGGATCTTGATAACCATAGCTTTGATAGATTTGGTAAGTGCACATCCGCTTTGAATCTCCATCTGCCCAGATCGGTCTTGGAAAAGGTCCGCCCCTTCATTGATTAGTGAGGTAAAATGAGCGCGCACGAACCGTTGGAGGATGATGTTGATCAATCCGAGACGTTCCGTCCAGAGGCCTACCATGTACAAGTGGCTTGATAAGTCGAGTGAAGCATTCATAACCTCTTCTGGTGCTAACACGCGGTATTGAGCAACGGCCCCCTTGAGAGCCACGAAATGTTCAGGACAACCGAACGCCGCCACCATTTGAAGCAAACGAAAGGCCCGGTTATATCCCATCGGGATCTTGCTTCTTTGGATATGGCAATTAGCGAAGCGCTCCAGGTACTTTATCCAGGGGCATGAAGGGGACGACTTGAAGAGGGTTGAGACGCTGGCTTTTATGACCGCGAGATCCAATCGTCGAGTATCGCCTTCATCCCAGTCCGAGCCGCTTTCATCAACGTTGGAAGTTTGAGCCTCGACCTCTTCAATCTGTAATTTTCTTCGTTTCGCTTGGGTGGAGTCAAGATTGAACGCGTAGGAGCGAGGCGCAGCACCAACCTGCCATGACCTTGAGATTTCCGGATACAGTACGCTCTTCAGCATAATCTGCTCGCTAGCCTCGTAAAGAGACCTCGCCAGTAGTAGCTCGGCATAAAAAACCCTTAAGCTATCTGCCTCGATCGGCGCTCCGTTGACGACCTCACCCTGGCTGAGGCGCCTCGCATTCTCCAAAAGATATATCCCGCAGTCCGAGCCATTAGTCTGTTGATGTGAGCGCTACCAAGTCATTAGCCAATGAACTTATGGAATCGGCAAGTGTACTTACGCCTTCAATGGGAGGGTTCCACGTGGAATAGTCTTGACTGAGTTTCTCACCGACACGCTTCATTTGCGCCTCCACAAATTCACAACAACCACCCAGATCATAACCGGGCAATGAGCTGTAGTAGCTTATCGTTTGAATCGGAATATCTACCACGATCAGGATCCAGTGATCGCTGGGGTTGTGCGGAATGATTATGCGTGTATGTTTTCGTCCGACTGACCATACGGGCCCGTTCAGCATCTCCTTTCTCTTTCGAACGTCATTGACATCGAATTCCGTATGCTTACTGTGCAAGACTGTGGTACATGCACCCCATCTGAAAAGCGATAAGACACACATGAGTGGGGACGTCGAAAGCCACCTCGAGGGGAGAAAGGAACTCAAGTCTTCCCTCACTTCTTCCTTCGTTCTGGTCCGGAATTGAACGTCGGAATAATCACCAACGGAGATCAACTTAAGCTCAGCTTCTTTGATAACTTCGCCAACAGTCTGCGCTTTCGGCTGAAAGTCGAAGCCACAAGAGAGGCGCCGGGAACCCAGTCCCGCCTCATCTTCCCGTAAGAAAGGTTCGCGTGCGGCAAGGTCTCGCACCCAATGGTCGCAGTCCATCTCGAAGATGTGATCGACCATGGGCTTTGAGAATGCCCTTGGGGGAGGATTATTGTTGACGTATATGACCTTTCCACCATTTCGACGTACCGCGGGAATCAGCTTGCTCTTTAGTTCGTACCTCGGACCCTCAATTGCCAATGATGTACCAACGACCAGGAGGACATCAGGCCTTGAGTTCGCGTCTTTGTCGATAATCCTCGCTTTTTCTTCGCTAGAAGGATCGTCAATATCTTGGAATAAGACAATGTTGGGTCGCAAATGTCCAACGTGAATGTTCGTTCTTCCTCCCCTTCTCTGCCGTTCTTCTACCCTCGACGCGCATTCAGGGCATGATACGAGCTCTCCGGAAGCAAGAGCTGTCTCGCGTACGCCATCCCAGCTCGTGAGATGCCTGCAATAAGAGCACCTAAAGGAGTCAAGGTTGCCATGCAGCTGGACCACGTTGCAGTCCTTGGACTCGATATCAGCATTCAAGCCAGCCCTTGCCTCCAATCCATCAAGATTCTGAGTATAACATCTTTGGAGCTTTCCGCATCTTTGAAGAGTTTGGAGAAATCGATGCGTATCCGTTTGAACCAGATCTTCGGATTTTGCCTTGTTCCTTATTCCAATCAAGCATTTATACAATTCTTTTCTCCTCTCTTCATCATCAAGCACTTCTTTCTCGAAAAGCCCTCTATTCGTCTTGTGAAGGCCAGTCTCAGACCGAAAGTCCTGGATAACTGTTATTCAAAGCTGGCCAAGGGTATAGATCGATACTCACAGGTATACCGCAATTCGTACTAATTCCGGCGCCCACAAACACGATGATTCGATGAGCCTCGTTAATGACACTGGCGACCTCCTGCAGTTCGTGCTCAACATTTTCCGTGACGTCTTCGAGTGTTAGCTATCGCCAGAGCCAATGGTTTGGTGGAAAATACCTGCGGGGTTTCCCACTGGAGATGATTCATTGCAGCCTGTCTCGGTTCCGTCAATCGACATACATGATGAGGCATCTTGCGAATCCTCTTGGGCGGATGCTGTAGGTCCTGCCGTCGAGGAATTGTTGCCATCTGTATTTGCTTGATCACTGAGCGTCGTGATGGTGTCGATTTTATATTGTGGATTTGCAGTGCGAGTGGATGTGGAGACCAGCCCTGCTTTATGGTTTCGCCGAGTCGTACTGGGTGTAGTGTTTGCCTGCGAATGAGCCGCCGCAGGGTGGAAGTCCTTATCGGTTGCTCGGCCTTTACCAGAGAGCCGTCGAATCTCGGTATGGAGGACGTCAATGATCTTGCGATTTATGTTACCGTCCTCTTCAGGATTTGATTCCTCCAGCAAACTCCTGAGACGGTGTTCAAATTGGAAAGAAGCTTAGTAGTCTTCGAAGGATACCTTGGAACGTCTTACCGTGCGAATTTGAACATCCATTGTAGATGTCTCAAAGCATCGTTGGCAGACCAAAGGTCGATGTTTTGTCGATTTAGGGTCTAAATATGCCGTAGCATCCACAACTGACGCCGAACATTGACATCCATAATTGAAGCCCCTTTCGAACAGCCGCATCCAAAACTGGTCCCCTGTCCTGTAGTCGTCATTAGCGCAATTTGATAGTATCGATTGGCTCATTCTCCAGCAACAGTCAAGGGGAAAAGCGAAGAGAAGGTAAATTGCTCCAGTTTAGTGGACGGCCAATGAGAAAAGGCAAATGGATTGACGGACTGCTCCATGCAGATAGGCAGAAACTTAAGTACAAGGAGAATGTCAGAGGTAGCCATGATTTGCTGTTTTCAAGGCAAAGCAAGTGTAAGTAAGCCTGCGAAGTGCATAACAGCTAACCCAACTATCTATACCCACGCTAGTCAGACATTCAGCCAAAGGAGTAGCTATCAAGGTGTTCCGAATCCAGCCATAACCACAAGCTGACGAAAGAAGTACTGCCTACGAACCTTATCTGTTAAATAATATCAGCGTTAGAGACATTCTGCGAAAGTTCTAATCGCCCTTTCATATCAAGGTCTGCAAGCTCATTACTGATTCTGACACCTGAAACGCAATCTTCCGCATAGGCGATCTCATCTTCGCTGATTCCTAGACAGTCCTTCGGAATCCAGACAACTGGGCTTCGAGGGTTAGCAGCCTCATGCTCGTACCCGCGCCGATTTGTTATACGGAGTTGGTTCCGTGCGAGCTCGTCAATGCTTTCTTGGAGATCTCGAGGGACCTTCTTGGGAGGTGTTATCCAGCCATAAAAAATGTGCGCTAGACGGCGTAGAGGATCGAGCGCAGCTCGCGAGGAGTGCCCCCCATCCGATGTTCCCTCCTGACCCTCTCCGTCCTTCGTGGAGGCTGGCAGATATTTAAGAATCGAGGCGAAGACGTTTCCCAGTAGCAATTGGTAAATAACCGTCGACGTTGTGGCAATCATCATAATCACGGCCTGACCAATACCGGTTAAAACACCCCGGTCATCGCGAATAGACAGGAAGAGACCTATCAGGCATAGCTCCATCATGTAGACCCCTGTAAAAAGTTGCTTCAAAGCTGTCGGGTAAAGTCGACCTCCAGTATCGTACGGGAACGCAGACACGTAGAGCAAGTTGTAACGGAATACGAACAAAAAAAGGCCGAAGGTGACCACGCTGAAGGCGAGAATGATGGGGGCGATGACTGAGTAAGTCAAACCTGAACCGTCAGCAGAGTCGTCAGAAACGATGTAAGCGTCTTACCAATACATGCAAGGTTCGTGTAAAGCGGATACAAGGTCCCCCATCGAATCTCCGGTAAACTCATCTGTCTTTGCCACTTCTGCCTCGGTGTACGATCCATCCAAGGGGCAAGGATAAGCCAGTTGATTAAACCCTCGGCTTGCAGGAGGGCACCTGCACTCACCGAGAGACCTTGCAAAATGAGATAGGAGAAAAAATAATTGCTTGCCTTGGGGAGATTTCTGGCCAACAACGCGGGTGCAGAGTCCAGGCCGTGGAGAATGTCTTGAGCGATGGCCGTGATACTGGAAGAAAACGACACCGTGAGAGAGTTTTGCACAAAGAGAAAGACAAAATAGTATTTCTGCAGCGACAGCTCCACTGCCGTCTCCGTTAATAGACCTTGCCAACCCGTGAGAATGCGCAGGATCAGTGGCAGCAGTACAGTCAGTACTACCAACATCAACTGCGGCAGGACGCCTTGAATGATTCCACTAAGCCACGCTGGAGCGCCGGCTATCCAGCGAAGCCATGACACGGAGTCTCCGAGATTGGTGATCTGAGAGAGGAAGCCCGTGAAAGCGACGGGTATCGCCCACGTAATGAGAAGTGAAGCGATGGCGATCCACACCAACCCAATCCGCACATATCGATTCCACCACCGTCGAGATAGACTACTCCATCGGATTTCCTCCACGGATACGTCAATGTGCTTGACTGATAGGCGCAAGGGAGCGGAATTCAGCAGCGTCTGAGAGGCCATATAGGCGGCGGATTGGGTGTTGAATCGTATGAAGGCCGATCTCATCCGCGGATATTTGCTCGATTCTCTTCCGTTCGAATCGAGCTCGGCCAGCTCCCTTTGGTCTGCCCTGATCTCCTTGTTCAAACGTGCCAGCTCCCCTAAGCAGTGGTCGATGGTATCAACCCTCTTTCCGATGAGAGAAATTACAGGCATCCAAATCCACCCGTTTATTGGAAGGTACATATGATCACGGTCTTTCTTCTTCAGGTAGCGCTTCCACAACGGTCCTTCCTTTTCAGTATCCGACCCCCTCGGTTGTGCAAGCTCACGGCTCTTGCGTTGACGGAAGGACGTCACAGCCGATGTGATAAGGCTGGTCTCCGCGGCCTCCAGGGCGGTAAGGAGCTTTTTTCGCTCCTGCATCTTCTTCGACAGAGCAGAGAGATCTCGATTGATCCATACAGAACGAACTCCATCAGGGAATATGCTGTAGAGATCCTTCAATATCGGAAGATCTTTCTCAGGAATATCGGTCACTAAAATGGTGTTGGTGGCCTTCAAAAGACGATGCTCAGGCGACGCGAGGTAAGCATGGCGGACGTGAACGTAAAACAACAGTTCCACATAAATAGTATAACATATGAACACAATCACAAGTAAGGCCATCACCAAATGGGCCCAGCAGAATGCGGTGTGATCGAGCCCAATATTGGCCCAGCTATACCTATCGAGACCTCGGGTCAGACCCGCAGCATCATTACCGCCACGGAAATTTAGAGGGACGAGAATGGGTATAACGATGACCGATAGACTGGTGAAGATTGTGAGAAGCGTGCGGATATATCAAAGAAAGAAGAAAGCATCGAGGCCAGAGTGCTGTAAAACGATCCTGTCGGGTAGCTGGAATATACGTGAAATCCAGGATAGAGTCCCTGAAGGGCGTTGACTGGTGCGTTGTCCCTCAGGCACTAGGTAAGTTCGAGGTTGACTGTCACACCGAATCAGTATCTTTGCGCGTGAAGGATAACTGAGACTTACTAGATTTGTTTGAGTCTATCCTTAAGAAAGACAAAAATGCAGACCTCAATAGCAAATACGGCCGCGGATGTGGCGAGTGACGCCAGAAAGGTTCGTAGCGAGAGCCCTTGAGCGTGTTGTGCTTTTTCTGGTGAGGCGTTGAGCGCAGTGCCAGCACTGCTGAGCGAGGACGTCATTGTCGTCGATATCATCAAATGTATAGAAAGCAAGCTGCAGGAGAAACGCCTTTCGGCAGTGTTCTGACTGTTTCCTTCCCGCCAGGTATTGGTCGCGCAATCTTCCCTGCAGGGAAAGCAATTTCCAAGCTTTTACTCTAAGCTATTAAGACTTTTGTGAAGACAAAGGTTGCATAGTATTTGGATATTCATGGAGCTTGGTCAGTCCGCGGATTGGACAAAGGTCTTATACGCAAACATGCTCGTAGACTCCAGACGGAGGGTGTCCACCTCCAGGCAACATTGTGCTCCAAAAACTGGATGCTAATCTTAGATCGGGGCAGTTAACTGCAACCCCTGCCCTGTGTTGCATCGTAGCTTTGTCCGAGATGTTCCGAAGGGCCGAAAGATGCGGAAGCATTTGCCATCTGCCTTTGATGTGTCATACTGGAGAAAGGACCTCTTTGTAGATGTCTTGAAGGGTCAAAAGACGTGAAGGTGTTCCCCAGGTGGGTTTGATCTATTATTCTTCTAGACCTACAGTTGATATTGAAAGCGGCCCACTTCCGCGTTGAACTAGCGATTGTGTAGGGTATGTATAGTAGATACAGAAGGAACAGCTGCTATGGCAAGTCTGTAACAGCACGGCGGATCTCAAAGTCATTATCCAAGCAATATTCTGCCAGCAAGACTATTCATGGAGGTTATAATAACAAAGCATCCGTCTTAATGACATGCATTAGCGTCAAAAGCTTAAAATTCTTTATTCTGCCCCACACTGCCCGTCATGCAGCTTTTCATCATCCGCGGTCTACATCTCCAAATATTCCTTGTTCAAGGCTGGTTTGACACTATTGTAGATGCTCAAGATTGTGTGGCAAAAGTATCAGCTATATTGAATCGACATGGCCGTCACAAACAAGCTCGTTCCAGAAGCTGAAGCGCAACGGGCTGAACTGGAGAAAAAATTGCGGGCTGAGCTGGAGAAACCATTACCGAACGCTAATATCGAGAAGGATGGGAATGGCAATCTCAAATACAAGAACCTCGGCGCACATGTTCTACCTTTACTACGGATTCTAGAACTTGAGCTTAAGGCGAGTTTGGTCTACTCTTCCAAGGATACCTCTAACGATCTGTGTCCAGGACTGGGGCTACACGGTGTGGAGATTTTCGACTCCAATAAATATCGACAACGTGACAGGACCTGTCTACCTAATACCGATACGCACCGTATCAGGGACGCCACAGATTGAACCAGGAGGTCTGCTGGAGCCTGGTTACAGAACGTATGTGAACGGTGTAAAGCTTCAGCCGGAGTTGGATTGTCTATTTATCGTGCCTCTGCGCAAGAAAGACTCCTAAGCGCACATGAATTGAGAAGAGGTTCCAACAAGCTGTGGATCTTTATTTCGAGCCTGAGCGGGTGCTACCAGGTTCGAAGGGTTGGATAATATGGTGTGGTTGTTTGCTTGTACAAGACCATAAGATGTCGGGGGTGT
>JAABUW010008198.1_pt1 | contig 12279 bp, 14 predicted proteins | sample 5560081 | NCBI WGS metagenome assembly JAABUW01 (sample SAMN10711882, study PRJNA513363) | rock metagenome | isolation source: Antarctica rocks | place: Antarctica: Victoria Land, Knobhead sud | reverse complement strand
GGCCACGGGCTCCCTGGTTTGCTGTCAAGGTTTAGGGTTTAGGGTTTCTCTCCATGAGGTAGAGTGGCTACAGGCTTTATTTGGGAATTGTCTTCTTGACTTTTGCAAGATTGCTCGTGGCTGTCTTCTATTGTTGCTTTCTGCCCGAGCAGACAGTCCAGCAAGCTCCTAGCAGACCTCAAGTGTTATTTTATGTGTGGCAACAGCCCTGACCCTGATGGCAACAGCCCTGTCATGAAATGCAACTGCCTTGCCCTTGGATGCAACAGCCCTGTCCCCAATTGCAACAGGCCTTTTGAGGTGATCTTACATGAGATGATTTTTACATAAAATAATTTGTTTAGTATGACATCCCAAGGAATGCATGAAAGCACTCAGTGATATTTGCACACAGCAATCTTCCTGACTGCGGTATGCCTTGCTGATGGCAATCTTCTGGTTTTGTGGCTGTGCAGGCAGCATGACAAGCTGCTAGCACAGATCTTCAGTCTCAAGGAGTCCATACAGAAACTAAGGAATGGTTATAAGAGCAGCTTGCGTCCACTCTTACCACCTGCTGATGACAAGTTCATGGTTTCATGGCTACGCAGGCAGTATGACAAGCTGCTGGCAGATTTCAGCAGTCCCAAGGAAGGCACCAAGGCCCTCAAATTCGACACCAAATACCCCAAGCCCTTTGTCATTCAGTTCAAGACGGTCTTCGACAAATACTGGGCGGCATACTGGCGAATGCCCGAGTACAATGGCTTCAGATTCTTCTATGCCATCAGCGTAGGGCTTCTGTTTGGCGCCATCTTCTGGCGGCTAGGGTAAGAGCTCTGGCCAACTGCATTCACTGCTGTGCTGTACCTGTCTCTGCTGCCATTGTCACGCTTTTGCTCCCCAGCACTCATATCAGTACCACTAGCCTGCTTGTCTTGCCATATCAGCGTGCATGCAGCCATACCTGTATGGTGACATAAACTAGCAGCAGTTGCCCTCAGGGCTTCATCCATGCTGTCTGAGTTGGCATGCACAACGCCAGCCTTTGCTCAGCAGCCCTTGTACAAGTCCAGCGCAGTACAGCTGTGACCCAGTCATTCTTTCATGCACATTCATTTGTTTGCTTGTCCATTCGTTTGTTCGTTCATTCATTCACTCACCTGCTCCCTCCATTCATTGATCGATTTGCTGATTCATTTGTTCGTCTGTTTGTTTGTTTGCTCGTTCCCTCCATCAATCAATCTATCCATGCATCCATGCATCTTTTGAAAGCCGTCATGTGATGATGCAGAGACAAGGTGACCAGTCAGGCAGGTCTCACAAACGTGCTGGGGGCGCTGTATGCCAGCGTCCTCTTCTTCGCTGTCATCAACGCCCTCATAGTGCAGCCGGTGCTGTCAGCAGAGAGGGCGGTGTCCTACCGCGAGAGGGCCGCCGGAATGTACTCCTTCTGGCCCTGGACCCTTGCAATTGTAAGTGCCTTTGTCCAAGCTGTGCAGGAATTGTAACTGCTTCATCAATGCTGTGCAGTATGTGTAGGGTCTTTGTTCCTGATGGGCAGCAATCATAAGTGCTGTGTCCATTCTGAATGCAGCAACGGTAGATGCTGTGTCTGTGCTGTGCCAGCCCTGTCTTGACATGTTCTAGCACATGCATGCTGGGCTCTGAAAGCGCTGCTGGGATGTGTATCCTTCCTGGTCTTGGGCCTTGCATCAACACTGAGACGACCTACGTTTCTCCCTGCAGCTCTGACTGGGTGTACATTTGCCTGTTGTCATCAGACGTATGCATGTCGTCATCATTTCAGTGCAGAACCTCATTGCATCAATCGGATCATCTTCTGTGTAATGTTCTGTTTAGATGGGAGTGCATCTGTGCTGCGCTGGGAGTGCTGTGCTGGCATATGCCTGACTCGGTCTTTAGACCCTTGCACTGGTTTGGCAACCTGTCTGTCGTTGTTTGTGTGCATCATGTCAATGCATGGCAAAGGCTGGCAATGGGCCTGCTGCAGGGTAAGCCAACCAGTGGCTGAGTCTGTGCTTGAAATTCTGCCTGTTTGTCCTTTTTGAAGAAGGACTTTTGCTGGGAGGCTTGCTTTTGTATCTTTGCTTGGGTACTCATGTGCTTCTTTGCCACTGCAAGCTTTGTGTAAGTGCATGCAGTCACATGACATGGGGCTGGCAGTTTGTGTATATTTCCCCACATAACTGATTGTAAACTGGTTTGGACACGCGTGGGCTGCTGCAATTTCGCGATGTCTGTCTGTCAATGCTGCATTACAACCTCTTCAGGGCTGGAGCCTGCAAGAAGACTGACGCAAAGCTGTGTAGTCTACCACAGCTGTAGACTGACTGACTAGCTGTGTAGTCTACTACGTCTGTAGACTGACTGATTAGCTGTGTACTGCGCAGGGATGCGTGGAGATCTGCTATATCACACTGCAGTGTTTGTTATTTGTCATGATCGTCTATTGGATGTGCTGGTTTCAAATAGATGCAGGTAAGTCTCAGTGTAATCAGGTCCAAAATGTACGTGCTGCTGCAAACACCAATGATGCTGTATCACAAGACCAGTGCTTGTCATCCACAGACTGTCAGCACACAAACAACGCGTGGCAACTGCAGAAGATGCATATGTGCTAGCCTAGCTGTTTGTACACAGACGTTCGTGCAGAGTGTGATGCTCCTCACGAATGATGTCCATGCAATGCACAGCATGCATATGTGATGCTTGGTGTGGGCTCTATTGTGTTGCTTCAGAGTGGCACAGTCCTGTCTGCCACACGATTGTCTGATTGCGTCAAGTGCCGGAAATTAATGATGTAACTAAGTTATATCATGCTATATCAATAATAATACTAATAAAACTAACTTCTGCTTGCAGGCAAATTCTTCTGGTTCATGCTATATACCTTTGTGACCCTGGTCTACTTCACCTTCTTTGGTAGGCGCCCCTTGCCAATGTGCAAACATCAGAATTTGAGTTCACATCGGCCCTTTCCACCACACCTTTCCAGCAAAGCGCATGGTCGAAAGTCTTTGCGCAATGAAGCAGTCCATGGATGGCTGCATGCTGGCATGACGCGGCAGGCAGCCACATTGTTCATCTGCGGCTGTCACCCATCACATATGACCAAGCATGCACATGATTATGCACTGCCTCAAGTTCTGCTCAGTGTTTCTGGATGTTGAGCACAATGCGCCTTGCTCAGTGATCAATTGCGATATCTTTCCAACACGACAGACTTGGTGTTTGACAACCAGCACTGACACATCGCAGGCCAGGTATGACTGCTTTCTACTGCTGTCTTCTGCATCACATGTGTCTTGCAGGGATGATAGCTGTTGCTCTGACTCCGAACCTAAAGATTGCGGCAGTGTGCACCTCCTATATGGTCACCGTCTTCCACCTCTTCGCCGGCTTTGTGATCACACAACCCAACATGCCCGGCTGGTGGTGAAACCCTCTCTTCATCTTCTTCGACTTGTTATCACCTCTGATGTCGGAACTTACATCTGACTCATGGTTCAAAGGCTGTTTGTCTGGCTCTTTCTCATGACTGCTGCATTGCTTTGACTCAACTGCATGTCTTCAGTTGTCAGGGCTGCCTCTCTGTCTGGCAGCATCATCTGCAAAGAAGCTTGCAGTTGGCTCAACTGCTGCAGATTTGTGCCTGAGCAGAAACATCACTACGTCAACTTATGCTGAGTCTGTCTCTCTTGATGCAAGACAAGAATCAGTTCAACGACACACTCGGACCAGCTGTCCGTTGCACCTGGAGCAATGTAGCGTTGCACGTGCATTTCTTGCACGCAGCTGCGTCAATGCAACAGCAAAACTGTGGAACCTGCAAGCCAAGAGACGTGATCAGATGTCTCTTGCAGGGTGTGGCTTCCTTACCTGAACCCTATCTTTTGGACAGTGTACGGACTGATTGAAAGTCAGGTTGACAACTTGGATGCGCTTGTCACCCTCACCAACCAACAGCAAGTGCCGGTCTATGAAGCTGTGGAAATGCTGTTTGGCTACCAGTAAGCAAATCTGACCACCCAACCCCATCTGAGGTGCTGTGCCTGTCATCAACCAGGGCTGAACAGGCTTGCAGCACAAATAGTATTCGGTGACTTACATGCATGGCAATCTGCACAGACAAATGGCTGTTTATTGTCACATCTGAGGCGCTGATTTGTTTCCAGTTGTACACAGCAAGTCTGAAGCGCATATGTGGTGATTGCAGTCGTGGAATGTTGGGCTGGATTGTTGTCATTCTGTTGGTGTGGACTGGGATCTGTTGGGCGGTCACTTACATAGCTCTGACAAAGCTCAATTTCCTCAAAAGATGAGCCAGTAGCTGGTGGGATCACATGGCATTCCTCTAGGCATACTATCAGTTGCCAGCCATTGAAAGAAACGTGCATCTCACATTGATGGCTTGGTCAGTGTTTGTCATAGGTTATCATTCTTGCCGGTACTTACACACAGCGCAGCACCTGTGTCAGCTCTTGCATAGTACGTCAGCTGATGCATTCTGGCAATTGTTCCAACTGAGGTAGTTCATTTTATTCAATATGAATAAAATGAACTATTCATGTATTGACTGGATCCGGTTCAATTTGGCTTGTATTGCAGCAAGTTCAAACGTTCACGAACAGAGAGTGCGTTCTGCCTTGATGGCCGTCCAACTGTTTTATATACATCATGAAAGTTTGAAGCAATGGTCAAGCGGCCACTTGCCCGTATTGTAAAATGCAGGCCTAGATAAAATAATAAAAAATGTAATTGACATACAACTGACAAATAAGTTTCGACAGGAATCGACAGAAAAAGTAAGCATAAATGCTAACAAAACAACGAAACACAAGCAAAGAAAGAGAAAAGAATTCACAAACTTCTATATTGATGTATGGCGCAGCGGCCCAAAGGACCCTCTGGAGCCTGAGTCACACATTGGCTACACTGACTGCTGATGTGTCGCATGCAGTATCAACCATCTTGTACTTCCAAATCTGGAAAAAAATGCAGCACTACGTCCCAACACAAGCATCACAAGAGCCTCTCCACACCAGATCTCGCATGGTCTTGCTTGCCCTGTGTCAAAGACTCAGTGATGATGGATAGAATATGTTTCTCCCTCATGTTGACAATGCAACAGCAGACGGCAAAACTGAGGGGACTGAAAACAACTGTGTGCATTTGTCTACAGGGCTAGCTGCAGGCCTAACACATCCATGAGCTGGATCTTCAGGCTGCAGCGGCAGTACTGTGCTGCCATGACACACACTGCCTTGCCAGGCTCCAGCGTATTGTTGCGCAGGGTCATGCGCTCCGCCAAATCTGCAATTTGTACTTCCATCACCTGCGCTCGCATCCACTGAGTCACTCAGTGGGTGACTTCAACAAGACCAGCTTGATGCCGAGCAACACTACCTGAGATGAGTAGCTCATGTGTGTGTAGCCACCCACCAATGCAACAAGAGTGAGCCTAACTTTGCCAGCAAGGAGCTTGATCAGGCACGACGGCAGACATGACAAGTGAGAAGTTTTGCTAACTCATGAATGCAAGGATGGTGGCGTGGTCAGTCATATGTCCAGGAATCTGGTTGAGACAAATGTCAAACGCCTGACTGTGTTGTGCAGGCTGACCTTGGAGGTGCCGGCAATGCCCTTGAATTTGAAGGCACCAATGCCCCACACCTCGATAGGCAGCTGCCTTGTGGGGAAGGGCTTGCCCAGGGCTGAGCTGGGTGTCCACACTGGTCATCTTGCTTCTGCATACAGCTTGCAGTTGGTCACAGCTGGTTGGTGAGGGCAATGGTGGATCTCAGAGACACCAACTGGAATGGCAAGCAAGGCAGAAGGGGATGCAATTGTGAAGATGGGCTGCAATGCGGTGGAGGTTGGGGAAGGAGGGATTGGGCGGGGGGGGGGGAGGGGGGGGAGGGGTTGGAGTGGCAGTGGCATGGATGAGGTGAAGGGCAGGGGTATTGACTCAGCAAGTGCAACAGAAGCCACGCATTACAAATAGCAGCAGCAGCCTTTGCAAAGTATCAATGTCACAACAAACCTTTCTGACGGGGGTCTGCTGATCTGGCCTCCACACAAATCTGCCCTGTGCTGCTTTCACCTCCTGCTTTCTGGTCACCAACTGCCCTGGCAACAACATCAGCGAACCTGCTGCTGGCTTTAGGTGGGCTCTGCGCCGACCCCTGTGTAGCCCCACTGTTGCCTGATCCCATGGATGTTTGTTTCACCAGCCCGGCATCCCTCCTGGCATGTTGGGGATCAAGGTCAGCCAGGAACTGCAGCATGTGGCAGTTGCTGACTGCCAGAGGACTGTCTGCTGCAAAGGGCTGGCAGCAGGACTCTGAAGCCTCTAGGGTTTCAAGTTCATCATCATCATAGTCAACCCCATCCACAGACTTGCGAGGGGGTGCCTTGCCGCCCCAGGGGAGACCCATGGGGCTCTTGCTGGCTTGAGCAACCCCTGCTGCAAAATGCACTCCTTGCTTACTGACAGTTCTGCCCATGCCAGGTGGAGTTTGCAGCGTGGGCAAAAGCATTGTATGACTGAGGCTGCCTGCTTCCATGCTGTCGCTTGCCACAGCAGCATTGCTAGACAGCCGCTGCAACTCAGCCTTCCCAGACTTGAGACGCAGCATCACGTTGGGTGCGCTCTTGTTCCTGGACATGTTCACAGATGCATCTGGGGATGCGGCAGGGCTAAAAGGAGCCCCAGAATCCAGAAACGCGGACCCCCTGGCTTTGACTGTATCAAGTGGCATCTGTCTGCCAGCACTGAGCCATTGCATTAAGACTGACTCCATTACAGGTGCTTCTGCCAGAATCTGGCCTGGCTTGGCAGGGCATAGAAGGCGTGCAGCTCTGTTCACGGCTGAACCCAAGTAGCCGGCCCTCCCTGCTGGGACACAAGCTGTTCACCTCACTGAGCTCAACATACGCATCACAACAAGCTCACAAGAGCCGATGCCCCCTCATGGGGTAGGGCCTTAGCCTTGGCAGGAATATAAATTTGTGCCGGCAACCATTGGGGTATGCCATGTACGATAGGCCAATCATGACTAAATCAAAAACAAAAAATATCACAACAAGCTTGGCACTTCAGAAAGGCACAGCGGCAAGCTCTTCACCCTCTTGAGCTGCATGTTGCAGTCAGGAACATGGCTGGCTGTACCTGTTGAGGAGTGAGGGCACACTTTTTCTAGGCTGCCATGCACCAGAGCCACCTGCAGGCATAGCCTCAACATGCCATTCTACAACGGGTACACTTTTGACATGCTGAACGCCAATGTTGTGCTGCTGCTGTTGATCATGGTCATGCCATCAAGGCCCTGCTGCTTGTGCTCAGACATGGCATGCGCACAGACATGACGGCCAGCAGCCTAACAGGCAGACAACAGCACACAATGCTCACAAGATGCACAAGGCCTGACAGGCAAAGTGTCAGTGCTAGGTGTAATGATAGCAGTCTGGGCGTGTAATCCTGAGGACTGCCGCTCTAAGTATAGTGCAGATGTAATGGAGATCACCTTGCAGCAAACCCTTTGAATAGCACTTGCCCCTGCGAGGATCTGACTTCAGCAGTGAAAGAATATTGCTCCAGTTCAGAGCTCCACTGCACCCTGCGCTGATAATAATGACTAGCAATAATGCTTAAAACGATTTCCAGCTCATGATGAGCTAGGTACGTGCAGGACAAGTCTTGTCTCTCCAGAGCAGCCTGTCTTGTGCATCCCTGTAAGGCCTACTAATTCGACTCATGAAGCACCACAGCGTCATGAAGCAATGAAGCTCAGTTGAGACCGTGTCATGCAGTATGGAGCTATGCAGCCATGCAACATACGGCAGATGTGGGCAGAAGTGTGTGCACTATTCATGACAGCAGTGCTCCCAGACGTGCTTTGGGTCGCAACAGCCAAAGTTCAGCAGAGGATCCAATTCCGCTTGCTGCAAGAAAAGTATCATCATGTGCTGGCAAAATCCAAACTGCAGATGCATTTTGGGGACCCACCTGAGCAGAGCCAGCTGCAGCAGCAGCGCCCATTCCACCGCACCTCTTGCGGACGAAAATGCTATCATGAACAGACCGTCCTGCACATTTGCTTATGGTTGGCAAACAGCATTCACCCACATGTACAATCCAATACACTTGACAAGCACAGTGCCAGTATAAATGAGCACCCTGCACAGCAAGCCAACCTGCAAATGCCTACAAGCCCAAGCAAGCCTGCCAGGCGGATGCACTGCAAGCCCGCTTACTGTGGGCCAAAAATGTATGCGAGGTGATCCAGAGCATATAGAAGAAGCATAACTGGCGCAGTGCCGGTGCACGGATGAATTGCAGATACCCTAGACAGGTTGACTGCCAGCACATTTCAGTTGGGCTGCAGTATTACAATGTAAATACTTGGAATTTTGGTTTTGGACATTCTATGGGTGCCCGGCGATTCACAGTCATCTGGCGAACGTGTTGTGCAGCGCACATCCAATGAAGTGCAGAATCAGGGCATGGTGGGAGACACAGGTGGGCAGGAAAAACTTGATTCATGCAGTTTGCATAGCACAGAAATGGCGCACATCAGCATACCCAGTGTAAGCGCTCTGACATGGTGCAGCAATGCACCCAAAACGAGGGGCAGTATGCATCAATCCCCATCAGTCAGAGCACCAGTGAAAGCAGAAGTCCTCTGTCATGAGCAGTGTTGCCCCTTCAGAGCAGCATTTTTCAAAACGAGTCTACTGATGTATTTGCAGCAGCACAATTCCTCAGCTGAGGTCCACTGAGGTCCAGCAGCAGCTAGAACAGCCTCATCAACATCCCCTTGAGTCAGTCTGAGCAGGAGTCAGTAGCAGTCTAAGAACCATTCTCAGCAGCATCCTCAGCAGTTAGAGCAGAAGCCACAGTCATGGCAGAGGTCACAAATGCATTCCCCAGTCAAAGATGCCACAAATTACCCACACCACTGTCCCCCAGAAGTGCCTGAGTAGCAAAAGGGAATACCGCATACACCTGTGCTTTCAAGCCAGGATGTCATAACCGTGAACCTAACTGTGCGCATCACATGTACGTGTGCTTTCAAGCCAGGATGTCATAAACGTAAACCCTAAATGTGCACATCACATTCACATGTGCTTTCAAGCCAGGATGTCTGATGAATCACAACTGGTTCCACACACCCCATACTGTAAGGTACTAAATGGAAAACAAGAATAATCCTAAAGAAATTCCAGAGACATCCCTCACAGACTCTCCACAACATTTCTCATGGTATTTTCACAGACATTGCACATCAACTGCTGCAACCACTGACCCAAGAAGTCGCAATCACCAACAAAATGAAAAGATCAGGTGAAGTCAGCTTGGCCATGGAAGGGGAAAGAGCTTGCCAATGCCCAACCAGGACAATCAAGCGTCTTCAGCCAGCAGATCGCGTTGACATCTCTTGTTCCTTGAGAAAGTGCAGAGTGTTTTGCACCTCGACACAAACAAAACCATCGTGATGCAAACAGCAACAGGAGGGAGCAGACATACTGGGTAGGCTGCAGATGCATGAAGAAGAGCAGGAGTACCTTCTCCTGGCACTCACAGCCATTACTGAGCAGCAGCGTGGTCCTCACACATGACTGGAACTGCAACAAGGCTACCTGTGCAGCTGGCACGCTCTGCTGCAGCAGATCCTGCAGGCATGCATCGGGCTTGTAAGAATAGAAACAAAAAGAATGTCAATAGTCACACTTTGCAGCAATGGCTAGGTGTGTGTGGCACATGTCTTATCTCGCCAGGCTGGCTTGTTCTGGGCGTCCCAGTAGGGACGTGTGATGTTCAGACATTGTAAATCAGACACTACAATGTCATTCCTGCCCTGAAAGCTGCTGTGGTCTTTGGTTGAGAAGAGCTGTGGTGATAGCACATCCAACAGCTGCATGCAATGGTGTAAACGCAAAGAGCTTACCAGGTTGTCGTTCAGAACCAGGTTTTGCAGGTCTGGTAAAGCCCCAAAGACACCGCTTGGAATGCTGCGAGACATGTTCATGTCTGCAGAACAGACCATACATCAGGTGCATGACTAGGCGCTCCCATGATGTTTGAGCCCAGCTGCAGCACAGATGGCTCAATCCGTCAAGATAATCAGTGGACAGTGATCCTGTCGGGCATGACCATCACATCAAACTACTCCACATCAAATCAGCCTACTCCGCACCTTAAGTCAAACCTGTCGAGTGCATGGAAGCTTGCAGCGTGGACCTTACAGGATGCCATTCGAAGAACAAGTTTTGTACACCTAGCACCATCATTACAATATGCACTGACACATTGTTGATCAAAGCACGCATTGTCAGGTGTTGAGTACTTGCCTGGAAGGTAGATTTGCGCTACAGACTGCGGAGCTGTGCAGTACTGGCTGAGCTGACCACCCTGTGCAGGCACATCCCAGGCTGAAGTTGAGTCACAGTAGTTAAAGTGCAGATTCTTGCTACACATCACGCCTCAGTACTGCACATGGTTGCAATACACCGCGCTCAAATAGTAAGAAGGGTGATGGCATGTGACAAGTCAGATATGCAACTAGTGCAATTGCTTGTTCTGTGTGTATTTGTCATGGACATAGGTACACAACTCATGTAGCCTGTGAACTGAGCCCTTTTTGCAAGGAACACATGCTAAGCAAACATACAGCTGGAAGGGCATAGGCATACCGCTGTCTTACAGCAGGTGATGCCATGCCACTGGCAGTAGGATTGCTCAGTTTCACCCCAATCATGCTTCAGCAAAAGCTGACCAAAGCTGAGCGACTGTTGCAGTATGATAGCGACGGCAGAGCCACCAAGTCAACAAGGTCGCTGGAGGCCAGAATGCTAGTGGAGTTTAGACTGCTGTCACTTGACAAGCTCTCCCCATAGTCCTCAACATCTGCTATCAGATTGAAAATAGGGGGTGCAGAGTCTCGTCATCAGTCCAAGCCCAGTCTGGGCCCCCAGTGCTGTTGAATAAGGACATCAGGGCTGCACGTTGGTCAGGAATGTCCGTCTGCTCGCGTCCACCCGTGGTGTATTTGACTAAAAGAGCTCTTGCTCGGTAGACTCAGAGCCTACCTTTGAAGAATGCTCGCAAGAACTGCAATATGGCGTTGCATACCCCCTAGAACTCGATCTATTACTTGCCTGTCGGCTGAATTTGTAGAGATAACACACAGCAGAAGATGATCGCAAGATGCAGGAACCCGTTCATGAACTTGTAAGTTCACAACGCCTGCTGTGGCTACAGGACTGCAGAGTCTGCACACTGTGCAAAGCTGTAAGTCATTGATCGCGACTACATGCAACTCCTAAGCTGCTGCTGCTGTGACTGATGGTGGTTTACTATCCTGCCACCCTGCTTCACCAAAAGCAGAGAGAGAGCAGCAATTTTGAACAGCGTCACTTTCCTTGCTGTTGAACGACTGACGGACGACTGACGGACGGCGGCAACCCCCCCAAGATCACCCTGCTCCGGCAGTAACGCTAGCACGAAATTACAGTTGACCGAGGACCTCGGTCCGAGGTTGAATTGATTGCGTTGCGCGTCTGAATGTTAAATACGAGGGACAATACCCTAGTCAATTTTGGCTGCTGTTATACATCTTACAAAGCGACCGGTGCGTGAACTCAAATCCGATATGGGTAGTATAGTTGAGGCGATCAAGGGTGCACAGGCAAGTCGCTGCCGCTAAAGTTCATGCTCGTGTAAGTAAATTTCAATGCACGGGCATTACAAACGGTGTGGTGATGGTGTAGATAGAGCTAGCCACAATCTCCGGATCTGGAGCAAAAGTTGTGAGGTTGCTCCGCATCACTCACATTTTCGCCACAGAGCTACTCGGTAGCCTGGCCATCGTCCCATACGGTAAATTGCGTCAGGCACACGGTGTTGATCTAGAGTGGCCACGCTTGCTTGCGCAAGGTCCTATGTCCTCAAGCAGCTGTGTGCTGACTGCTCGTTTTCTCCCAGGTTCAGCAACAGCACTCCGTGCAACACCATCACTTGCATTGTGCAATACCCCAACACGTTGCGCATGAAAGCTAGCACATATAGCATAGCGAAAATAATTGAAGCTGTGTTGACAGGAGTGAGAGCTATGCGAATACACCAGTCCCTGCCACAAATCAAACACAGTCTGCACACACCATCGATCTCCATTTGCAAAGATATTGCATACAGCAACAGGCCGCGCACAGTCATGGACATATACATACCCAGCCAACAGGCAGCTCCCTCGCAACCCAGTCATCCAAAAAGCA
>JAABUW010008193.1_pt1 | contig 12282 bp, 16 predicted proteins | sample 5560081 | NCBI WGS metagenome assembly JAABUW01 (sample SAMN10711882, study PRJNA513363) | rock metagenome | isolation source: Antarctica rocks | place: Antarctica: Victoria Land, Knobhead sud | reverse complement strand
TGGCATACCATGGGATCAGACTCCAGAATACATCGCCTTAACAGACCATATTATACCCCCAGGTGGACAAACAACGTATACCCGCTTTCACCCTACTGGAGCCTCCCCAACTGATTTCACGGCGTTCGTGTACGGTCAACGTAATGTCCACATTGGCAATTGGCCAGAGGTAAGTCTCTCCGAGCGCTACGTAGACAAATGCATGGGTTGACGACGCTCTAGGTGTTGTACATGCTTTTTCCCACCACAGAGTGGAAGGCATTCAAGCAGCTTGGCCTACCCTTACAGAAATTGGATGCGAACCAACAAGCTATGTTCGAGCGGTGGCCCAGAGTTGGAGAGCAAGCAAAACCACTGTTGGACTTCCCTATCTTGCCAGACACCGTGAGTGTAAAGTTTCATCTTGGTCTACAGTTAATTAGATCTACGCAGATTTCCTCAAGGGAGGAGTTGTGGCGGTTCGATGTCTGGCGAAAGATGGATCCACGGATGTCCTGGGATGACTTGACAATGCGAATCGAAGTACACGGACGTACCCGGCGAGGTGACGTGAAGCTACAGAATAGCATCCAAACCATGCTTGGGAGGTTTTGGCATAAACACTACCACATGATATCATGGTTTGGTAAAGGTAAATTCAACCACAACGCCGTGAACAACCCAGCAAGAGTCCAGCTACTCAATGACCTTGCTAACGCAAATCCTCCAATTCCGCTGAGCCTAAACACGACGAAAGGCCTTACTCCGGGCTCCAGAAACCCTGCACATGGCCCTAATGGATTCATGGTCGCTTGGCCCAACGCTCGGGGAGGTAATATCCGTGGTCGACCGACGAGAGCAGCACCTTCGGCAGCAGTCATTCCACCAGTCACACCAAGTGCACCCCTACCTGCAATTGCATCTGTGGCCATAGTCACTGAAATAGACGGTTCGTCCTCTTCTTTCTCGCTAGAGTCTGAACCCGGCTTCGAGGAAAGGCATTAGACTGACAAGCGGCCCAACAACAGGTGAATCTGATAAAGACGAGATCAAAGAGGAGGAGGAAGACAAAGACAAGGATGAGGGCACTGAAGTCTTCAACGAGGAGAGTCATGTGTCCATGGGCGACATCGCTGACTCAGAAGGAGAATGGTCATCCACCGATAGCTCCGGTCAAGAATCCGCTGCGGACAGCTTCGACTTTGCGCAGAGCTTCCATTCAGATTCACCAGCCATTCCAGTAAATACAAATACTAACAGTGATGCCCCGGACGATCCATATGCCACGGCATTCACGCCAATTAACCACGCAGCTCCGGTTCCTGCCTACCACGAAGCCCCAGCAGCAAATTCCAGCAGCCAGCCTCCAGCAAAACGCCGTCGCATTGGATATGGTAATTTAAAATCTAACTCCCTTGGGTCAAATGGTGCAAATGGTGCTGACATAACAACATCAGCTGAGCATATCGCACCATCATATCAGTCATCATTCACGCCGATGCCAGCCATGCCGCCATTGCAGACAACAAGTTCTGCTTACCACTTGGAGCCACACCGACAGTCTACAGGCTTTCCAGACAAAACAGCCACGGACGGCGCCAGCACTTCCGAGATAGATGCTTTCTTCAAAGAGAGCGGGGATTTACCTCCGGACAGAGTCTTCTACTGAAATGAATGGCACGATGGTATTCCGGTTTTGCCAGTGTCTTTCACACTTGCATGCCTTACTTCTTTGATGAGATAACGCAGCTTTCCGTGGGCATTGTTCCATTCTTTCATGGCATCGCGTGCAACTTCAGAACTCCGTGGAAGACATCAACGCTTGCTACCAGTCTTTGATGTAGGTTGACTGAAGGAATGATAACCCAATGTTGGGAGATCTTCCACACTTGCATATCTTATTCATTGGCCTTGATTGGATACGAGAGCAAAATATTAGACGCTTGACATTCTTAGATTGCTGGCGTTGTAGCATAGTCTGCAATGGAAGAAGGGACATGTCAGGGCTTGCTACAAGGCATGGAATTGGACATGCTTCTACTGGAAATGCTCCAAAGGGTGATACATCATATTGCCTCTGTTACAACATTTACACACATTGCTGATGCTGCTGCTGTCAACTATGCCAGCCAGACTATCGAACCGCTTGACCCTTGGGCTCTCTTGTTCTTTCAGTTGAAGGGATCGTTTTGAGAGGGCTTACACACATATACCGATGGCGACCTCCCAGCTCCGACGATTGCCTGCTAGGCGTGCTTCTTCTTATCAAGGACGATCTCCAAAGTCTACTATAGCTTGTTTCATTCTGCCAGTGAGGCGTACGAGCACAATCGATGTGCAACGCGTGTGGACTTCAGATGATCCTTGCAGCCCCTATTTTCACTTCTGGTAATTATGTCAACAGACTCTTCACTTGTTCCTAGCCTCCATCAGAGATCCTTGTTATGAGTCTGAAGTAGTTTGTAAGTGGACATAATAGTGATCCCGAGCTTCAATGGATGAGAGTGTTGAGGACGCAGCCCCACAGTGTTAGGAGAGCCGTGTTGTCTAGGTGGAAATTTTCGAGCTAACCTTCTTCACTCGACACCCTTTGACATCCAACCTTCAGCTCGAGCCATTGGCATCCAACTCCACAAGATCACGACATCCAGCTTTGGGCAATCCAACGGAGTAATCTCATCTTGAGCCAAAGATTCAAAGCCTTCAGCTCTTGCTTCAAGCAGCCTTTCTCACTCACTAGCCTCGCGTTATCCTTCAGACTTACTATCGTCAAACTCAGAATTCGAATCTAGAGCAATGGCTGTCAATCACTGGTTCCAACGTCCTGACGTTCGTGAGTTCCATCGAATTCAGCTTCAGCCAAACGATCGTACATCCTATGGTAAGCCAAGACATAGTCGACCCTTCTATACAAAGTATCCGCTCACAGTCATTGCAGTGGAACAAGCTCCACCACACGCTGGTCCCAATGATCGTACAGATTTTCAAGTTGGGTAAGTGATCTTGACCCTGTCTGATATGTTGGCCGTTGTCATCACTGACGGTTGTTAGGCACGCACGCTTCCACCCCGAGAACCTACCTGATGTGAGTTTGTTCGTGCCAATTTTGTGTGATTTCTGCTAATAAGCTGCAGTTCATGTACGAGCTGGATCCGCCACAGGAGTGGCTCGACTATCAAGCTGGGAATCCACCTCAACAAAAGATTGGTCCTGACGGAAAGCCAATGTTGGAATTGCACCCACGACCTGGCAAATCTAAGCGTGCATTGCTGGACTTTCCACACATGAAAGCTATCGATAAGGTAATTTGGATTGGTCCCATGAGTCAAAGCCATGCTAACAATCTTAGGTCTGCACCTATGAAAGCTGGTGGTGGTGGGAGATGAATATGCGGCTCGACCCTCATTTCCGTTACGAAGATGGTATCATGAGAATGCCAATGACTGGTCTCCGGGCTCGATTTGCTACAGAAGCAAAGTTTCGAAATGATATCAATATGAGGATGACTAGAGGCCGCAAGAAGTGGTCGATGGCATGTTGGCGAGAACCTCGGAATGGGGTTACCGGACCACGGGATAAACTGCTAAGGACGTTGTCAGCCTATCAGCTACAAAACAACACTACTCGAGGATCCACTCCTGGACTCATTGATACATCCTTGGGCGAGGTCCAAGGTAACCGAATCCCAATCCCAGCCGACAAGAAGCCGAGAGCGGCGTATCGGAAGCCGAAAAAGAGCACTGGTGCTGCTTCTGGGCTCGCTAGATCATCGAGTGAGTCAGGTACCGAGGTTTCTGATCATGACAAATCGTCAGATGGTGAGGAACAGGCCGACGAAGACTTCTACACCCCTGAACCAAGGCAACTACGATCGAGCAGAAACTCGGTCAATTATGCAGACGCAGAAGCATTTGACGATGAAGATTCTGCCGGATCTCACTTTGAGGCTGTCTCAGAGCAAGCTTCTTCGAACGACGAGAAAGAAGACAGCGAAGACAATGAAACAACAGGCTTGGCAAAGGCAAAGAATGGAAAGACAAAGCGTCCTCACGATCTAGAATCTTCGGTCGCAGAAAACAAAAAGCGAAAGCCGAATGAGGACAATGGAAGTGGCGACTCGATGACATATCCTCCATCAAGTCAAACATATCCAGTCGGAGCTATACGTGCGGCTCGACAGACCAATCCTCCTAACTGGCATCGACAAGACAATCGTCGACATCGTGCAGCGCCTCACGCGACTTCTTCTGCCTTGCGTTCTCAACCGCTGCCCTTTCCCAATCGTACCGCAATCTTTTCTCCAGCCCGCTCTTACAGATTTGATCCCTCAACAACCACGCTGATGGCCAACGACGGGCTGCAAATGGTCTCACATGGACCTCTACAGAGCGTCAATCAGGTAGCAGCACAGATTTCAAGCCAATCATCTTCTCATCACCTCCGCAATCTGCTTCCCTTATCATTCTCTGATGAGACTTCAAGCAATGTCACCAGACACTCGGCAACAAGGTCTCAGCCTATGCCCTTTCCTGATCAGCCTACACAGCATTGCGTTTCACAAGATATAGAGAACAACGCAGACCCCTTCGCCGTCGACTTCATCAATCCTCACATCGTCACTCCGCAAGAGCAAGCAATGATCGGTGCTGAGAGCAACCCAATCGATCTAACGCAACGAGCCATGATGGTCGACGAAACCTTCCAAGTCGAACAAGAGGTGCCAGTCCAGGCTTTGCTGTTTCCAGATCCAGCCTCATGGTGCTCTGAATGGAAGGCGTTCATTGTTGATCACAACGATGAGCCTATCCTGAAGGCACACATTCTGGACTATTGTTTTTGACGGAATTTGATGCCTCTGTCTTACGTATCCGACAACATACAAGAGGGAGATTTCTTCACTGCAGAAACGATTGTCAGACAGCGTATGATCGACAGTCGAATGACTGGACATTGCCACTCGAGTGTGCTAGCTCTCAACCTGAAATACTACATGTCCATGCAACCGGCTCATTGCCTACATACCGCCGTTTGAAGCATACCTACGTGATGAAGCTAAGATTTCGAGGGAAGGCACATCCACTGCAAATATGATGACTTCGGATCTGTGATAGAGCGCCTTTGCTGGAGGTTGATTGAGGATACTTCCAGCCTTGACTGGTCAACGCAGATCAAAGAGCCAACATCTGGACACTTCATTTGTCTGATCCAACCAAATTCAGCCAATTCACTATCAGCTGTGACAGTCTTACATTGAATCAAGCATACACCTTTTATCATCTCTATCGACCACTTCTCCAAAAACCTACAATTCTCGACGCTTGTCTTTTCAAACATTCCGCAACCTACACCGGAAGCAATCTCATACTGGCTTCGATGTATCACTACCTATATAAAAATACAAAAGGGGACAATAGGCGCAATGCCGTCCTCATTCAACATCTTCCCAGTTGGGAACAAAGCTACACCTCTTGAGCTCGAATCCCAAGGGGTTTGCACCCTCCTTGTCGTCCTCACAGTTGGGGATATTCCTGTAATTTTTTCTGGCAAGAAAGGGCTTACGCCTCTTGAAATTGACATCAAAAGGGGTTTTCGCTCGTCTTTGATACCTCTCCTTCCCGTCTTGCAGCCCCAGTTGCAAAAAAGATCCTTCGACAAGATCAATTCCTCAGGAGCAGCGTTAGTCTGCTCGTCTGGCACACGAACCGGTATCTGGCAACGCACAATTCGAGTTGGACAAGTTTGAGACGGAGAGGAGTCGATATTTCTTGAGAGTTGCAGAATTCTTGGGAGTACACACCCAGAGTGAGCAGCTGTGATAAGAGTTATTGGCTCTCTCCTTATTACATCGCAGGGAACCCAACGAGGGGTGCTGGAGGTCTTCCAACCACGTGCGCTGCGCGTGCATTGTCACTTCACCTTAGCTCACCTCATTATCGACAACAGGGATACTGTGGAAGGATCACCTTCGATCACTACGAGCCTGTCAGAGCAGAGCCAAATTTTACCTACTGAACACGACGAAGGCCTGAACTACCTTGAGAAGCTACAGCGCGACTGGATCAGAGCGCAGCGCCCTGCGGATCCGCGGCATGTGATTCGAGTGGCCCTTGAGGAGCAAGATGCTCATTACTGCCTGTCCAAAGTGAGCAGCTGTGATAAGATTTCTGGAGCCTTTACGAATGCATCACAAAGGCTTCCAGCAAGGGATGCTGGACGTCTTCCAGACGCGTGCATTGTCACTTCACCTTACCTCACCTGTATCGGAGAGGATGCCTCTGGAGATTATCGGGTCCCATTGGTGTGCGTTGGGCGTGCATTGGCACTTCACCTTAGCTCACCTCATTGTCGAAAAACATGCGAAATTAGCAGCCTTCGATTCAGAGATACTGATGTCTTCTGCATCACAGGTGCATTGTCACTTCACCTTAGCTCACCCCATTGTCGAAAAAAATGTAAAATCGGCCGCTTTGATCTCAGGGACGTTGATGTCTCCCAATGGCGTCCATTGCCAGTGCATTGTTACTTCACCTTAACGCGCCTCGCTGTCGAGACAGTGCAAAATTGGTAGCCTTGATGTAGGGATACTGATGGTCTTCTGCTGGCGTGCATTGCACGTGCATTGCCACTTCACCTTAGCTCACCTCATTGTCGAAGAAAATGCGAAGTCAGCAGCCATGAAGATCTGACGATGCTTTTCGGGAGGAGAAGTTTGCAACTAAGGGGTACCAAAGGTCTTCCGTTCGCGAGATGTTGCGCATGCATTGTCACTTCACCTTATCTGGCCTCGCTCAACAAAAATTCAAAATTAGCTGCCTTCAAATCATACAAACGCAGAAGAGCCAGACCTCCTAAGCTGAAGCTGGGATAGTCGACGACGACAGGTCATAATACCAGTCACAAACAAGTTCAGAAGCCAAAATCGACAACATGTTCGAGACAAGTCTTCTTTTTCCAAAGATAGAACAGCATTGGCAATGTTGAGGATGCTTGGAATGCATCCCAGCCCAGATGTCAAGAGGTATCAGACCTTCGTACGTGACAGCATACCACGACTCATAAAAATCGCTCGGATCTTACTCTGAATCTATGGGTCCGATCGAGATCTGGGACTGTATGATTGATTGACCTATACTGCGCAATGCGTAAGGTCATGAAACGGAAAGAACACTCGCTTTGTGGCCTCGGAAGTAATTTGCACAGTGGAATTGGTCGTCTATTGAATCAGCACACTCTCAATCGTACGCCAATGGAAAGGGATCTTCTAAACGTTCCTCATAAAGTCAGTGTCGCATGGCGACTCTTGAGTTGCCTTGACATTGGGCGAGATCTGGGATTATCTATCAATCTTGGGAAGCACTTACACAGCTGCCATGGCCTCAAGAGCAACCGTGCCAGGTCGCCGGCCTGGGGGCGCCTAAAACTATCGTCGTCCTCAAATACAGCACGTTACCAAAATTCCAGCGGGCTTTCCAGCTCCAAGCGCCTGACGTTTTTGTTCATACGGTCAATTCCGGGGATCGAAGTTCCATGGTATCGGGGGCCGAATGACTTCCTCGGGACTCACCCTAGGATTTAGGGGCCCCGGAGCTTCGGAATAGGGGCCCTGGACTGGCCCTGGGGGCGCAGCTGCCTAGTATGCCAGGGCAGGCCTTGAGCTGATCGGACCACTGACGGCTCCGTCTCGCCGAGCATTTTCATGCATGGACGAAATGAAACGTCACCTAGTGGTGTACTCAATGGGAAGAACGTTTTCATCTACTCGGACACGACAGCAACCAACGCAGCAGGAGGCATGGTCAACTTCAACTCCAATTCCTACGCATTTATGCCAAACTCAAAGCACCCCTTAACGTTGCAAGACTTTGGAACTGCCGAGAAGCCCAAGGTTCCCGTTGAGATTATGCCATGGCACGGTACTGAAACTTGCTGGAACAATTTCATTTGGCCAAACAGTAAGCGCGCAGACATTAGTTCAATACAGGAGAGGTGCCTCAATCCTGGAATCCGAAAGACCCCTCGTGGCTCGTGCACGACAGCCTCTTCGACTGTTCCGGCAACTTCATCATCGGCTCTGGAGGTAATATCGCTCTATTATCTCCCTCGCGGTCCGGGTAAGAATCTGGATATACAACATTACGCCGAATCCGTTTCCTACGCTGTACCTTCAATGTAAACGTTTGATACGAAACTTTCGCGGACAAATGTACTTAACTAAGTACTCTCAAGACTGTTCATCTTAAGTCTTACCCGAACCGCGAGCCTCCCATCAGAATTGGGGTACTAGATTGTTTGGTTTATGAAATTCGTCTTTTGGATCATTTATACAGTAGTACGGATACATTGCCGTAAAGCATACCATCCTTCAAGCTCTGCTCACAGCTATCTCGTCATCTCCAATAGCACAGCGGCCAGTATGCAGGCATACTATCCATCCACCGCAGCGCACATTCACCTAGAATAAGACCCCTCATATCTCGCTGGATCTTGATGATTCATCTAAGATTATTCTTCGAATTGCCAGCTGGGTTTTTCGTCCACGCCATTTTTGTTTCGAGGCATACTCTGAAGTTTCTATATATGAATACGACCCCATCTTTGACACTCTCAGCGCGCCAAAGTCTACTACTACCTCACTTTCATCGAAATCTCGACACCAATCGCCGAGTCGCTCTTCTCCCATAGTACCAGCGCAGAGTTCTTCTATATCCACATCTTCGATAGCGCCTGCGCCTATGTCTCACACCACATCTTCTGGCGACGAAGAGTCTTCATGTAGGGAGAAATTAACCTATGAGGTTAGAGCGTGCCCATACGTCCCGAATGAAGATTGCATTGGAGCTCGTCTCGCTCTCCAAAGTGAGGGGCCCACAACCGCATGATAAAACCATAAATCATCACCATGCAGACCAGTTCCCTCTTACGGAGGCCTACACAATGCTTCTTCGAAAGATGTCGCTTACCCACGATCCTTACGCCAAGCTTCACTCCCTGTACGAGCTTGGGATTGAACAATTCGACATGGCCTTCGTAAATCACATTGTTCTGCCTCCTTTGATTGACGATGATAGTAGCAGCCAGTCTCCTATCTACACGCATCTGATTGAATATCAGGATCAGCTATATTCGGTGCGACGGTCTGTGTAGAATATTGCGATGAGATGTTCTCAAAACCCATCTCCAAAACGTCAACCTTGACTACCTAAATCCAACATATTTGCTCGCTCTTTGCTATCGAGATTCCCTTTGTCTTGCCAATCAACACGTATCTCACTGGGATAGAGTACGAGCTGAGTTCAGTGCGAAAACATCAGTGGCGGATAAACAACGCCAGCACTTGTACTGTCTACATCCATAGCGGCCTCGATGGCGTTGGCAAGATCTCTTTATGACCTAGTACAAAAATATATACCTTGACTACCTATGGAAGCATTTTGGCTTAGTCTTTACTAGCCAGAGCGTCCTTGCCTCCTCTGATCGACGTTAATAGACGCCACTCTTCTAACACACAATTATTTGACTGGAATATAGCACGAGCTGTGTTCCCTGCGAATCCATCGGTGGTGGAACAACGACAGCAACACGCGCCCTCGAATAGTCTACTTCTACAGCGGCATCGGTAGCGCTGGTAAGATCGCTTTGGGACTTGTTATAAGAATATGTATCTGGACAATCTAACTCAAGCATTTGGCCTTGGTCTTCGCTAGCCAGAGCGTCCTGGCCTTCTTTGATTGGTGTTCTTAGGCTAAACTTCCCTGATCAACAAGTGACAGACTTGATTTTCAACATGAGTCGTACCTAGCGCAACAATAACGACGATGCTAAGATTGAAAGCGAATCTTTGCTCGACTACCGAGGTGGAAAGGATTCTCCGGACCAGCACTTATCTGGCTCGGACTCACAATCAGCTGTGTGCAGCGCAACAATCAAAGCAATGTCAGATTTCAAGAAGAACCTCTACTCGGCCACTGACAGGCTCATGGAGAAGACCGAGGGTCTGCTGCGCCAAGATGTACGAGCGATGTTGCAAATCTGGAATGAATATGATTCAAATATTCGACGGATATGGGACGAGATTCATGTGTTTTTGCGTCAAACTAGGAGGACTCGCTATTTATCACCGTGATGATTACTGCTGTGTTCTTAGCTGGCAATTATCAAGAGGGACGGAAGACTGGACGAGTAGAGCTTTCACACAACAGGCGGCTGAGATTTGGAAAGCTTTGGATTTTGCTTGTTCGACGCTGGGAGGAGCAAAGAAGGTGCTAGGCTGGTAGCCGGCCTCTACAAATTTGGCTATCATTCAAAATAACAAGTTCGCTACATTAAACTTGATCAAACATTTCCGAGAGTCTGTAGAACTCTTCCAGTAGCAGCTCTTTCTCCAATGTGACAGATTGAAGCGTAGTGAACACGAAGTTCTGCACATTGAAATGTTCCAAAAACACTGTTTGCTTTCCCATGTCCTGGCTCGCGGCGAAATTGAAGTTCGTCGTCCACAATTGAGCTCCACTGTGAATACCAATATTCATAATTTCTACTACAACCTGAAAACTCGACTCTCCCATTACGATGTAACGAAAACTCGCAACCAATCCGCTGAAATGGGACCAACGCCTTGACTACATGGAGGCATGTCGCCCGAGTGTTCATGCAGGAGGACCTCGTCCTTAGGGTAAGCCCGTTGATCAATAACGCTTTTCTAGATCAAAGCTAAAATGTACACAGCCATCCCTCGTGGCCCAGAACAAAGCGCGAATATGAGATCTTTCCAGTATGTGTAAGCGAGGGTATCTTTAGTCTTTGCTTCGAATGCACTGGGCTGATATGAAGGGGTCGCATAGGAGCCCAAGCAGCCAAGCAAGTACAAAGAATCGGCTCTATTGCCCAGAAAGAATCCAGGCAGGGCGAGGAGTAGATATCGTGTTGAAAGATTTAGAGAATGGCTTAGAACCGAAGCCGGGCCATGACGAGCAACTGTTGTCGGAGCGGTATCCAAGGTCTGGGACTGCCCCTAGAAGGGTCCTGGATGGGTTGACCTTGGAGAGTAGCGAAGGTACGTGATTGGCATCAGTACGGGTCATCGTGCCCTACTAACGTTGTGCAAATGAGTGTGGATGTTCGTGTGTGGCAGATTGAGTGCCTTATCAGACTCGAGCTTCGACCAGGTTGTCTTGATATCGACATACACATGAAGTGCATTGGCGACAGATGGGGGAAGCCAATGAAAAGCGAAAAGTTCTTGAACTTGCCCAGATAAGATGCCTGAGAGAGGTGCAAGCCTGGGTGTCATTGTTGTTAGGGGACACATCTGGTGTAGGAGCCAACGCACGACGAGCGTTTGTCCGTGCTGGGTTGACTCAAGCACAAGACGCTAGGAACACGGTCCTTGGAATCACCATTGGCACAGTCATGGCTAGACAATCTGTGGTCTCGGTCCTTTCACCTGCTTCACAATGTTGTTGCTAATAATCCTAAAATCACATCTACTCCAGCTGCAATCGCCAATCGGAACGTAAACGTGTCTATGTCAGCAATCAGCTTCCACAATGCTTCAAACGCTACACATCTACTACTTCTCCCTGCCGAATCCGCTTCGATTACCATTTCTTGAGTCCGGCTGGGCCAGCATAAAGGCCAGAATTTCGAAGGAACGACTCCTAGCTCTCGATATTTGCTATCGAGCGAAAGCGTGGCGCCTCCATCTCGAAAGCGCAAAGTAGCCGCAGATTCGAATGAGCGGGGCAATCAGGAATTGGATGAGGATGCCTTTATAGCCGCTAGACTTGAAGTTCGAAACAATGCATCTCGACCGGAAGATCAGCAGATGGAGGATATTGGCCGGTGTTCGTCATATTGGGGCTACAGAAGCTTTTGACATTGTAGCCTTGACTCGAGCAGCCTCTATTTGTGCCCAAAGGAAATATGCCGGACACCTCGCTTTCAAGTCCTTTCAATGGTGGTCAAACAAAGCCACAGCAAGTCATTCTCCGAAGGACCAAACAAAGACTGATGCCAAAGCAGCCAGCTATCATTGCATTTGATACCATCATATCCGAATCTTTGAGTCTTTAGACGATCAACGAAGCTCCTTTCTCATGATTCGGAACGAGAATGTTTTCTGCGCAGAAAGATCCGCGCATCGTTGACCATGCACGTCAACGCCTCTCAAATCGTCAAACGTCCGCGTCGACGAACCTGGCGCTAGATAACTCAGGCAGGAGCTATGGATATTGGGACAATTGAATGAGGACGGCAATTCCCTCCTGTATGCAGCGAGACCCAATGTCTTTTCCAATCAAGTCA
>JAABUW010008192.1_pt1 | contig 12284 bp, 19 predicted proteins | sample 5560081 | NCBI WGS metagenome assembly JAABUW01 (sample SAMN10711882, study PRJNA513363) | rock metagenome | isolation source: Antarctica rocks | place: Antarctica: Victoria Land, Knobhead sud | reverse complement strand
TGACACAGACAGACCAAAAACACATGGAAACCATGCTTGTGAGTTTCTGCAAGAATCAAGATGCAGGCAGGTTGCACTCCGTCTGACAGCAGCTTTACTCCTGCCATTGTCGGTTGCACTCCATAAAAGCTAAACAATGAACAAAATCCTATAACAATCAGCAGCAAGCTGTTCAGTCATTTCTAGCATTGCACACAGCAGCTGCTGCCAAAGTACTAGTATCATCATTTCAGATGTGCATCTTCCATGAGGAAGGGATGGTGGTCATGTAGCTTGCTTGGCCCAGAGGTCTCTTGATGGTACTTGACCACGTCCTCCCAGTTAGCAACGTGTTGAAGGTCATCAACTTCCCCTGGCTCCATCAAGATGTGAATGGATGGCTCCTTGCACTGTCGCGCCAATGCCTCCAGCACATGTGTTGTGTCAGGCACAAAGGGGTACGGATGAACCATGCTGATAGCCCGTTGTTTGCTTGTTTGAATCTGCAGATACCTTTGCTGTCACGGGTTGTTGCTTGCATGCAACGTCTGGGTACTGAAGGCGAGGTCAGCACCAATGCACCCCACACTTTGCAAAATGTTCACTGCCTTGAAACAGATGAATGATCTGAGCATATTGAGCGCATGGCCTATAGAGCAAATAGATGGAAAGTACACAAGTTGCAAGCCTATGTGACTCAGCACTGCTTAGCATGCACGAATCAACCATCTGTGCACAATGAGCCTCAAAGGGATGCATAGCAAATGAAGACAGCACTCACGCCAGTGAAGAATGCGCCAGTGAAAGTCTTGTAGGCGTTGCTTTCAGCCAAGGCATTGTTCCGTAGCTTGGCAGCAGTCTCGGTCATCTCTCCTAGAGCATCACTGCATCGCAGACAAACTTGTCTGTCAGGCATGTGCCACCTCACATCATGCACAGCAGTAGCAGTGTTAGAAAATCGGCCGTCCAAGGCAAGCAACAGCTCACATATCCAAAAAAGAACCTTGACCCAGAAAGCTCACACAAAATAACATAATCTGTAAACCCCAAATCAGATTTTGCATTTGGGGTGGCAGTTGAGCAAAATTGGAATAGGAGCAACCAGTATAGATGAGTGATGCATGACACACACTATATAGCCAGAGACCAGCAGCAGTACATACATATGCGGCAAATCAGTCTGCACAACACTAGCGACCTTGCTTTGAAGAACTTGTGCAGGAGGTACCTGGCCTCATGAAAGCCCACTTTCACTGGCTGAGAGTTCATACGCTGTGTGATTTCCCCGGCAACAGGCATCTTAGCTAGCAGAGCCTGCCGCTCTCGCACCAGCTGTCCAATTCTGCCATAAAAGAGACACCGCAAACAGATCAGATCTCGTGTTTGGCTTGATGTGAAGCCAAATGCTTCCTGTGGCAATGACAGAGATGGCTGTGAGCTAACATGCCTTGACAACTTTCATAAGCTTGATACCATAGCCATGCAGCTCGTCTAAATCCCAAAGCGTCTGGTCTAACTCAAAAACACCCATTCTAAAATGGAAATCTATACTCAGAAACGCGTCGGGACAGTCAAAATGCATTTCTATGTTGGGGAGATGTTGTTGGTGTGTGACAAATCTTGCATTGACGCCAATGTACAAAAGCTTCCATTTGCCTGCCGCACAGGGGTACACCTACAAATGAAGCGACGCACAGCAAAAGCATGTTCACAGCACTGGTCAGGTGTATGCATGCTGATCAAAAACATAGCTGCGCATGTCACACCTTTGCGTGACCCACATATCAAACAAGGATGCATGTCACAGATAGGGTCGTAAAGTCAAGTGCACAGCTTTTTCAGCATTGATCAGGCAATCAGAGCAGCAGAGCTAGACCTAATCTGCAACTCACCAACAAGGAGTCATGAAATTGGTCAGGATGAGGTTCGCTAGGCAGCCCAGAGTCCATCCTGGATGCTTGGATAGTGTCCATACCCTTGGGATTGTTGATGTACAGAGCCATGAACAGGGATGCCACCTCAAGACTATAGCGCTGCAAGCTGGCCATCACCGGGCTTTCTGGCTTGTCTGCAATTTCGAGCAGGCATTGCGCTTGCTTGCGAGCATACGCCTGAACAAATCCACATGCACAGGTTATTGCAGGCAGCATAGCAGATGTCTGCTTGCAAGATGCACAAGCACCAAGCCCGGTGTGGTTGCAAACACAGCTGACTGCATGAATTTTGATAGGACTATGGCATGAACTGAAAATTTCTGGTAAGAGCTTGGGATTTGCACCCTGCTGCATCATCCAAAAGTGCAAAGAGTTTCAAGCACATGGCAAAGGTTCCCCGTTGCTTCAGAGACAAGTCAGCAAGCCATTCCTCAACACTGAGATAGGTGCAGAAATTTCTAGTGTTGGTTGCAGACTTACAGTGTATAGCTTGGCAAACTCCGTGATTGGCATTCCAGCAAACTCCTCCATTGTCACCAGCTGTTTGTGTCCATATACAGTCAGTACAATTGCTGATCCATCCATTGCAGTCTCTGCCACATTGGCCAAGGACATCCTTGCCTGATCCTGCACAGCTGCAAGCTCAGCTTAGTACACTTTGCGTTGCATCATTACGACCAGTACTGAATGCAAAAGCTAGAAGGCACTATAAACACTTGATGTGACATACGAGCACCTGCCAGCAGCCTTCGTTGCCACCCAAATCACACAAGCCAGGCCGCAAGCCTTGCTGCAACTTCTGCTGCTTGTTCAAATTGGCCAGCTGCTCCAGCAAAGCATTTCGGGCCTCTAGTTCTCTCTGTCTGATTTTCAATTCCTGAAGCTCACTTGCTGTCTCAGCTAGCTGCACTTCTGTGGTCGAAGATCGCTCCTGCACACACCAGTATCACTTTTTGAAGCCAAGTGACACAGCTTGTCTTTGCAGTCAGATACAAAATGCCAGTACTACATGCAACTGTGCAGCGGCCACTCCTGCAGCCAGACCTTTTTCCTTTGTCTGAAGCGCTTCTGCGCTAATCGGTTTTTTTCTTGCTTGCGTTCGAGCGCTGTGAGCCCCTGGGTACGCTGTGACGACAGCGCAGGAGCGTCCGTATTCATTCCCGATGACGACTGGATGGTGTGTGGGGCAACAGACACATGGCCTGACTGGTCTGACGCAGTCAGTGTTTCATGTCCGGTATCTAAGTCTGTCAGAAAGTCCCAACTGTTTAGGTCCGGGGTGGTGTCAGGAGGATCTAAGAATGTAGCAGCCAGCAATTCGGAAGCAAACATGCTTGACTAGATGAAAGATGTTGCCTCCTGATGATGTGTTGCGGCAGGAAAGCACTGAACGCACAGCTGCAATAGATTTTGAAAGGACGTTGCGCGTGCACGCACGTGAGCTACGTGCACCGCCTTTGTCACCAAATTTTACGAAGCTTCAGATCGATAAGCTGGATGAGGGTCTCATTCAAGCTTCTCAGACGTCGTCTGTTGGCCTCCCACTGGCTGTTACAGCCCAATTCCCCGTGTAAGTTACAAAGATTTACAGGCACTAGCCGGCCGCAGGCCTACCGGTAGGCCAAGGCTGTTGCAATATGAAGACCTCAGCTGACAGCAACGCAAAGACGACTTGAAAATTCTTCATTACTGCAAGGCAAAAAAATTCCTACATAATGTTACATGTACAACCTACACCGTCTCTAGCAGCATAAGGTGTTTGCATGCTCGCCTCCGGTATGTAACATTACTTGTGTGACTCAGAATACCACACATGACTTGCGAAAAGTGTAAAATCCCACATATGAAGCTGGAGATCAGAGCTGGCATCAGCACAATCAGCACCAGGAGAAGAATTGCCAACAGCAGCAATCAATTGCAAGGCCTGTCAAGGAAACCTTCATGATATGAAATTTGCATTGCTGCAATTGCCCTGCAGCACTGTGCAGTGGAATGGTGGCATGCTGCTAGCTGCTGCAAACGTGGCCCATGGAAAGCTGCGCCAGTAAAGTCGTGTTATTTGGTGACAAATTTGAAGCTGCAGAGACTTGTGGCCAACATCAACTTGTGCCAGGAGAGTGTGATCAAGTTCATTCAAGAACTTCTCACAAAGACATAATGCACCGCCAGTATATCAGATGGGACAACAATACTGATTAACCCAATTCCAATTCAAATTCAAAAACTACTGTGAGCAAAAATCCACAACGTCAGCTATGGCTGACCTGGACAGGAGATACAAGCATGGTCTCTGACTTTGGGCAAGATAGCATGCATCCTCGTGATACAACTAGGTCTAGCCCAGCAATGACTTCAGAATAAACAACAGCATTCATCTGCTGCGTATGTGGAGCTGAAGATCGGCCATGTGGCACTGTCTCAGCAGCCATGAGGCACTGCGTCATGCAGCCATGTAGCACTGCATCAGCAGTCATGTGGCACTGCGTCAGCAGCCATGTGGCGCTGCGTCAGCAGCCATGTGGCGCTGCGTCAGCAGCCATGTGGCGCTGCGTCAGCAGCCATGTGGCGCTGTGTCAACAGCCTCATTTGTATGATCTTTGAGGAAAGGGTGGTGGCAATGTAAGTTGCCTGCCTCAAAAGTCTGTACATACTTCACCACCGTCTCCCAATTTGCAGCATGTTGCAAATCATCCACATCTCCAGGTTCCATGAGGGTCTGGATGGGCGGCTCTTTATGTTGCCGAGCCAAAGCCTCAAGTTGCTTTGTTGCATCCATCAGATACGGGTAGGGATGGACCATGCTGACAGCATGTTGTTTGCTGGTCTGGATCTGCACAGGACATCTACATTTAAGTATATGTGCAGGGACACCTGTATGCTGTGAGTGTGCTTCCAGTGCATATGCCAAGAACATGACTGCATGTATGCCCATCAAGCAACATCTCCTGTGAGCAGCTTCGTGACTTGAACCATAAACAACTACAGTGGGCAACGCATGTGTATCGAGCAAGAAATTGTATCAAGCAGAAATCGTATCAAGCCAGAAGCCTGTACCGAAGCGCAATACACAATTGTCAAATTCAAGTCTTTGGTCTTTCAGGCTGAGCAGCCTGAACCTGTAGAAAAGATGGTGCAGAGACATACCCCACGAAAGAAGGCAGAAGAGAAGGTCTTGTATGACTTCCTGTCATCCATCGCATTTGAATGCAGCTGCTCAGCAATTTTTGTCATCTCTCCAAGCGCATCACTGCATGCCACAACTTTGTATCTGCATGTACTGTCCTATCATCTATGCAATCAAGATGACACAAGGCAAAGTCTCTCACAAGCTGACACTCAACCAATGGGAAACCATAGACACTGCAGGTACCAACAGATGCTGCATGGCTGCTGCGTACGATCCTTTGAATATGTATGTATGCAGACAATGTGTGCTGAGAGGCAAAAGCTTTGGAGGTTGGTGTCCAATGGTCTGCAAGTGCTTCACCTGGCGCGACAGTACCCCAGCCTGACTGGCTGAGACATGATGACTTGCGCCTTTTGTTCAGCATCAGACATTCTGTTTAACAGAGCCTGCCTCTCGCGCAACAGCTGCCCTGTTCTGCCATACAACAAGCGTCTCAATTGCAGCAGGTCCTTTTTCTGGCTTGGCGTGAAGTCCATTGTTGCCTGCATGCAATGAATGCTGACTGCCTGGAAGCGCCTTGCCCAAAATAGCCACACAAGTCTCAAGTGTGCCAGCGACGGCCTGATGGGACTGTGTGACCAATGACAATGACAGCCCAATCCAGCAGATGAGCTGCAGCATGACCTTAAAAATGCAGCAGCGTCATGTGTGTTGACATGTTGTAAATGCCCTGCACGCTCAACTTGTAAATACAGTCTGCAAGGGGAAAGGGATTGTCACAATGTACAAAAACAGCACTCTTCACAAAATGTGTGACAGAAGCACTGCACAGACTCACCAGCAAATCATCGTAAAAGCTGTCAGGGTGTGGTTCGCTCTGTAGCTCTGTATCCATGCTGGACACACTCAGAACGTCCATGACTCGGGGATTGGTTATGGAAAGGCATGTGAAGACTGCTGTGATTTCCAGACTACAGCGCTGCAAGCTGGCAAGTGCTGGGCTGTCTGGATCATCCTCGATCTCAACCAGATGTTGTGCCTGCTTGTGTGTATACGCCTGCGCAACACCACTGGTGTATTTGCTAGACTGATCCCAGAAGCTGTGCACTCCAGAATGCTCATTCACACATCAAGATCATGCAATGCTAGTGCTGCATCATGTGCTTGTACATCAGGGACCTACATGCACAAGTCCATGCAAAACTTACAGTGTACAGCTTGGCAAACTGAACAGCTGTCCAGGAGGCAAAGTCCTCCATTGCAATCAGCTGTCTGGAGCCATTCACAGTCAGCACAACTGCTGATCCCTCCATAACATCTTTAATGGTTGACAAGACAGCTTCAGCATCGTCCTACAAAGCCACAAAGCAGGCTCTGCAATCCCGTTTGGCAACAAATACATGGGTGCTGTTGTTCCCTTTGAAAAGCCCACAGCTGCAGCACAAGAACGCAGGCAGCAATAGCTACAGTGCTACAGGCCAGGGAACCACCTGCCACAAGAGGACGTTGCAGCCATTGGTAGATGGTTCCTGCTGTTGTTTCTGCTGCTTGTCTAGTCTGGCTAGCTTCTCCAGCAAAGCATTGCGTGCTTCAAGTTCTTTCTGCCTAAGTTTCAAATTGTGTAGCTGAGAAGTTGTCTCAGCCAGTTGAGCTTCAGTCGTTGTTGACCGCTCCTGCACAAGCAACTTAGCCTGTTGTCCACAGCTCACCCAAGACAGGATGTTAAGGACTTGGGACAAATGTAATGGCTGCATTGTACTCTTGCTTATTGCTGGCACTGCAGTCGCACCTTCTTTCTCTGCCTGAAGCGTTTCTGTGCCAGTCGGTTCTTTTCTTGCCTGCGCTCGACTGCAGTGAGTTGTTGGGTGTTATTTAGAGACAAAGGAGGCGCCTCCTGGTTTTGCTCCGGCTGCTGGATGTCCGCTGACGAGACGCAAGAAAACTCAGGGAGGTCCAAGGGGACTGTCGACTGCAAACCAGCGTCCAACTCCGTCACAAAGTTCCAGTAGTTCTCGTCCAGGTCCGAACTGAGTCGAAGTGGTACAGGTTCCCCAGAAGTAAACATCGTGTGTGATGTTTGCAACTCCGTGTGGGTGACCTGACAGGCTCTAGATCAGCTTGCTCTGAGAAAACATTGTTGCAAGTCATGCTTTGAGAATAAACTATGTACGCTCTACGCAGCGCTCTACGTATTGGGCCGGGCAGCGTATACGGGTACGGTCTTGATTTGTCACTATGACTCATCGAGCTTCACTGATAGCAACTGCTACGGGAATACTGTTGCATTGCAGCTCAACAAGTGTGGCGTCAAGACTGCTGCTCTTGTACGTGCAACGCAAACAGACAGCAGTAATAAGGAGGATGCGCTGCGTAAGCTTAAGTCGGCGGACATTCGAGTCATGGTGGGTTCTCCAGACGGTGATCAAGACAAGCTAGCAGAGCTTCTTCGGGAATTTGACACGGTTGTCAGCGATCGCCGAGGAGAGCGACAACTGTGTTACTGGATTCGCTTGTAAGTCATTCAACAATACTGCATGCCTACGGTGAGGTGGTTCTCCAAGCTGGCAAGCCCATCCTCCATGAGTCCTGTCACAGTCTGTGCTCGGGCTGGAAAAGTCTTCTGCTGCTGCCGCGTCTCAGTGGCAGACATGCACGCTTAACAACAGGTCACACTGGTGCGCCAGGGACATGTCCCTTATTCTGGCCCATTGAGGCAGCCAGGGATTGACGCAGTGAAGTCATGAATCATTGCTGCATAGATCACGTGCAAAGTGACAAGTCCTTTGAGTAAGGGAGTGACCACATTGACTGTGATGGTACGATTTTCCATGCACAGCTCTGACGCTGCCGTCGCTCATAGCCAAAGGCAAGAAGGCTGCCAGCCAGGACCTTGCATGACCCTGCAGCAACTCACATGATCAGCTGTTGACTTGGGTATTGTGCACTGCAGCTGATCTTGTTGCAGAGGATGCTGTTGGCTTGGTTGTTGCAAAGGCAGTGACTGATTCACGCACTGCCAACAAGACAATCGCCATCCTGGCCAATGCCGTTACTCAGAACGACACCATTGCAACCTGGAAGGAGCTGAGCGGCCAAACACCAGGCAGGAAAGATGTGTCTGCTGAGGAAATGCAACAAAAGATTGATGGTGAGAACATGCCTTGTGTCACTACAGTACAGGTGTTGCTGATGCTGCATAGCCAGGTCCTGTCATCTGCTACCTTTCTTGCCAGTCATTGCTTGGAAGTCAACCAGTCTATGTATGCATGCCAATTCACATGTGCATTCTGCACGCTATGGTAGGAAGCATACCTCAGCTGCAATCAACAGCAACCACAATGCTACCTTGCCTGGTGTCATGAATGCTGCCATGCGCAATGGAAGTGCTGTTGATGATTCGTATACCGAGTCAGCATTGCGCTGGGGCTGCCCCAACAGTCTGAAAGTGTCACAACGCAGATGCTGAGGACGTTGCGGCACTTGTACCTACACTCATCAACACCATCTGGGTTGATGTCTGCTTTCAGCAGCTACACTCAGCAGCGCAGGAGGATGTGCGGTTTGCCTCTGAACTATACCCGGACCTTGAATTCCAGATAGTGCAGGAGTACATGCAGCAGCTTCTGTGATTTGTAGCTTGGGCACAATTTGTCACCTGAATGATGTTACCAGGCTTGTCATTGCCTGGCACACCACCAGCTTCAAACTCACAATCCACCTGTCAGCAAGTCACATGGCATCCCAGGGCCCGAAACAGATTGTTGCCTGAGAGGCACACCTTTGGTGGTCGAGTGTTTCGTACAGACTTGCTGGTTTCGCCTGGGTCTATTGCAATTCTCCACTCGCAGCCATAGGTATTATATAACGTAAATAATAAGGTACTATAGTAAATATATGGCTCCGAGTGATGTGATATATATGTGCCTAACAGCAGCTTGCAGCAAGCATGACAGTCACTGTAGCGTCTGCCAGAACACACGTCACCCAGACTTGTGAGCCATTAAATCTAAAGCCTTTATAGTTGCGCTTGCAAGAGTGGCCACTGTGATCTTGGCAATGCTGTGACGCGTAGGTGTCGATGTCGTGCAGATGTGTATGCACACACACCGAAGGTGAAACTTTAGTGGGAGACTATGTGCTAGTTACAAGGAGTGGGTTGGCTAGAGCTTGCGCTGTTGCCTGAAGTCGACTATGACAATTGTCCCAAGATTGTGTTGTGGGCTGAGCTAGGAAAGCTCATTTATACCAGGTCAAGGAGCTGTGAGGAGACCAGAATGAATCCATACGGCAACTGCTCCTAGATGATCTCAGATATGATAGATATTAAGATGCGATGATCTGACTAACTTAATCCAAGAACTTATCACTAACAGCTGTGATGTTTACTAATGGGTGGCTGTTGATGTTGCTATGTTGATAACTATACAGCAAGCTAACTGCTGCCTGATAGTACAGACTTGACTGCATATCTAATGCTTCATCACAATGCCTCCTCCGCCTTTGTAGCAGCAGCAGACGCTGTCACCACAAACATCGATGATATCAGTGGCATTCCAGGTCTTGCAGATGTATGAAGTAGGCTGCGACAGCACACACGAAATACGTGTTGAGCATCCGTGACTATTCAAGTTGGCCACCTGGCAATGAAAGATTCGCTGAGGCAGCTGCCCCATTTGCGTAAAGTACTACGTTCGACCACATAAAGGATATCCTGAATCCCCAAGTAGTAAAGCAGACCGCGGCACAGCACACTGCATTCTTCACATCAACGCTAGCCAAACGTCCAACACATCCACAACATTGCACTCGACTCCCAGCCTTAGCATCAACCGGCGCCTGCGGATCTCTGCAATTAATCAAAGGTATGTTTGGTCCGTTGCGAATTCACCGCTGTACTTTGCAATCGAGCCTGGCTGCAGCTGTTCTGCGATCTGCACAGCTGTATGCTGGCACGTCAGCCTGTTGGTGCAATGTAGCGTGTCTTGCCTTCAGTTATCGTGGCGCTTTTGCATCACTGTCTATTTTTAGTGTCCTGCACTGAGCGACGGTGTTCCGTTGCAACTCGATCACCCGCGGTCACTCATGGGTTGGCTTGCTGTCGCGATTGAATTTCGCTGCCGTGTTGTGTTCCTCATATTCAAGCTGTGTATGCAGGTCTCATACCATGACCAAAGCAACGCATTTTGCTCTGGCAGCTCTGGTCCTCAGTGCAGCCTTCGTCGCTCCAGCCCTCGCTGCCCGTCAGCTGAAACAGACCACAGGCACGATCAGCTTCCCGGGATGTACATTTCTCCAGGATTCAGAGATCGCCAAGAATCAGGACTTCAGCAGTGCTTACAGCTTGCTGCAGTCGTCTGGCCTTAGCAGCAACCTGTCCAGCCTGTCATCCCCTGCCACAGTCTTCGTCCCCACCAACGAAGCTATTGTTGAGTACTTGCTGGCAGCAAACTTGACCATGGCTGAAGCAGCCAGCAGCCCAGGCCTGGCAGCACTCCTGAGCTACCACGTCGTCACTGGTGCCATCATGGTGAGCAGAACTTTGCAGTGCACACTGCTTCTTTGTCCTGCCGCTGTTCCGCTTATGGTTGCTGATCTACCACACATGCTTTCTTGTGCCATAGAGCTCAATTCCAGGATTTGCTGCTGCAAGCCTGTCTCCCTCTGCCATGACTGCAAGCTGACTTCTGGTTTTGCGTGCAGAGCGAGAGCAGCTTCACAGACAACATGGTTCTGCCAACAATGCTTGCTGGCACCAACCTGACCATCATCACTGATGAGATCAACGGCACTGAGTACATCACTGTGGAGAGCTTCGGCTCAGAGACCACCATTGTCACCCCAGCTGCCTTTGCCTGCAACGTAAGTCTCTTCAAGCATGACGTTCTCTTTGCTGCAGCAGCTGCCTGCATATTTCAAGCAGAGTAGTGCGTCACAACTGCTCTTTGTCCTGTGTAGAGTTTGATCATGACCAAGCTGATCAGGAACGCCATGCCTGCTGCGAGTTCCAACCAAGTAGTTTATGTTGTTGCATGCATGTTGGCCTGTTGATGATGACCATCTCATCATGCATGCCGAGCACATCATGTCTATGCTACATCATCTGTCACACAGCGTCTGATCTCATCATGTTGTGTCCTGCAGTTGGTCATCTACGGAATCGATGGTGTCCTAGTGCCCGAAGAGGATCTCATCCCCTTCAACCAGGAGTTCCTGCAGTACCTGGAGACCACTCTGGAGCCCGGTTTTGCTGAGGTCCCTCTGAGTCTGGTCATTGCTGCAGTCCAAGCCAACAACACCAACACTGTTGCTGAGGTGGCTGACCAGGCTATCAGTATGGGCTACCTGCAGCAGCTGACAGCACTCATCCAGCAGGCCTCAGGCAACACAAATGCCATCAATGCATTGGCTGCTGTCGGCAATGAGATGATCATGATGACCAGCTGTGCCAATGTGACCCCCCTCATCCAGCAGGCTATGCCCTCTGCTGCCACTCTGGGGGTCAGCAACTCTACCCTGACCAGCTTGGGTTCTCAGTACCCTGCTCTTGCATCCTGCGTCGTGTCTGCTCTCTAGAGTGGCTAGAAATTGGAAGGCAATAGGCAAAAATGCCTTTGTGTGGTGATGCTACAGATATCCAGCTCTGTCTTTGCAATGTGACTTTGTACAAAACTAGCTTCCAGCAGGTGTTGCTATTCAATTTTATGATGCTTACAAATGAATGAGTCGGTTCAGAATCTGTTGAATAAATGTGTGCCCTTAGGGATTTGTAGATTGTGCTCTGATTCTCAAATCCTTGTAGTCCTAGAAATTCTTCAATAAAGTTTTTTCAAGAAGCAAACTGTAAGCACCAAGTCTTGTTAACTCTGAAGTCCTTATTGGACACAGCGCATGGGACATAGGGCACTGCGCAAGTGTACGCCGCATTGTGCAAGTGTATGCAGCTGCTGCAAACATTATGCTTGGGGACGTGTATCTGAGATCCAATCTATCAAGGCAACGTCATGCATTGCTGTTGTGCTTCTGAACCGTGATACGGCGGGCGCCGGCACTTGCCCTAATAACCCCTCACTTGCCCTAGTAACCCCTCACTTGCCCTAGTAACCCCTCACTTGCCCTAGTAACCCCTCATAATTCTGCCTCATCTGTGGGCCTTCAAACCACAGTGCCAGCCAATGTTGCAGATAGTTGAAGCATTGCTTGCCACATGGCGTCAAAGATTAATAACAAACACAGGACAATGTATT
>JAABUW010008188.1_pt1 | contig 12287 bp, 13 predicted proteins | sample 5560081 | NCBI WGS metagenome assembly JAABUW01 (sample SAMN10711882, study PRJNA513363) | rock metagenome | isolation source: Antarctica rocks | place: Antarctica: Victoria Land, Knobhead sud | reverse complement strand
TCTTTTGTCGACCTTGCTGTCGTTGAGATTAGCTAGGAAACATCAACCAGCAAAGGGAAAGCCGATGTTCAGGTTGTGAATTGCAGACACGAGGCCGCACCCCGTCCGACCGAGTCAGATTGGATGAGTTGTATATATTCAAGACCGGGTATTTAGCACGAGTAAAGCACAAACTGACATCTACCTTCATTGTTCACCAGCCACGTTCATGCATCCAGCCGTTCCTTGATGTATTCGGATGTAGCTTTCAGAGCCATATCAGAAAGCCTGCCCTCCGCATACTCTCGAGTTTTCTTTCAAACTTTCAAAATCTATACTGCACGGGTGGTCTCCTCACATCCTCCGGGCTCACGGGGCTATCTTCCTCGTCGTCCACTCTTCGCCCGTTCTCAGGGCTCCGATCATAGCTCTGCGAGCGTGCGTGATACCCCATCGTAGAAGTGTGTTCAGGCTCTGGACTCAGTGTGCTTGATGGTGGGAGACCGTAATCATGCGGCTCAACCTGCGTCTCATGATGATCCGAAAATGGGTTCTCCTGTGTCTGCGCCTGCGCAGGCGCTTGTGAAGCTGGCTGTTTCCTCCTCGAAAACAGACCCGGGGCAGGTGCGGGATTGGGTGAGGGCTCGGACGTCCCGTTGGTCTGTGGTGGAGGCGCGCTGGATGGTGCAGGGGGAACGGGGCTTGTACCGGCGCCAGTAACTTTTCGTGCCTGCAGCATTGCGCGCTGATGCCGGCTCAGCGCGACAGATAGCTGATCGTTCGTCTCGATTAGCGTGAGAAGTGTATCTTCATCCGGCGCTGGATTGTCAGCATGTATATACGCCTGTATCGATCTCGATGCGGACTGGCATCTATCGACGAATTCCTTGATGAGGTCGTTGTAAACGAAAACTGCGGGCGCCGTAGACTGTACGACTTGCTGAAGCAGTTTCGCGCTTGTTCTGGCTTCTTCAATGCGGCCTGCGAGTTCCTGAGGAGGGGGTAGGGCGCGGTTGGAGTGTGTGCGGGCGAAGTAGTTCTGGCTGTGGTGATTTTGTTGCGGTTGAGAGTGGGCGTATGAGGTATGGGCATATGAGGTTTGGTTTGTGATCGCGGCGCCGGATCTGGTGGCTCCTCCCTGACCGTTGGGGGCGCCTCCGCGCTTTTCCATCTTCTGTTTGTATTTCGTCCACATCTCGCGCATGGGCGCTAGGTTCTCGTCGTTCTTCTTTTCCGTCTCGAAATTATCCAATGTCTCCCTGAGGATCTGCTGAACACTCATGTCCCGCCCATCGCGCAGAAGCTCCTTGGTCGTCGTCACGAATCTTGAGTCCAGGTTTTTGGTGAAGGTTTTACCGGGGTTGTCGCTCAGAATGCGGACGAGCATAATAGCGTTGTATTGCACGTAAGCGCGCTGGAAGTTTCCTTTCGCGAGGAATTTACGGATGCCGCTGGCGGCTTCGCGGGCAGCGGCGGGGCTGGACTCGGCGGCTTCGACGATGACGGGGAGGTGTAGCACTTCTTCGCCCTGGCGGTTGATGTCAGCTGGCGGTGTCTTCGGACTGCTGTGGGCATGTACAGACCTGGTTGTTGGGGCCGCCGGACTCACAAAAGAGCCTCTATATCCAATCTTAGCGCTGCTGATTCCGGAGTAGATTCGCTAAGAAGTAAGACTTACAACGCCCCGGGCGACACTGGCTTCTGGGGTATCGCCGTTTGGAATGATACCATCTCGTTCCACACCTATCAACTGTCAGTCAGGCGCGCAGATGCGCCGTGGTTGCATGGAGTTGCGTCGGCATTCCGTAAACAACATACTTGCGCGCCGACCCATCGATCCGAGGAACCGCTTCACAGTCGCCATGATTATTTATTCCAATGTGTACAGGAGGCCGGAATAAAAGCAGCAAGCTGTAGCCTTGTGAGCTATGTCCGCGCTTAATGCCGACGCTTGGCGTAAAATGCCCCTGGAACCCTATTTGAGTTGTCAAGCACCGTTTTCCTGGCCAAGCGTCTTCGTTCGAATTGTTATCTCAATGGAAAAGGAATCACTCTTTACGTTGAGAACTCTTGAGGATGATCGGGAACCGATGACTAAAAGTGGGTAGACAGCATTATTACATGTTTGCACAGCCCCAACTGGAACCACGCATCAAGAAGTGGCATTGGGATCTCTTCTTGCACGAAACTTCCATGACAAAGCCTCTTCGGTGATACAATCCCAGACTATGGTAAGGATCGAACTAAGGAGCTTGTCGCAAAGATCAACAACATTCGGAGGCTCAGCTATCCATTGCGCTTGACTAACGTTTCATGCTGAGAGTATCTCTCTAAGCCTCCGCCATGGGCTATATCGACGGATCTTCCCATGCATATCTCCATGTACAAGCCCGCGCACCATATGCGTATGGCCCTCAAGTTCTCGAAATAGCTCTCAATTGTTCCCCCAAACAAGCGTGGTTTACCTTAGGTCCATCCCCAGGTCACGCTACCAACGCCGATCCAATGGTTCGCTGAATCGCAAGACCAATACCTGCCCCACAGATGCTATCCCCCATGCATAGAGGCTCTCTATTCTTCGTCGTCAACTTCACCAACAGACTCCACGATGAGGTTTGCGCTGCGACCAACGCTGTCGCCTATTGAGCCGCTGCCGACTTCAAAGACTTGTCGCGGCATGGGCGAAACGAGCTGAAATGAGTAACTGTGCTCGTATGCCTCTGGTTTTGGTGTTGGGTCGACATCTGAGCCCAGAATATCGTGGCATTCGACAAAGGCATACACCTCTTCCATCCGCGCATTGGCGACAAACTTGCGTATGATTCGTTCGCCTGATGGCATGCGGATACTGAGTCTCGATACGTCTTTCACGTTCGCCCCGGGTTCCGGAGCTATGGATTGCACCCTCCAAGCCCTCCACTGCTCGAGATCCCGCTTTTCTTTGTCCACTGCTGCAATCTTGGCTTGTTCTTCCTGCTCTGCACGTACCCGGGCCGCTTCAACCTCCCGCCGCTGACGTGCACGTTCGCGGTCCTGGGCCAATGACCTCTCGTATGCACTGTTTTGCTCTTCCCGCAGGTTACGCGAAGCCTGTTGCTCATTCTGGGTCGCTCTTACCCTTTCCAACGCCGCCGATTCCTGCGATATCGCTGTCCGTAAACGAGCGACAAAGGCGGACGGAGGTAGAAGACCACTAATGCGCGCAATGACAGACATCGATGACGAGGAGTCTTGTGGGGTATGCGCAACCAGTGCGGCGAAAGGGAATTTGCTGCAATTCAGTGCAGTAGAGATCTGATAAGCCTCCGAGTCTTGCACGGTACCTGCCCACAGTAGAACGTTGTTCTGCGGGTTGTTGATGAAATTTACCACCTCCTGCGAGAGTAACGTCCCCCGAACGAAGCTTGATGTGTCATCGTGTTCTGGTGATACGAGCACCACCAGAAGAAATCTCAGCTCTTTCTTGGCTAGGTCGTGCGCCCTGGCATATCCATCCTCGAAGAATTGCAGTGCATGAGTGCCGTACTCCTCTTCAAATTCCCGTAAAAACCTCGCCGCAGTATCTCGAGCGTTCAGAGGTCTTCGCCCGCTTAGGTTCTGTCTTGAGCCCGACGGTGTATTTCGATTTAGCAGACCTGAAAGTAGTCGCGGAAGAAATGGAAAGACATAGCCGATGAAGCTGAATGGTCCGGAGAGGACGCGGTAGAGAAGGTTGAAGGGGGTGAAGAGGAATGAGAGGATCAATGGCGGTCGGTATGATGTCGAATTCAGCGGTTGTGGTACTATCCTCGGCGCAACCTCTCGGTCCGGGTCTGATGAGGCACTCGACCTAGGGCGAGATGCAAGACCATTCTGCAGGTTCTCACGCCGCGATTGTTGAGCAGGTGCGGGAGAGGAGGCTAAGGCAGCGCGGGCTTCTTCGACAGGATCGGGGGCTTCACCGTCAAAGAATTTGGCAATCGCGATCTGCAGAATGATCAGTCTCCGACTTCTAGACCTCCATGCAATGCAGAAGCTTCCTGCACCTGAACGTTCCACTCTGATCTTTGGAGCAGGGGAATAGCGGCCAAAGGTTCTTGATTTGTCATAGATGTGTAGGTCCCAAGGGCAAGCTGCTGGCTTTCGCTCAGCCGAGCTAGATCGAATGATGGATCGGTCATTGTGGACTTGAGTATGTGGGGAGCCGGAGATGCAGAGTGTGGCCTGATGGCTTTAGCGACGGGGGAGGGTTATGTCGCAAGACTTGTGTGTTTGCAGGGAGGCAGGCTTCACTGCTGCGTCCTACCAAAAGGCAACCGGACTGTTGTTGATCGCCGAATCTGACCGGCAGCGGTGCCGAGGTTTAGCCAGCGCTATTTATGCTTCAACATGTGGCATCTACTTTACGTGCTTACAACATTCGCTGATTCTCTTCGTCCTCCGTTGATATCTTCTTGCTGTAGTTCTAATCGCTCTTCGCGCTCTTTTTCACGGAGCTGTTAGGCTAGCCGCTTGAGTGTTTTGATGAGTCCCGTAATGGCAATTTCTTAGAACACCATTTCCGAGAAGATCGTTCATAATCCCTCTACCTTGTAGGGCATTCAATCTCAAAAAGTTTTATAAGCCTCTGCACCGACTCTGACTCAGAGTGGTGGATCCATGAAGTAATATACTTCGCTTTTCCAGCATGTGAATCTAGCATGATATCATGACCTCGATGCCGGGCATTGGGGAGGAGGTGCGGCGATCAGGGCTGTCTCCACGGCCGAAAGGGCGTGGTAAGTTGGAAACTGTCCCTCGTGCCTACTTACCTTCAGTCGCTCTAGGACAATGCAGATTCGAGAATAGGGGCGATTACTAATAGAGACATGGGGAGATAGAGACTGCCAAGGACACACTATGTAGAAATGTGACAATCTATGGCCATTGTCGTTACGAAGACAAAGGTGAACGATCAAGCTGGTGGAGAAGATGGAGCTAACATCAGGTCAAGGATGTGCCTTCAATCATGACTCGAAGAAAACTCAAGCGGTCCCGCCGCAGCCAGAGAGGTATACTTACTTCTTTGCTACAACGAGCATGGCTGAGCAATGTGATAGCGCCAAGAAGAAGCTCAATGTTGACTCGCCCAGCTTTACGCCCTCGTCTCTTTCTGTGAGCAGCTCTGGGCAGAAATCTAGGGGACTCTCTCCAAAGGCCGCAAGTGCTGCGCCTTTCAGACCAAAGAACGCAACACCAGGTAGAACTTTCAGAGAATGTAAAGCCTGAAGCCTGACAAGTACCAAGCAAATTCGACGCCGCTTCCTATGTCTCAAGAGAAGCAATATAATCCTAACGCACCTGATTGGGTCGCACCTACTCGAGACATTCCTGAATTTGTGCCATCAAATTTCGGGAACCTAGAATCTGTAAGTAGTTACTCCTCTTGCTGCTTGTATAATTGTCCTAAGTCAGGTAATACCTGCTCTCTCGCTCTTGGAAGTCTCGTATATGGCCTCGCGAAAGCTCTATACCCCACATGCATATCCTTAGATATGTAAGACAAGTTGATTGTTACGTTACGCAAGAGGTCCAGCTACACCGTGTTTTCCGTTGTGTTCACAGGCAAGGACCTCGAGTCTGCTCGTATACAGGATATAAATTAGGACATAGGATCGACATAGTTACAATGGATGATGTGGGCGGCATGAATGCACTGTATGATCTTCAATTTTGTTGGACAGGTTAAGAGACTAACAATATTTCTGATCTTTCTTCTGAACGAAAGAGACACACACACAATGACTTTGACTCGAATCAGCTCTCCTCATATAGACCATAGTTGGAATGCTTGAGGATATTGGATGCAAGACTAATGGGCACGATTACTTAGGATTTTGAATTCTCCCATAATACCCCCTTCGATACCGACCCCTTCAGCAGTAATACCGACACCTTCAACGACAATACGCAACCTCCGGCTGCGTCGAATCATACAAACCAGCCATCGCAAATGAATCCTTATGCGCAAGACACCAGCAATTATGGGGGGTCCGCATATTTTCAAAATCAAGGCAACTACACTCAGCCGGTAGTACACACATACATCCTCACGCAGTTCACGCTAACTGATTTCCAAGCTGCAACATCATCTCTACGCCGCTTGGGGCCCGCATCGAGAGAACTTGCAACCCAATCAGAGAGCAGCCAAAGACTTCTTCATACCTGAAGATCTACGTCAGCAACTACAGAAGAGAACAGAAGCGACTTTGAGAACCTTCACAGGTACGGAGTCAAGAAATGGGTTTATCTACTCGACTGATTTACAGTACAGGTCTCAATATACCTGATGTTGAGCAATTCCATAGCCTGACGACCATAAAGGTTCCGAGTACGAAAACCGACAATCTACTCGAGTATACGAATTGGCTCTACAAGGCAGTCTCTAGCCATGATGGTCTTGTATACTGCTTGAGACGGCTCGAAGGTAGGCTAGCTGTATCTACTACCATAGGGAGAGATACAGGCTCACCACAAATACGCCAGGCTTCGTCTCCACAAACCAATCGCACAACGACGTCAAGTCCGTTGCCCAGAATTGGAAACGGGTCCGCAACGCCAACGTAGTAACCGTCCATCTTGCATTCGCCAACTCCCGCTTCGGCAATCCCTCCCTTTTCTTCGTGACCGATTATCACCCTCTCTCCGAAAGCCTCGCCCAAAAACACTTTACCCAACAGAACCGCTACTCGAACCGCCACAACGCATCCCAAATCCCCGAAACCACGCTCTGGAACTACATCTCCCAAATCAGCAACGCCCTCAAAGCCATCCACGACGCCGGCCTCGCCGCCCGAGTCCTCGACCCCACCAAAACAACCCTCACCTCCGAGAACCGCATCCGCCTCTCCGCCTGCGCCGTCCTCGACGTCGTGCAAGGCCAAACCTCCGCCAGCACTCCCATCTCCACCCACCAGACCCAGGATCTCTACCTCTTCGGCACCCTCCTCCTCTCCCTTGGCACCCTCAACGCCTCCACCACCACCCTCAAAGCCGCCCAGCCCAAAGCCCTCGACCTCTTCCGCCGCTCCTATACGCCCACCCTCTACACAACCCTCACCTGGCTCCTTGACCATTCCCCAACCGGCAGCAACACCGACCCGATCACCACCTTCCTCGCCCTCACCGCCTCCAACCTCGCCTCCGCCTTCGACGCCTCGCTGCACGCATCCGACACCCTGACCTCGCACCTCAACCGCGAGCTCGAAAACTCCCGCCTCGTGCGCCTCGTCACGAAACTCAACACCGTCCTCGAAAGGCCCGAGCACGACCGCGACCGCAACTGGAGTGAGCAAGGGAAGTACTACCCCTTGCTATTGGCAAGGGACTATATCTTCCACCCCGTCGATGCGCAGGGCCGGCCGGTGCTGGATCTGGGACATGTGATTGGGTGTTTGAATAAGTTGGATGTGGGGCTTGAGGAGAGGGTGATGATGGTGGGGAGGGATGAGGAGACGCAGATCTTGGTGAGCTGGAGGGAGGTTAGGGGGTTGGTAGAGGGGGCGTGGGGGGAGATTATCAGGCGGAGGGGGGCGGGATAGGGAAGGTGGATGTTTGGTGCGTGCTTCGTGTCATTCTGCTTACAAAAGAATCTTTATACTATTGCGCATGTATGTGCGAATACAAAATAGAAACCACAAATAATGAACCCATATCTCTCTACTCGATCCTTCTGTGCTATACTTCCGCACCAGCGAGTCATACTCCTCTCCAATCCCTCTCCCCAACGCCTACCCCATCTCAACTCCGATACATATCCACAACCTCTCCCCCCTCAATACCCCCACCAATCCATCCCCCCCAGTCACTATATTAATCCCCTCAACCTCCACGCTTCCCACCGCAGCCGCCCCCCCCCCTCTCGCTTCGCAGTCCTCTCCACCAGACTTCTGATAGGTTGTGAATGCTAGAGATAAAGGTATCGCCAATCCTTCCGTGGGGCCGGCTTCGGCGACGTGTAGGTTAGAACGATGATCGCCGCTGCTACTAAGGGGTTTACGACGCACCAGAACGTATCGACGAGTGGGTGTCTATCGATGAAATGTCAGGTTGATGGTTTTTTTGATACGCTATCTGGTGCCACGGGCGTGCATCTTTATGAGACAAGATCGGGGTACAAGAAAACAGCGGTTCATATCTTTCTAGGATCCAGTCTGCAAGATGGTTCGCTCGAGAGACCATATTGCTGCTCGACAACCAGCTAGCTGGCTCCTTGTTGGTTTCGCATGATATGGAGTCCAACATTCAGTCCCCGCGATGCAAAGCCCCACGCCCAACCGAGCTGCAATTTCCTGGAGCCCCTCGAGTCCATGCTTCTCTACTTCCTTACCTCTCTCCCACAGTAAAGGTCTTACGGTCACAGGTCAAACGCCGAAGAAACCTTTCTTGAAGGAGAAGAGAAGGATCAGCGCAAAGAGTCTGTGCAGCGAGGGTCTTGGCAATGCACTCGACTACGTCCGTGCTCCCGACTTTGCCGCGAAGCCGGATTATCGATCCGTTTCTAACGTAGATGTTTGGGGATCTCTTCCTTCGACTATCACTATGTGTATGATTGATCAATTCTCGGATATCGGAGTAGTGTGTTATGCAAGAGCTAGAACAAAAGCTACGCACGAATGGTTTAGGGGATACAGCAGGGGTTTTACCGCCGCCGTAAGATACTGAGGAAGAAAAATGGAGTGGTCCAACAACAGCGAACGTGCGGTCCTGGGATTTTGGGGTATACTAGTTCGCTACCGATGGGGTCGGGTATTCGAGGCCGTTGAGGACTTCGATCTTGAGCCGTATTTTCAATATAGGACAGCAATTTCCTTTGCCGCAAGTAATGCCTACGTATAGGTCAGTTTAAGGAACAGTCGAGACTATATTATCTATTAGAGATGGATTTTTGGGGGGGAAAATGGGATGCTATTAGCGCTTTCACAACTATTGCCCGTGCTTGGTCTTATTTTTTAGAGCTCACCCCCCCCACATCTTTGTATTGATCTTGTCGATAGAAATCTTATCAAGTATTAACTATAATTCTGAAGTCTTAACACATTCGATAGATACTTTGTTTGTAAGATTTGAAACAAAGTTGATCGAAAGTAGGTGATTGCAATTTTGAAATGTGTTCCGACTTGTCAAGCTACAAGATGTAATCAACAACGTCAAATCTCAAAATTGCAATAAACCACTCAAAACTGGATTGAAATGCTCAAAACCACATCAAACAACTAAGCGAGAACTGTTCCATGAATATTGAAGTTTTGACAACAATCATCGAAGAAATGCGGAAGTTGAAACAGTTGTCTAGAAAGATTTGGGGGGATAAGATCTAGGAATAAGATCAAGCGTTGTCAAAGCGCTAATAGTGGTCGTTGCTTTTTGGGAATTCTGATCTGAACCCCCCCCATGTCATGATAGTGGTTTTCCGAGTTGGAGGCCATGGCATGCCTCCACCACGACCCCTATTCTTGATGGTGCCCGCTCCTTTGTCACCATATTTCTACCAGTCATGCGGATGTTCGAAGGGATACCAAGCTGAAGCTAAACCGTGCTGTGCTGGCTGTGCTTGCGGGAATTGAAGATCTTGGGCAAGACCATGCTTCCGTTGGTTAGTCTGGCTTGACTAACTTCTTGCCGAAAGTCGTGGATGGGTATTGAAAAATCCTATCGTTACAGATGAGAAGTGCTCTGGGTCCATGGCTGTAATATACTTTGATTTGATAGGGAGAGGTTTTGGAGTGGTTGAAGGGGGGTGGGATAGACTATCTTGGGTGAATAGGATCCGAATGATTTGAAATGCAAAGGTCTAGTATGATCTGGCAGTGTCCATGATAATTAACGTCATTGAGTCTGCTCGCTGGGTACTCGCTTGATGACTCTGAAGACCGTTATCATTATCATCAATGGAATTATCCTATTGGCCGAAATCCTACCTCGCGCTATACCCAGAGCACCGAGTCGATCACCACCTCATACATAAGAAGTCTCTCTCAAACCAGCGGTCAGACGCTCTCCTCCCCTGCGACCCTCAATCCGTTTTTTTCTCCAGCCATGGATTCGGGATCCCATCGTCCAGCAATATTCGCGCTCCTTCTCTCACTGGCTTCCCGTCTCCCTCACTCTTCCCATCTCCCGGCCCAAACACAGTGCTCTTCCCCTCTTTCTCGGTCTCCACTCTATCGCCAGCACTCCCAGCTCCTGCATCATGCTCCCTATACTCGTCCCTATCGTCCCATCTGGAATACAAGTCCCCCGGCAACATCTTGTTTCCATCCGCCTTCGAAACAACCAGTTTATCACGCCCAACATCATATCGAACAACCGCACTCCCCCCCACTCCCCTCACCACCCCAACAATCCTCCTAGTCAATGCAGCCAATTTCCTCAAATCCATCTGATTGCGCCCCTCCCATTCCCCAATCAGAGCCACGACATCCTCAACCTCCGGGCTCTGAAACGTACCGTTACGGTGATAAGCACGCACGAGCTTCGGGGTTTGCGATACCCAGAGCTGGGGGGCGATTTCTTCGATGTTGAGAGGTCTGTGGCGGACTCGGGTTTTGATCTCGAGGGTTGAGGCGAGGGGGATGGGCTGGCCTGATGGTTTGATGGATAATTTTGACGCCGGGAAAGTGGTTTCGGGGGGCGATAGAGACAAGGACCCCAGCATGCGGGAGAGACTACTGTCGCTTTCCGGCGCTTTGCTGTGGGATGAGGGTGTAGCGTCCACGTATCCGTCCGTTTCATGGCGGACGATGAAGTTCAGGTCGCCAAAGCGGTAGGATATAATTCGGTGATGGCCTGTGCTGCCGTTGATTTGGGTGGTAGTGTACACCTTTTCGAATTCGTGACCGAAGCCCCTGAATTCATGTGGCTTGATGAACTCATGGGTCGCAGTCTCAACGCGAGAGAGGATTGCGGTGTTTTTCGCGATCTCGATGTTGAAAGTGAATGCTTCGAGTCCGTTTCTCGTCGAGCTGGGGTTGATGAACGAGAGGAGTTTACGGATGATGTTGCGGTCGGTTACGACGTCAATGGAGCGGATGTCGAATAAAGGATCTGCGATGTACAAGGCGCGGAAGAGGGGTTCGAGTGGACTGTCTGGATGGCGGGCTGCGTTTTGGGCGATGTAGATGAGACCGGAGTCTTTCTTTAGCTGTTGAGGAGCGCTTGGAGGGGACCAGAGAGGGGGGCTGCCTGGGACGGCGATGGTGGGCGTGGGAGCCTCGATCCAGTTGTAGGAGGAGAGGTGCTTGACGTCGGTGATTGATGCCGAAGGAGGAATACTGAGGTTTAGAAGATCTGCGCGAGAGATCTCGGCTGGGGTAGTGGGTGTAGTCTGAGTGGGTGGCATGGTTAGAGTTGGCATTATGTATTCTCAACTATGCTTGACACGCCAGTATGTTACAATTAAGAAAAAGCAACGAGTCTCGTCGCCTAATATAAAGATTCTCTAGCAGTAAGATCCGTTTGCACGGAGATCAGACAATCTTGTTGTTGAATATAAGAAACAACACGTGCTTGCAAGTATTCTGCCCATGCAGTATTTGTTCAACCTATCTGTACAAGCAAGCAAGCAAGCAAGCAAGCAAGCAGTTAAACTTACAGGCAAGAAATCGATCAAACAAGCAATCTCTCAAGCAAACGACCAAGCAAGCAATCGATTGAGCAAGTAATGTGCCCATTCAACGCACTCGTACAATGCGCTCATGCAAGTAATGCGCCGGGAAAAATTCAATAGCATACCTTGTGAGGTATCTCTTAGCTTGGCTTTGTCAAACCACTTCGTCACAGCAAGACACCACACTATGTGAGAAAGTCGGAATGGGTACTTCGTTGTTGCACGCGGAAGATTCTAAGAAAGAAGTCTGATGTATCAGGCAACTCACAAGGCGCCCCGAACGCAGGAAGTGCCGAAGCGACTACTCTGTTCTACTCTTATATGCATGTCACCCTTTAATACATACGATGGTGAGTCCTTAGGCCAGCCTAGCAAATCTTTGGTGGATCGTCAAAGGGTAGAATGCACCACTTCTATTGTAGGGCTGCGTTATCTGCTTGTCCGTGTCACGTCCGTCGTGTCTAGTTTTAGTTCAAGGTAGATTTTGGTGCATGCATCGATCTACCCTTCATGGTAGTTGAGAAAGGTTGAGTAAGCTATTGCCACCCTCAATACATGGTTGGAGCAATTGAAAGTTCCCCCGGGCAGACTGAATACTCAAGCCGCTTGCGACGCCCCATCTTACCTTGATTGCCTAGCTTTTGACGGTAGGCACATCGGAGCCGATCACCAAGGTGGAGGC
>JAABUW010008186.1_pt1 | contig 12291 bp, 19 predicted proteins | sample 5560081 | NCBI WGS metagenome assembly JAABUW01 (sample SAMN10711882, study PRJNA513363) | rock metagenome | isolation source: Antarctica rocks | place: Antarctica: Victoria Land, Knobhead sud | reverse complement strand
ATCAGACATCTTGGGGCGCAGCAGATCCCCCCGGTACTCCACTACCATGCTGTCCTGCTTCATCTCTGCCCGTGCTATCAAGCCCCAGCCATGAATCCCAGACTGCATCACCCGTGTCAGGCAGTCACCTTCTGAACATGTTGTGTTGCTTGGCATTGCACTCCACTGTCCAACATTGCTTGCATAGCAGCAGCTGTCACGTGCAGTGAGCATAAATGACGAGTTCTGCCGCTTGAAATTACTCGCATGTCAGCACTGCTTGCAAGAAGGCAGACATGATGTGTAAGAGCATCTGCAAGAATGACATGCACTTTGGCACTTCCCAACATTGACATGGCCTGCACAAGACTGCCTTGTCAGGGCTTGACAATATGTACACTTGCAAGCAGTTGATGTCCAGTGACCGTGTGGGATGTGAGTGGGTGTGAGCTGACCTTGCCAAAGGTGATGCGCTGCCGTTCTGTTTGCTGGCACTTCTGCAGCCGCTCCTTCATGGTCAACCCCTTCCTGTCACCAACTGCCTTGCCTCCTGCACAAATTACACACCATCAATATGGCTGCAGTATGGCTGCAGTATGGCTGTACTGCCCTGGTGCATCTGGAAACAGACTAACTGCATGTGGCTGCATCAGGATACTGTGCAAATAAGGCACATCAAGTGAAGCTGGCGCTCAAGGCCACAGCTCTAATTCTGAGCAAGAAGCCTACCTACTCAACAAATTGGCAGACAACAGTTCCACTAGACGCCGATGCTTCTACAGGAACACTGTGCCTTTCAGACAATGCCAAACATCAATCTTGGCAGCATTGGCTTGCAACATGAAGGGTACCTGCAGCCTTGCCGCCAGCTTTGGCTTGAGCAGTCTCCTGTGCGGCAGGGGTGGGGGCACTGCTCTGCCTTATGAGGCTGCCCCGCCTGGTGGTGCCCTCAAGCTTGACAGAGGGGGTGGGCTCAGCAGCAGGGGTGCCACCTGCTTCCTCCACCTGGTGCCCCTTGGCCACCAACCACTCATCTGGGCTCCATGCTTTGGACTCTGGCAGCTTCCAAACCTGCATTCCATGACAGCCATGCATGATGATTAGACACTGTGGTGTCACAAGTTTCATGCATGCAGTGAGTCATTCAGGCACATGTTAATCAGAATATATTGACAGGTCTCAAGCACTGGCATCACCCTCACAAATAAGCACTGATTAGGCGCACGTTTTGCAGTGCGGACACTGGGCATGCCACACTGCAGGATTTGAGGCCAATAGTATCAGCATGATAGAAAGCAGCAAAACCAGAAGCAGAAGGCAGGCGGACTACCTTGTGTTGCAGAGGTCCACAGACCAGATGTGGCAGGGCATGCAAAAAGGCCCTCTTGCCAAAGCGGGGTACTGGCTGACCCTGCCTGCCACCCCCAGTGATCATGGGCCCCTGCCACTTGGGCCCACCGGGCATGCCTGACATACCCCCCCACGTCTTGCCCACACGCCTGGCCTGCTTGCAGATGATGCACATGCAGCCATCCCTGTGCGCCTGCAGTGCATTACTCACCATGAGGGTATGTACCAAATGACCTGTATTGTTCACACATGAGGGTATGTACCACATGACCTGAATTGTTCACACATGAAGCAGTGAAGACATGCAGGGTGACAGAATGTGCACGGGATGCATCAGTCATGTCAGTGTGCAAGTCTGATGGTGTGACTGCATCCAGTACATGCAGTAAAGATGGATTCCTGTCCATTCAGAATGATGACACCAGTGTTTAGTCAGTACATGTAGGTGATGAGGGGAAAGCAGACAGGATGAGCGCAACACACAGCAGCATAGAACAAACTACTCACCTGCTTGCCCTGTGGCTTGGCATAGAACAAACTACTCACCTGCTTGCCCTGTGGCTTGGCAGCTTGGGAGCCAAAGCGCTCCCTAGACACGTTTTGCCGCCTGGCAGCATGCAAAGCAGGCGCAGCCTTGGGTCTAGCAGCCTTAGCAGTGTCAAGACCAGCATCCACCAACCAGTCCCCCATGGTAGGGCCGGGTACCCCACCCCCCTTGTCCACCCTCAAGCTGGCTTTCCACTTCTTGCTGGCACCTTTTCCTGCCAGGCGTTCAAACTCGGTGGGGGTGCATTCCCGCCCTTCTCCCAGCAGGATGCATGTGCGCTTGACATCAAAGACAGCGCGGCTGCTGTTGCAGACTATGGGCACTGTGTCAGGCACAGGCCCCCTCGCCACAGCTGGGGCATCCGGCTCTGCAGCTGTGGGCGCTGCCGCCTCCAAGGCAAGCATACCAGTCTCAGCGAACGGCGGTGGAGCTACTACCACAGCTGTGGCCACAGCATCTGCTGGTATGTCCCGACCAATGGGTGTGATTGGTCGGCCAGGCAAGTCCTTCCAAAGCACAATCTCTTTGCCAAGATTCAACCACTCCACTTCATTATCCTCGTAGTGCACAAGGTGCTCTCCTTTTGCTGTCTGGAAGCCCTGGACTCTGCCATGGTACCAAGCATGATCATCTGGCCACCAGATGGCCACCTGTTGACCTACTGCTGCCTTGCCCTGCACCACTGACTGCTGCTGCTGATGCTGCTGCTGCTGATGCTGCTGTTCATCAGGTGTCTCTTCAGCAGCTTGCGCCAGCACTATGTCGGTACATGGGGCACTCTGACTGGCCTCAGACGGATCTGCTTTGAGTTCAGGCGGTTCTAATTTGGGCTGGATGTGCTTTGGCTTGCATCCTGGCAAGAAGGAGACCCAGCACACCCGCTGGGCATCTATTTCTGCTCCCAAGTCAATCCATTCACCCTGCAGTACCGGCAACACCTCATGCCTGCAATCAGTTTTGATGCACAGATGTGAAAACAGTGGTCAGCCTTTGCTTCACAGCTGGCATGCTTGTGATTTGTGCATGGACTGAGCCCAGTGATCCTCTATGACAGCTGATTACCGAACAGGATTATCACTATGGGATCCAGATGACTGTAGCCACCATCTTTTGAAACATCTCTCTCTCAATGTAGAAACGCATTTTTACTGTCCCCAGACGTTTCTGAGTTTAGATTTCCAGTGTAGGGATAATGTTTCTGAATTAAAGTAGACGTTTTGGGATTGAACAGAGCTGATGGCAGCTTGAGGGCAATATGGCAGCTGCAATGCAGATGGCTGAAGGAACAGAAGTGTAAGCTACCTGCTGGTCATAGGAGTACCACACATTGTGCTTGCCATTGCTCCTGTCGTAGGCACGCACCACAGCATCATACCACTCGGCATCATCTGGCCAGAACACCTTGCACTTATGACCCACCCAAGCCTCAGGCTGCTCCCTGGGCATCTCAATCCCAAAGTCTGCATTTGCCAGAACCCAGGTGAGGTCCCTACTTGCTTGGCAGTGCATCTGAGCTGATGCTGCATGTTGCTGCAGGCTCATTGGTTTGCTAGCAATGTGCACAAGACTTACAAGCACAATGGGTGCTCACTCCAGAGTCAGAAGTTGCACATGAGCAGGAGTACAACCTTGTGTCACAGCTTCTGGTAAGCAAACGAGTGGCAAAATTGCTTGCATACAATGTGCATGTAGAGGTACATTGGATGGCACAGTCAGGGGAGAAAAGCCAGGTTGTGGTGAAAGAATGGCACCTGGACGTGGCACAGAAGCAGATTTCTGACGTTTGAGGTCTCTGTGCAGTGCTGGAGTGTTGTCCTGGCTCCTGGACCTTTTGCGTCTTGGGGCCGCTTCTGCAGTACAATGCAAGGATCCTGAAGCATCACCATCACAACGAACTCTGCATAGCTGCAGTCAGATTTGGCTTGAACTCTGATATGCTTTGAGGCTTGAACTACAATATGCTTTGTGGCTTGAACTATAATAGCTTTGTGGAGTGACAACATCTTGTGTGCTTGTCATGAAACAAGATGCATGCAATAACAAGATGAGACCATGCCTCAGATGTGTTGTGTCCTGAATGCAACCTCTATGAAGAGTTTGCATGAATTTCACAGGAAATTTTCTTGACTGCAGCCCTCAGCTCTCATAACACAACTTTCAGCGAGCCTTGCTTCTCAGCACAGCCTTGCCAGCCAGTGGGGCAACACAAAATGAGGGCACAGCTGGGGACTATCATATCACGGCGTTGCAAAATGCAAGCAATTGGGGACAGGTGCAGGAGAAGCAAGCTGCAGTCATGCTGGACAGGGTGGGGTGGAGGGTACAGGCTGGGGTGCAGGCGGGGTAGGCCTGGCTGGCTCGACTGTGAGAGGAAGCAAATCCTGCGCTCTCTAGTATAAATTTTAGCATCACTGGGCTTTGCAGCAGTCAAGCAGAGCAGAGTGCACATTGCCAACTCTTTCAATATGACACATCGTCTTGAGTTACGGTGTGTTTGCCATGCAGACAACATGCTGCAGGAGAAAGCTGCACATGGACAGCACAACACTGTCAAAGCAAATGCAACCTTCACTCCAGACGCAGCATGGCACCATCTGCTGGGGTGCAAAGGTTGACAATGACCAGCAGTAACCTTACCAAGCTCGGATGAAGTTGCATGAGCAGGCGGTGAGGCCTGTCTGTGTCCCACATCCACATTCACATCCATCTTCACAGCAGCTTGTCCAGACTCAACATTGGCGGATTGCCACGCCAAGGGCTCCTTCTCAACCTTGACATAGGCGTTCACAGGATCCATGACATCCACCTCTACCATTGTGCTATCCTCCTCCTCCTGAAAACCAACACCTGAGCCCTGCTGTACCTCCTCGTCTTTGACTGCACCTACCGCGCCCACATTGACAGTGCTTGCCTCTCTCATGGGCGTGTCTGCCTGCATGCCTGACTGTAAGCCTTGGTGATTGCTTGTGCCATGACCCACAGGCGAGCTGCCCTTTGCTGTGGGATCAGCACCGAGCAGTTGGCCATGTTGTGCCCAATGCGCCTGCCCATTGACCACACCTTGCGCTGGACTCCTCTCCCTTGTGCCAGCCAAGCCAACACCTGCCTCACGCGGAGGCTGCTTTGGCATGCTTCTGCCCTGAGTCTTGTCAGCAGCCTCGAGAGGTGCTGGTCCTGAGAGTGCTGAGTCCAACAGGTGAGGGCGAGCTTCCAAATCTGCAGGGTGGCCATTCTGCAGCGGATCTACTTCAGCGCTTGCTGCTGTCATGCGCACTGACGACTGCTGCTGCTGCTGCTGCTGCTGGTGGTCATGGGAGTTTGTGTGGTGCTCATGCTTGATGGGAGCAGCATCTGCCACATCCAGCTTGGCCACCTCTTGCTCAGGCTTGTCCTCACCCTTCACCGACATATCTGCACAGCATCAGACCACCACCATTCACTGACAGCTTCTGGTCTGTTTGCATGCTGACGGTCAAAAAGATTGCACAAATCATTGCGACTTGCAGTACACACTGACATCAGTACAATCTGTACTGCTTTCCATATTTCCGTATCCATGCGCAGCGTCGCGCTTTCTTGCACTAGAATGCTGCCTCATGCTATCAAACTGAGCCCAATCATTGGTCACACAGCCAGTTACACCAGTGAAACAAATGTTGACAGTTCTGCAGCTGCACAAGCAACAACAGCAGCATGACTGCCACAGCTAGAAGCAGCAGCAACACCTGAGCAGCTGCAGGGTCACCAGTCTACAGCAAAAGCACTGGCAAGTTATGCTGCAACATAGGGGGCAGCGACATCGAAACACAGCAACAGCCTGAGCGGTAACAGCAGCTGCCAGCTTGAGTTGACTAGTCATTCTTTATGTGGTCCAAACTACCAACAATGGGACATTAGGCTCTTTTTTAAACAGAACTCCCACCAGCTTGCTTTTGTCGCACACCACATACACCTGTGCTTTCAAGCCAGGATGTCTGATGAGTCACAACTGGCTCCACACCCCAGACGGTAAGTAATAAAATGAGTTGACTTGTACCTTGAGCAGGCTCAGACTCAGGCTCAGGCTCATCAAAGTCTGCCAGCAAGTCTTCCATGACCTCCTGGACAGTTTGATGCAGGTAGGCCTCATACACCTGGGCAGCCTGTGCATTCCCAGCCAGCGCCGCCAACTGCTTGCGATCCAGCTTATGCAGTGCCAGCCACTCTTGCATCATCTGCACGCACAACATGCTCATCAAGTCTTGTCCATCTCACGAGCTGCTGCAACAGAACAGCAGTGAAGGTCTGCCCATGCATTGGCAGCATCTGAAGGCAAGATGCTAGAAATAGAGAGCATGTCTAAGGTGCAGTGTGAAAGCTTGGGAACCCCAGCATATCGCCTGCACAACACCCCTGTGGATAGTTGTCTGCTTTGTAGGTATTCCAGTATGCGCTAGGTAGTTGCAAGTGTTGCCCAAGGTTTACTCCTAAACGTGAAGCTGCACTCAAGGGGTGTACACTGACAGAGCAAGTGCCGTATACAACTTTCAACTACATACGACTCAACTGCTGTTCTTATGATGCATCTCAGCAACAATGTACCATGTGCCTCTGACGCATGACAGCTCAACATGCAGACCCTACCATGTCTTGAGAGCCATCCTCGGCTTCAGTCCAGATACTGCACTTCCACTTCTTGGCATCCCCCTTGCCACACACCTGCTCAAACTTGGAGGCACTGATCTCAGACTCTCCGTGCTGCACTCTTTGTGTGCGCACAAGCAGCAGGCCGCTTCGGCCGTTGCAGGTCACGTGAAGCACCTCTGGTACCCCTTCTGGCAGTGGAATCAGCTCTATTGCCTGCAGCCGAGAATTCCAAATAGTAACAAATGATACTATGCTGGCACAACAGGTCGTGGAAGCCAGGTGTCACAACAGACATGTCAGCAGCAGCATTAGCAGCAGCGCGTATGACAGATGGGAGGTCGGCTGCCGACACATTGTACCAACACCTTGACAGGGGTGTATGTGAGTTGCCATGAGCCCAGATTTTTTAATGTGTGAGAGTTGGACTGACAGCTCGTGGTGAATCTTGTTGTCATGCAACACCAACTGGTCTGCCAACCAAAGTACCACAACGGGAATCAAGAACAGATGATCTGGTTTCATACCACAGGTGGCTCCTCATCTTGAGATTCCTGATCAGTCTCCTCCAGCTTGATGGCTTTGGGCTGCCTGCCTGGCCCTTTGGGGGCCTTGGGGGCAGCAGGGGCTCTGTGCTTCTTGGGGGGTCGGCCCCCTGCGCCCCGACCCTTGGGGGGCTCAGGCAGGGCCAGCATCTCCTCCTGGGGAAGGGCCACAGGTTTCTCTGGGATCCAGAACCCCTTGTTGGTGGTGTGGCCCATACCTGTTCCATGTGAACCACGCTCCCAACCCTGCAGGCACTCAGTAACAGTCTCAATCATCATGTATGCCCATTCAGAACATGCTGCAGTAGGTCCGCCAGCACAGCATACGCAAGTCAGCATAAAAGCCAAGTCAAGACAGCCAGTGGTGTCAACTGAGCAAGGCCCTGCATTCATATGCAACAGGCATGATTGAAAAGTGGCTGATTCCTGTAGCAGTTGCTGTCACCAAAAGATGTAGGATGCAGTACCTTGAGTGACATGGCCCTGGCACAGCCTGCTGGCAGGTCTGGAAGGGTGACAGTAGGCAAAGGCCTGAAGGGCTGCCCATTCCACAGCCCATTGGTATCGTCCTCGCCCTCCTCCTCCTCACCTTGCTTCACAACTTGCACTCCTGCAGATGCACACATGCACGCTCTAATGGCTGGACCAAAGAGGCAATTTTGGTCTGGCTGTGCATGCTGCCCAGGTGAGACTGCGCACCCTGCTATATGTAGTCATACTTCAAGTCAACCAGCAGCGTGCTGAGACAGTCAGTCATTCCCAAGGGCTGAGACCACAAGCATTGAACAAACTGTAGTGGTGCTGGTAGAGAGCAGGATCAATAATTAATTTGCCTGAGACAAAGAACTGCATGACAGGAGTGGATGAAAACAGACATGAAGGTATAGCAGTGGCAGGAGCAGCATACCTGCTAGTTCAGGGTGGGGGGTGCAATGCTTGGGGCAGTAGCTGATGAGGCGCACAGCCCCATCCTCCTGCCCATCGCTGGCATCCACCATGTTCATGTACAGCCCAGCAATGCGTGCGCACAAGGGGTGGTACGCTGTGTAGCAGCTGCTGCACTGAATTTTGGCGCCCACTCGCTGCCTACATTGGACATCAAGCACGTCAGCCAAAATCTTCTAAGCCTCCCTAACAGCAGAAGCTGACCTCTTTCTGTCAGGGCCTCTCAGAAAAGCCCTGATGCGGGCAGCTCTTGCTTGGCTGAGCTGCCTAGCTGAGCTTAGGTATGCAGTTGCACTGCATTGCAAATATGCAATCACATTGAATGGCCGATGCCCTGGCTTCTACTGTGTCCTCATCATACACAGTCATTGAGGCCAACCCAGAGACATGGGCAGCTGGATAGTCGTGCAGCAGGGAAGTGACTGACTTGCAGATGCAGCAGTTGAGCTCCCAGCGTTCTTTCTGGATGCTGCGGATGTGGGTGACAGGCTCCATGCGGCGGTCGTCACCCACGCTGACCTCAGGGATCCACTGGAGGCATGTGGCGTGGCACCACAGCCCCGGTTCAGTTGTGGGTTTCAGGGCACCCCCCTCAATAGGGCACAGGCAGCACTGGGGTGGCTTGCTGTCATCCTGCACGCATCGCAACTGTGGGCCGGGGTATGTCATGCAAGACACTCATAGCCCCAGACATGCTTTGCCTGATTGCTTGCTATGCCCATGTGCAGGCTTGAGTGATGCTGGCAGCTTCTCATCACATGTTACTGTGCTTTGACATGACCAGCGCTGCTGCAGAGACAGCATGCACATGTCAGCTTTAATGATGTGTGTCCTGAGGCAATACACATGCAAGCCATTTACCATGTGCAGGCTTGCTGTCGTCAGATATGCACCCCCACAACATGGCCTGATGCAGTAGGAAGAAAAGTCAAGTGGATGTTACCTTGAGCTCACAAGCTCTGCAAAGCCACATGTCATCCTCGCCCGGCAGTTCTTGCACCCCATAGCAAGATTGATGCACCGTGATGCCACACATGTCACAGCTCACCAGCTGATCCTGGTCATAGTCCACATCGCTGTCACACACTGTGCATCTGTCACCTGCCCACCTCACCTGTACAAAGGTATGACTTCTCACCAAGCCTTGCAACTGCGCACCTGCTATACACTTGCAGTGCGCCGGTAGTTCTGCTGCCCACTCTGAGTGCATGTCATTGACACGCACACTGGGTTGAATGCTGTCATTGCCACAGGCACAGCCAGAACAATACATTCAGTTTCCACCGGCATTTGTTTCTGAAAGAAGTACAGCCAAACATTGTGATTGAAAGCAAAGAGGGCTAGAAGCTTACCTTGACAGGGTGGTGCTTGCCATTGTCGATGTCATTCCAAGGGGCGTACACAGCAGCCAGCAGCTTCTCAGTGGCCTTGTGGGCGGGCAGCAAAGGCAGGGCTGCAGGCGCAGCACTTGGGCGAGCAGATGGCTTCACGTCAATGCCTTGCTGGTCCAGCCACTTACCCACTTGCATTGGATGGCTCCCTACATGACCAGGGCAAATGAGTACCCTGTCTGCATTGCACTGGTGCAACACTCAAACAGTACATGTATGTTTGGACTTGGCTTGACATTGGTGCACAAATGTTGGAACAGATTGTGATGCAGGACTACAACTCAGTTTGCCATTCACATTCAGGCTGGAGACTATCACCCAGCTGAGTCACGATGAATTAGCATAGCAAAATTGACACTGGCAACTATGGGGCTGTGGAAAATGTGCAAGAATCAGCAAGCACCTGCCAGAAGCTTGCTGCATAGTAGAGACACTTACTACAGAGTGAGGCAACTATGGGGGTGTGGAACATTTGCAAGAATCAGCTAGCTTATGCCAGAAGCTTGCTGCAAGGGTAGAGGTGTTTACAACAGGATCAAGGCAACTAGTCACAAGACTGAAGCTTGAGCTCATCTGTACATTACATACATTACATTTCTTGTCTTTAGGACTCAACAGGGGAGTCGACAGACGATAATTGGGCAGATGGATCACAAATGCTATGTGACAGACCTTCTGGGACTTCAGGCACACAGCCGGGCTCAATCCTGAGGGAGGCTTTCCACTTCTTGGCTGCCCCAGCTCCACAGTGCTGCTCGTACTGGGTGCAGCTGAACTCACGCTCTGCTTCAGGCTTCTTGCAGCAGTCAGTGCACATGCAGATGACGCGCTGAAGGCCCAGCAGGAAGATGCCACGGTAGCCGTTGCACATCACAATGATCTGCACAGCAGACATGCTCGGCTCTTTGCTGCTGGCAGGACATTAGTCCCAGACCAAGGCTGTCAGCTGAATGCAGCCAGCAAACATGGAGCAACATACTGATGTTCCACGTGCACAATAGCAACAGTCAAAAGCCTTCATTGGAACCATTCAAGCTTGCAGTCTTTACAACATGATCCTAGCAGCAAACACTGCTGCAGCACAAATATACTTGAGCACTTCTCGAACTGTATTGCTTGAAAGACAATGGCTCAGCCAGCCAAAACAGACTTGACCAAGCTTGGTGGTGCAAGTCAGCGCACCTTCTTGGCTGTGTCTGCATTGACAGCTTTGGCAGCTGGTTTGAGGGAGGTGGCGGCGCTGTCATCATCCACAGCCGCTGCCTCGGGCGCTGCAGCTTTGATGGTGGTGCTGGGTGGGGGCATCGCCCCGTTCTCCACCTTGATGAGCCCTATGGCAGGTGTGGATGTGAAGCACAGGCTCATGACAGCTGTCACAGTTAGCTTGATGCAGTCAGCACGCATTGCTGTTTTGCAGTTGTGAATGCATATCAACATATCAATAAATAGATCAATAAATAGATCAATAAATAAATAAACCAATAAACCAATAAATCAATCAATCAATCAAGCAAGCAAGCAAGCAAGCAAGCAAGCAGCCTTTTCAGGAGCACACCTTGGCTGCCTGACAGAATGCCAGGAGTCACATGAGTGATGTGCATGAGAGCTCAAAGACTGACCTGAAGCTTTTGCTTTGTGGTGCAGGTCCGTCCACACTTTGTGCTTCTCCTCATACTTCTTCCGCTCCTGCTCATAATGAGCAGACTCCTTGCGCGCATCGGCCTCGTACGGTGCCTTCTCTCTTGCAGTCAAAGTGCGCCATGTCTCACCCACTACCCTCGCCATATCCTTGAAGTCAATGCGCAGCCCATTGTCCACACTGTACTGCCTTCAACAGCATCGTCATCTCTCAAAACATGCTCTCATGTGTGCAATATAGGAGGAGTGCAGCCAGCATGAAGTCTGAGCTGCAGCTTACAAGTGCCTGCTGTCAGCGCAACCCAAATGAATGCATGGTGAAGCACTTGAAACCTGATTGACTAGCAACAATCAATCCATAAATCAAGAGACAAGAGGGGCACGCAGCTGAGCAAGATGTATCAATTTCGGCGATCTTGCCCAAGAAGCAACATGGCAAACTGCTGATCTGCTTACTTGTGAATCTCCACTGAGAACAAGTTGTAGGCAGTGCGAGGCTTCTTTGGCTGTGCCTTGCGCACTTCATCTTCTGCCTTCCTGAGGGCTGCCAGCCTGCTCTTGGTGGACGTCTTCTCTCGACATTGAGGACAATGGTAGGATTCATCTGAGGTGCTGTTGATTGCCTTGGCAGCCAGGGCATCGCAGTGAGTGTGGACCCAGAACACACAGGTGTCACAACCCACCATGTTCTTGTCAGTTTGATACCAGACCTGTACCATTGTAGGGTCAAACGTGACTTAGATGTAGTGGAGACTGCATCTTGTATGCATGCACAGATTTGGTCTGAAGAGCTGTGCAAGGAGTTGGGATAAGTACAACCACAATGTATCAGCTTCATGTGGTATTTTTGATGGTTGTCCAAACAGGACTGGTGTCAGTAATATGAGTGTGCCTGGACCAAGCTGTGCACTGCAGGTTGAGCTATAGCTGGGTTGGCAGGCTGACCTTATTGCAGACCGGGCAATAGTTCTTGTTTTCATACAGTTTTTGGCAGTTGCCGCAGCGGCCCTCATGCTGTTCTGTATGTTCAATCTCAGCTTGATTCAGAGTTATGCCACAGCTGCTGCAAGTTGGAGCGTCAGACTGCTGGTCTCCACCCTGCACATAAAATTACAGATGCATACAGGTGGTATGGCAGACATAGCTGGCGCAAAGTCTGGGTGAAGAAGTCACCTCAAGGGAGTCTTCTGAAGCACCCTGCAGCGCAGCCTTGAAGCCTCTTTCGACCAGCAGGACCTGCAGAAAGACTGCAGTCAGGTGTGCACACCACCAA
>JAABUW010008181.1_pt1 | contig 12304 bp, 12 predicted proteins | sample 5560081 | NCBI WGS metagenome assembly JAABUW01 (sample SAMN10711882, study PRJNA513363) | rock metagenome | isolation source: Antarctica rocks | place: Antarctica: Victoria Land, Knobhead sud | reverse complement strand
GCTTGCCTTTGCAACCGATCTGCGCCAGGTCGACCTCGACTGAGACATCGATCTCGGGCATCTGCGGCGCACCCACCTGAGCCCGAGAATGTCCTTCACGCTCCCCGAGTCTTTCCTCCTGCCATTGCAGATTCCGCCATCACGACTGCAACGAAATCTTTCAAGCATTGTACGGTCATGACCGGGCGGTGGCCCTCGGGTTGTAGTCGAGCTCCTGCAGCTAATTGCTCGGCTTCCTCCTCGGAGACCAGCACCATATACGGCGACGGCAGGCATGGCGGACGCTTATGTACAGGAGGGTAGCAAAAAGACTGCAAGTGGAGCTCAGCCACAACTTTCAAGTATAGCATTGTCTCAACGGGCTAGCCAATGAGCTTCCGCATATGATCAGACCCACTTGCAATCTTTTTGCTACCCTCCTGTAGCCCGGACCCGCCTATGCCCCTCCAGCCTGTTGAGACGTAGCTCGGTTCTCCATCTCCTGTCTCTTTCTCAGAGCAGTGGTCCTGCCTTGCGATGCAAGTTCTCATCGCTCGCTTGCGAATACAAGGACCGACTTGACAGGGGTACACTACCGCAGCGTTCTTCCAAAGATTCAAGATTGCATAAGGCAGGATGGGCACGATGGGGTTTCGATCGAGGACGTGGTGAACTGAGCGAGCGGGACGGCCAGATTACTGCAACGGGAAAGGCCGATTCTGCGCCAAGACGGGATGAATCAGGAACAGTGGTTGCCAACTTGCTGTTAATTTCTCCTCCTCCCTCATCAATAATCACTTCAAGATGTATCATATCATTATTCCTCGTTTTCTGCCTTGACATTGTCTACCGTTTGCTCGAAGTTATGATGGAGGCTTTCATATCACTCCGCGGATTCGTGTTCCAAGTTCGTCTGATGTTGCTCGAGACCCACGATGTGGGCGCTCTCACATCACTCAGCGGAATTGTCCAAGTTCGTCTGGCGTTGCTCGAGACCCACGCTGTGGGCGCTCTCATATCAACTCAGCGGAATTGTCTCCGAATTCGTCTGGCGTTACTCGTGCCATCCACCAGACTTGGCTGTGGCGGTCGCAACCGGAACCTGGTCTCCCCCCTCAACCTTCGTCCATTAATTCATCGAGGCAGAGAGGTCCGCGTTGAACTGGTGCATCGACTCCCAAGCGATTGCGAGGTCCGCCAGTTGCTCCATGCTCTTCGCTACCCGTTCTGTAAGCCTGGCAATCTGGTCCAGTCATTGCCGCACGTCTCCCTCTGCGTGATCGAGCTCCGGTTCAAGGCATTCCGACGTTTCGTCTCGTTCGTGGTTCTTGAGTTCGAGGTCGGCTATAGCCGTTTGGTCTTGGAAGTATTTCTGCATCGGATTGTTAAGCATATTTCAAGAGGTCATCCTAGGGAATGGTGAGCTATCATACCTCTAGTTCGAGCCTTCTTCGTCTTCGAGATCGTTAAAGAAGTCCTTGAAAGCATTGTTCCGGAAATTCCGCTAGTTGTTGAAGGCCTGGTTAATGCCACTCGCAGCGATATATTGCCGACTATAAATCGGTCTGGATCATCGAGGTAACCACCTGCAGCACATCCGAGTGCATCGAGGAAGAGTCGAAATTGCTTGAAGGTCATGCCTTGGCCGTATTTGTCGGCGAGATAATTGATGTATATCACAGGATCTAATGTCTTGTCGGTAGTGGTACGGTTGGTCGCAACTTCACGGATTCGAGTACTCGATCCTCGGTTGGCGCGTTGAGGCAGAGTGTTGTCCAGGATACTCTGTAATATGTCTGGCTTCAATTGAGCGAGTAGGTGAATTGCATCCTTTTTCCATTCGCCTTGAAGTCTAGACTGGTTGAGCTTTACAGCCTTATTGCTCTCTGCGCTTTCGATTTGGGATACGAGTCCTGGATAGTCGAAGTTTCTGATGAAGGCGCTCATAGCCTTCTGTTCTGGTTCAACATGCGTCGGTTTCACTGGAATGGTTCTGCGGAGCAATGCCATGTCTGCCGGGATAGCTTCTCAGGAGACGAGAGTGAACGATTTGAGTGAGAGTATGAGTGTGAGGTGAGCGTGGAGGTCAGTGTAGTAAAGACATGAGGACATGAGGTCGAACGGGAGCTTCCGCACCGCGACTTCAACTTCAGCTCATCCTTCCACGACCACAAAGACACAACAGACCACAATTGACCATGCCGCCTACTCACAACGACGCCCTACTGGGCAAACGCCTCATCGACGAGCACGCATCTCGGATTTATGACATTGTAAGGATCCGCCGTAAATGCAAGACTCTGCAATATGTACAAAGCACAGAGCTGTAGTCACGCCCTCACTGACCACCAAACGCGTATATCCAAGATTCAACCAGCACAGCAGTCTTCAGTCAAGCCATCGGACGTACTGAAAACTATCTCGAATGTTCAATCAGAAACATCTACACTTGAAACTATGGCCGCCCATCTACGGTCAGCAAGAACCGACATGACGGATCTGGCATCAGAAATCGAGTCCAAAGTGAACACATTGGAGAAAGACCTTCCATCGCCAGGTACGGCAAGCATAGAGAAGTCTCGCTTGTCGGCCTTGAACCATATGGTCGCCACGCACAAATTCCGTAGCTCACAGGAAAGTCAAGGCTTGGAGAAGCTCTTCAGGCTTAACGGATACACGCTACCATCATATACCAGATCGCCCTCATTCCCACTTCAAACGGCAATGGAGGGCAGCTCCACTCTCGAATCTGAAAAGGGAGCTTTGTTCACCGAAAGTACCGCCACGGAGCATGCCGCGACGCCAGCGCGATCGAACCTTTCGCAAAAGGAGATCACCAAGCTCGACGACCTTCTTCAAGCGTCGAGGGCTGAGACCCATAAATCGCGAAACCTCGCAAAGCAACTCGAGAAAACCCACGCGAACTAAATCCAGGAATTGCAAGCGAAGCATATCAAGAGCATCACCACTCTCACCAACCAATATAACACGATCTTGACTCTGCTCAGTCCACTTCTCCCGCCAGGGATCAACATCGGACCTGCCTTCACGTCGAACATTCTTGCAGACCTTACGCAACAACTTGATTTGACACAACTCGACAACGACTCTGTAGTTGAGGAATCTTCCTTCGCTTGGAACCTTGCCACTGTGTCGCCCAATTATTTCAGCACTACCCAGTCGACTCGAATCTACCCCCCAAATTGTGGCTACACGCTTGCGATTGTATGTGTAGCGAAATCACTCTTGCTCTGCTGGAGCTCAACATCCACGCATTGAACAACGGAACACAGCTCTCACGAACCGAATCCGCGCGACTGGCGCTCTTCTCTGCCGTGCGTATGGCAAGCTGTAGCTCACCAATCTCGGCACTCTGCGCCCTCCGAGCCCTGACACTTGTTCTTCGATATCGGACACCGGCCAACATGCAGCTCATACAACAAGTATACGCACAAGCTGCCGCGACAGTAACTTCTGCTGATACGTTGTGCCAATCTTTGCTTCAATGGCTCAAGCTATGTATGGACAATCCAGCAACAACACACACCCTTCCAGGTGTGCTTAGGGGCATGCGGCTCATTCAAGCGGACTAATCGTCCTGAACAGGCAAAGTACAATGGTACTATGCTACGAACATGATCAAATCGAGTACCAACCCGGCTACATTGAGACCGTCATCTTCGGCGAGGGGCGTCGTGGTCACCACGATCTCGCTGTCGAAACACCTGCATTCAAGACTCGGTGCGCACCCGGATGCTTTCGACTGGATATGTTCAAACCTCCCAAGACAAGTGGATGAGGCGTTGAAAGAGCCGGAGGATGATACGGCGGACGCTCAGGCGGTGGATCGTCCCCCAGAACTATGACCACGCAGCATTCGAAGCCAACATCCCGAGAACGGAAACACCAATCCAGAAACTACTCCGCCAACACGCAACCTTTATCTCAACAACCCATAGCCTTTCGCGGCCAACAAATCCACGAGGAACCAGAGATCAATTCCAACGACGAGGAGGAGTCGGAGGAGATGTATGCGCACGCCGACACACACACCCAACCGACGCCAAGCATCCCACAATCGCAGCTACAACTTGTCGTCCGCAACCCGCCGCCAACTGCATCCGGTCAGCGAGTCTACCAGGGCGTGCGCCTTGATGGCCTGAACAGCATCCCGACCCAGCTACTCGAGGAGGATAGGAGGAAGGCAGACCAATCTCGGCGGTAGGCATACAAGGAACCGTGGCTGGCGCTCGTCCAGCGATGCTGTCGAAAGACAATAACCTGGCATGAACGCAGTCCCGCGTGTGGAAAGGATTGACACTTCTGTTGGAATGAAAGAATTACATCGCATCGTATCAACAATGTAGCGTTGTTTGTAGACAATTGGGTCAGTCTTGTCATATTCCCAGACGCTCAGCAAGAGCAACGAACCCGTTCTCATCCTCTCGGACTACCAGATCTGGAATACCCTGCTCTCGTAGCTCAGGATTCTTCTCCTCTATCGGCCTCTCAACATAGATCGTATAGCACCTTTCAGATCACCTAGATGTGCCGCCACCAGCGCACACTCCTCTGGCTTCACACCCATCTTCCCCGCCGCTCCAAGATATACTTTGGAATTTGGCTTGAACGACCCAAACATGTCGGCGGAGTATACCTGCGTGAATGGGATGCTCTTTACCAGGCTTTCCAGTAGCCCGTTGTAAGTGTTGCTGAGCGTCACGGTGGAGAACTTCTGATTGAGTCAGTCGAGGCCACGGCAGGTGTCGGGCCAGGGTGGAAGACGGTGCCAGACGTGGGCGAGCTGGTTCAATTTTGACTCATCCCAGAATGAGCCTTCCTCGACGTGAAGCTCCGGTGAGTCTCCCTGTAGAATAACTACGCCTCGTTGTGCGAGGAGCTTGCGTAGCGATTCCAAGCGATAACGATCGACTGCTCTCCAGTCTACACTGTCGTGTTTCGCCTTGCTGTCGCTGGCGAACTTGTCCACCTCTCGGTCCCACTCCTGTTGCCGTCAGTGTATGCGGCAATGTAGATCCGATGTCTACGAAGCCCTCCAAAGTCGTACCATTGCTCGTATGACTGCAAAGACAGTCAGCAAAATTCTGGACGATTCACCTTGACCGAGACAGACCATCTTTGTCGCACTGCTCCGAACTTCATGATTCATCGGCGACGCATCCGACTCCAACGCATCTTTTGCAGCTTTGGATAGCTCGTCTGCTACCGGGTCCCTTTGAGCTACACATGTTCCGAAGACGTCGAAGAAGAGGACGCGAAGTGGTGGCGTGGTGGTCATACTGATACATTAGAAGGAGCTCTCTGCTCAATTATTCCGGCAAGTAAACAGCTATAGAAATTGATCGTTGTCTGTCCACGACTGTCGCTGGTAAGAAGAACAAGCTTTATACAAGCATCAGGTACCAGTAGCAAGCTCTCCAGCTTCAGCCCAAGCTCTAGTGATGATGGACTGCGATATCGGGAGGAAACATTACTTTGCATAGGGCGCACCTGCACACTCAGACCAGATAGCGAAGTATCGAATGACTCGCAAGATACGGAGCTCATCCTTGCTTGAGCCACTCCACGATGTGCGTTTTGCGCCTCGCAGCATCATACACCGTTGCGCCGTTACGAGCTTTGGCATCACGAGAGGCCCCGTGTCCTAACAGTGTAGTTATAACATCTGCGTGGCCCTGGAAAGCAGCCCACCAGAGCGGAGTGCACTTCGCCTTGTCCTTTGCCTCAATATCGGCTCCCTTGGCAAGAAGCAACTCCACAGCACCGCCCGCACCGTCTTTGGCGGCCAAACAAAGAGCCGTGTGTTGCATGAAATTGGTTCCCTCGATTTCGGCACCACTCTCGAGGAGAAGCCGGATCATCTCTTCGTTCCCAGCAGAGACCGCCAGGAAAAGTGGCGGTTGAGATGCGCCCCAGAACTTGCACTGCGCTTCGACGTTTGCACAGGATCCGAGAAGAACCCTCGCAACGTTAATCTTATTCTTGTAGACGGCCAGCTGAAGCGGTGTCATCCAGTCGTCGTCTTGAGCTTCGATGTTGGCTCCTTGCTCCAACACCAGCGAGCGGACCAGATCCTCGTCACCCTTGGCACAGGCTTTGTGCAGTGGTGTTGGCTGGCCCTGAGTCGATAGGATTTGTGCGAATGGGTGGGATGATGGTAGGTTATAGTTGTTCGTGTTGGAGTTGTAGACATTGCCGTTGTGCTGTCTTGCGTTGTCGCTGGCTGAGCTGTTGTTGTACGAAGTTTCCATTGTCTATTCGGGCGGTGCGTTGCTTCCAGTATTCATGCGACTGGCTGGTTCCAGGTGTCCGTTGAGGTTGTGGGAATCAAATGTCGTGATGTGCTGGCACAAGATACAGCTTCTTATGTAGCTCCCCCACGATGCAGGGGTCTACGTGCCGTGGCGTTCACCTGGAGCTGCATCAAGCAAAACCGGAATAGATACAGGCTGGAACCTGAGCAAACATATGCAAGACCATATTTTACCGCACCCACTTGAAGTCACCAGTTTTGCTGGTCTGGTCGTGCTCGAAGAAGTCCTACAAAATTAGATCGGCAGCACGCGAGAGCGTTCTTGTTGGAGTGATTCGGCGTGCCAGGGCACCGCAGCGTCAGTCGAGCATCTTGTGGTTAGAAATGGCTCGTGAAAGATGAGTTGATCCTGCTACTCTTCTGAGCCATATCGGAATCCTGATCGATCTTCCAGTCGGTGTTCATTACATGTATTGGAGTGCAGTAACGGAGTTGGAGGTGAACATAGAGACGCTCACCTCCTATTGTTGTCGACCAGCCCGGGTGCGTAGACTCGGCACCGGCACGTTGTTGAGGTTGTGGTCTGGCTGACTGGTCGGAGTCCTCCGGTCGCTACCTTATAGCTAGGCGTGCCAGGCTCTCGCTTGTCTTTGTGTCAGAGGTCGCTATGAGCTCACACAAGTGTATCTCTTCCGGGTGGGTGTAGTCGAGGCACTGAGCGTTAAGAGTGAAGAGCAAGTTCGCACCTATGCGCTTTGGTTGCGGCAGCGTGGTCCGATGCTATGCTGAAGAGGAGGATAGCAATCAGACCTGGTGGTGGCAGTGGCCGTGACGGTGGAGGCGAATAAAGCCTCAGCCAAGCAAGATCTGGGGGATGCTGGCAGAAAAGTGGCTGCGATGCTGTGGTGACGAGAGCCATTGATTTGCTGTCGTTGAGTTACTGTCATTGCTGGCGTTTGACTTGCTTGGCAAATCTTTTGAAGTAGGTGCTGCTGCTGCTGCTGCTGCTGCTGCTGCTGCTTGTCAGATCATCTAGGCCTCTTCCGTGAAGTCGGCGGCAGTGTCTTCTTGTGTGACGTCGAAGTCAAGGCCATCAAGCAGACGCTGCTCCAAGAACGACAGCGAGGATGGGCTTGAGAAAGAGTCGAGCCAGCGAGATGTTCAGATGAGGCGCCTATCTATGCTGGTGAGGTGGTCGCGATCATATTTCGAACTGCAGTATTTCACATTATCTAGGTGGGTATCTTCTTCCACTCTTTGCACATACCAAGCGACACCCGGCAGAACTTCCCGAACTGCACCTTCAGATCCATTTTACGCCAGCTGCCTGCAGCGGCATGCCATAACCGGGCATTGGGATGTGAGGTGCTCTTGCTTCCCATATTCTGGAACCAACTTCTGCCAGGGTTGAAACCTGTGATGGGCAGGATAAGAGCATCGCCAGCCACGACTTTACCGCGGCCGCCGACAGGGTCGCCCGGGTTCCGCCAAGAGAGCGAGTTCCAGGCGAGCGCTGGATCTTCCCGCCGAGTCACAAGTTGAATCGCTGCGGTCAGAGCTGGTGGCCCTGTGATGTCAAGCGGGTCGACGATCTGCAGATCCTCACTTTGGCGATCGATGTCGGAGATGAGTGTTTGGAGGAACTGATCGGCAACGATGTGGTGAGGAGCCATGACCGAAGCCCAGTTCGTGACCTGAACAGGATAGGTGTAGCCCATGCGCCAGTATGTTGGGTCAGGGTCTGGGAGGTTATCCGCGCCGATGCCGAATATGGCGTTGATCGAGGGTTGTGATGTGCTGGCCGCAACTGCGTCTTCGAACAGCGCACGATACGAGGCCGGAGTGTAGCTGGGCAGTGCATACTCGTCTCTGTCTGGATTATGCAGGGCCAACTCTGTGCCCGAGGATGCGTCAGTCCAAGGTGTGAGGTCTGACTCCTGTATCCAGCCATAGGGGTGCTTTAGAGGCCTCGCGTCGACATCAGCATACTGTCGGACGATCATATTAGCGGAAGTGCAAGAGCAAGCATGCAGTGACGATGTAGACTCACGATCCCACCAAACCACTTCAGTACAAGTACCCGGAACATATCTGCCAGCTCAACCGGGTAAGGGAGCTTCTGGATATCGTCGTACATGTCGGTGGCGAACTCCTTGGTGAGCGCATCGATGCCATCGTCATCCCACAGGAACCACGCCATCTCAGGCCCGTCGGCAGTACCATCACCCATAGCAACCTCGATCCATTGCTCGACACTTTCTCGGATGATGTCGTTCCATGATTCGGTCTCCAGGGTGCGCCATGTCTGATGCGTGATCAAGGGTATGCGGGAGTGCTTCAGAAATGTTCCCTCAAGCATGGTGAAGGCGAATGCACATTCGGCGGCCTCTAGTATCGAAGAGTCTGATGTCAAGTGACATGATTTGCCTCTCGCGCTCAGCCGCTCCAGCCATGATGGTGGAATATACCACCCTGTTCAAAAAGTATGATTAGTATGTGGCGTGGTGGTGGTGCATACTTTGCCTGACTTACTACCACCGATCCCATGACCATTTTCAACCACTTCTGTCGTCAGCTTCCCGACCGGCACCCTCTTCTTCGCAATGAAGCCTTGCGGCAAAAGCCCCACGGACAGGACGAGGAGGGCGAGAAGAGAAAGTAAGCAGTAGAAATACGGAGACCTCACTCGTGCAGGGCGTCGCCAGCGTGGAGTCCGCATCTCGTATTATTAGTATGTGCCTCTCACGAGGTGAAGTGGTGATGATGATGATTAGAAGAACCCGAAAAGACAGACCTTCTCACAGAGCTGAAACCATTAATTTGGTTGCCTAAAGTGAGGTCGCGTGTCTTTAAGGGGAGCTTAGCGCGATTCCGGGGACTATTTACCTCAGCACGGATTTGATGCGGAAATTATGGAAACGCGTTGGAGCTTGGCTCCATCCCAACGAAGCCTCGAGAAAGCTTAGTTCTGCTTCACTTCGGCGCTGCTAATTATAAAGAAGGGCCCGTTGTTCGTTCTCGCTCCCGTTTGCAATGGTTCGATGTGCATGTTTCGATTCGGCGAACCTCGAAGCGTTGTGCATCAGATGCTCGCAGCCTCGTGCAGATGGCAGAAGATGACATACAAATGTAAGGCTCACACTTTGTCCTTATACCGGCAGAGGCTCGCACTTTGGCTTGGAATGGTCACACCTAGCTGGCTTGGCGCATCCGATCGCTGCTAGGTTGAATCGCTTCAGAGCTTGTCGCGACTACCATCTGCCCTAAAACCCTCCTCTGAAAGGATCTTGAACAGCTGTGGCTACGCGTGTGATGAAGACGTACGACAAGAGATGGTCGAGTGTCGATTCCGGTCGGATTTGCTACAGGTCCTACCCCACCCAGACGAGCAATCTCCAGAGGCGGTGTAAGCGCAGAGACCGCGAGCCACCGGCGTGCGCTCCAGTTGCTGGATCGCAGCCATGGAGTCCGTCACAGAGCCGTCATATCAAAGATGCATCAGAATTGCGACCGAGCTTCGAGCGGGCATCTCGAAGCTCACCGACCTTCTGCCTTGCACTGCACGGCTCGCTGGGACCAAGCGCTGTGGGTGGTGTATGGGTCTGCTTCGCTGGTGTCCATTTAGGGAGTGGAGGAGTCAAGGGTGCCAAGTACCTCTCACAGATGCAGCTGGAGGCTTACATGGGACGCTTGGGTGTCTCGGGGGAGGAGGGCAGTCGATACACGGTGGAGGACGAATAGGCGCAGTAAAGATGCTTGAGGGAGGTGATACGTATGCGTCCGGACTGAGCTTGGTTGAGGATGAACATATTGAGCGGTTTGTACCGCTTTTCCGGTGAGGGTAAGTACAGGAGCACAAAGCATGCGATGGCTGTGCCATTGTGTACTGATATCCAGCGGTCGCGCTCCGGCTGGATGGACTGCCAGCTATCATATTGCACTGTGGTTGTTTCAAGGAAGACGTAGGCCTCCTGACTCAGTGAGTGGAAAGTGCTGCGAGGTACCTGGTTCTGATTCTTTGCGTCAACGGTTTCACCTTATTGCTGGTCCGGAGTCTACTGTAAGTCATCTCGATGCTTGTTGTTATAGCTGGCTTGGTTGGCGAATCTGAAGACCTGGCATTGTTCAACAGTCTTCGATGTTTTCTAGCAGATCAGCCTACCAGGGGAGCGATCTCACTCCCTTCGTCCGCGTAAGTACAGGCACTCGCCGCTTGAGGTGGCTACGAAGCGTCAGCGTCCCCGCATAGTTGAAGGGAGGTCTTCTTTTCTCGTTGCCCTTCCAGCATAGAAGCGGCAGGCATGGCTTGCCGAATTGCGGCTGTGAGCCTCCCGGTGCTATGATGCTTCCTTTGTCGACGACAAGGTGTGAGATGATCAAAACCTTCAGCATGATACGAGCAGAAACATATTGGTTCAGAGCTGAGGCTGACTTGACATGAAGTGACGTTGCCGCCCACACCGGTGTTCCGCTCTTGGCGTGCTTTTTCGATATCTCGTTCTTCGCGTCAAGCTCGTAGCCTGTTCATCTTTCATCATCACGTTATTCCATTACACCATATCGCTCTCACAACATATGTCATACAATCCACACTACCCACCGAACGATAACCATGTGAACCCGAATAACCCGCAGCAGAACCCGCCGCAGTGGTCACAACAAGCACAAACGCAGTACCAGTAAGTGCATCTGAGCGGCCAAAGCACTCACGCCAGCTGCAACGTCGAAAGGACGTCTTGACGGGTCCAGCATGCTGACGTAAATCATCCACAGACCTGCATATCCTCCGATAATACAACCGTATCCTGGATATCAAACTCATCCACCCGCGCAACAACTCCCGCCCCCTGTGTACCACATACCACAACCTAGCACCAGCTATCCCCCGCAATATGCTCAACAGCCGGCGTACAAGCCACAATATGCTCCACCGCAAACCAACCTTCCTGCTCACGCGCAATGGCAGCCTCATTATGGGTATCAGCAATCGATTCAACCCATATATCAACAGCAGCCGCAAGCTGTGTACCAACCAACATATGGTCAATTGCCACCATGTGGTCAAACGCCACCACATGGCCAACCCGTGTATGGTCAACCGGCACCACCGGCACCATATAACACACAACAACCCTACGCGTACCAACCACGGACGCCATACAACACGCAGCAACCCTATGCGTATCAACCACCTGTGGACCCGCAGCAACCGCCGGCCTATGTGCCGCAGCAACCAGTAGATCAATATCAGCCGGCGCCTATCAATCCGAAACCGTCTCAACCATATCAACCTCAGCAGTCTGTTACACAACCGCAGCATGGAACCCAACCTCAGCAGCCATCTGCTCAACCACACCAGCCGGCCCAGCAGGCCCAACACCAAAACTCGGCTCAAAGCGAAGTCGAACCACAGCAACCTACTGCTCAACCCCAACCTCAACCACAGCAGTCAGCTACTCAAACCCATCAAACCCAGCAGCCATCTGCTCGAGATATTACGGAACTCCAGGGTCAACCCATTGGCCAACCTTAGGTTCAACATTCGCAGCATCAACCGCGAGCTGTAAATGTTTCCCGAACAGGTGGGTTTGGAGCCAGAATCGTAAGCCCTTACCCCTTCCTCGTGGTTTTAGTGGCGGTGACATGCTAAACAGATACTCAGTCGCTGGAATCAAGAAACCCTGTGAACGAAGCAGCAAGCATGGCGGATTTTCCTCCATTGCTGCAACCCGCTGCACCTCGCTCAAATGTACCATCAGAGCAACGAACCAACAACAATGCACCTACCGGAGCTGGCTCAACCAACCGCTCCGCATTCCGTGGAATATGGTCAGTACGCTCGCGGGCTCGACAGCCAGATGAACACAGTCAAACCGCGGGAGATCAACTTGCCGACCCCATGAGCGTTACACCCGTGGCCGAATCACCACAAGATCAACCTGGAAATTCAACTCGGCCACATAATCCTCGCCTACATGTTGGGCCCGAATCAACCGCACCCTCTCAACCAACCGCAACCGGACTCGAATTACGCTTCGAATCTATCAAGAA
>JAABUW010008178.1_pt1 | contig 12306 bp, 13 predicted proteins | sample 5560081 | NCBI WGS metagenome assembly JAABUW01 (sample SAMN10711882, study PRJNA513363) | rock metagenome | isolation source: Antarctica rocks | place: Antarctica: Victoria Land, Knobhead sud | reverse complement strand
CGCCCTGGGTCGTTTGTTCCTCCTCATGATGCCTATGAGTCTATTGGAATCGTTGGACTCCAGGTGGTAGACTCGTAAATGAAGCTTCGTAAAAGTTGAAGAAACCCTTCGTATGCTTTCCGTGGTGGGTGGTAAAATAAGATTGGCGTGTAAATACTGGCCCAAGCCCACAAAGATGATGCTTCATGAGGATTCGTGGGACACATAGATAATTTTGGTTAGAAGATGTTTGGTAGAGGATTGCTAGAGATAGACCAGCTGTATGTTTGTCTGAGATACTAGTCCAATTTCACTTTGACTTTCTGTGTGCGAGGTGAGCACGTTTTGCGCGGTGGTTTTGAGAAAGTGTCAGGGATGGGGTTGTGGTCCAGGTTTGTTGCCTTGTGCTACTCTCGGCGTAGCTTCTACGGGGGGAATTGGTTTCTTGACGGTCACGCTATGCGAGATGGGGGATATATTGGTGGTGTATACCGCTACCGTCTTGCTGCCTATGGTTTCCGTAGTCATCTCCATATACTGGTGCGTGGTCTCCCAAATATCGAGATCGGAATGATTAAAGCTCCGCCCGCTCGCGTGTACAGTTTCTGCCCCTCGAGAACCTGACCGCAGTACGCCAGCTTGAGAGATCCTCACACGAATGTTTCGACAGACGGTCTGCAGCTGCGGTGCTGGTCAGTCTTAGCATTGGTCAGTTTCCATCCTCATAACGACGCAACCTTGCAGCTTACCGATTCAGAAGAAATGTTGTGCGTCACACGAATGCCAGATTCTTGCAGAGGAATGTCCATGGTCTGAGATTCCTCGTCATATGGGCACTGGTGTATGAACGTCCTGACACCGGTAAATGTAGCTGACGGCAGCTCCGGTAGCGCATCACGAGGTCTTGTTCTCATTCTCCAGACAGATGATGGGGTCGAGGTATTCTTTGCTGGTGATGCCTGTTTTGACGCTCGTTGTGCGACGAAAAGAGCCCGGAACGCACTGATGGAGACCACGATGACTGCTATTGCTGCCTCGGCCTGCAACCAGAATATGGCCCACGCAGCGTCGACCTGGCCATGGTTGATGTTGCCTCCTGCGACCTTGATAATGGATGTCATGGCTGTAAATATGCTGAGACACAAGACACCCCAGAGTGCGATCTTGTGACGTAGGGAAATCTTAACGTTCCATAGTAGTATTACTGGGATGGAAATGACTGATACTTTTAGTGGTTGATTTAGGGACGGGGCACATGGGAACGAAACTTACGAAAAGCATCGGTAATGATATCTGAAATTGCGTTTGCTTTTAGAATTGCATTCTGCCTGCTAAGAGCCACAGGGGTGACACATTGGACTAAAGATGAAACTCATTAGCAGCCAGGTATTGAGTACCTTGGGGGTGGCTAACCGAGTATTCTGTCGTCAAAATATGGACAAGCGATGACATTGGAAAACAATACGATGGCGGTGGTGGGGATCAGAGACACCAGTATACACCACCACCATATTGTCAATTTCTTTTGCTGTCGTATAAGGCTTCTGAAAAAGAACAGAAACGAGAATTTCACACTCATCACAGTCATGCCTAATAGCGTTGCGGCAGAGTTTTGCAGTTTCTCATCCTGAATAAGCTGAGAGACAAAGCCTACAGGTACGATATTGGATAATTAGCGTTGCCCTTTGTGGCATCTAAGACTTTTATGTAATTAGGAGTGGATTGGCCGTAACAAATCAGATCCCAGAAGCCAGTCATAATAACTTGGGAATGTTGGCACTATGTGACATACCTGCAGGGGCAGTTCGTAGGCCAGCCTCGACGTCCTCCACTAGAAAAACATATGGTAGATCGAGGTATAGCATAATGGTACCAACAATGAGAGTAAGGATAGCAAGATAGAAGAAGCCGTCGTCAATTGTAATGCGATGAATCTGGGAGTACCGAATAGTTATACGGCCTCCAGCTACGACGACTGCAACGCCTAAGAAAAGGCCAACCAAAGCCTGCTGTTGTGTCAGCCTTGGCCATTGTACAGTGGGGAAATCTGACCTGAGAAGCTTTCTCGCTAATCTTTGGAGGCTTAAGATTTTGTGGAGATGTACTAGACATTCTCGCAGCGGCGCGCTCGAGCAATTAATAGAGATTTGGGATTCGGACCTACAACCGCTGAGAGGACAAAGGCGATGAGGAGTGATAAGAAGCTTTCGAACATGTGACAAGAACCTCGGGACGACAGTCTCCTTAAAGGTAGAGAGCCTACCTTTGACGTAGCCTGGCAAAGCACTGATATGACGATAGCATCTTAGGGACACAATGTCGTTCTTGCTCAGGCATTTCCGGGCTACCATAGCGACGCTAGTCCCATGCGGGGAACTTCTGTGTCTGCTCTTCATAAGCGTGCCATAGAGCCGTAAGGAACAGAGTAGATGGTGTGGCCTCAATTGATCCTAGAGGCTAAACTGAGGCAGCTATGGACCTGGGACTGTAAGTGAGCGGCACAGAAACCTAGCTCACTTAACGCGCAGCTATGGCACAGCTGACGGCACAGTAAAGTGTATATTCGACGAATGTCGACTTTCCTCATGTTATGGGATAATCTTGATGACCGGATGATAGCTTCTCTCGCATCCATGTTTGTATATCAACTCTGTAGCTGAGAGCAGCCGGAGAGCAGTGAAAGTTGAGTTATTCTATCATTGTGTGCAGTGAGGAAGCAAGAACCGGCGGCGTTGATGCCATATCATGCTGTAAAAGCATTCCGTCCATTTCCTGCGTTGTCGTTTTGTGCAAGGCAAGAATATTTGATGCAGGGAATGCAGGACGGAGGTATAAAGCGCTTCAGAAGGCGGCGTGTACCAATCACGGCTCCTATCAATTGCAGCTACACCCTCATCTCGATATGCGTCGCTCATAGGGGGCTAGTGCGGAATCCTACAGGAGCAATGACGGATCCTCATTGATAGTGGGTGCATCGTTCTAAGCCATCGTGGCCGGCGCAGCAAGAATTGTTTCGATCTTCCTGGCTAGGTGAAACAAATGCAACTCAGCTGCATGCAGGCGGACGTCATTTGCTGCGCGATTGCGTCCAGCCCCACAGCCAGCCTCGTCGCTTCCATAATTCGCAGCCCCACTCCTTTCATCCTGTCTGATGCACATCGCCGGCACAGTGCTTGCGATTAGCAAATGGAACAATTGTAAGTCTGGCCAACTTGTCCTTGAAGCTGTTGTCCAGTTTCGCCTCCCTACTGCAGTCGTAGTATCCAGCCTTGACACGCTCTACATAGCAAATCGCCATGGACTGGTCCTTCGTACTTGCAAGCATTATCTTCGCCTTCCTGTCATGGACTATCATTTCCATCAGTTTGAACTATACCGCCGCGCGCAAGATGGGGTTGCCGGTAATCATCAGTCCTGTGTCGCCCCTGAATCCGCTATGGATACTCACATACAGGACATTTCCCTCCATCCTCTCGCTAAGTCGTTTACCTTTCGGCCTTGGCAAATGGGCTAGATGTACGTTCTTGGGCTGGACCTTTAATGATAAGCATGCTCTACACGATGAGCTCGGGCCTGTATTCGTTGTTGTCACGCCTGGCGGGAACGAGGTGACCGTGGCAGATTCTCACGCCACACATGATATTCTTTCACACCGGAAAGAATTCATCAAGCCAGCTGCTATGTATGGTATGGAAAGCATAGTTAAGGTCGCCGTTTCTTGTGCTGACGAAAACACAGAACAGCTCAATGTCTTTGGCCGCAATTTGAACACCGTAAGCTGGCCTTCGGGCTGCCAGTATGGATCTTCCTAATCAATTCATGCCGTAGGTTGAGGGCAAAGACTGGGAGCGTCAAAGACGGCTTACAGCTCCCAACTTCAACGAACGGACTAGCTCGTTAGTCTGGAACGAGGCTCTACGGCAAGTACACGATATGTCCCGGTCGTGGGCAGATCAGGGCGCCAAGGGCACAAAGGAGACCGTCCCAGATACTGCGACATTAGCTCTGCATGTTCTAACAGCGGTCGGCTTTGGTCTCTCGTATCCGTTCCACGGAGGTGTTCGGAATTTGCCACAAGGGCATAGCATGACTTATCGAGATGCTCTTTCCATGTGTCTGCGCAACATTATCACTTTCGCTATATTTCCAAAGAGGGTTTTATCCATGTCGTACGTACCAAAGCGGCTCCAAAGTCTTGGCGTGGCAGCAAAGGAGTTCCAGAGATATATGGAAGAAATGCTGGCACATGAGCGTAGCGTGACGGCCGACCGTCAGAGCAGGGCCGGTAATCTAATAAGCTCACTTGTACGAGCGTCAGAGGAGGCCCAGAAATCTAAGGATTCAAGCGACTCGACAGTGTTGGGTCTCACAGACGAGGAAATATTCGGCAATATCTTTGCCTTCAATCTAGCTGGTCATGAAACGACCGCCAACACTCTGGCCACCTCCCTTGTTCTCCTGGCTGCGAATCCTGACTGTCAAGAATGGCTTACAGAGGAGATTCATCGCGTCTTGAGCGGTCCTCCGATTTCTGGATATTGGAAGTACGAAGAAGCCTTTCCAAAATTGCAGCGATGTCTTGCTGTGATGGTCAGTATACAAGCCTGCCCTGAGCTACTAGCTCGAAACTCGTTTCCCGATACTGACACAACGCAGTACGAGACACTACGTCTCTACGGGTCAATCGTTTTCATCCCGAAGTCCACTGGTTTCCACAGTCAAAGTGTCACTTCGAGAGATCGTACGCATATCCTCCCTCCAAACACGTCGGTCAACATCAACTTACAAGCCTTACACACGGATCCACAGATATGGGGTACAGATGCCCTCGAGTGGCGCCCAAGTCGCTGGCTCAAAATCACTGGCAAGCTCAGCGAGCAGTCGTATCATGTAGGAGAGGAGACTTTCATTGAGCCGGAAGCTGGGGCTTTTATACCCTGGGCAGACGGTCCCCGGGCTTGCGTCGGCCGTAAGTTCTCACAGGTGGAGTTCGTAGCGGTCCTGGCAGGGTTATTTTATCGTTATCGCCTGAGGCCGGTACTTGAGGATGGAGAAAGTGAAGCGGAAGGTAGACAAATGCTGTGCCGCATGGCTGATGAATCGGCTATCTCAGCTATTACCTTGCAGATGCAGGAGCCTCGAACCCGCGCGCTGAGATGGGAGGAACAGCCAATGTGGTAGTCGCCATGGAGACGATGGCGTTGAGGGCGGAGTTTGACATATACATCGCGGGGAGAGGAACAGCCAAGGTAGTGAGCGCTATTGAGGCGAGGGCGATGAGGGTAGAATAAGAGCCGCGCGAAAGAACCTGGCTTCTGGTAAATTATGTTGATAAGTTGTCCCAGCCCGACTGAGATATCCCCGCTTCCCGGGTTGGCCCCTGCTTCTTTCAAGTCCGCCCCCATGACGCGTGAGCCACACGGTATACTAGCTAACCAAGGCTTCCCTAAATGCCTTCCCTGAGAATGGGTAGGGAAGATAGATCACGGCGAAGCAAAGACGCCACAGAAGTCAAACGTTGGCCGGGAGGTGTCACCTGTAACGCCACAGCTGAGAACGTCGACAGATCGAGCTGTATGAACCTTCCGGAAAATTGGCAGACGCAAAGGGGTGGAGAAGCCATCTTTGACTACCACTTTCCGTGCAGGATTTTCAGGACTACCAAACCATGGCATTGCGAATTGCACGCGTAATCCTTGCTAAGGTTCGCTATTCCCCTCGGCGCCCATTCTTGTCAAAGCAACTACCTCCAGCTTCATGATGGAGGAGAAGAGTCCAGTCTTATTCGTCCAAAATTTGCAATGACTATCATTCTCCAAGGAAATCAGAGATGAGAGAGCGACTAGTTTGAGCTCCACTGATCTGCGGGAGCAGCCTTAATTTACTTCTTCGGCGAGTTGATGTTTCATGCAGCTGGGAGGTAGCCTGCAAACCACGCCCAGAAACCGAGGGAAACCTTTTGAGTTTGCCCGGCCCCAGCGCGGGCCCTGAATATGACTGTACTTACACTTCGATCCCTTCCCTCTTCTCTTTCCAGGTGCTCTGTCCCCGACGGCGGCCAAGAACGTCTGCTGTGCCATCAATGAGATCGGTCATGCCGAGGACTGCCGACAGTGTCGTTGAGATTGTGTCATACCGTAGCCTCCGTCTGCCTCTCTTTTGAAAACCCCGTTCATCAGTGATGATTTGGCCATATCATCACAACTCTCAAACGAGTGGCACAAGGACTGGATGAAATTCGGTGATTGCAGAACTTGAAAACCAGAGGCGGCTCAGCTTGTCTCAAGCTGGTCGCTCTTTGCTTCACTGGTGATCTCGCCTGTGCTGAGAAGATGGGCCACGCAATTGCACGCAAACCATCGAAGCCGTGATGCTCTACATCTTTGAATGTGCCATATATTCAAAGTGGTATGGTATGTGTAAATCAAATTCCGCTCTCTGCTTTGAGCCAGGCTTCTGCTTCCTTCTTTAATGATCCTTGCACCCATGGTCTCGTGATTGAGATTCGTTAGGGGGACACAAAGCCTACCAGATCCGTTAGCGTACCGTCCCATGGGCCCATCACAATCTGTAGCTTTATAAATGCCGTACGATACCGCCAGTGGCACGTGCTCCACAAGCATTGTAGTAGCGATTACCCCGCCCACCAACAACGCTGGTATGGCCGGGCATAATTTCGATCGATGCAGCATCGGTCTGGAAGCGGACTAGCCCCATAGCGGTTATGTATAGCCTTCCATTAACGTTTTCCCATGCCTGTATCCACGGGAATGACATCCTCAATGACCGTGTTGGCGTCGGAGCCCATCGGCGCGCCCTTGGGTTGGGAGGATATCTTCAAGGAGTCGGGATGTTGAGTCAATGGAGTATGGAGAAGAAGGGAAGTTCGCCGCCGATGAAGAGACTTATAGAGAGCGCGCGGATGGCACAGACGCTGGTATAGGGTCGATGGGGCGGCGCCGATTATGCGCTTGAGCTTGGAGGAGCTTTCAGTCAGCCAGGGATTGGTTATGATTTGTAGAATCGTGGCTTGTGGACCGACCAAGCTGATTCCGTAGGCGATGGAGTATTTGTTAAGTAGGTGATATGGGAGAAGTTGAACTCCATCGGGTGGACAGTCGGTCACTATGTCGGATGCTGTAGTGACTCTGCTCCCCGCATTGCTTCTGCCTCCGAACGGTCTGACATCCCCATTCTTCCATATCTGCCAATTTCAAGTACCCCTCTCTAGCCCTAGTGATTTCCTAAAGACGCCCGTCGTTACCGCGAAGATGTAGGCAGGGTCGAGACCATTCGCATACCGTAGATGGTAGGAAGGTGAGAGGGGCATAATGGCTACCTCGGGAGCCAGGAGGGTCCTGAACAGGGCGATGGTTTTGCTGTGATCGCGTAAGAAGTGTGGGAGCTGAGGTAGGGTAGGGCGAAGACGGGGCCTGCTGGTTCCAGAGGCGTCCTCATCAGCAGAGTTGGGGAGGTGCCCGCTGCTTGGGAAGGCCTCAGTGTGCCTTTCATGCTGGAGGGAGGCACTGTAGGACGTTCATGGTGAGACGGGGTTGTGTAAGGTAGGATGATGGGTTGAGACAGGAGAAGTCGAGATGGTGTACGGTCGTGTGAACGTGTTGCTCGACGTTCTTCCCGTAGAGGGTCTGAGATTAGAATACACATCAGCCCTACAGCCTTGCTTAGACCCGATTAGGTACAAGGGGGTCTTCTGTCAAGCTAGCACGCAAGGTCTCGTTCAATATCTTCTCAGCTGTCAATGTCTCCTTGTCAACTACGGACCGATCAGCCTCATACGTGATATCGACTCTCCCTGTATCGAGCAGTATCGGCCAGGAATGGGCCTTCATGTGCTCAATTGTTCCCTACACTCTCTTTCTACAACATTCATGGGAGCTTAATCACAACTATCGTATCGTCCATACTGCTCCAGCCCGTTGACAGGCTTGTGTGTCATCAATATTTAGCGTTGGCCAGTTGTCCAGTACACCGATTGGTATCTTTTGCCCCGACCACAGGCTTTCAAAGGCTTCATATGCGAGGACTGTAGCTCATGCTCAATCTTTCTTTCCCGTGGCTATTGAATTGGGAGTTGTTAAATGTAGCTACAACAGATGGTCAATGGTTTTGAGTGGTTGCACGGTCAACTCCCGGATCTCTCTGTTCAACGCCAGTGGGATCCGAATCTCTGTTCGCACCACGATGCTCCGGGGTCCTATCTCTAGACTCTCAAGATCAGACAGCTAGAGTTCTAACCTTTCATGAACCAGCCGCAAGGCTTATGAGCCGAGGATAATTCGATACAAATGCCACTTGAACTTCGACGCCTACTTTAAGCTTCAGCATTGGCTACCCTCAGGAAGGTTGGATCAGAACAACATGGCTCCACCAGATCTCCGAGGACCGTAGATCGCCAGTCCCAGGACTTAGCTGTCGTGCTAAGCCCGATGCCAATCCCGTCGTGCTTTCACTTGCCTCGCCTCTCTTGGATTTCCTACTTGGTTCACTTTCATGGCTTGACAGATGATGCCGACAACACATCGTTCATCGAAGCTGAGCCCGTGAAAACATACTCGGTTTTTCCAGGATCACAAAGGGCCCCTCGGGGGTGATCGAAGCTCCGAGAACAAAGCGTCCTTTAAGATTCGAACACGGCAACTTCCTGTTCTGAGTTATCCGGCGACTCCCATGGCTCCCGTTCGGTCGTCGATTGATGCCCTGGCAATTCTAGTAAGATTTTGTCAAAACGGTATGACGCAGCACGCCCAGAATCTACTGCGAGACCTGAGAGACCGCAATGAAACAGGGCACTATATCACCAAATTACTTTTCTGGCTTGTCACAGAAGCAGGGGGCTCAGTGCCTGAATGTCATAGCCTTCGAGGTGTCATCCTGAATGCATAGGGTTTGTCCTAGTGCCTGCATCATCATGAACTTGAAGATTACATTATTGTAACAGTCTATCCTTGCTTCCTAATTCAGTGCACCCGAATTACTAGCTGCGATGAGACATCAGGACAACAAGCTCGACTCAGCATTATCTGAACAGGTGTGATAGTAAGATTAGAGCCTTGAAGCTTTATGGCACACTTCCGACACGTTCAGACTCAAGAGATCTAAAAACCAACCACCCATGAAGGCTCTCAACTTGGTCTATCGACTTTCAGCTTGTGGATGCACAGGCTAGATTGGCGCCCTTGCACAGAGGATCTGCGCATTTCACTGTGAACAAAACTTTCGCTGTACCTATTGCACCTATAGACATGCTAACCATGACCAAGGATGATGTCAAAGATCAGAAGTGTAGCCTTTTACGACTACTATGGCAGATTGATGCATGAGTCCCGTTATACAGAAAGATCATACTCCACCGGAGTGTGAATGTTTTATATGAACTGTCTGTGCTCTATACTTCCAGCAGTTGGATTGCATGCAAAGGCCGACGTCGTTTTTCAAGACCGAGGAAACAACGAACCCCTTTCCAAACTTGACATCGACTTGGCAGACGCTCTTTCATTGCTTCATGCCCATTGAGTCCGTCGACTCGATATGAACATCCGAGACGTGCGCGGACCATCGCTCGGCACTGACTCGACAGCGCATGAGGCTCGGCGGCTCTGGCAGCGGCACGCTCAGGCACTTCGCATGTCAGAATCTGGGGATGCGGGGAAGCGGGACCCCAGAAAATTTGCCATCAAGTATGGATCGATCGAATGATGAGCTTCGACCTCATGAACCGTCGGATGACTGGTACATACACGGATACGCTTCCCATCGCCACCCCGGGGACCCACCCTTTTCTCCCACGTGGACGCTGACCAGCAAGTCAAAACAGAGATCTCTCTTTCGAGGCCCCTAATCCACACTGGTAGCCACATTGGACTTTCTAGGATAAGCCATTTCTGGGAAGCGCTTCAGATAATGGGCCTGAATTGTATGACAGTATTTTCGGGCTTCCGGAAGTACCCGACTCGTGCATTGACAACCTGAAACATAGCATTGAAATGCGCTCCTGTTCAACATTTCCTTCTCTTTCTGGTCGATCTTTGTCTATGTGATCATCTTGCACTGGTGCATAGATGCGTTGAGGCGTCACTACATTGATACGCGCAAACGCTCAGAAAATAAAGCAAAAAGGGTTTGATTGCGAGAATGTCATCCGGCTGCTCTGCTCCGAAGCCTTTGTCTACTGTTGTTTTGCTGTACATACAATGATTTCATCGGCGTTATTCTCTACACCTCCTATATTCACTTTGTGTTACGTTCACTGTCTCTACCCTTAATGTTCGTCACACCCACTTTATTCGCGCCTCAAGAAGTTTTCCGAGCACCACATACAGAAACATGAAATTATGGAAGCAATACCAAGATGTTATAATGGTCAATTGGCATGTAGGCTTCACGGCATTTGGAGGTCCTGCTGTACAATTTCAGACGGTAAGAAACATCGTAACAACATCATATCATATCTGCTTCAGCAAGCTGATATTTGGCCAGTTCCACGAGAGATTCGTGAAGACCTTAGGGTGGATAGATGAGCCAATGGTACCCGCGACAATGACATAGGAGGATCTGAGTGCTGATCAAATATCTAGTATCAACAAATATTCGCCATTAGTCAAGCCCTACCAGGCTCGGCAAGCACCAAAATGCTCTTTTGTATCAATACCATTCATAGCGGGTTCTCGGCTGGCTTTCTCGCGTTTGTTCTATTTTGGTATGTACGCACCCCAATCAGAAACCCATGAGGACTTCCCAGCTGACCCTCATGATAGTCTTCCAGGCGCAGTAGGCATGTACGGTCTCTCCGTGGGCATAGCTCGCGTTGGAAACACCCTCCCTAACCCCGTCTACGCACTGCTCTCCGGACTCAATGCCGCCACAGTCGGTATAATTGCACTTGCAGCCGTCAGGCTATCGGAGCGGGCCATCACAGACAAGCTTACGAGATTCATCGTATATCTCGGAGGCGTCATGGGGATGCTATATACGGCACTGTGGTACTACCCAACTATCATGGTGGGCGCTGGACTCACAACACTTATATGGGACCTGCGATATCTGCATGCAGTGCTGGGGCTCTTGAAAAGAATGACGGGGAAGTGGAATGAGGAAGAGAAGGTGCTTGCCGATCTGGAAAAAGGGTCATGGCCCAACGACTCCCAGTCATCTCAGGGCTTGTGGAAGCCACTACCTCCACCGCCGTCCGCATGCTCAGAGCGAGACACCCTGGCAACAGAAGACGTCCCCTGCCATCCGCCGCCCGCTCTCACACCCACGCAACAAAGCACAAGCAAAGCAGAAAGCAAAACAACACCACGCGAATTCTCATCCATGACCTGGAAAATCGGCGCCGGCATCATCCTCTTCTTCCTCACAACCTTCATCCTCACCCTGGTCCTACACTCCCTAACCCCCACTCCCGCACGCCCCTTCTCCCTCTTCTCCTCCCTCTACCTCGCCGGCACCATCATCTTCGGCGGCGGCCCCGTCGTCATCCCCCTCCTGCGCGAATACATCGTCATGCCCGGCTGGGTCTCCCCCCGCGACTTCCTCCTCGGCCTCGCCGTCATCCAAGCCTTTCCCGGCCCAAACTTCAACTTCGCAGTCTATCTCGGCTCCCTGGCCGTCGCTGGCACAACGCTGCCTTCGTACCTGGGCGCACTCATCGCGTTCGTGGCCATGTATGCGCCGGGCTTGTTCATAGTGGTGGGCTTCATGGGCCTGTGGCGCCATCTGCGCGCGCGCGCTTGGTTCTTGGCTATCTTAAGGGGCGTCAATGCGGCTGCGGTGGGGCTTGTGTTTACGGCTGTGTATAAGCTTTGGCAGATTGGATGTCTGACGGCTGCGGTGCAGGGGGGCAGTCCGTTGGGGAGTGACCCGTGGTTGGTTGCCATTACTGGGACGGCATTCGTTGGTGGGGCGTGGTTCAGGTTGAGTCCCCCCGTGGCCATCTTGTTGGGAGGGGCGATGGGCATGGCGAGGTATGGGCTCGTGAAGCTGGAGGGATAAAAGTTGTGATTACGTTTTTGTATATTAGACCGAATAGATCAATAGAGAGGGAAGCGCAGTCCATAACCGTTGGTTCAAATATGATACATTCAGTTGAAGAAGCGCCTTCCAGCGACGACGAGCTCTTTTGTGAAGATAGAATTATCACCACATAGTCCTCTTATCCACCCTCTGAACTCTCGTCTTCGGCCTCGCCACAGCACCCAACTCATCCCTACTCCCCTTTCTACTTCCCTTCCTACTCCCCATCTTCCCCTCCCCCGCCGCATCCCCACTAACCCTCCTACTCCTCGCCTCACCCAAACCCCCCCTACT
>JAABUW010008177.1_pt1 | contig 12306 bp, 12 predicted proteins | sample 5560081 | NCBI WGS metagenome assembly JAABUW01 (sample SAMN10711882, study PRJNA513363) | rock metagenome | isolation source: Antarctica rocks | place: Antarctica: Victoria Land, Knobhead sud | reverse complement strand
CGGCCAGGTACGCCGACCGGGCCGGGCGGCGGGACTGGAGAGGCGGGAAGCTGCACGCACTTCGGCCGGTGTTCTTGGAGCTGGGCATCCCGGCGGCGTTGGTGTACGAGGCGCTGGAACACGGCCGGAGAAGCCGCTTGACCCCAGCGGGCGCGAATCTAGCGCGCTAAGTCAGCTTGGCACGTTGTGCCATAGTTGGCAAGTGTTGCGAATCACGGTAGGCTGAGGGTGACGGGGCCAGTCGCGTTATCGGGTGACCGTCGCCCGCGGCGGGTAGCGAGGGAAAGGTGAGCGAGCCAGCGTGAACGGCATGTCTTTGGTGGAACGTCGGCAACTGCGGACCCGGTGGGACATCGCGCAAGCGGCGTGCAAGCTGTTCCTGCGTGACGGGTACGACAACGTCACCGCCGAAGTCATCGCCGAGGAGGTGGGCGCTTCGCTGCGCACCTTCTACCGCTACTTCTCCAGCAAGGACGAGACGCTGTCCCCGATCATCACCAGTGGGACCGCCGAACTGGCCGAACACATCGCCGCCAGGCCCGCCGAGGAATCACTGGCAGATGCGGTCCGCATCGCCTACGCGCAGATCAGTGCCGCAGTGGGGTTGGAACAGGTGCGGCAGCTGATCACCCTGTTGACCAGCGTGCCGGCTCTGCGCGCTCGCTGGCTGCACGACCTGCGCACCATCGAAGACGCCCTGGTCCCGGCCATCCTCCAGCGCACCGCCGATCTGTCGGACAACGATGCGCGGCTCACCGCCGCCGTCATCGTCACCTGCCTGCGGGTCTCCCTGGAACAGTCGACCCGCAGCGAATCCGAGCAACCACTGGCCGACACCCTCGGCTGCTGCCTGCAGTACCTGCGGCGCGGTGCCCACCTGTAGCCGACGGCCCCGGCCTCACCCCACCCGCCTGCCCTGGGTTCGGTGCTCTGGGCCGTCTTGCCGTCAACGGGACTGGCCGAACGATGGTGTCACTGATCTCGGGCGTATACGTGGCGAAAAAGGAGCCCTTGATGACCGGGATCATCGATCAAGCCGAATCGGAACACGATGAATCACCAGCAATTCGCGCAGGCCCTCCTCGCGCAGGCCAGATCCCAGGGGCGGGGTTGATCGGCCCGGGTGCTGCTAATCGTTCAAGCCTTTGCCGACCTACCAGATTCTCCGCTGCCGATACAACCTCACATCCCGCCACCCGTGATGATCGCCGTCGTCTCAACTACTGGGCTCCAGTGACAATCAACGCAAAGGACCGCAGGGACTCGCGGCCTCCAATTGCCCCGTATGACCGACTCATTCATGTGGTTCCCGACCTCGTCGTCGGCTATGCCGGGCGGGACCGCGGTGCAGCCAGGCAGTCAGTCGCCATCGTCGATACGGGATCCACTATCGGTGGCTAAACCGTTCAGGGTGCGGTGGTGGTATGGGCTTCGACCGTTGCCGTGAGCCTGCCGCACCACGGCCGCCCGGCCACTCACCGGAGGTGCGCCATAACGGCGCTTCTCACCGGCTACGTCCGCTGCTCCACCGAGGTTTCCGTGCGTCTGGTGTAGTCACGCCAGCAGTCTATGAACTGGTCCACCACAACGCTGCCAATCGGTGTCGAACTCTGAGCCGGCCAATCGTCCTGCCAGAGGATCTGTTGCGGACAAGTCTGCGCTGGGTCAGTGGAAACGTGCGGCCGGTAGGCCACCCCAGCTGGCGAGGAACGGTAGCGCTTGGGCGGTCGGCGAGCCGGGTTCTACGGTGTAGACGACCAGTCGCTGCTCGGGATCGTGCGGACCGATCACAGACTCGATCCCGAAGCGCAGGGGTCCTGCGGTGGGGTGGCTGATGTGCTTGACCAGAGAGGTGCGGAAGGTGACTCGCTGATCGGCCCACCACCGATCGACATCACCGTCGCGCCGGCGAAGCTCATCGATCTGCTCGGCCAGGCGCCGGTCGTCGGGGTGTCGGCCGGTCTCGTAGCGCAACGCCCCCACCGCGGCACTGGCGAAGTCTGCCCAGTTCATGATCCGGGCGCGGGCATTTGGATCGAGGAACAGCCAATGCGCGAACGACGACCCTGGCTCCATAGGCGCGCCCAGGACGGCGGTGAGCAGGGCGTTGCGCGCCAGCACCTGCGAGCGGCGTCCCAGCAGCAGGGCCGGGACGTGATCCAGCGCCCCGATCAGCCGCAGCATGCCCGGGTCGGCCCGCGCGGGCGGCTCGAGGGGCGCCCAGCGGCGGCGGGCGGACGGCGTGGCGAGATCACGCAGGTGGGTACGTTCGACGTCGTCGAGGCGCAGCGCACGAGACAGCGCCTCGAGAATCTCGTCGGTGATGGTGTGCTGGCGGCCCTGCTCCAGGCGGCTGTAGTGGTCCGGGCTCAACCCGGCCAGCACCGCCAGCTCCTCCTTGCGCAGGCCGGGGACCCGTCGAGGCCCGGGGAAGGCGTCGATGCCGGCTTGCGCCGGCGTGAGGGCGTCGCGCCGGGACCGCAGGAACGCGCCGAGCGCGGAGCGGTCGGCGGGCATGACCAGATCGTACGAGCACCCCTCGCCCACCAGCCAGGTCATGGCGTGACCAGGTTCGACGTGACCTGGTACACCTCGCGTCGTGCGGGTGAACTGACGTCATGACCTCCACCGAAAAGAACCGCACCGTCCTGATCACCGGCTCCACCAGCGGCATCGGCGCGGCCACCGCACGCGCCTTGGCCGGGCAGGGATGGCGTGTCGTGGTCACCGGCCGCGACCAGGCTCGCGGCAATGCCGTGGTCGGTGACATCGCAGGCGGGGGCGGCTGGGCCATTTTCGTTCCCTCGGACCTCACCTCCCCGCCGAAGGACCTGCGTGCCTTTGCCCGGGCGGCCAGCGAAGCGGCGGGCGGTCATCTGGACGCAGTGGTGCACAACGCGGCGCTGTGCCCGCCGGTGGACACCGTGTCCCTGAGCGACGACGATCTTGAGGCCACCCTGGCGGTCAACATCCGCGCTCCGCATGTGCTCACTGCCGCTCTCGCCCCGCCGATGGCGCAGCGTGGTGACGGCGCGATCGTGGTCATCGGTTCGTGGATGGCGCATGTGGGGCACCCGTTCGTGGGTTTGTACTCAGCGACAAAAGCCGCCGAGATTCAACTTGCGCGCAGCTGGGCCGCCGAGTTCGGGCCTGCCGGCGTCCGCGTGAACACTGTCTCCCCGGGCGCTACCCGCACCCCGATCAACGATGATTCGAGCGACGTCATCACTCAGATGACCGCGAGCATTCCTGCTCAACGCCCAGGGACACCTGAGGAGATTGCCGCCGCGGTCGCCTGGCTGCTGTCCGGCCGGGCCCACTACCTGCACGGAGCCGAAATTCCCGTCGACGGCGGAATCACCGCGACCCGCACCCAGTGACAGCTGCCGGGACCAACCGCCCGCCGGGCGGCTGACCCACCACAGCTCGCGACGCCCTACGGCAACGATGTCCCCATAGGAACATCACTGTCTGCCGGCGGAGCGCCGCGGCCGAGGTGCTGTTGCTCGACGAACCCTTGGAGGGCACCGCGGCAGCTGCGTCTCGCGTCGGGGCGTCCACCGGGCGTTATCGGTATGTTTGGGCGGCGATATGGCTGAATGAGCTGATGAGCGGGTTGGTGTCGGTTTCGTTCCAGGCGAGGATGAGGCGGCTGGGCGGCATGTCGATCAGCGGTACAGACGTGAGCCCGGCGGGTAGGTCGTGTACCAGGGGGGCAAGTCCGATGGTGCCGTTCCAGAGCACAGCTTGTAGGCATTCGTGGATGGTGCGGACCACCGGACCGTGGCGCAGTGGCCCGTCCGTCTCGGTACCGTTCCAGTAGGCGCGCCAGAGCGGGTCGGTTCCTTCGGGTAGTTGGAACCACTCCCGGTCAGCCAGCTGACGCATTTCCAGGGCGGCGTGGTGGGCGAGCGGGTCGTCGGTACGCAGGACCACCCCGACCGGATCCGCACGCAACACGTGGGTGCCGATTCCGGTGGTGTCAAATGGCGCCCGGGTCAGGGCGACATCGACCAGGCCGGCCCGCAGGCCGGTGCTCGGGTCGGTGAAGTCCGCTTCGCGGATGCGGATACGCACGTGTGGGTGGCGCTCCCGGAAGGCGGCGGCGAGGCGGTCACCGGCCTGCTCGGCGCTGTCGGCCAGGACGCCGACGGTGAGGGTTGCGGTGCCGGCCACGACTAGGACTCTGGTGCGTAGCTGCTCGGCCTGCTCCAACAGAGTGCGGGCTTCGTCGTAGAGCACGGCCCCGGCGGCGGTGGGGGCGACCCCGGTGGCGGAGCGGAGCAATAGCACGGTACCGAGTTCGTTTTCCAGACGTTTGATCGCTCGGCTCAGCGGCGGCTGCGTCATGTGCAGTCGGACCGCGGCCCGCCCGAAGTGACGTTCCTGGGCGACGGCCACGAAATAGCTCAATGCCCGAAGGTCCATGAACGGCGACGATACCCGCACGGTATCGGGTATGCGGAACTGGTGTTGGACCTCCCGAACATTGCGCGATGAACTGGCAGTATCGATCGCCCGCGAAACCAGGCGGCAATCTTCGTTGCAAAGGAACAGGTGTGATGGCGGAATACGAACTCCCCGACCCGGTAGTACAGATATCCGATGTCCAGGAACTGGCTCCCGATCTGGTCGTGATCCCCAACCGGCGGGTCGGGCTGGTACCCAACATCGGGTTCATCGGTGGCACGCAGGCCGTGCTGGTCGTCGACACCGGGATGGGACCGCGCAACGCCCAGAAGGTCCTCGATTTCGCGACCGACTACGCGGCGGGCCGCAAGCTGTACCTGACGACCACCCATTTTCATCCCGAGCACGCGTTCGGCGCGCAGGTGTTCGCCGGTCACGCCACGTTCCTGATCAACCAGGCGCAGGCCCACGACCTGGCCACGAAAGGCCCCGGTTATCTGGAGATGTTCCGGGGATTGGGCGAACCGGTCGCCCGGCAGTTGGAAGGCGTCGAATTGGCCACCCCGGACCTGGTCTACGACGACTCGTACGAGCTGGACCTGGGCGGCCGGGTGGTGCAGCTGCAAGCCACCGGCCGGGCGCACAGCAACGGCGATCAGGTCGTGAAGATTCCCGATGCCGGGGTGCTGTTCACCGGCGATCTGGCCGAGACCGGGCAGTTCGCGATCTTCCCCTGGTTCCCGCCGCACGACACCGACGTATCCGGCGTCCGCTGGATCCAGGTGCTGCAGCACCTGGCCGCGCAACGCCCGCAGGTGGTCGTTCCCGGCCACGGCGACGTCGGCGGCCCGCAACTGCTCACCCACGTCTCGGATTACCTTGAACTGCTGCGCGATGAGACCTGGATCCGCCGGGACTCGACCATGAGCCAGGAAACCATCGTCGAAGAGGTCCGAGCCCTGATGATCACCCGGCACCCCGACTGGGCCGCACCGGAATGGATCGCCTCCGGCGTGGGTTGCTTCTGCTCCGAACACGCGGCATGAACGGTTCAACACCTGCGGGCGGAAGCGAACCGGCCGGCACCGCAGACTTCCAAGGTCGACGGGACCGCGGTATCGCCGCCTACGCCGAGATTTTCGCGGTACCAGCAAAGCAGGTGCTGGGGACCTTTACCGGCCGGGTCGGTCCGGTGTTCACCGAAGAGGCGCTGCAGGGCGCCGGAGGAGCAGCATGGGCACACCCGGCGTTCACCGGCCGGGACCGCAGCATCGCCATCATCACCGCACTGACCGCGCAGGGCATATCCGGTGATCGGCTGGACACCCACCTGCACCTGGGCCGCAAACACGGCCTCGACGAAAACTCGCTCACCGCCTTGATGACGCTGCTGGCCGGCTACATCGGATACCCCCGAGCCTCCCAGGCGATGGAAGCCGTGCACGCGTTGTTCGCCGCAACACGATGAGTGTCAGGTGGTCTGGGCGTCGTAGCTTGCGCGATCATCGAGCGACACACCTCGGTCATATGCGCCTGGGCCCAGCTTCTGAGTCCCCGCGTCATGTGATGAAAGGACAAGCCCAGATCGGTCAACTCGTAGAAAACAGTGACCGGGACGGTGGGCGTCACGCTGCGGGTGAGTAGGCCGTCGCGCTCAAGGGTGCATAGGGTTTGGGTCAGCATCTTCTGGCTGACCCCGACCCGGCACAGGAGAGATCTCGGAGTAGCGCATGGCCTTCGGCGCGTCGGGTGCGTCAGGTTGGGCAGACCCGCCTCCGCCGAGCGCGCACAGGGTCAGGACGACCCACTTCTCCGAGATCCGGTCGAGCAGTTGGCGACTGGGGCATCCCGCGGGAACGCGTTGTACTCCAGCTGGGCTGCAGTCCGCTTCCGGGCTGCCATCCTCGTCACAGGTCGCACGTGATTCCGGTTGGTGGGTTGCGCACTTCGCAAACCGCGCAGGCGCAGAGCATCACCCCGATCGTCTGCGTACAGAACTTGTACAACCTTGCTCACCGCCACAACGACGATCTGATCGACCGGCTCGCCGCCGAAGGAATCGCCTATGTGCCGTTCTTCCCCCTCCGCGGTTTCACCCCGTTGCAGTCCTCCGCGCTCTCGGCGGTCGCCGGACGCCTGGGGACGACTCCGATGTCGGTCGCGCTGGCCTAGCTGTTGCAGCGTTCCCCGAACATCTTGCTCATCCCCGGCACGTCGAAGATGGGGTATCTACGGGAGAACGTCGCAGGCGCAGGACTGTCCCTGTCTCCCGACGACGTGGCAGAGCTGGACGACATCAGCAGCTGAATAACCCGGGACCGCAGGAATTCTCCGACTTGAGGTCTCCCGATGATGGGAGTCCTGAAGCTGCCGATCCCGACGGCCTCGACCATGCCTGCGCTACCTTCACATGTCCTGACCCCGCCACGTTCTGCCGCCTCGATGAGCTCGGTTGGAGGTCGCGGGACTGCGCCTCGGGCCAGACCGGGCGGTACCGGCCTGCGGTCGTGAAGCCGGATCAGCGGTGCCCTCGCTGCGGGAGCGCGCTTGTCGGAGGCCACCGCCTACCGCTATTTCCTGACATCGTTCCGCTTGGCGAAGCGGTCACCGACCCTGTGGCCCTGCACGCAAAGGCCAAACAGCCGGTCGCCGAGAGTCGTGATGTGGTCGCGCGCGTGGCCTTCGGCTCTGATTATTCGCTCCGCGAGATCCTGGGCTAGCCCTTTGGTTGACACCGCGCGGGTGCCGAAACCCCCGCCGCGGTGCGAGCGTTGGCCCAGCTGCGGCCGGACGTTGCCGTTGTCATGAGTGCCCAGGCGCTGTTCGCCCGCACCGACTCGTGTGTGAGCTCCCGTCCGACGGCGCCATCGCCAGTGCCGTAGTCACCGCCACCATTCTGACTCAAGCGGTGGTCGTAGCCGTTGGCGGGAAATGTCGCTGGCGAGCACCTGATCCCCTGCGCTAATACGGCGACCTGCCCACCACACGCGGCCAACGCATAAGGTTCCTGAGGCGCGGGCCGACCAACGATTCCGCTGCCCGCGCCCGGACCCGAGCGGTTGATGACCGGCGAGAAAACAGTTCAGGCACGCGGCCCGGCTAGCGAGCGTCCTCTGCAGGGTCGGGCCAGCGCGGGAGGCCGACGAGGTCGGAGCTGGCGGCCCAGAGTTGTTCCTGCAGCGCGGTGTTGTAGGAGACCTCGGGTGAGCGGGCTTGGGTTTGCTTGATGAAGTAGCGGCCGGTCGTCGTTTCCAGTTCCGGGGCGGTGGCCAGGTGGATGGCGGCTTGGGCGCCCTGTTCGGGGGTGAGCAGGAACCGTTTGACGACGCCGAGGAAGGGTTTGAGGGCCGGGGCGGAGATGGCGTCGACGATGTTGGTGGCGGTGATGCCGGGGTGGGCGGTGTTGACGGTGACTCCGGTGCCGATCAGGCGTCTGGCCAGGGCGTAGCTGCACATGAGCATTTCCAGTTTGGCGGTGGCGTAGACGGCCATCGGCTGAAAGTTGTGTTCACTGTTCGGGTCGGCCAGATCCAGGGTGGCCGGTCGTGGTCTGCGGCGGATCTTCACCTGGCGGGTGTCGGCCATCGATTGGGAGCCGATGTTGACGATGCGGGCAGGTGCGCTTGCTTCGAGCGGGTCAAGCAGCAGGCGGGTGAGCAGGAACCAGGACAGGTGGTTGACGGCCAGGTGCATTTCGATGCCGTCGACGCTCAGGGCGCGGTCGCGGAAATGCGCGCCGGCGTTGTTCACCAATACGTGCAGTTGGTCGTGGTGTTCCTGGAACTGCTCGGCGAGATGGCGGATGGAGGCCTGGTCGGCCAAGTCTGCGGTGAGCACCTGCACGCGGGGGTTGCCGGTCGCCGCGACGATGAAGGCGCGGGCGTCCTCACCGCTGGCCAGGGTCCGGGCGACAAGCACCACAGTCCCGCCGCGGCGGGCGAAATCTGTGCTGATCGCCCGGCCCATCCCACCGGTCGCGCCGGTCACCATGCACACCTTGTCCACCAAGGAGGGTGAACGGTCGGTGCCCGGGTGGTTGGCGCTCACCCGGTGATCCTGGGCGCAAGTCCCGTGAAGGCCGGCGCTGCGGTCTCGCGGAGCAGGAAATCAGCAAGATCCGCCCGGGAGATCCTGGATCGAAGACCGATCCGCAGGTCGGTGCCCGTCCGGTAAGCGCCGGTGGGCGGGCCGTTCGTCAACGCCGGGGGCCGAACGATCGTCCAGTCCACCTCGGACCCGCGGACCAGGGCCTCCATCGTTTCCTTGTCACGCATGCTGTCACCCTTCATGGCCCACAGAAGCTTGGAGTACAGCGACCGGTCGTGGGTTTCGGCGGCGCCGTAGGCACTGACGACCAACAGCCGACCGACGTGCTGGGTGCGCATCGCCTTGAGGATCACCCCGATGGCGTCGGTGCACACGGTGGTGGGCCCCTTTCGGTCGGTGCCCAGGGCGCTGATCACCACGTCCTGACCGCGTACGGCGTTTTCCACCACATCCATCTCATCCAGCGCGCCCACCACCACCTGCAGGCGCTGCTGCGCGGCCAGCGCACCCGAGCGCCGGATCACCGCGGTCACCTCATGGCCGGCGGCTAAGGCCTGCCGCACCACCTGGCTTCCAGTTTTACCGGTGGCACCGAACACGACAATCCGCATGACAACCTCCGACCCCGGACGCACAGTTGGAGTCTCCAAGGGACTGCCTCAGTCTGCGGTCATTCATTGGAGTTGTCAAGGGTTGGATCCTCCAAGTACGCTTGGTGTTGTGGTCGACGATCTCACCGCTGGAGAACCACTGATCTATGCCCTGGTGGACCTCGTCCTGGGCCTATCAGACCGGACCCTGGCGTTAATCGCCGACGTCTTACACGAGCTCGATCTGACACAACCGCTGGCCGACGCGCTGTGGCAGCTGGACCCGCAGGCACCTGCGCCGTCGATGCGCGAACTGGCCCACAAGCTGCGCTGCGATCCCTCGACCGTCACCTTCCTGGCCGACCGTCTCGAAGCGAAGAACCTCGCCGCCCGAGAGGTCGACCCAGGCAACCGAAGAGTCAAGACCCTGCACCTGACACCCCACGGCCGGAAAGCCAGAAACACCCTCGTCGCCGCGATCACCACCCGTTCACCCATCGCCCGCCTCACCCCCGAGGACCAGCACCGACTCCATCAACTGCTGACCGTGGCCGTGGCCTCACGGTGACGACAAACTGGTGGCAGTAGGTCTGACTCAGGGCCGTTTGACCCGAAGCGCAGGAACGACGAAGCCACCCGCGTTCACCCGGAGAGCCCGCAGGACCCGAATGGCGATTCAGACTCTTGGTCAGAAGATCAAGGGCGCCCTACTCGATCTGGGAAGCGGTCATAGCGGGGCGTCGACCGTTACGTCGCCGGGCCCTTGGTTGGCGACGACCTGGGCAGCAGCACGCAGGCGCCGAGTTCTGTCAGTTCTCGGCCCGGGCCGTCCGCGGATTTGGACGCAGTTCCCGGCCGGAAAGCTGCACACTCGACGATCTGCTGACCTGCTTGATGCATTCTTGAGACGGGCCGGGTGCGGCTGTGCCTCAGGGACTTGGTCCCGGCGTCCGCGAGCGCTGCCAGCCGGTCCAGCATCTTGCCGCCGTCGTCACGAACATGTCCAATTCGGCGGCGGCGACGTGATCCATCAAGATCGCGGACGTCGCCCACGTGTTGCGGGCCGCCGCTGCGGTCAGCTCGCCCCACGTCGCGCGCTGGGGACAGAAGCGCCAAAACCTGGTAGTCGGCACGAAAGAGGCCGCACCGCTCGCGGAGCTGCCGCTCGATGAACTCGGACAGGCCATCCTGCATTTCCACCACACTCCGCCAGGCCTGCTCTCGCCCTGAATCCAACCCCACGCGGCCATGACACGATCAGACATTTGATTCACATGTGAATCGTTGTGGTTGACGCGGTGACCAAATGGGGGGGGGCGTGCATAGCGACACCACTGCGGCCCGCGACTATCGGCACGACCAGGGGGCTGTTCAACGCGACGCTGCAAGCCGGCTACTTCATCCTGCCCCTGCGTGCGCGCTCACCTCGCCGCAGGCCCCATGTCAGGGTTCGACGCTGCAGGCGTCAATCCGAATCTTCCGGGTACCACCGCTGGCATGGCATCCTCGTGCTCCATACCGGACGCCCTGGTCCCACCCCATGGTTCGGACCAGAACGTCTTCCGCGCCTTGGCCAGCAGAACACCGTCTGCTGGGCATGAGCCCAACAATCGGCCTGCTACGGGGTTCTGAGCCGGGTCGTTGTCAACTCCGGTCGACCCGGGTACTTGAGACGCGTATGTGCGCATCCAAGCGGTTGGCGCAATATCCGTCGACACAACGCACCATCGACCGCCAGGACTCATACCCCCTGCACCTGCGGGCCTCGTACGCAGCGCGCCGCGGGCCGAACCGCACGCCAACATATCGACCTCACCACCGGCTTGAGCGCGATCTCCACCGCCCGCGGTTCACCACCCGGTCTGCGACAGAATGAATCCAGAGCAGTCTCCGCTCTGACAAGCCAGGCTCGGCACTGAACCTCACTCCCGCTCTTCAGGACGCACGGCTGCATTCTGACTGACCGCCGCTCAGTGGCGAGGTCCTCACGGTGGGTAGATCACCACATAATCGACGGCTCTCGCAGGGCTACGAGCCGATGAGTTGCTGACGTACCAGGACCGGTTTCATCGCCCGGGCCAACAACACCTCCGGCGCCTTTTCGGCATCATGGACCGAGATCACCAGCTCAGGGCGCAACCGGCCCAACCGCAGCAGGTCCAGCACAGCTGGCACATGCGGGGTGACACTGACGGCGCCGACCGAGACCGTCACGTCTCGCTGGTACATCTCCCACAGCGGCAGCGGGGTATCAGCAAAGAACATCCCCGCGTTGGACAGGTGCCCGCCGGGCGCCAGACACAGCACAGCCTCACGCAAAAGCCCACCGTCGCTGGTGGCGCCGATGACGACCGGGTATTGCAAATGTTGGGTACCGGCGTCCACTTCAGCCCCCACATCGGCGCCCAGGGCTTGGGCCACATCCCGGCGCCGACCGCTCCTATCGACGTAGTCGACCGACCGGGCCCCGCGGCCATCGCCTGGTCGACCGCGAAAAGCCCCAGGCTGGGCAGGCTGCTGACCACCAACACACGAGCGCCGGGGTGCCGGCTGAGACCCCGAGTGACGCAGACGAAGGCGTCGGTGAGGTTGTCGCTGACCGAGGCGGCCGCCGCCGGCTCGACCCCGGGGGGCAGCCGGGTGAGCATGGCATCGGCGTACGGGACCCGCGCCTGCTCGGAGAACAAGCCCCCCCAGTCACCGGCGATCGACGCGCCGTAGCCCTGCAGCCCCGGGACCGTCGTGCAGGCCGTCGGCAACGCCTTTCGGCACGGCGGACATACCCCGCAGCTGATGTGCCACGGCACGACGACAAGATCTCCGACCGCTACCCGGTGCACAGCAGAACCGACCTCGAGCACCTCGGCCACGCATTCGTGCCCGATCGGGAACCCGTTGCCCAGCGGCACAAGACCATGCACGATCGCCCGGTCCAAATCGCACGTCGTCGAGGCGACAGGACGCACGATCGCTTCCAGCGGATGGGTTACCACGAGATCCTCGACCTCCCGCCAGATGAGTTGGCCGACGTCTTCGAACCACAGTGCACGCACCAGGGCCGTCCTTTCAACAACTTTTCGATTTTGCAATGGTGGGTAAATCGCGATGCTGTGCCCATCATGTGGGCGCGGCACCTAGATCGTCGCCTAGATACTTCGACCTGAAATAGTCTGTTTTGGCTCCGGCGTGGTTGGCGGTCGGCGGTCGGGAGTGGTTCTGGGGTTTGCGGTCTCGGGTCCTTGGGGTTTTCAGGCGGTCA
>JAABUW010008175.1_pt1 | contig 12309 bp, 14 predicted proteins | sample 5560081 | NCBI WGS metagenome assembly JAABUW01 (sample SAMN10711882, study PRJNA513363) | rock metagenome | isolation source: Antarctica rocks | place: Antarctica: Victoria Land, Knobhead sud | reverse complement strand
TCTTGAAAAGTACAAGCAGTAGTCAAATGATCTACTTCTACAAATCTCACTCAGATGCAGTTTTTCGTTAACTTCTGCAACTTCTATCGACGTTTTATAAAGAACTTTTCGAAGATTATTCATTCTCTGATTCAACTAACTCAAAAAGAGATGATATTTGAATGAAATCAAGCTTGTCAAATGATCTTTGATCATATGAAGAAATGAATGACTGAAGCTTTTATTCTTCGTTATTTTGATCAGAATAAAAAGACTATTCTTGAAACAGACTCATTTAACTACGTCAATGATGATATACTTTCTCAGTATGATGACGAAGAAACATTGCATTCAATGATTTACTACAGCAAGAATCTGAGTCTCGCTGAGTGCAATTACAAGATTTATGACAAGAAACTACTAGCAATCATTTGAGTCTTTAAGCATTGATGATCTGAACTGAAATTGACTGAGCTACTCATCAAGATGTTCACTAATCATCAAGCTTTAACATCATTAATGAAAGATAAAGAGCTAAGTAAACGTTAAATGCGCTGAATACAAAAGCTCATTGACTTCAACTTCAAAATCATGTATTGCTCAGATAAATAAAACATCAAAGTCGATGCATTGACTCATCAAGTCAATTCAGTTTCTAGAAGTCTTGAGAATGAACAATGTTGCTATCAGCAAACTACAATTCTCACATTGAATCGAATGAAAATCATTGATTTAAAGAAGAACATCAATAAATCAATTTATAAACAGATTCTTGAAACTAATGAAATCAACGAGAATTGTACGTTACTTCGTGAAGTTGTATTAAAAGATGAAGCTCAATACAAAGATATTAAATTAAGAGATTGTTGAGTTCAGAACAAAATACTATATCAAAGTGATCTTTTATGAGTTTTCTTTGATGAGCATCTTCAAATGAAGCTAATTCAAAAAGTTCATGATCAATCTTTTATTGATCATTTCGAAATTCTCAGAATGATGAAAATCATAAGAAGATACTACTATTGATCTTCAATGCAAAAGACAATAAGTCAATATATTTGAAACTGCTACATTTGTTAGCGATCAAAGACTTCTTGAAATAAATTCAATGAACTACTACATTCTCTATTCATACTTGAACAGTGATGAAAGAACATAGTCATGAACTTCATCATCAACTTATCTTTTTCGAAAGACAAAAACATCATACTAACAGTGATATGTAAACTGACAAAGAAACGACATTATATTTCTTACTTCACTGATGATGAGAAAATCACAGCAGAAAAAACAGCTGAGCTAATGCTTCAGTGAGTATATCAAATACATGATTTACTTGATTTCATTGTTTCAAATTGAGACTCTCAATTTATCTTCATTCTATGAAAGTCGCTTTGCAAAAGACTAAACATTAATCTTCAACTTTTCACAGTCTATCATTCTCAGATCAATGATCAAAGTGAACAAGTCAATCAAAATGTTGAAAGATATTTTCAATTCTTCTGTTCATACATGCAGAATGACTGAGCTAAGCTACTATTCATGATCAAGTTCATTAACAATAATGCTCTGTTCTCAGTCATTTTCTCAATTTCTTTCTTTCTAAACAAAGACTTTCATTCTCATATGAGCTTTGAACTCAATGTCATTGAATATGAAAGTTTTCATGAACACTTGCAGATGACTAAAGCTGAGAATATATCTGAACATATGAACAAAACACTGAAGTTTGCTCGCAAGTCACTAGTCAAAACATGAGAACAAATGATGAAATAGATCAATAAGCATAGAAAAAAAGTTGATTATAAGATTGAATCAAAGATGTTTTTGAATGAAAGAAACATCATTACAGTGAGATTTTTTAAGAAGTTAGACAACAAAATGCTCAATTTCTTCATCAATTTAGATTTCATTGACTCGTCATATAAGCTGAAATTATCAAAGACTATGCATGTTCATGATGTATTTCACTCTGATTTGCTTTGTCTCGTCATCAATGATTTCTTGTCTGATCAAAAGAATGAGCTCTTTAAGTCAATAGTGATAAACGATAAAGATGAATGAAAAATCGACGATATATTGAATTTTCATTGATATCAAAGATGACTTCAGTATAGAATCAAATGAAATGACTATGATAATGATCTCAATTGATACAACGCTGATGATGATGAGTTTATGAACACTTAAAAGATAGTTGATGATTTTCATATTCAATATTTGAACAAATCACGCTAAAAGCACTTTCAACTATTCAATCAATCAGAATTTAATGAGTCTGAGTCTGTGAAATCATGATTGAGCAATCAATTGAGTTGAACAGAAAATACATTCATGCAAACATGAATCGTTGAAGAAAAAGAATAATGTCACGATTCTAGTCTTGTCAGACTCAATCTTCTAGTCTTGTCAGATTTATTCTTACTTCATCATCTTGATTAGTTTCTATTGAGTCTAGCGTCGACTGAGAAATACATATATGTAATCAACTTCTTTTCTGTAGCTATCTTTCTTTCTTAGCATTTATCTTCTAGTTAAATGACATTCATATTGACTCACTCTATGCTAATTTCTAGCAAAGTTCATTAAGACTTCAGCAAACTTTGACTGTGATATATTGTCAATCATGAAAGATGTAGTTAATGATTTGCAATGATTTTGAAGAAGATTCAATAAGAATGCATTCTTCTGATAATGATTTCAATGTCACTGAGAAAGCAGCTGACTCGTTTATTGATTAAAAGATTGAACACTTTTCAAGATGATGATGAAGCTTATTTTCTGATTCAAAGTTTTGATTACAATGTTTATAAACTTTAATAGTTGTAAACTTAATTGTAAAAATCACAAAGTCTGCATTCACAGATTCATCTTTCTGATTGAAATTCAACTTTGATTCAATTTGAGATTAATTCTTCTCAAAAGTTTCTTCAGCATATGCATCAGAATCATTTTGCAGATATGCTTGCTGAATAGTGATTTGATACTGATTTCATTCATTATCATGATAAACTTTCTGCTCTTCAGTATTTGTTAAAGATCAGTATAAAGCGAGTCAATATGAGTGTCATTTAACTAGAAGATAAATGCTAAGAAAGAAAGATAGTTACAGAAAAGAAGCTGACTACATATATGTATTTCTCAGTCAACGCTAGACTCAATAGAAACTAATCAAGATGACGAAGCAAGAATAAATTTAACAAGACTAGAAAACTGAGTCTAACAAGACTAGAATCATGACATTACTTTCTTTCTTCAACAATTCATGTTCACATGAATGTATTTTCTGCTTGACTCAATTGATTGTTCAATCATGATTTCACAGACTCAAACTCATTAAATTCTGATTGACTGAATAGTTGAAAGCGCTTTTAGCGTGATTTGTTCAAATATCAAATATAAAAATCATCAACTATCTTCTGAATGTTCATAAATTCATCATCATCAACGTTGTATCAATTGAGATCATTGTCATAGTCATTTCATTTGACTTTATACTGAAGTCATCTTCGATATCAATGAAAATTCAATATATTGTTGATTTTTCATTCGTCTTCGTCGTTTATCATTATTGACTCAAAAGACTCATTCTTTTGATCAGACAAGAGATCATCAATGACGAGACGAAGCAGATCAGAGTGAAATACATCATGAACATGCATAGTCTCTGATAATTTCAGCTTATATGACGAGTCAATAAGATTTAGATTGATGAAAAGATTGAGCATTTTGTCATCTAGCTTCTTGAAAGATTTCGCTGTAACAATGTTTCATTCATTCAGAAACATCTTTGATTTGATCTCATAATCAACTTCTTTTCTATGCTTATTAGCTTGTTGAATCATTTGTTTTCTTGTTTTGACTAGAGATTCGCGAGCAAACATTAAGATCTTGTTCATATGTTCAAATATATTCTCGACTTTAGTCATTTGCAAGCGTTCACGAAAGCTTTCATATTCGATTGTATTGAGTTCAAAGCTCATACAAGAATGAAAGTCTTTGTTTAGAAAGAAAGAAATTGAGAAAATGACTGAGAACAGAGCATTATTGTTAATAAACTTGATCATGAATAGTAGCTTAGCTCAGTCATTCTGCATGTATGAACAGAAGAATCAAAGATATCTTTCGACGTTCTGATTGACTCATTCACTTTGATCATCGATTTGAGAATGATAAACAGTGAATAGTTGAAGATTAATGCTCAGTCTTTTGCAAAAAGACTTTCATAGAATGAAGATAAATTGAGAGTCTCGATTTGAAACAATGAAATTGAGTAAATCATGTATTTGATATATTCACTGAAGCATTAGCTCAGCTGTTTTTTCTGCTGTGATTTCTTTGTCATCAGTAAAACAAGAAATATAGTGTCGTTTCTTTGACAGTTTACATATCACTGTTAGTATGATGTTTTTGTCTTCAGAAGAGAATAAATCGATGATGAAATTCATGACTATGTTCTTTCATTGCTGTTCAAGTATGAGTAAAGAATGTAATAATTCATTGAATTTATCTTGAGAAGCTTTTGATCGCTGATAAATGTAGTAGTTTTAAATATATTTATTTATTGTCTTTTACATTGAGAATCAATAATAATATCTTCTTATTGCTTTCATCATTTTAAGAATTTCAAAATGATCAATAAAAGATTGATCATGAACTTTTTGAATTAACTTTATTTGAAGATGCTCATCAAAGAAAACTCATAGAAAATCATCTCAATATAGTATTTCGTTTTGAACTCGACAATTTCTTAATTTAGTATCTTCGTATTGAGCTTCATCTTTTAATATGACTTTACGAAGTAGCGTACAATTCTCGTTGATCTCATTAGTCTCAAGAATCTGTTTATAGATTGATTCATTGATGTTCTTCTTTAGATCAGCGATTTTCATTTGATTCAACGTGAGAATTGTAGTTCGTTGATAGTGACATCATTCATTCTCGAAGCTTCTAGAAACTGAATTAACTCAGCGAGTCAATGCATTGACTTTGATGTTTTATTTGTCTGAACAATACATGATTTTGAAGTTGAAGTTGATGAGCTTTTGTACTCAGCGCATTTGACGTCTACTTAGCTCTTTATCTTTCATTAATGATGTTAAAGCTTGATGATCAATGAACATCTTGATTGATAGCTCAGTCAATTTCAGCTCAGATCGTCAATGCTTGAATGCTTGAATGATCGCTAGTAACTTCTTGTCATAAATCTTGTAATTGCACTCAGTGAGACTCAGATTCTTGCTGTAGTAGATCATTGAATGCAATGTTTCTTCATCATCATATTGAGAAAGTATGTCATTGTTGACGTAGTCAAATGAGTCTGTTTCAAGAATAGTCTTTTTATTCTGATCAAAATGACGAAGAATAAATGCTTTGATCATTCATTTCTTCATATGATTAAAGATCATTTGACAAGCGTGATCTCATTCAAATATCATCTCTTTTTGAGTGAGTTAAATCATTGATCAAACAATCTTCGAGAAGTTCTTTATAAAGTGACGATAGAAATTGCAGAAGTTAATAAAGAACTGCATCTGAGTGAGATTTGTAGAAGTAGATCATTTGACAACTGCTTGTATCTTTCGAGAATTCATCTTCAGTCTCTCAATGAATAGCAATAGTTCTAAAAAGCTGATCTCTTGAACATGAAACTTACATTTGTTTATATTCATCTGTAGATTGATCTCTCATAGTCTATGTAGAACTAGTCGTACGTGTTTCTTATGTTTCTTCAATGTTTTGCTGTAGATGATAATGTCATCTAGATAGATCTGACAAAACTGATGTAGATAGTTAAACAGCACGTCGTTTATATAGTGTTGATAGAAAGTTGAATCGTTGATTAATTTAAAAGACATCACGTGATATTTGTAGAAATCAAAAGAGATAATAAAGATAGTCAAATCTTCGCTGCTTAAATGCATGCGTAGTTTGTTGAAGATGACTATTATATTCAATCAAGTCAAATACTTGCTATCTTGAATACAAGCGAGAGTTTCGTCTATTAAGAATAGAAAGTAGTGATCTCATTTGATCAAAGCATTGAGCTTTCTATAATTGACACAGAAACGCAGACTATCATCTTTCTTTTCAATGAATAGTATGAGCGAAGCATATGAGATCGAGCTAGAAGATATAAAGCTTTTATTCAGATGTTCAATCAGATAATTCTTCATCTTTTGAAGCTTGTAATCAGACATATGATAAAGACGACTTCGAGAAGATGTTCTCTCGTCAATCAACTCAATTTTATGATCATAGAGACAATGAGAAAGTAGTTGATCAGTCATCGCTCGATCAAACACGTCTAAATAGTCATGATATTTCAAAGAAAGCTTAGCTTTGACTTCTTTCAAGATTTCTTCATGTGAAAGCTCTTGTAGATTTACATCTTCAAGTGTATTTCTAGCTGTTTTTAGAAGTCGATCAATTTTCGTGATAATGATTGCAAAAGTAGTCACATTCAATTATTTGACTAGTGATCTATATGCTGCAGTCTCTATTATTGCTATGTTCATTGAATTGAAAGACGAAGCGAAGTTGACTGAACTAGATGATTTCATGATTTTATTGAATGAAGATGACTTCTCGCTGAGTTGAGTGACAACAGAAGAAATAAATCTCTTTAGTATTTGAGTAAAGATTGAACTTTTCTGTTCTATCGTGATTTTCTTGCTTGAATGAACAGTCGAATGAGCTTTGATAAAAGCTTTGATAAAAGCTTTGAAACTAGAAAATTGAAGACAATTGTCTTTCATATCAATAGTTATCTCGATCTTGTTCATTCATGTTTTTTCAAGAATCATCTGATGCTGACTCAATCGAGTAATCAGCATAAAGATGAAACGTTTCATATGATCTTAAACAGTCAGATTTGAATAAATTGCATGAGTAATGAGCTTTTTTGCATAATGATCATTGAATTTTCTTATTGATTTGAGCTTGATTAAAGATAATGATTCAATTTGCAAATGATCACAAACATTCTGCGCAATTAATTCATCAATGAATGAATAGTCAGCTGCTTCAGTGTCAATCAATGATTCTAATGAGTAACTAATTTTATTGCTAGATAGTACACATTCAGTAGTCAAAGATTTTGAAACAAAAAGATCATTTGAGCTGCTCATTGTTGAAGAAATTAACACATCTTTCATCATGTCTTTGATGAAAGTCACTAGTTTTTTGTCTCATTCTTCAATTTCTCTGTAAATAATTTCTTCTCTTCTTTCAACATGATGATCTCATTGAGACAAGAAGTGAATGCACAAGATGTTGAAGTACTAGTCTTCAGTTGAGAGCAGTTCTTTGAAAGATAACTCAATACTTTACAGTTGAAGCAGATGATTGACATTCTTGATCATTCAGATTCAAGAATGAAAAAAGTAACGAGTTGAACATAACTAGTAGTTGAGACTGATGTCAATGAAGAAACAAAACGTTTTTTCGAAGCTGCTATTGATTTGACTGTTTATTGCTCATCATGTAGCTGATAATTGACTTTTTGTTTGTTATTCACATCTTGAAGAAAGATCTTAAGCTTATCAAGTGAGCTAAACTCTATGAGACAAACTGATAACACATTCTGAAGATGATTGTTGATTTTATTCTGAATGTTGTTCATCAGAGTGATATCAGCATAGTTCAGAAAGCTGAATATTCTAATGAATTCTGAATAGAAAGAGTTGAAAAACTTGTTGATTTGCTTCAGAGCAACGTATTTGCAACGACACTTTCAAATTAAATTCTGATTTTCGTAAATTTCTTTCAGATGTTTCAGTAATTCTGATAGTGATTGATAGAATGAGAAAGCATCAACATGATGCTTTGCATAAATTTGCTGATCAGCATCGTCTTTTAGCCTGAAAATTACATAGACAATATGAATCTTTTCAGTAAAGTAATGATTCGCGTTGACATTGAGCTTGTCAGCTATTTTAATGTTTCATGTCTTTCAAATAAAATCATATATTTTGATGAAGATGAGTGAATTTAAAAGCTTGATGAACTTGTGATGATCATTTTCATTTTCAGATAGAGTAGAAGATTCTCGTTGAAAGTGAGCTTTAAAAGTCGAGCTTCATTCAACTTTCTGATTAATTTGTTGCTCAGCTGACTGAGTATCTTGACGAGACATAAATTGATCAGCTTGACGTTGTTTCGCTCTGAAGTTCAATCACTCATCTTGTAACTGATTGATCTTTTTCTCTAGCTCATCATTTTTATCAAAAGCAACTTCTAGTTGTTTTGCTCTCTTTTTATGATTGTCTTGTACAAAAAATCAGTATTCATTGAGTTGTAGAGTCAAGTCTTGCTGACTTTGAAACTTATTCAGCATATTAATGACTTCGCTGAATTGATTGCTGACTCAATAAAACAGTTGTTCTTCAATGTTTATGTTTCATGCAATGACAGCTTTCTTAGCTTTGACTGAAGCATCAATAAGTAGAAGTGAAACTCTTCTATTGACAATGCTTCTAAGCAGATGAGTTGTTTGAGACTCAACTGACTTGATATCACATGTCATGATGAGAGAAGATAGAAGTTGTTGAGATAAGAGTAAATGAGAAATTGATGTTTTGAATTGATGTTTTTTGATGAGTGAAAATTCAAAGAATTTCTTGTGAATTTCAAATAATAATTGAGTGCTTTATTTGAAGAATTTCTTGCAGATAGAATGATGAAAATGAGTGTAGAATCAAAGAATTTCTTACAATCTAAAATGATGATGATGCAAATTTGAAGAATCTTTTGCAAATTTTCCTTACTGAATAGATTGTTTCGTATTGTTTATTCATTGATAGCAGAGTAGTTGATGAGCATTTATCTAATGTTAGAAGTCAGCATAGAGCAAGTCAATATGAATGTCATTTAACTAGAAGATAAATGCTAAGAAAGAAAGATAGCTACAGAAAAGAAGCTGACTACATATATGTGTTTCTCAGTTGACGCTAGACTCAATAAAAACTAGTCAAGATGATGAAGTGAGAATAAATCTGACAAGACTAGAAGATTGAGTCTGACAAGACTAGAATCATGACAGTATTGATTTTTATCTTTTTATTCTTCTAATTCTTAATAAAGACTTAATAAACTTGTTAAAATCATAATTGAAATGATAATTTAAATAATGACTTGTCACACTCGTAATTATTTGAATAAAGTGAACGTTGATTTGAATCTGACGCATTTTCGTCGTTTGTTAGCAGCAATGACTGTTGTAAAGCTGACAAAGTCAACATCATTGTATTAATGTTTAATTGCAAAGATTGTTGAGACTGATTTTGATAAGCATTGTTTTGATAGTTTGAAAATCTTGAAGTTTGTTCAAAATCATTCTGAAATTATCATTGAAAATTCAACTGAGAGTTAAAACTATCATACTAATCAATGTTTTTATTATCACGTCAATCATTACTGCATTGATTACTGCTTTCAGTACTGCAATTGATATTTAACATACTGATATTAAATTTAATGTTTTCTCAATATTTAGCTGCTAGCTTTTATCAGATGTATTTTCTATTGTTTATATCATGTAGAAAATCATTAATCTTGATTAAACTGATCATTGAGTTAAGTTTTGAACTGACATTTTGAACTTGAATTAAGATTGAGTTGAGTTGCTCACATTTTCAACTTGATTTGAGTCGAGTTACTCATATTTTCAACTTGATGTGACTCGACTCAACTGAGAATTGAGTCAACTCAACTCAACTCATCAAGAACTCAAGCTTGATGTCAAGAGAGTTAAATATAGAAATTTTTTCGACTTTTGCATTATCTTTTTGCATTATCTTTTTGATAGAAAGTCATGAAGAGAAAACATAAAAATCATTTGATAGAAAGTCATGATGAGAAACATAAAGAGAAACATGAAGATCATTTGATAAAAGATCATGATGAGAAACATGAAGAGAAACATGAAGAAGAACATGATAAGAAACATGAAGAGAAACATGAAGAGAAACATGAAGAGAAACATGATGAGAAACATGATGAAGAACATGAAGAAAAAACATGAAAATCATTTGACTTTGATAGAAAGTCATGATGAGAAAACATGATAGAAAGTCATGAAGAAGATCATGAAGACTGTTCAATCAAGCTATTTACATTTATCTAATATCTTGTCGAGTTGAATTAAGTTTTCAAATTGAGTTGTTGAATCAAGCTTTTCAATTCAACTCAAGTGCTTGAATTTAACTTCTCAACTTAATTCAACACTTTTTCAAATTTTTTTTAACTCGATTCATCACTTTTTAAGTCAAGTACTCGACTTGAACTCAAGTACTTGACTTGATGCAATCAGTCTAATCTTGATGATAAAAGTAAATATCATAAGATTTCTTTAAAATTTCAAATTAATGTCATTGTAAATAATTGACAATTGATTAAAGATGAAGTTTAGTTTTGTTAATTTGACAGCTTTTAATATGATTTAAGCATACTTGCAAAGTTCTCAATGACATTATGCATTTTTCATGATGTATCTTTCTTTGATAATCATGTTCAAAGTAATGTAAAATTGCTTGCAAAAGTGTTTAATTAAAGCATATATTTACTTATCAACATTGTCTTCATATTTGATCAATCTTTTCTCGTCATTGATAAGTTTTTCAATATATCATTTCATTACAATGTCTTGAAAATACATTCATAAATTTGTTCTTATTAAATTAACATTTTTAACATGAAAAATATTCTTGACATGTTTAATAAAGAGATGAACATCTTGAAAGTATATTTTCTTATCTGAATGTTTCAGAAAATCATCAGTATGCATGAACTTGTCATTATACATAAAGTCAAAGAATCTCACTTTAGTAAAATTTCAGCGATTGCAATTGTTAGAAACCGATCTAGAGCGAGTCATAGAGATGTCATTTAACTAATAAATAAATGCTAAGAAAGAAAAGTATCTACAGAAAAGAACTCGATTCTTATATGTGTGTTTCTCAGCTCTGTGCTAGACTCGATTGAGTTGACGTCTTACACATATGATGCAGAGTTTCAATGATATCATCTCTAGATCAGGTTTTTGCTAGACTCGATTAGAATGAAATCAGGCGAAGACTAGACGAAGAATAGACGAAGAATAGACGAAGAATAGACGAAGAATAGACAAAGACTAGAATCGTAACATTATTTTCTTCTTTTGACTATTCATGTTCGCATGAATGTTGTTTCTTAGTGCGCTTTTCTTGAATATTTGGTATGAAAGTCGTCAATCATCTCTTGAGCGTTCATAAATTCGTCGTCGTCAGCGTTATATCAGTTGAGATCGTTGTCATAGCTCTTTCATTTGACTCGATATTAAAGTCGTCTTCTATAGCGTCGAAAGTTCAGTATATCATCGATTTCTCATTCGTCTTCATCGTTTATCACTATTGATTTTGAAGGTTCATTCTTTTGATCAGGCAGAGAATCATCAACGACAGAACGAAGAAGCTCTGAATGAAATACGTTGTGTATATGCATAGTCTCTGATAGTTTCAACTTATAGAATGAGTCAACAGACTCAGTGATCTGAAATGAATCGAGCATCTTGTCATTCAATTTTTTGAAAGATCTCGCTGTAACGATGTTTCAATCATTCAGAAACATCTTTGATTTGATCTTGTAATTGATCTCTATTCTATGCTTATTAGCTTGATTCATCATTTGTTCTCGTGTTTTGATCAGAGCTTCACGAGCGAAGGTCAAAGTCTTGTTCATTTGTTCAGATATATTCTTGACTCGATCAATCTGCAAGCGTTCGCGAGTGCTTTCATACTCGATGATGTCAGAGTCGAAGCTCATACGAGAATGAAAGTTCTTGTTCATGAAGAAGAGAGTCAAGAAGATGACTGATGACAAGGCGTTATTGTTGACAAACTCGATCATGAGTAGTTACTTAGATCAGTCGTTCTGCATATACGAACAGAAGAATCGAAGATATCGCTCAACGTTCTGATTGACTCGTTCGCTTTGATCATCGATCTGAGAATGATAGGCGATGAACAATCGAAGAAAAATGCTCAGTCGTTTGCAAAGAGACTTTCATAGTATAGAGATGAATTGCGAATCTCGATCAGATACTATGAAGCTTGATAGATCATGAGTTTGATATATTCATTGAATCAGCATTTCAGCTGTCTTTTCAGCTGTGATATCTTCATCATCAGTGATGCAAGAGATATAATGCCTTTCTTTTGACAATCTGCAGATGACAGTCAGAATAGCGTTGTAATCGTACGAATCAGATAGATCGATAATGAAGTTCATTGCTATGTCTTGTCATCGCTGTTCAGATATAGATAGAGATTGAAGCAAGTCGTTTGATTTATT